>Ga0247782_1000003_pt1 | contig 374663 bp, 289 predicted proteins | sample UWRJL019104C5_FD_179928 | JGI IMG/M metagenome (GOLD analysis project Ga0247782, IMG submission 179928) | Plant litter microbial communities from Arlington Agricultural Research Station in Wisconsin, United States - UWRJ-L019-104C-5 | ecosystem: Environmental > Terrestrial > Plant litter >...
TTTTTATTAAATTTTTATATTATAAAAAAATATATATAAAGTAAGCTAAAAAAATTTATTAGCTAAACATTAAAATTAAATATATTAAAAAAAAAAAAATAAAGTAGCTAATGTTTTATTTAAAATATTATTTTTAAACTATAATTATATAAAAATAAAAGTATTAAAAAAGTTTAATAAAATAAATAATACTAGCAAATAAATATAAAAAAATATTAAAAAAAAATATTAAAAAATATTAAAAAAGCTTATAAAAGCTAAATAAAATGCTTTAATAAAAGTAAACTATAAAGCTTAGTATATATTATATTATAGTAATAGTTTAATAAACTAAATAAATTTTAGTTATTATTTAGCTTATTATTTTTTAGTAAGTTAGCTAAAAATTTAAAAGCAAGTATGCTAATAAGCTTATTAACTATAATAAAAAAAATATTAAATATTTTAATATTATAAATTAAAGCTATAATATAAATATATGTAAGCTGCTTATTAAAAGCTTATATAATGCTTTAAACTAAATAAAGTTAAAAGTTATTTTTAAAGCAGCATAAAAATATTATATATAAAAAAACTTTTTTAAGCACTATTAAAAAAAAGTATAAAAAAAATATTTATATTATAATAAGGTTGCTAATGCTTTGCAACTAGCTTATAATAACTTAAAGTATTTTTTATTAATAATTATTTTAAATTAACTAAATAAAATAGTTTATTAGCTAATTATATTAAAAAATACTTAAAACTATTATATAAGCTGTTTTATTTATATAAAGTCTAAATTAGCAGTGCTTAAAGCTTTTAACTTATTAGTAACTGTTTATAAACTATTGCAAATAATTATAATAAATTTTTTAAGTTTATTTTTAAAAACAAATAAAAAAGCAATATATATACTACTAATAGTTAATTATTTTAATAAATTTATATAAGCATTACTTGCTAAAAATATAAAGTTAAAAATAGCTTGCAATAAAATAAAAATATAGCAATATTATGTTAGCATAAGTTTATTAAAAGTATATATAAACTTAAGTTTTAGTTTTTATTTATTAAAATTTATAAGCTTTTTATAACAAGCTAAAATAGTACTAGTAAATGTACTATTTAAATTTTATAAGTTTGTTAGCATAATAAAAGCTTATATAAAAATATTTTAATAAGTTTTAAACAAGTTAGCACTATAAAATTATAAAGTAGTTATTAAAAAATAAAATATAAAACTTTTAAAAGTAATATTATATTATAATAGTAAATATATAGCTGCTATAAAATTTTTTTTATTAAAATATTTGATAGCATGCTACCTAGAAGTATACTAAAAATAAAGTACTTAATAGTAAAAAATAATATTTTAAAAACATTATTAGCTGCTAGCAAATATATTTTATTAAATGCTTTAAAACTTAATAAGTTTAAAACTAAGTTTTTAGCTTAAGTTTAAGCTATAAAAAAAAACATTTTAGCAAACATAAATATTAAACAAAAATAATAATGTTATTAGCATAATATAAAAATATAATAATACTGCTATAAAAAAAAAAACTAGCTAAGCTTATATTTAAATAGCAAAAACTTTTTATTATTGCAAAATATAAAAAGCGCTTTTTATTTAAACTTAAAAATTTTAATAAAACTTTAGCATTAAAATATAGCTATTATAAAAATTTATTAAAGCTATTTTAACTAAAAAAAAATATATATTAAAACTTTAAAAAATTTAAAGTTGCTACTTAAATAAATATTAAAGCAAAAATAAATATAACTTTAGTTATAACTTTTTAATAAAACTTTAGCTAAAATATAAAAAAAGCAAACTTATTTTTAATGCTATAATTTATATAATATTAAACTTATATAATATTTATAGTCTTATAAATATTATATAAACTTTTACTTTTTAATTAATTATACTTTAATATTAAAACTTTTATTTTATATTAAAATTACTAACTTAAAATTATAATTATTAAACCTTATTATTATAGTTATTTATTATTATATTTAAGCTTGCTATTATTTTATTATTATTTTACTTATTGCTTACTATTTATTATATAGTTTAATTATATAATATATATTTAAACCTACTTTATATTTTTAACTTATTAAAACTATTATAAGCACTATAAAAAAGCTTTTAAAAAGCTAGTTAAAAATTAAAATTATAAAGCATAGTTATAACTTGCTAAAAATTTAGTAAAAAATATAAAAAAACAATATTACTAAACAAGTATTTATTAGTATAAATTATACTAAGTGCTATTTAATTTATATATAATAAGTAGCTAAAGTAGCTTTAAGCTAGCAAGTTTAGCAATAATTTAAGCAAAAATAAGCAATATTTTAGGCTTAAAATTATATTTATAAGCTTTTAGCAAAAGTACTTAAATGCTTTTAAAGCTTATTTTATTTTTTTATTATATATAATTTAATATTATTATAAGTATTAACAAAAGTATATTTAAATAAGCTAAAATAAGTTAACAAGTATTATAAAATAATTAAAATATAGTATATTATGCTGCTTGCTAAAAAAAAAAAGCAGTTTATAAGCACTTAATAAAAATTTTGTAATAAAATAACAAATATTACTTATAAAAGTTTTATTAAAAAGTATTTAATAAACTAAATAATATGCTAATAACTTATATTTATACTTTAAAGCTTTAGCGTTATAAAAACACTTTATATAAACTAAAAAACTTTATAAAAAAGCTATAAAAGTATTTAAAATATTAACTAATAAAGTAATAATTTTTAAATAATTTTATTTGTTTAGCAGTTAGTAAGCTTACTTAATAAAATATTTAGCTAAATATAAAAACTTTAGTAAAATTTTTATAGCAGCTAAAATACTATACTTTTTAATTTTTATTATATAAATGCTAGTAGTGCTTTATGCTGCTAAAAAAAATAAAACTATATACTATATACAATTTAGTAAAGCTTTTAAAAAATAAATAATAATTAAAAAACGCAACCTAAAAAAATAAAGTTAACAACTTAAAAAAATAATTATTAGCTAATTAAATATATTTTTAGCAATTATTTTAAGCAGGTTTTTATTTAAAGACTTTATAAGTACTAAAAACCTAAAATTTTGTTTTAAAAAGTTAAACAACTTGTAAGTATATATTAGCCTACTTAAAATAATTTATAAAAAAGTAATAAAATATATTATAAACATTTTTAAAAATATTAATAATATATATTAACTTAAGTTTTATATAAAAAAAATAAGCATTATTTTAGCTATATATATATTTAATAAACTTAAATAAAACGCTTAAAAATATTAAAAAATAAGTTAAAATATATTTTAAAAATATAAGCAAAGCTATTATTAAATAAATAAAAATATTTAAAAATGTTTATATTAATTATAAAAGAGCTTATAAAAACTTTAATAACTATATATTAAAAAATAAATTTTTAAAATTTTTTATAAATATAATAAACTAATAGCTTATATAAAAAAAACAAGACTAAAAAAATAATAAAAAAGCAATAAAAAAATAAATAAATAAAATTTAAAAAAAACAATAAAAGCTACTTAAGCACTTTAAGTTATAAACATAGTAATAATAAGCATAATTATTAAAAATAGCAAACTTTTAAAAATGCTGCTAAATAGATAACGCAGATTTAATTATTATATAAAAATTAAGCTTAAAAAATAAAAAAATTAGCGTTTAGGTTTAAAAACTAGTTTTTTAATTTAATAAATACTTTAATAAAAGTACTTAATTAAAATAATTATAATTAAATTATTAAAAACGTAATTAGTTTTATTTAAGACATAGTAAATTTAATAAAATAACTTAAAACAAAGTTAAAAATTTTTTATAAAGTTTTTAAAAAAGTTTTAAAAAAGCAGTAGTAGTATATATATGCTAATAAAAAAATAATTTTTATTAAAAAGCATTAAGCTTTACTAGTAAGCTAAAATAAAGCTTATTATTATTAAATAATAATAAATAATTTATAAAATAATAAAATATTATAATTACATCTTATTAATTTTTTTTTTTTTTTTTAAATAATAATAAACAATTTTTAGCGCGTCCTTGCGCTTTACTTAACCTTTTTTTCTTTATTTTTTACTTTTTTGCTTAATTGCTTTAATTAATTTTTTTTTATAGCTGTCTTTATAGCTAAAAGCTAATAAGTATATTATAGAATTAAATAGTTGTAAGGGCATAACTTATTACCTTTCCTTTTATGCTAGGTTTTTATTATATTGCTGCTGCTTTATAAAAAGCTGCTAATGTTATTATATAGCGCAGCAATTTTAAAGTTTAACTAAAAGATAAGAATACTATTTACCTTAGTTTATTTTACTTAGCTAGAAGGATTAAAATAAATTATCGCGTTATTTTGAGACGAAGACAGTTATCAGTTTGTGAGACCTTGTAAACTTGTTTGTCGTAGAAGCTTCCATAGTCACGTCATCCAGCGTGCAAGTACGGGTGACTGTCCCAGTTGACATCATATATATGCTCGCATAGGTATGTACACGTGCACTGCATTGCATTGCAAAACGGGCGATTACAGATATGCATACTAACTCAACATATTATTGTCATTAGGGCTTCTATTTATTCTCATGGGATCTTCACTATCATGACTATAATCAACCATGTTATTAGCCCAACTGCACAGGCGCAGCTCGAAATCAAATCAATAAACACTGTCTTTTAATTTCACTTATCCACCTTAATCTTGAGTTCTTAGGCAAGGTAGGGTAGTATCATCTTTTGTCCTACCTTCCCCTGAAGCTTAAAAAGTAAATCGGAAACCGTAATGGTCGAGAGAGCCCATGTCTTGCCGCCGTCGCTCGTCGATATATCGCCCGTCACCTCGGGGCGCTTGTTGAACATGGTGTTCTTGCAGTTGGGGTCGGCGAACGTTCCGTGGTTATCTTTGTGTCGGTTTCAGGCTGCGAGTTTGGCAGACGGAGTGTGTGTTAGTAACATACATATATGTACGTACATATGCTGATTTGATTTGGTTTGATTTGACCTGATCTGTACCATGCCTAGCCCAGTGGAGGTGTAGGAACTACATACGAGTGTAAGGAATAAGAAGAAGAAGAAGAAGAAGAAGAAGAAGAAGACGGAGACGAAGATGAGGTGGAAGATATGGATTTGGATGTGGATGAGAAAGAAGAGAAGGGGATGAGGACGGGTTGTTGAGAGAGGGAGATGGGGGAAGGAGATGAGGAAAAAGGAGGAAAGACGTACTATGCGCGGGAACAGTACCACAGTTCGTCTAATGCGTGGCCACCACGTTGTTGTTGATGGACACCGTTTACGAGTATTTTTCGTGGCATCGTCGTGTTTGTCTAGCATGTAGAGAGATACATTAGTTCGACAAATATTTCATAGAGATACTCAAGCATAAAGAATAAAACAAGGAGGAAAATATTGAGTAAGGTACCCAAGTATGCAAGTACTTACAGTACATCGTAATCTTATCCCTGGGGTATGCCGGCGTTGCCTCCGTTTGAACTGGTATTCAGGGAATTCGCTACGAGACAGCACACAACCGTTAGTCGCTTTGTCTTCTTCTAAACCTTGTCCTTGCTACCGGATTTTACTTTTCCAAGCTGCGGAGAGTGGGAATGAGACGAGTTAAGCTATGCTAATTATCCGCAACACTCTGTATCAAGTCGCTGTTGGGCCCGCCCATGCCGACCCGTAAGGACAAATCATCATTATTGTTACTCGGTGCCTTGGGTGAAGTGAATGTCGACGCCGACTCCTAGATGAACGTGTTGCCAGCCACGAGTCCCTTGCTGAAGACCGGTCCCATAGCCGCTTCGACGGCCGCTTCGATGGCGGTGAGGGTGGATAGGATATAGCGTGAGTTATAAGGCATTGTTTATTTTGCTTTCTTGAATTTCTTAACCCAAGGATAGATACAATGTTTTCTTCTCGGATCGTAGCGCCTGGATGATGGTAGTTTTTTTATTATTATTATTATCGATTTTTCGCTTTTTCACCTCAACGCTACTACCCTATGAAGGGGCCGAAGGGGTTATATACCCAGACTCTCTTCCCGGCTAAAAAGTAAAACATATATGTACATCTCTGCGTTGATAGCCTCATGCTCTCCCTACTTGTCATCGCATGCCGGATTTTCTTAATTTCGTAATTTCGTTCAGAAACAATGTTTCCCAGTTACCTTGTTTAATTTCCACGCCATGCATTCATTCATTCATTCATTCATTGGTGGACGGACCATTTCGAATCCACTGCGCGTTCGCTCATAATAAAGTATCCGTATCCTTACTGCAAATCCTATTTCCAGGGGGGCCGACGGGCTTTTTGATTTCTTGATACGGCATGCAACCTTTCGAAGTGTGTATGACGTTTTTGCGGGAGGAAAAGAAGCTTCTGTCGATGCTATGTAATTCGGTGCTTGTATGTAGAATGCCGGGGATCGATTAATGTTTTGCAGGGAATCACGACAATTATATCAGCATAGAGACAAATTTCGACTTCGATTTCCGTTACATTATGTATTCGTTATTTACATATGCATATATTAGTTTGTATGTAGTTTGGTCACTGAAAAAAGTACCGCAAAAGGACAGACAGTTCGGCAAAATCAATCCCGGGGGTTTTCGTGAAGAATATTCCTATATTTTGTTCCAGCCAACAATCAATCAATAACTTCTAGCTTCTAGTAGATCTGCTCAGGCCGAACCAGCTAAGGTCGGGTTATTTCATTGCAGATACAGACAGTAGAAGCTAAGTACCTATCTGTGTACCTCTCTTCACCGATCGATTTCTGTGTGGTACACCGTCTTTTATCGCTTTCTTGGTGTTGAAGTGATGATTCGCCTATGCTGTCCAATGTCGCCTATCCTTTCAGCTGCTAATAAGACGGCCAACGGCGGCCCAAGCGAGTGCCCTGCATGTAAGTAAGTAGGTACTGTAAGCTGTGCACCTGTATCAGATGGGTAGGTGTATGCTGTAGGTGGTGGAGTTAGGTACCGGTCCCTCCCCGCCTCTCGGACCCTGTGGCGCACAAGATGCATGCCATAGCAAGATCTCGTGACATCAGTCATACGCTTAATTCCTGGTGATAGGTAGTGCATATGGAATTTAATGTCAAATTATCGTCTTTTTTTCCCCTTCCAGCATGATATCGTAAAACCCTATTTATTTACTTGGTTATTCGAGGATAGTGCTTGCTTAGAGTAACGTCAACCGCCATGTTATACCGTAATAGAGGTTTCCAATTTCTCTATCTAGGTAGCTTCCCCTTCAAGAATATTTTGGAAGTATGCTACTGGTTTCCTCCAACTTTCTCGTATATCTCAGTGGTAGATTCTAATGGCCAGCTAGAGACCCTGGAATCCGGAGTTACTTAGAACGCAATATTTTGAGAACAACTACCTTCATATCATATTATCTCGCTCCAAACAACGCGGTATGAAGGGCGCAGCACTTTTATTAATCAGCGGTTGTTCATGCACAACGGTATCTAGCCGCATACTTCTGTACTCGACAAGCATCTGGTCCCGAGCTTGGCAACTAGTGGCTAGAAGACGGCGTTGCGGGAACTCGCCGCGGATTTAACGAGGGAATGCGTTTACTCTTGTCCAGATGACAGATACATTAGGGTTTGCAGCAAGTATTTACACACCCAGGTAGTATCTGGCACCGTACTTGTGCTGTCATTGGGAGGGGATCCCTTGGTGCTCCAGGGTCAATGAGATTAACGTTCACCGAACTTGACGAGGGTATATTAAGTGCTCAAGGGGTCACTTGTTTATTGTATGCCAAGTAATGCGGCTGAGTTGGAATTGGGGGAATGTCTTCTCGAATACGGTGTGATGCTACGCAGAAGGGGCGCGGCCAGGCATGAATTATCGGTCAGTTTATCAGAAGATCGACCAACGGCCCGATCCTGCACGTGCGTGCCCCAGGCCCTTTATCGTCACGTAACGTTGCGAAGACTGAGCAGTCCAATTGGCTCTAGACTGCATGCCAAATAGAATAACACCAGCTTGGCCCTCTTCAGCTTCTCGTACCTGGCGAGCTGATGCTATTGGAAGGGAACGTCGCTCGGCTTGCCGAACCCTAGCGCCGCGCGGGACGGGTGACGGGATTTGTAGAGCTTTGCCCAATCAGAAAACTCATTGGGTCAGTCTCCAGAGTGAGACATTCCCCGGATTGGCATCTTAGACAGGTCTAGCCCTGTGAGACATTCCTCAGCTACGCCGCCTCTCCCGGCGCCTCTCGCTCTGGGGGAACACGCCTCCCGAGTAATTGCCCGTTAGGTGCGTCAACTCGAACAGCGAGGAAATGCGTCATAGCAAACTCGAGGGAAGAGGAATGGGCCAACGACGAAATTTTCGGGCGTGTGGACCGTCTAGATTGCAATAAAGTATGCAAATAAGCTGCAGCGATCCCCGTAAAAGGGTAAGAAATAGGCTTGGCATACAGTTGTCTTCCCCAACACGCACCTCGTTGACATCAGCTCTTGGAGCTAGACCGTTACAGTGAGCGTTCCTGCGGCGCTATACGGGCCAACGAAGCGAGGTGCCCAATTTTCAAGCTTAAATATGCCGGTGTCCCAGAGTCCAGGAATGGAAAGAAATATGAGATCACAGCATTCTAGTTAATAGGTCGATCCTTCTTACATCAGTTAGCCAATATGTTGCGGTCCCTTGCAGTTCTCTTCACCTCGGCCATTGCCGCCACGACGGCCTGCACCATCCCCACAGGGCCGCCGTTGTCCAACAACATCACAGACAGCTTCTCGCTCCGGCTTCAGAATGCCTCGTACCCAGACATCCACAACCACTATCTGAACATCTGGGACTGGGGCGGCGGCGACCAGCACCTGTTTGTGAGCCCTGCTGGCAACTCGACGAGCGAGCTACAGCTCATCGACGGAGTCATAACTCTGCCTTGGACCCCGCCGCGTCGTGCCGTCATCAACGGAGAGGTATGTCATTTGTCTGCCGATTAAGAAAAGCCCCCCCCTTCCGGCGCATAGTCCCCATCTCAATCTGGGATTTTTTGGAATGTTTTCCCCTGGCTTCTCTGCGCCTTTGCTGACAAACCTTGCAGTATGAGCCCCTGGACAACACCACAAAGATGTTCATGACGGAGCGCGGCGACCCACGTGCCATTTGGGACGTCGTGTACGGCTGCGACCCCGATACAGACGCGCTGCAGGTCGAGCTGAAGTTCAAGGCCCGCGACACCGAGCTTGGCGGCCTCTTGGGCGTGCGCCCCTTCAACGGCATGTATGATTTCCGGTGGAAGGGACCTGGGACCTCGGGTAAGTGAATAGACAGAAAACCAATTTCTTCCTACCCTGTGTACACTCTTTTCCTTCTCTCTTTGAAGGAAGTACATACGATAAAAACTAACACGATGCCATAGTCAATGATCCCAACCGCCCGTGGGTCCATGTTACCCTGGTGGTTGTGCATCCCACTACGAGCACCTAAGGCACAAGTCCTAGCGGCGCTGGGTCCCTAGCATTGTGCCCATGAGGTTGTGGGGTTCTTGAGGGTGCCTTAATACATGTCGGTGCGATTTAAGTATCGTGGGGATTAGGTTCTGTAGGCAGTCGATTAGATAGGCTCGGAAGACTCAATGAATGTCGGGCGTTTTGGGTCCTCATTGCTTGCCTCTACAGTTTGAAAACAACTCTTGTAAAAGCTTGATGGTGAAGCAGCTTAAGAGACAATCGTTTGCAATGACGTCTTTGATAAGAGAAGCCTGGAAGTCACATGAGAAGTGACTGTGTTTTTAAGCCCCCTGACGGGCGCCGGACCGATTCGACCCGTAGAGTGCGCCATCAAGAACCTTAAACCCGGGCCGCATCGAAACCTAACATCCATAATGAGAGCTATAGGATCAGGGCGGGCTGTCAAGACTGGGACAGCCCGATCCGGACTGCACTGCTTCCCCGGATAACATTTCTATTGGCTACCCTTGACAACATGCTTGAATCCGGAGTATGAATGCTCGCTTATGAGTGAGCCCGCCATCTCGGCAAACAAGTGTGGTTGATAAAGCAGAATGATCCACGGCGGCGTTGCAACTGTGTCACATTGGAAACGATTGCTCCTACATTGACTATTGATTCACAGGCAAGGCCGCAAACTTTCCTTCTGTGAGAGTATAAGAGGGCAAGTTATGGTGATCTCTATGTTCAATGATCAATGACCTTAACGGCCTCAACGACAGTAGTTGATTGTGAAAGCCATTCCCTTTGTGTGAAGTCCTATATAAATGCAGCCTTTGCTGATCTCACTCTGCACCAGACCTTGCGCCTACTGTGGATCGTAGGGTAATGGTCCGAGCTTGTTACTAGACCATTGATGCCTGGCTTTATAATGGGTATAATGATACCAGTATCTGTATCTCGTGAAAATTTCACGGGATAACATGTGAACAAGGCGGGTATGCGGCATTCTGTCAAGATATAACATGTGTTGATGAATGGGGTGGCATGAAAACATATTGGCTGACTTATTTCCATTGTGTTGGGCATCACTCGGTGTCTACTTATACACACATGTTTCCCACCAGGGGTGAATTCTACCACTCGCTCCATCCTCCTAGGTTACCAAGACTTACAAGAATCAAGTAGTCTAACACCCTTGACCCTTCGACCGGACAAAACCCGCACCTTGCAACAAGTCGCCGACTGCAAAGAAAACTCTTTCGTCATATCACCGACACAAAGCACAACAAGTTTCGCGGATAGGAACCCTCCCCTTATATCGTTCCGTTACGCTTGATACGATGGCTCAACCCCGCTCGGTTCCTTGGCCTGAGGATCTGCCCATTACGCTGAGTAAGGGACGAACTCTCGACGCCATGCCTGTAGAGATTCTCATCCTCATCATGCACAATCTCTACCCGATAAGTCTGTTCAACCTCACACGATCGTGCAAAAGACTCGCCGCCGTCTTCGAGGCGTTCAGACCCTCGATATTCCGTCACATCCTGGCGAGCGAGTTAGAGCCCGAACTCGTGGACTATGCCATCGCCCGGTACATCGTCCAAAACAACCTCCAGGGCGTCATATGCGAGAGAGGAATCGCTGGGAAGGCCAAAGACGCCAGTTGGTACAAATTGGTAGCACATATTGCGAGGAGCATGAAACCTTCGGGTGTGGAATATAACATCAATTTGCTCGAAGGGCCATACTTCCTCAAGCCAGAATACATGACGCTGGCGCACTGCGACGCAATCCTCAGATACGATCAAATAATAGAAGAGGATGTTCGGTTATCGGAAGAGACCCTGGACCGACCTTCGTTAATCATCGACGACAATTTCATAAAAACTCATGTTTACCTGGCGGAAACGGCATGGACGGAGGAGATGAGGACGGAGGCTGAGTTCAAAGACGGGTTTTTACTACATAAACAGCACAGAACCATTCCTAGAGATTGGGATTGGATGTTGCAGTTCTGGAAGCAGAACAGTCATTTGGTCCAGAAAAGTGCAGACCGATGGCTAATGCCCTACTAGCAGTGAGACACAAAAGGGGCAGGAGGCAAATAGGAGCATGAATAGACAATAGAGTTTCTTATCTCAACACGCCTCAATCCATTCTTGGTACCTACCTAACCTACCCTTTCCTACTGAACATAGCCAGCCGCGTGTGTTACAGGCTAAGACTGTCGTGCTGCCTTCCTGGTGACTTATAGCCCCTGACCGGTTGAGGGCCGCCACGTGGGGGACCCAGAGAGAGATAGATGGTGGTGCTCACCCCGTCAAACAGCTTAAATTCATTGACAACCCTTCTATAAGCGCCCGATAATCCCCAAACCAATCATGGGCCGGTGCAGCGTTCTCAAACCGGACGGCTGTACAGTAGCGTCTTAGCTCTCCTAGTCTAGACTACGGCCTACCGACCCATCCCAGTGTGGTCCCGAGATAGCCGAGGTGCCTAGCGCCCCTGGCGCCGTAAGTAAGTGAAACTAAGTTGAGTAAACAAAGCAAGACCATCCCCGTTGTCGGTAGGGAGAGAGATATATCTGGTGAGAGAGTAGGAGGAGGAGGTGGAGGAGGAGAGGAGAGAAGAAGAGAAGGAGAGGAGAAGGGGGAGGGGAGGGACGGGTGGCCGGTGGCAGGATCATAGCCTGTGCCGCGCCTGCCCTTGAGAATACACACGTTGCCAAGAGGTGAGTTTTGATTAATTATCTAAACTCGTGTATGCGAAGTATTTTTTTCGATTTACGACCTATCAGTTATCAAGAGCGCCGACGATGAAGTGTTTCGGGTGGTGAGTGTGAGTGGTGATGGCTGTGGGCATTAGGGCGTGTCCAAGCGATCCAAGCGATCCAGGCGACCCTGGTTCAGGGGTTTGGATATAAGGGCGGTAGGGCTTGGTTTTCCGCGGCAGGTCGATAATCAGTATCATACATACATTATCGTAGTCGACATCCCGAGAACGCCCTACCTGTTATATGTACCTACCTAGTTACTTAGTAATCATCGGTATCCGTTTTCAGCTTGGTGCTTGACAGTCTTGGAAGTTGCAACAACAACACAATAACAACAACATCGTCATCATCAACACCATTATCATTACCGCCTTTCCCTTACCTCTTGTTACTAACGAGCCCCCTTCCACAAGCCTCCCTCTACCGAAGTCCCCTCTACTCTAGTGTCGAACCTGCCAGGCCCGAGTCTTTCTGTCCGTTCTACGGGGGCCCTGCTGGGCTATACCGGCATCGAGCGAGCGAGGCACTCGGAAGGCGTCAGGTGCAAATATGTATCTGGTGGTTGCGTTCTTGGTCGAATCAGAAACGCGGGATGATTTTAAAAAGTCGCGAGGCTGCAGCGAATTTCTACCAGGATAGGCACATCCAACACCCCAAACCTCCGATGCAAAGCGCGTATCCGGAGAGCCAAACTCGGAGCAAAAGAAAATTTTGCCTACTGTTAGGTCACTAGCCGGAATAAAGAGACAGCAAGACACAAACAAGGAAACTATTCAGGCAGAAAGGAAAAGAGCGACCCGAAGAGAAAAAAAAAGGACAACAAAAAGCAGGCGATATGGATGCCTTGAAGCAGAACATCGCAGAGATTGACAGCGCCATCATCGAAGCTCGCCAATGGCTCAGGGAGGCGAAGACACAACAGGAGATCGGTAAGCAAGCGCAGCTAGCCGAAGATCCCCGAGATCCAAACAGAAAAACGCACCAAACCAAAAAGAGAGAGAACCAATACTTATTAATCCCGTTTTGTCCTCAAATACAGAGAAAAGACAGACCCAATTGAAAAAGCTGGAGGCCGACTTGGTGGCTCAGCAGGCCAAGCTCGATGCCATGTTACACGACGATCGAAGAGGCGGCGGCGGCGGCGGCGGCCTACCATAAAGAAAGGTGGTCATGATTGGTAAATAATAAGATGGTAGAGCGCGGTAACACTCGGGAAAAATAAAAAGAAAAGAGCAAAAAAAGGCTGCGTAACGGTCGGTATGCCGGGAGTGCATATGCCGCGGGGGTGGCTTGGACAAGGGGGTGTTTTTGGGTCTTTTTCATTCACTCTTCTTTCTCGACCATCCCAGTGCCGTGATTGAATTCGGAGCGGAAAAGCGATGGCGACTGAAGAAAGGGTTGCGATTTGCTGATTTACGGAGTAATGGGTTAAGAGGTGTGCATTTGGCGGTTGCGTCGAGGTGTTTTACAGAAGCAGTCGTTTTAATGAATAATCATTTGTTCCCTTCTGTTGTCAATCATTCGGACTTGTGGGTATCCAGTTTGCCCTGTCTTGTCCTCTGTCCTCTTCCCTTTTCCCTCCTGCTCTTAACCAGGTACTCGGATCCTGTATCACATCATTCTGGCTGTACCTACTCGGCTCCGACGTGGGCTGCTTGCTGTATGCTATGTACCTGGCGACCTGCCAGAATGACCTATAGGGGTCGACCATATAAATGCGCAAACCCGCTCTTTCCAGCACATGCTGTACGTACTTACCCAATTCTGCACCTGGTTCCTTTTCGCAAGCGGCGCAACCCACAGAAAAGTGCCCTGCTAGTTGAACAAAGAAAATCGCATATCCCGGCTGCTGATGCTCGGACCGTCGTGAGAGAATGGTGCATTATCCCGCGATGCGGATCATGTGTTCTCAAGTCAATTGGATCATGTTTGGTCGATCTATAGCTGCGCGTCGTTGCTACTGTATTGTCGAATAGCATGTTAATACACATTCTCACGAACGCATTGGCCATTCATTCTCGTACGATATGCTCCGCTTTTTCGAAAGCGTACAGATTATAGTGGTTCTGTATGAGACGCCGAGTTCGGGTTGGTGGGCTGTGAGCCTACATACATGCTTAACCGGGAGTGGAGATTGGTAGTATGCTGATGAGTCTCAAGAGCCGGTATTGGGGTCTCGGAGAAAATGAGCATGATTATTTCGTTGCTAGGTACGTGCGTGACGTTGACGTCCATTGCCAAATACGCGCAGGGGACCGGGGGAAAATGCAAGAGCCTTCCTTAACCTCCACATTCTTATTATCGAACACACTCCTTCTCTTTTCCCATCTCCAACACCGGATGAGTGTATAAGCCTCATCTTTCTTTCACCCGGTCGCTAACAACCTGCGGGTGCGCCGTGATGAACCCGCCGCTCGTTATCGACTAGCGAGGCGGGATGATTTATTTCGGGGCGGGCCTCGAGGGGCCTAACGCTACGGAACCGGCGCACGCATTACAGGTTAGTTCAGTCCACTCGCCGCGACTTCCCGGAGGAAAAGAACAGATAGACAGACAGACAGACAAAATGCCGGACATACTGTCTGTCGGCAATAAGGCCACGCTTGTGACACGGTAGCTCCAAACGAAAGTCATGGAGAAAACTTCAGCAAGCGTCCTCGCAGTCCGGAAGGCCGTCGCGAATGATGTATAATCGCCTCGCAACGTCGGAGACGACTCCATATGCACAAATTATCGAGAAGATGTGACGCTTCGACTACACTACATGCCCAAGGTAATTTGTCTGACCAGGAAACTTGTGGCAGAGCGAAGCGACAACTACGACAGTAAGAGAGCGCCTGAGATGATTCATACAATCTCAGAGAACAGTCGCGTGGACCGAGAAAGCTCGGCAACATTCACAATTCCCCTTGCGCTCAGCCAAGTACGCTGTAATTGCAGCAGCAGCGTTGGGGCGTTGTCGTCGTGGCTGCGATGCTTGGATCCTGGTGTTTGGTGGTTTACTTAAGCACAAAGAAGGCTAGGGCGGCCCGCGCCGGTCTAATGCTAGTAAGAAATAAGTATAATGCATGTAGTCCCTAAGGTAGTAATGTTACCGATTTTTCAGCACCTACCTACTTACCTATTCTAATTATGCCTACCTATGTACCTAGGTAGGTAAGTATCTAGAATAGACACGTAATCATCGTAGTTACGACGCAATTTTAGCTGGCGGGGTTTGCGACTTGGCCGTGCACATACACATACAGCACACCATTTTGTTGAAGGTGGCGCATGTAGCGGGGTTGTGAATTGTACATATAGATCTGTAAGAGATATGGTAAAGAACAATTCGAATCATACCGGTACTTACTTACCGAGATAGCTAACAATCTAATGCATCTATTAAGCGTCAATGACATCGACTGGGTTTACCGGATGTTAGAATGGCAGCAGGTTGCGAACAGTGTAGATATATGTTTGTTACATCTATATCATATTCAGGGGTAGGTTTTTCAATTGGCCTGAGCGCTACAGGTTGTCGCCACTGATGAAAGTAAGAAAGGTAAGGGAGAAGTATCCGAGCCGGGCGAGCCGGCCGAACATGCAATAAACATGGTTGGCCAACTCCCCAAGATACGTTGCATAAAAACCTTTCCAATGGCTGGTCCTGTCAAAAAGCTCAGCTTAGTGGGGTAAATACCCCCGAGGCGAATACAAGTGATCGTGGTTGCGACGTGCTCTTCCTTCTTTGCTTCTGGTCTCTCAGAGCGTTTATTAACAAAATTCGACTATTTTGCTGTCTATAATTGGCACTTCGGCTTAGTTTCACCTGAATACTCCCCTAAAGTCCTCGTTCATCGAAGGTGAATGACCAGACAAGCTGATCAATCGAGGAACCGGGTGAGTTGTTTTATCTTGATCCCAACCATCATTTTATAAATCTTTGCCTTTAGCTAGCTACAAAGCCTTGCCAGCAGCGGCAGTGGGCTTAACCATCATTCCTCGTTCCCATTCTTTTCCCCTTCATCGAACCATCAAAAGCCTTTTGTTTTCTTTTTCTCAATTTCCTGCTCTCTCTTGCATCGTCTCTATCAACCACCGTTGCCAGTAGACAAGGTTTTGCTAATCCAGCATCTCCTCGTAGACTGGTTCCGGCGACTCGTATCCTATCCAACGTTGGGGGAAGGAAACACCCCGTGACAGACCTTGGGTAGGAGACCCTTCGGATCGACGCGGCAAGGCTCAAGCAACAGAAAGGATAAACAACTTCCAAAAAAGGTGGAATCAATCCTCCTGCCGCTGGGGTTGTGTAAGTGCGAATGCAGTTGAACTCTTCCATCTGTTCAATAGCAAAGCTAGCTAACGGACGATCCGTCAAAGTGCTATTGCGGCTTCACACCACTATCTTACACGTTCGACATATCATGTCACACTTGTCAACATCATCGCTGTGAAGGCTGTATAGTTTTTAGCACCAGCTGACGGGAGCGACCGAGTCGATCCTGAGACTTCCCTGCCAAGGCACTGGCTTTACCTCTCCGGTCCTACGTCGCTCTCGTCGCCACATCGTGTAGAACAGTGGTATATAATGGCGGACGATGTCGGTAGAGCTCGCGAAATGCGCGGTTTAGGGCTGCAATGCCCCTATTCGAACTGTCTTCCCCAGTTGTACACCTCATCGACAAAGCCGTGCGTGTACACGGCATTTGCTGACTTCCGGGAAGTCATTGACCATATATGGAAGTACCATTCCAAACTCCTCAGCTGTGACAGTTGCGATCACCGCTTCTCGACCGCTAAAAGGGGTGAGAATGAGTATGCCCGCTCTCAGTTGCTGGATCTCAAGGCTAAGCACGCCAATGTAAGTTGTTAGCCAGCTTCTCAATGTACTTGGTCCCAGGTATAGAGCACTAAACAGCAGTGTTAACATTGCGAACAGAACCACCAGCAGGAAAGACGGAGGGATCCTCGCGAGACGATGACCGAGGCGGAAGACGAACTATTAAGGAACTTCAATTATAAGGGCAGTAGGAGCGAAGACACTATGGTCCAAAACTACGAATCACTATGTCGTTTACTCTTCGGCGAGGGAGTGGATGTTCCAGACCCGAGTAAGAGCAAATTTACTTCCCAATCCCCGACCGAAGTAACCCTACCTATCCTAACGAATGTAACCAGAATATAATTACTTCATACCAGAATACACAGTTAGCCGCACGTCTCGCGATCGGGGGCAAAGGAATCTTGACTATGTCAAGATGCGACGATTGCAGGGATCCAATCATGTTTCTTCGAACGGCTCCGAGCCGGTAACAGCAACAGCCATTTCCGGTGCTGCTGGTGCCAGTGACTCCTCCAACTGGGTATCGTCTCCAACGGCAGCAGCGACACTAACAACAACAACCTTTTTGATATCGTCAAACCCCCCAAATACGCACTTGCCGTCGATAGACTTCAACTTGTCCTTTCAGTCCGGACCTGACCCGCTATCACTTGACGAGCCGGAGCCAGGCGCTCGGGAAGAGCCCATTGTGCCGATGCTAATACCGCCGGCACTCGCTTCCGAGCGGGCACTCGCTTCCGAGCCGGACTCGGCGTATTATACGGCATCGAACGGGGTGGCGGGGGAGAGGAACGAGAACGGGGAAGGCTACACGAGGCCTTACTGGTCGTCGCCGGCGCCGGCGCACCAATCGCACTCGATAACGCAGATGGGGACGTTTCTTTACGAGTGGCCTCCCGAGCCTCCCGACTGGGGGTCTATGGAGTGTGATCTGGATAATCTGTCGCCCGAGGTCCCCGACTGTGCGTCCGGCTAGTCTCTGGAGTTTATCTACGTTCTCCTCTCCCCCCACAAGAGGACCTGGTCGCGTTCTGGTGTGTCCATGTGAGACCATCATCGCTGAGCAGGCAGTTAAGCGTCAAAAATATAGTCCAGAGTGTGTGCGCATTGGGCATCATATACATATAGCATATCACTAGTACCCATATCACCAAGATTGCAAACAAGGAATGGGCTATACTGGGTGCCTTACGACTTACGAAGGGAAAATGGGCATGGATGCATATGGACATCTTGGAAAGGATGAGCGAATGTCTGTTAAGCGCATGTGAGAGGATTAATACCCACTAGCTTAAGGTGAGCTAGTATTACCTCTGTGACTTAATCGTTAAGGTGCTTTTGGAGAAGGTAAATTAAGGTATGGGGTTCTGGAGCAAATGTCCCAACGTGTATGATCTCATGTCTTATTCTCCTTGTGACACCTTCCTTCCTACCCACCATGCCATTACAAACAACAGCTCCAGCCAATGCTCTGAAGACCCACCTACCTTCCCTCGCCAAATTTTAGTAGGTAAGTACCCAGGTAGGTAGGATGTAGGTACATTCTCAAGGTACTTGAGTACTTTAAGCTTTACCCAACTGATAAAGTTAGTACCACTTCTTTAAGGTACCTATTGAGACCCCTATTGCCTCTCATATGTTACCTGCGCGTTTTATGTGAGTGGCGGTAGGGGGCTTAGACAAGGACTGGAGAGTCAAGTACAGGCGGAGGAATCGCTGACAAGACCTCACCGTAAGGCAGTACCATGGTAACAATGAAAGGTTGGGGCATCAACTTAGAAGACAGACAGATATATATAGTTAGGATCTATAAGAAGCCTACTTTACTCCAGAACTTCTCATATATATGTTCTATGTACACATCTTTGGTAGCAAGACAGGTTTAACAATTGAAGCAAAATGTGAACCCCGGGAACTCCAGCTTCATGGTATGCGTCTCCCGAGAGACACTCCCATGTGAATGCACGAAATCTATATTCTATTTCTTTCCACCTCTATTTGCTCGCCCCTTACCCTTGGAGTTAGAAGGGCCGGCATCGGGGACAACGGCTGTGCCGCTCTTGCTCTCCTCGCCGACATGGGTGTTGTTACTGTTGTTGTTGTTGTTGTTGTTGTTGTTGCCTTTACCCTTATTTCTACTGCCACGGTTACGGCGTTGACCGCCCTTCTTGTCCTTGCCTTCTTCACGGGCTATCCGCCTCGCCTCTTCTTCTTGCATGCGACGGCTTTCCTGATCCCACCATTCCTGGAACGCTTGCTCCTGTTGGATCTCTTGCAGGCTGCGCTTAGCGACTGCCTCGCGACGGCTTTGCTGCTCTCGCTGCTGCTGCCCAATAATATCTGCAAGCGGAAGGCCAGTTTCTTGCTCCGTTTTCGGAGCCCGTTTGATGTACGACTTGGAATGTGGCATTAATGGTTGTGGATCTTGGCGTACGGGCATCGTAGACGGGTTTGGCAGATAGTTAGGTTTCTGCCCAGGAAACCTGGTGTCGGGAGAGGCAGCCCGCCTTGGGGTAGATTTACTAGAAGAAGCTTCGGCAGCAGACAACGGCTTAGGATGTGTTGGTCTGGCAGCTGAGGCGAAATCTGGACGCAGCAGATCCTTCATTAGCGCTTCGGTCGCAGTCCTTGTGTTCTTCCAAGCTGTATCTTTTTTCTCGCCGTCTTTGCTCCATGGCGTTTGCGATTGCCGTCTGGCTTCAGTTTCTTGTTTAGCAGCGTCTTCTGCTTGTTGTTGCAGCTGTCTTTTTCTCTCTTTCTGTGAGATCTTCGTTGGTGTGACTCTGGAACTTACGTCCCGATTCTGCGCAGCTAAGCCAGCAGACAACGCGGAGTGCACCGGTTGGGACTCTGCTAGAATCTCCCGAAGATCTAGGCGACTAGCAGGTAAAGCTGAAGACTTCCAAGGGCTAGCGCCTTGGGATGGCCTTCCTTGTCTAATATCATTGGGCAGTACGGGTACCGGAAGGGTAACATTATGTGCAGCAGTGGTAGAAGTTGGGGTGGTATTCGATACGTCCGTCGAAAGGTGCCGCTTCCCATGGCGTTCAGATGTAGATAAAGACGGCAAGCGATCCAACTCGTCGTTGTCACCAGCAAGAACTGGCCGTGGACTTGGCGATGGGAAGCTATCATCTTCGTCCCCATCCATATCAAACATGAGATCAACCTGGGAGGTTTTGGGCCGAAGCTCGGGGCTGAACGGCTCGTTACGTGCCATTTTCGATTTACGCCGGCTGCCTCTGTCAGGAGTCATGGAAACGCTGGAAATGTCATCAAAGCTGCCGAACCGAGTTTTATACGGTGTCTTCTTTTCGTCGTCTTTAAGCGCTGCTTTGAACGCCATCTCCCTAATACGGATCTGTCTCTCCTCGTACACATCTTGCGCTAGTTCGGGATTCTGTTCATGGAGCAGCATTTCAGCCCTCCTACTCCGTGCGAATGGACACCGAGCAAGCTGATTGTCTCGAACGACATCATCCAATTCAAATAGAAGTTCTTGCTCGAGGTCGTCAAGGAGGCTATACTTGTGTCAGTGCACATGCCGTAGGACGAGAGCAGTCTTTATATACACAGAACAGAAAAACATGTTCAACCGAGTGGCGCACTTGAGACAAGATGCGAATACATTTGGGGCTGGAGGTAAAACTCACTGGTTCTCAAGCATCGCCTCCATCTGAAGGCAGATATACTCTAGACCTTTTCCCTTAAATTCGGTGACCGAGCAAGGACTAATCAGGTTCAGAAGCGTCGAGATATTGCGGGTAGATACTGGAGGAATTAGTTGTCGGAAGCTCATTCTTTGGAAATAGCAACCTACCAAAGCGCCCAATAATCTTTTGGCAAATTTGCGACAGCCGGTCGAGCATCAATTCGTCGGCAATGCCCATTACATCCATGACTAACTCACAGAAGTCGTCGATATTGTCCGAGACCACCGAGTCGAAAAGCTCTTCCCCCACATCTGCATACAAGTATTGGAGAACATAGTGGAACGATTCTGGGTTCATATGGCGTAGGTCAATTTTAACGACGTCTGATTCGCCTTGTGCCGCGCGGCGACTCTCGAGCCACTTCCCGCGGGAACGTCCATTGAAGAGCCCCTGAAACCAGGGACACCTTTGGCACAACATGGGGCTATGTACGAGGATACTATCGCCGTCAAGCTCCAAGAGGGCATCACCGCCTTCAAAGAAAGACGGGTCGTCAATAACATCCCGGAAATCGATATTCATGGAGCGAGACGGAGCGATTTGCATGCGCGCACAGGCTTCGAGCTTCGATATACCCAATCGAGAAGCAATCTTCATGACATCGTTTCTTATCAGGCGACTTCTATGCACAGATGCTCCGGACTCCCACGAAATATTCCAGGCGGGAATGACACGATCACTATACATGAAGATAATAAGGTTCAATAAAGCGAGCATGTCAATGTTCCATGAGAACTCGATTATAGTCTCGCCTTTTTCCTGAATAACAGCAAGTAATTCGGGGATTTCGTAGCGCCCTGTGTCACGGAATTGTTGTAGCCCAACACGGAGAATTGGACTGCGAGCTACTAAAAGCCATGGGTGGATTGGAAGGGGAAGCTTTGGATTGGAAGCCGAACGAATGGCCATCCCTAGGGATTTGTTCTCGAATGCCCAGTTCGTGAAGTGGGTTGCCAAGTCTTCCTCAAGATCACTGGAAGTAAAAACCTCACGACCCAGATCATCGACTTGAAGTAGCAATTTGTCGAAGCTCTGCCATTTCCATGTGTCTTTGGCCTTCCTTGTGCTTGAATTATGAGCCTTGAATCCGAGAAGAGGGAGTAAAAGGCTAACGTCATCCCAAAGAGTAGGCCGAGAGATCTCAAGCTGATCTCTGGTAACGTCACAGTCTTTTCGCACAGCGGCGTAGGCACCAAATGCGGAGCTCCTAACTGCAACGACATCAGTGATGAACGGAACGCGCTGAAACTTGAAATCTTTTCGTCCGCGCCCCGAAGAGCCCGAGCTCCTAGTGTCCTGAGCCTTGGCACGTCTGACCCGTCGCCACACAGCTCCCGACTGAGTGCATATGATGACAGAGCCATTCTCTCCGACACCCACAGACGCGACCCCATCCTTTCGCGATGTCCAGACACAACATGGTGTCGTAATTGCATCTTTAATTTTTGAAGGATTCGTGGTCGAGGACGTGAGATGATCATTATCAGAGTTGTGGTTAAGGCGCATCGTGAAGAGGTCACCGCTCCCGGTCACAGCGGCGATTGTATCACCGCCGGCTGCAATCTGGTGAATTTCTCGGCGTCGTGAATCGTATGAAGACGCCGAGGAGTAGTGTAACGGTTGTTTGAGGGACAAACTGGTCAGTGAAGTAGCAGTTTGAGGATTGATCGTTTTGTACCCGTAACTGGTGAAAACAACCAGCGAACGGTCTCCAAAAAGGCAACATGTCGCCCTGTCGATGGCAGAAATAGCGGATACCACAGAGGAATGGTTTGAAATCAACGTAGCAGCAACTTTTCGAGGAACGGTTTGGATTTCGAGCGATCGAGAATCAGCATCCATGAGCCCAAGTTGCCCAACGTTCTTGCCCCAACAAAAGAGTGATGAGCCAGTATGGGCAACTGAATGTATTGAAGATGCTGCAATACCGAGTACTTTCTCCTTCTTCAGGGGGCCGAAAACTTGACGAGGGCTGGTACTCATGGGTTCTTCATCTGTTTTAATCGGCGGCGGCAACGCATACCCTAGCTGAAAGAAGGAGTTCGATCCCCATGACCAGAGCTCACCTGTGCTTGTCACGGCCATAGTATGATTTTGTCCCAGCGCAACTTGGGTGATCTTTTTGTCATAAAGCCCCCCTTGGATGGGAGTAAAGCTGAGCTTGGTATTCTCGTCACCAAAACCAAGACGACCGCCACGACCAAGACCGGATATGTAGAGATTGGAAAATGGGTCGGCCGTCAAAATGGCGCTATGTAACTTGGAGAGTACGACGTCTTGGATAACAAGAGGGCGGTTTTGTACAAGAGCAGGAATCTCTGCCAATGTCCGCGAAGAGTCATTGCTCAAAAGATGGTCGTTTTGGCTGTGAAGATGCTGATCATAAAGATGGTGCACAAGGTGATCGGGACGCTTCAAATAAATGCGTTCTGGGTATTGGCGGTCGTCTTCATGACCGACACCAAGGGATAAATTGTTGTTGCTTCCAAACGTAAAAACTTCTTCCCCCAGACCTGAAAGATGGACGGATTGCCTAGCGTCACAGTCAGTATCCATATCCTATAATCCCATGTTATCGTCTTACTGAGTCTCGTTGGCCGCGACGGCTTCGTCGGTTTCTGAATCATCATCATGCTTGACGCGTTCTTCGGCTATCTTTAGGGAACGGAGCGCGATGGTGGCATTATACAGATCGAATGGGCTGTTCCCCTCATGATCTTTTGTTCTTATTAATTGTCCAATTTTCGTAGCACTGGCGCCAAATGATTCGGTAAGATCTCTGCGTTCCTTCGCAAGAAGCAGCCTAGCCATCGATATATTTCCATTGTACAGAGCTCTATGCAGCGCGTTCCATCCGCTCTCGGGATCCTGAACGTATATATCGATGGCGGGGTGGTCAAGAAGGGCTTGAGCGTAGGTTACGGCATCGGACGACGAAGACGAAGCGACTCGGAGGAGCAAGGTAAGACCAGCGTAGTCACGGCTATTAATCTCAGCCTTTCCGAAGTTATTAACACCATTTTTTGTCCCACCAAATCCAACACCCAGACCGGAAACTTTGCGTGACTTGGGAAGAGATCGAGGCGAAGTACTGAGGACACTGGGACTTCCAACTCCTGTGCCTACTCCTTTAATTGGGGCCTGGGAAACTGCCCCCGGAGAGAGTAATCGACAGAAGTTGTCGATGTCATTTTCCCAGTAGCACTTCCACAAACTTGTCATCGACGCTCCAAGGTATAGGTGTCTCGGCTACTTCAGATAGTACCTCGCCGGAGCCTCAAGGACTGCAGCCTATTTAAAGGTACAACCGGAAGCGCTTCGACAATGGAATATATAGAGGCGATGTCGCGATCTCGTAGCGGAAGCACTGGTACCTCGGTACACCCGGGTGCTTGTGGGTTTTGGGTATTAGATGGCGCGGACGGAGTTCGATTGCGAAAATTTCAGTGTGAGGATGATTCACCTTCGTGGACGGAAATGAAGTGGCGAACTAATCCTGCGCATGAAACGATTCGGCGCTCAACCGTGCGAGAGGTATCGATCGAAAATGGACTGCGAGAACCTAATCCAAAGGATGGGAATTATGGCGCACTCGCCCGTAATATTGAATTATTCTTGGGCGGAATCTCAGTTGACACACAAGGGGGGAAGGAAAGTGGCTAATACGGTTAGTGGGCGTCATGATCGTAATTCAGAGCACCCGAACGTGTATAAAGTGCCTTTCGCGATTCGACCCCGCGACCGACCGACTTCACTTAGAAGTTAATACCTATTCAGTACAGATGTACAAGGTGTGTTATCACTATAAGCTGCAGATACAGTGGCACCAGCCACTGAGACTAGAGACTTCTAGCGCAAAGCTAATAAACACCCTGAATCAGTCATACACATACCTTACCGTACTCCACATAGCTTCGATAAGCTTCAACGAATCACAATACTGATATGATGAGCATGCCGGACTCTCAGGACCTACTTCTCCGAGCCGTAACAGTACATCCTGACCCGTTAGTATATTTGCATCGTGCCTCCTGAGCTTATACATGATGTTTATACCTCCCACCAAGGGAAAAAGCCTTCACTCCACGTGATGAACATAACCTGCTGGCGCCCTGACATGAAGTATAGGTGGTTCCTACTACTAGTAGGTACTAGTACCCGAGGCCCGGGACGCAGCATGGCGTTTGTGCAGCTGCAGGTCATTGTGGGGTAGCTCGGGTATACGGGGACTGGCTGTTGTGATTTGGACCATATCATTCTTGAAGGGAAGGCGTAAGCTGAGCTAGGATCAAACAAAACTGTCACAGGGAAGAAGCTTTTAGTCTACCGAGTACTCTAGGTCATATACAATGATACATCAGTATCCCTTATCTGACGCCGTTTTCAATATTTTGCCGTCCCTTTATAACCTGGTTCGTTTTCCAGTGCCGGGGTATCGAGCGTAAGGGGAGTCCTCTCCAAGTCAATCTGTACTATAAAGCTGTTGTGTCTTACTTCTGCAGTGTACGGAAGAAGTCCATTACACCGGTGAAAACAACTTGTGACAAAATTAGCAACCGGCGCATCGAGGCATGGGCATGAACGTGTTTTCAGAACGAAGTAAACTCACCTAGAAGAATGCCACCGCCCGGGCCCAGTCTCAACACCTTAGGCAAGAAGCCCTTGTACAACGCACCGAACCCTTCCTCCTTCATCACCGTGCCACATGCTGGCCAGGCCCAGTTGTACTTGGGAATCTGGCCGGGAACCTTGGGAGTGTTCTGGATCCGCGACTTGACGACATCCATGGGGGTGTTTAGAACAGTACCTATGGTGCCACCAATCGTACCAGCAATGATATCGTTGGTGATCTGGGCCTTCTTCGTCGTTGCCTTGGGCAATAGCTCTCGGACCTGGAAGATGCAGCCGAAGTAGCCTGCATTCCAAAGGATGTGGCGCCACATTGTACTCTCAAGGCCATTATACAGGGCTAAGATACCCTCGTTCTTGATGACTTTGGACACAACATCAAGTGCGCCCTTGTACTGTCCAGCAGACTCCTTGCTCTGTAACCGCACTAGGGCCAAATCTGTTAGCTTTCCTGGTACAAGCAGTACCCGACAATTTCTAGAAAGCAATGCTCATAAAGGCTCTTTGAGCCCCTCTAGAGCCGGGTTCATCCAACTTGGATTGATCTGGTCTAAGGCACTCACGCTTTACCAATTCGAATGGAACCACAACAAATGATTCAGTAGCACCAGCCGAGGCACCAGTGAGGATGGAAAGTGGCTGCGTCATCTTCTCAGCGCCAAATGCTTTCTTGTAGAATTTTCCCCATTCGTCGTTGGCGGCGAACTTTGTGGCGCGCTTTGGAGCTTCCATGAGGATAGGAGCCGTAATTCCACGATACAGTCTCGAAAAACTATGCCACATTGTAAGAATCGGCCCTTGCACAACTGTTTCTGGTAGACGCGATTCTCTTACCCCTCATTGCGAACAATCTTCTGGAAGCAATCTACCATTCCACTGTACGCGTCGGCACCGGTTCCCTTGCCGCTTTGCAGTTGCAAACGACTTTTGACAACATCCAGCGGGTACCTAGTTGAGTGTAAAGCATTAGGGTCGGGGCAATCGGCGGAGGCTCGGAGAAATAGCAGATACGAACATGACCAAGATCTAGAGAAGGAGCTCAGTTAGAATGCAACGAAAAGCATACCAGGAGTATTGGGGGTTGGGACACTTACTTCGGACACACCGGCTATGGCGCCGGCGGCAAACTGCCATTGGAAACCGAGAGGCTTGTCTGAAGCCATTGTGATGTATGGCCAGTGTCTAAAGCGAGTGCGGTCGGCGGTCAATTACGGAATGGAGTGAGCGGAAGACAGTATGCGGATTATTACTGTATTATATACCGGTAGTCTTGCGATGTCGCATGAGATGGGGCCAACCGCTTACCCGTTTCTAGCCCGCTCAACCGGCTTGCACTAAACTCAGCTGAAGCCTATCTAGCGCTAGACGAGTTTTTAACCAGCTTTGGTAATTTGAGCTGTTAGCGTCACGCACGGGCCATCATGCAATTCCAGTGACATGGATCCATGTTTTGTGATTGTCCAGGGTAGCTTGGGTAAATGAATAAATAGTATAGTATATGTGCTATACAGCTTAGGAGCAGACAGAAATGCCATCAATCTCAAATATAAAGGTACAATTTTCGTAGTTTAGTATATCTGTTCTCACATAGTGATAACCCTTACAGCTTCGTACCCAGCAGTAATTCAATAAACATAAATTAGTTTCATTTTTGTCATTCGCTTGTGCTGCGTGAAGGGCATGTGTATTCTTGGTCTTTCCCAGTACTGCTTCTAACCTGGATTTCGATTAAAACCATAAGCCGTTCCCTCACCACCCGAATAAAGAGAGAAGACAGAAAGCCAGTCTATTCACTTAAGTTTAAGAAAAGGTAGATGTTATTGAAGTGACTTTGACAGCCCTTCCTGCTGGCCGGCGTACCTGCCTAGTAGCTTTTTCAAATTTGTTAACCAAGTTCTTTTTACACGTACAAACACGCACCACACCACGTACTCATCTACCCTCCCCCGACACATGAACAACTCTAGCAGCCCCTTCCGGTTCGTTAAATCAAGGAACCCAAAATCATGGTGCTTGGTATATGATCAAATAAACTGGAACTTGCGTTTTCTACCTAGTGATAGCTTTCAGCATTCACGCCATATATCCCATCCATCCCATCCATCCCATCCATCACACGTTACCCATTCGTGCCTTTACACCTCAAAGAGATACCTCCTTCCTCATCTATCGGAATTACTTTACCCTATCCAGAAGGCGCACTACGGTAAGTAACCTGAACTCCCGTTAATAGTGGACATCGAGGTCGTTCATCTACAGCTTTGTGCCAACTCTCAACATCGCGGCTGCAAGCTCTTGATATCAAGATACACATATCATTCAAGAACTGCTTAACTTGGCAACACAGTACATGCCAAGAAGCAAGTTACCTAGGTAGTCGGCAAAATTCATCCCCGCTAAAACTTTTCCCCTTTATTTAATCTATATATTGAGAAAGCCCCTACCTTTCTCTACCTCCTATCTCTCCTCTTTGTCACAACGGTTTCTCCATATCTCCCTACTACCTACCGTCCCTTCCACTCGCCTACCTTGATAAATCCACTGCAGATCATCCGTGACTCATGTCCACTACCATAACCTGGGTCTCGGGAAGATATAAATCTAACGTCTCATCTCTTCTTAGTTTAATGTGGCAACTGCACATTCTGCTGGAAGTTACAACAAATAGCAAATACTTAACAGGAAGGCCATTGCATTTTTGCCAGCTCCGGAGGCAGGAAATTTCCATACTGGTCATCACTCATTCCCTTGACACGAGTCTCAGCCACAGTTTACTTACTCTTCAACACTTCACCTTGGGGCCTACGTCTTAATTACTTATATTAGGCAGGTGCGTGACATGATTCTACCTAGCATCCAGTCTGGAGTTTTGTTCGCCTTGACCACTTTCACCTTTTCATCACTCAGCCTACCATTCTGCCCTGTTCCATTTTCTCCGGCTACCCAGACTTCTAACTACTCCGCCAGTACCCAGCCTACGAACTTGTTAGTTTCACCTTCCTCGACTTGCGTTATTAGAATACGAGACTCTTGACTATTTAGCATGTTTACTTAAGGCTGACCTCTTAACAGCTCGCGGTCATTCTTTCACCGAGCCCTACAACTAGTACTTACCCTATAGTACTAGTTTCACCGCTCCTTCGCACATAATGTTCCTTCTCACTGATCATATACTCTAAAATACATCGAAGTTACTATCTCTATCTTTTAAAGTTTCTAAAGCTGAGTTGTCAGTTTGCCGACCAATCCTCTGCCCAGGATGTCTTCATCATCCGGACCGCCTCCTCCGGAGCCCGATGATAATCATGACAATGAAATACCCGTGAATGATGAACAATTCATTCAGAACATCGATACTCTAGAGAACCCTCCCGCTTGGCGTTACAACCGGAATGAGCCTGGAGATGCTGACGACGGATCTGCAGAGCACGAGCAACATGAAGAAGAAGTAGAGGATGATCACAACGAGGTTGACGATGAAGACGACAGCGAAGTGGGCGGCGAGATACTCTACGAGATATCTGAGGAAGATAGACCTGGATCGAGTTCAAGGTCAAGGAGGCGTGGTCGTAATCGACGTTCCGCGCGTGATCGATGCCCAGAATGTAGGAGTCTCATGGACCAATGGAGAAGAGAAGTCAACGAACGAGATGCAACAATCGCACAGCGTGACCAAACGATTCGAGAACTTGAGAACGATATTAGGGTTCTTCAGGAACAGAGGAAACTTCATTGGACTGTAAGTTCTGCCATCTCATCTATGATTGTGCTCTATATCGCGTTGCTGACCAATCTCTAGCCGTGGCGTGGGGCGATGCGGGATTTTCTTGATGATTACCGCGCCCGCGACCCTGACGACGACGATACAAGCTATCTGGAGCCGTACGAGGCCATTTGTCGGGAGGCATGCAGCCAAGGCATCATGTCCCAAAATCCAAGAATCGTTCACCCGGATCTAATGATAGAGTTGGTGCCATACACCCAAGCATACGTCCAAAGGTACTTCGATATGCAACAGCGTAGAGACCGCTATGGCGTCAACTTTTTCCATCCATCACTAAGGGTAGCTGAAATTCTCGGTCCGATTGTCTATCAGGCTGAGCCAGACTTGCCGCGTGCGCTGCCCCTGCTCTTGGAGAATGCCCCTTTCAGATTCGAAGATCTTCCTACGGATATACAGTGCCATATCTGGAAGATGCTCATTCCAAGTCACGAGTTGGTGCATTGTCTTTCTCGTCCGGACCCGAAGAACCCATCCTGCTTTGCTCCTGGCCCGGTTCGTTACCCAAATCGGTTTCACATCGGCCAGGAGGATTGTTCAATTACGAAAGCCGACAAGCCGTCCAGATACCTGGACTACTTCCTCGTCTCCAAGCGCTGGTACTATGTAACAGCACATTTGTTCTATGGTACGCTGTGTCGTTCAAATTGCTGTTTATTCTGTTGTTGCTGTAACTAACTTGCACTTCAGCCACAAACACTTTTGCCTTCAGCTCCCTGGGAGAGTATGGCCGGTTTTGTGACGGCATCAGACGAGCCCGTGTTGAACGATTGGTCCACCTCGAGTTTCTCTGGCATGGTGCTCTCACGCCTCGGGAAGACAATAAAGTGTCGCTGCGTACGACTCCTTTACGTTGGTTTATGTATACCAGTAGTCTCCGTACACTGGCAATACACATTGACGAAAGCAGCAAGTCTCGTATGCGCCGGCCATACGAGTTACGTGAAGCCAAGGATTACTATAAGGATTTCGGTGATCCAGAACTGGATGAGAATGACCTCAACATATTTGGGATGGAGTGTCGGAGAACCGACCTGCAGCCGAATTATCGGAAAAATCGTAGCTTGAGAACCGTCCAAGGAATAGATTTCATCTACCAACTACGGGGAATGAACTGGGTTCGCTTCTATGATTTCGCGATCGAGCGCACACGCACCAAGATTCGCGACTGGACCTTTGTCCAAGATATCAACAACGCCGCAAGACGAAAAAAGAGCGATCAGATGGCTCTTAAAGCCGAATTCGAGAACCTCCTTCCTCTCACCGGCCTGGCCGACTACATGCCAGCTGATGATGACTTCGAGCTAGCCAAGGCCTTCTACGACAATACTCCCGTAGACGTTATCTCTGTGGGCGGCTCCGACACATCTTCTAACGCTAGTGGTTCTACATTCTCTAGTGACTCTAGCAGCTCAAATTCAGATGACGACTCAGAAGGTCCTTCTTCCCTCCGCTATAGCTACAGCCCCCCACCGTCTAGGGATGTGGTTGAAATTGACGACGATGAAGACATGGACGATGTTGGTGATGTTCGCGATGTTGATGATCCACAGAACTCGGACACAGATAGCAGCGATGCAATGAGCGACTCAGGTCGCTCACTGCTTCGTGACCAAGACAACAGTGACCCACAAAGCAGCGGATTGAATACTTCAATCTATTCGCAACCGGAGCATCTTATCATTGAAGATAGCGAGAATCCGGAAGTTATCGTGATCCCAGATGACGAGGAAAGCGCGGACCAGAACGCCCGTTATACTCGTACTTACCGCGATGGAAACGGATCGAGCACCGACGGCCTCTTTGTCCGCCGTGGCTCATGTAGCGCGCCCTCTGGGAGAGAAAATTTCACCACTGATGATGAAGACCGTGAGCTTGCACGAAGACTGCCAAGCCGACCTAATATCGTTATCGATCTCAGTAATGACGACGACGACAGCGACAACCTGTTCGTCCGAAGTGGTTCATGCTCTGCCCCATCCCCTAGTCCGCCCCCTCGTAGTAACCGAACACCGTCCGCTGTTCCGGGATACGCTGTCGGTGAAATAGTTGACTTGACACTTGACGATGATGACAATGGCTATAATCAGATCCAACCCATGGATGTCGATAGCCCACGTGAATTCAAGACTGAAAGTACTCCTGATTCAGATGTCAAGGTTGAAGATACGTTTTCTGAGAATGGCCACTTTAATGAAGTATACAGGGACGCGGATGACCAACCAGGGCCAAGTTCTCCCGCTGGTCTTCGCGGTGCTGGTACCAGAACGCCTTCTCGTCCTTCATTGTCGCAAGGCCCAAATTTTGACCTTGTCGACGATACCTCAGACGACGAAATTGAATTGGGTTCCTTCTCTTCCAAGCGCCCTCGAGACGGCGATGACTCAGACTAGGATTCTGAGCCCGCCAAACGCCAAAAGTTGAGTCCCCCTTTCCCAGATTCTTATATCGGATCTCCTTGACATTGAGAGAGTGATGAAGGTCGGTTAGATCTCAGACAGACAGCCGAGCAAACGATTTTCTAACGTCTCCTTACCATTTCCCCGGATCATGTCATTCGATCTTATCTCCTTACATCTGCTATATCTTCGGTAAGGTGTTTTCTACCATCGAATTTCGTTCCTGATATTAAAGCATGGGCGTATGGCTTTCCTTGGGTAAGCCTTGAACATAACGTCAGACTTAAACACAACGGCGATGTAACGGACATTTGACGCCTTGATAGGCAAATGGGCGTATTGAGAATCGCAACCCTTTTGCTTTTTGCGGTCGGTTCCAATCTCGCGAGATCCTCTCCTACTACTTGGCGAAGTTTGCCAGTGATCTAGGATAGATCGATAACGATTTTCATCTTCCACACACGCCGGGATGTTTTCCAGCCGTTATCGAGTTATCGAGTAATCGAACGACCTCACACGCCTAATTCCTAGTATCTAATGGCTATTCCTTAATGCTTTCAAACACCTCATGGCACCCCAAGCCACGGCTAGATCTTGCTCCATAAGCTCCAAACACATCTTTCACAGTTCTACCCATCTCGATTAGACTCGTAAAAATTACGAGGAAATGAAGTTATGAGAGCACGAAACGATACTATCCTGCATAGTACGATACAGCGCTATCTCATGGGCTCTGGATGGGAACTGTTTACCTTAATATAGAGTATATTGCGCAGATTTTCCACACATTCGGTTTCTCACGATGCTTTCAGGGCGGCCTATTTATCTGGGTGTCTGGACGCCTGCCGATCTGCTCTGCTTACTTTGCAGATTCTGATACATAATTCTAATACAATACTATTGCTCCCATGTCCTAGTGAAACTCAACGTGATGGTTTGATGGAAAGGAAGCAAAATTGACTAACACGGCGCCGGGTTAGACTAGAGTGTGTCTCCGTTGGGTTTTGGCATATTTTTCGCGTTCTCGAGTGGAGAATTACTGGCCGAGCACACACCCGGGTGCTCTTGACTACCAATACTCTGCAGGTGCGCCTTAGTTTCGCTGACCTCGGAATGTGCCCAGCTCGTCCACTTCCGTCTCACATACCTTTAATGGTTATAATTAGACCTCCTAGCTTAATTGACTTGAGAACACTAACCTGGAACCAGCTTTTTCACTTCAATGTGTGGGTGATTGACTCCTATACAAGTACCTATGTAGGAGGTAGGCTGTCAAGGGAGTAGTTTGTCCTGTGTGACAGGCCGTTTTGGCAAACTTAGCTCGAAGTTGAAAATGGGTATCTGATTGTAGTCGATATGTATTTAGGTATACGATACTAGATAAACTATCTGTTATATCGTATATCAATAGTCTAGTCGAAAACGACCTTCTTCCCCTGAAATTCCACCTTCTGCACGCCCTCCTTCGCCTTCTTAGCCGCAGCCCAACTAGGATGCAGAGATCCCTCATCATCGCGGGCGGGTTTCGATTTCAATTTCGGCTGCTCTGCTGCTTGGGCGCTGTTGCTCCTCTCTCGGCTATTTCTATCTCTCGTTGTTGCGCCCTTTTTAGCGCCTACGTCTTTCTGGCGGTCATTATTCTGCTGCATCTGTCGCTGCCGATCGGGATGGACCTGGTTCTTCTCAAAGGGATTTTTGATTCCCTTCTTCCAGGGCTTCGACGAGGACCCCTCGCCATCTACGTCCACGGCTCCCCTCTTGGGATCCCAGCCCTCGTTGCGCGTGTCCTTCTTCTGGTAGTGCTTCGCCTTCTCGCCGTACCTCTTCTCCCATATGGCCTGACGCGCCCGCTGGCCGCGCCTATTCTTGCGCGCCGCGGGCGCGACGTCCACGTCCGATGCCGATTCTGAGCCCGATATGTAGCCTCCCATGAGAGAGGGTAAGAAGGTGGATGTGCCTGTTGTGAACGAGGTTGGTTTGACCGCTTTGATCTTGGCTTTCTTGGAAGGAGGGGCAAGCGTCTCATCTTCTGACTCCAACTCCGAATCTGACCCTGAGCCTTCTGACTCGTCTTCTGATGTCCCGGATCCGGATGACATTGAGATGTCGTCAGGGGCAAGCTTTCGAATCGACTTTGATCTACTATCCGCAAGGCCGTTTTCATTTGTGTAATCATCTTCATCTTCATCTTCATCATCAGAGTCGTCGCTCGACCCCCCTACGAATTGGTCGTATTTCGAAAACATGTCCTCCTCTGCCTCGCTATCGGAGAACCCTTCAAACTCTGGACTATCGGAAGACTCAGACCCTCCATCACTTGCGATATCTTCGTCACCGTCTTCGACTTTTTCCTTTTTCCGTCTTAGCAGTGGCAGACCATCGTATTCAGGTTCTTCCTCCGCATGTTCAGATTCGTCGTCCGCGGGACTATCCAGATCGCTATCTTCATCATCGTCATGCTGCGTCACTTTTCCAGTAGCACTTGGATTGACACTGGCAACTTTCTTATCTGTTGCCTTCTCTTTAGTAGCCTGGCGCTTGGCTTTATTATTCTTATCGGGTATGGACACACGTAGGGCGCTGCACGTGCCCGTCACCGCTTCTTCGATAACATCCCTGACCTGTTTTCTATTGTAGAGTGCGCTCGTGACGTTATGCAGAGCCGACTGCTCCTCTTCCGATAACTGTGGTTTAGGGACGGGCTTTATATCGGCTGGTAGTTTGGGGGATTCGGCGATTCCTTTGATCTTCAGCAGGGAAGAACATAGGTGTGCGTGCGCTGCCTGGTGGAGGTCGAGGCTCTGTAGGTGCGAAAGATGTCAGCACAAGGACAGACATGTTGAACGTTCCGTATAATCTCAATTCGCTCGGGTTTTAATCCCTAAATAGCTCTAGACGTCGCAGGGGAGAAAGCTAATGGAATAGTAACAAGGAAACTCACCTTTAATACGAGAACTTCCCTCTCGAGTCGAGCTTTCTTTTCAAGGTCTGCGTCGCGAAGCCGCTTACTTAGGCGTTGCCGCTCGAAGCCTTTCGCAAGCTTCAGGGCGCGCACCAGCTCCTTTTGCCACTTTGCAAGCTTTTCCTCTAGGCTCGCTTCACCTCTTTTCCGCTTCGGCATCTTCAAGGGCGCATTCAATCTACTTTTTTGCTTTGTGTGCTAGTTATTTCTTCGAATGTTCCAGCCTAGAAAAGTTAAAAGTGGAGACGATATACGGTATATCAGATTTATCGAGCGCTAGACGCACTGTAACCTGATAAGTCACAATGTTGGAAAATGATATTGTCTCCATGGACCATAGTGCACTTACGCTGTACAGAAGTATTGGTGCGATAATAGTTTGTCCATTACCTAAAGCTCCTATATCGATATACACAGGCACTTGCGCCTTGAGATTGTATTAATAACGCCTCATACACATAGGATCTCTGTTAAACTAATAGCCCGTTTTATAAACTATCTACCCACAGGTATTGTTTCGGTAGGCGGTTAGCACCATGAGAAATATAGAAACGGCACTACCCAACTTACATTCGCGATTCAACTATTCTAGACGGAGATATTTTAAGAATAGCTTCGACGGGTGTCATTAGGCATATTTATCATCCCTTATCCACTCCCGCCTCTAGTGAGGGGCAATGGTGGGGTATGATATAGTCAAAAGTTAAAGTAGATATTGGAGTTAATTGTGGTCGAGAATAAGCCGAGGAAAAACAGAGAATCTGTGCTAAAGATAAAACTGTTACACCAAGTCTCACTATATTCCAGCACAGACAATCTAAAGAGAAATATTAGACATTATATCACCATGGGAGACTCGGTAAACACCACTGCGGCGTTAAGCGCAGCTAATTTATTCAGCGTCAATGGTCTAGTAGCCGTCGTCACGGGTGGCGGTACAGGTATGTTAGGGATCCTGTTTAACGTCTCTATGGCCTCATCTGATTTGAATGGAAGGAATCGGATTGATGATCACGAAAGCACTGGTTGCCAACGGCGCCGCAAAGGTATACATTCTCGGCCGCCGGCTCGACAAGTTACAGGAGGCAGTCTCTAGTGTTGGTGGCAATGTCGTACCGATCGCCTGCGATGTAACGTCTGTCGACGCGCTCAAGAGTGCCGCGGCGCAGATCGAGCAGGACACCGGCTTCGTAAACTTGCTGGTGTGCAACTCTGGCATCGGTGGGCCCTTTGGCAACAGGCCGAAGCCTGAGACAACACTCGATGAGTTCATCTTAGACAACTTGGCCATACCCATCGAGGAATACACGCGAACTTTTGCTGTCAATACTGGTGCAGTATGGTATACGGTAATGACCTTTTTGAAGCTGCTCGATGCTGGAAATGCTCGGGGAAACGTAGAGCAAAAATCCCAAGTAGTTGCTATCAGCTCTATTGGGGGCCTCAATAAAATCAACACCGGTGGCTCTGCATGGTAAGTCCGAAATGAAGTGAACTAGACCAGAAATTGGGACGCTAACACCTTATAGTAAGTGAAATGATTATTATCCGGAGGCCAGTCGAGTTGTGAAGGCCACAGCGAAGTTCATCAGAACAACCATGATCCTAACGAGCTCATAGACGGACAGAGCAAAGCCGCGTGTATACATCTCATCAAGCAACTAAGCGTCGTACTCCCACAGTGGAATATTAGGGCAAACGTGATATGCCCCGGACGTAAGTAACCTGTCTTCAAACTTCCAGTTGCAAAGTCCTCCGTGAATCAGATATTCGAAGTTCACCGAACCGGAGTTCGGGCCTCGGAAATTGATTGGCGGTTGCGCTATGAATCCTCTGCATACTAACTAACTCGAACATAGTATATCCCAGCGAGATGTCAGCTCCCATCCTGGAGCGCTCGGGTCCTATCGTCAAGGCTCAAGTCCCGCTTGAGCGTGTTGGTGATGAACAAGACATGGGTGGTGTCATCTTGTACCTTGCTTCACGTGCGGGAGCGTATTGCAACGGAACGGTTGTTGTGACAGACGGCGGACGTCTCACAACCTTCCCTTCAACCTTCTAGGCGATGTTGTAGGCCCTCGCTGGGTTGGCCGGTACGTGATAATTTTTGAATAGCTTATCTGCTAGAGTATAGCTAGTTTGACGTATAGACTATATTGTCTACCCAGGATAGCATCGTTAATAGAACCGGTTGTCAGTAGTCGTATGCCTGAACCCCCACAGCGTGCATTCTGATCGATGTGATATTGTCAGCCTCAGGCTATCCTCGCTTGCCAATGAGATGAATTCTGCTACAATGGGCCCTACTGGTTGTTGTATGCGTATTTTATCCCGCACACCATAATAATAAGGCTGCCGGTAAATACCGCTTAAGGCTTAAGCGAGCCGCCGCAAAATGCCTCATGATTGCTACTCCAAAGATGACTTTTCCGAGATTCTTTGAACTCTGTAATTTGATGCACAAGGACGGTCCGAAAGGAGAACTCGGGAACCCACTCGGCCCGACCACTTATCTCAGAATTGATGCTGAAACATGATTACCGCGGTTGCAATAGAATTGGCCTAACTGGCTTTTTCCGTTTATCACATAAGCTGCTACTACAGTAGGCATATTGTATCTAGCTATTGAAGCTGAACGGAACGGCCCTCTTCATGTGTGACCAGGACGACGTGCCCTGTCAATAAAGCAAGGGATTATCTAGAGAGTGCTTATCACAACGCATAAACGCTGGCTAGAATCGCGTGATTGGCGTAAGGTCGAGGCCGACGATTCACTGATCACTTGTCTCAAGAAGTTGATATTTTCTGAATTAGCAGCAGTGAGATTAGCTAACGCGTGAAATTTTTTTTTTTTTTTCCAAGTTGTATAAGCTTCTCAGATATCCGGGATCTGGACCCTATTGAAGACCATCCCCTCGCGTAGGCATTTGTTATGTTGTGTCTGAATACGTTTTACATACAGCAGAGGCATAGATCACCCCATAAGTTCTCAAGCATACGGAGTGCTTGAATCCAATAATATAGTGTTGATATCAACTGAGTCTGGTCCGGGGGGGCTAAGAAAGAACACAATGAAGATATTAAAGACAGGAGGGCAGACTAAATACTTACCATCTATGTTTGTCACCTACAAAGGTTTACCGAATGGCATCATGCTGTATATAGCATATTACTGTGGTGGAACAGGGAGAACTTGAAGATCTTGGCGTACAGGATTCAGTGTCAGCACTGAGTAGGGTGTGCTCTGACGTCACCCTCCTAGGCGCCTTTGCCCTCGAGCTCTGCCGTGCCGATATCCTCTCTTGCAACCTATTTTATTTACCCCCGTCTTTGTTCGGATAGTGTCGGTAGATAACAGAGTTGATAGAAAGTAAGTTGTCACTAGGTGTTCATCGATTCCAAAACTCAATTCTGCAGAGTCGTGGACAACTCCTATTTCCATACAAATATAATGTATGTACTGCAGACTGCAGTTACTGACGCATAGAGAGACAACCAGGGTAGCTACGCATCAACATCCGGTACCCCGCATTATGGGGTGGATAAGTACATAGTACAGCAGCATTGCGTACTGGACCTGCTACAACCTTTTGTTAACTCACGCCAAATAAGCTATGAAAAAAGCGAAACCATTAGCGCTGAAAGGAATCAAACCAATCCACTTGTATAGCCACTACGTAGCAACGCCCACCTCTGTTCAGAGCCAAATGCCGTGTTGGAGAGGTACTGGTAAAGGCCTTCAGGATAATGCACGCCGAGGCGCATCATGCTGTACCCCGGTCTCGTCGTGCATCTGACTCAAATTGCTATTAACCTGTATAGTAGTAGGACGATAACAAAACGTCTAGAATCCGATCCACTTGGACTGTCCATAAGGAGACTCGAGTATTTATCAACAATCTTCGACGCAGGTAGGTATCTATTTGCTATCTTCCGCATGAGGCAGTTTATTGACATGTTTTCAAGAAATCATCAACTAATACAATTTCTCATATCACGCAAACTCTATATCATATAAGGAGCAACTAACCCCCTTACGTGTTCAAGCTCGGTGACACCCTTGTCAAGGTTCCAAACTACATGCAACTTACATACTGGAAGAACAATAACCACTGGAAGCTACGGCAAAGCCAATTGGTGTGTGGTGCATGGTACCGGGTAGAGTACGTATGTAGCAGTACTTAAAAGTGTGTGGTTTGCTATATATAATGCACGGGTATATGGGTGTATAGATGCACGTCTAAAGGAGCAGGTAAGTAGCGTCCTTGCCTATGATCCTGTTTATAGAAGCAGCAATCAGCTGTTCAAGGTTCAAATACCAATCCAGTTGGCCAACCCCGCATTGTCTATGTATTGTCGCCATCTTGTAAGTCGGTACCGATGATGGGAGAGGAAATACCTCCACACTACATCATCGCTCATCTTCCAGGTATCGATCATCCCCGGCGACACCCTACAATATCTTGTTACGTAGTTGCTACTAATGCGTCGCTTCAGAGAGGCCGGTTGTGGCACGAATGGTACCTTGCAATGATGGCAAAACAGCAGGCACAAGGGACAAAGGATTGGAGATGCTTTTGTTCTCCTGCAGTACGTCCTCATTCCCCCTCCACTGTAGGTAAGTACCTATACGCATGTAGACAGTCCCGGGGGCTTTCATTGATTGATTCGGGTGTATGCTACTGTAAATCGTACGCCTGTAAGTTGGAGATGTTTTATAGCTGCGAATCTTAACGAAAACGTTACAGGTATTTCCCTGATCTCCTCCTCCTTCCCCCCTCCTTGTCGTTGCAGTTCCTTACTGCCTGCGCCATTAATGTTTAAGCCATCCTCGAACTCGACTTTCTATTGGAAACTTTCAGCAGGACATCAGGACATCAGCAAGGTTCATCCATTCTCTGCTCCCGTAACACTTTCTCACCTCAAACTACCCTTTGTCCACCTCTTACACAATAAGATTAGCGACCGGCGCGACTCCAGATAGTCGACCAACAAGCTACTGGTCATATCACTGTACTGCGTACTGCCAGCCCCCCTCTGTTCTGCCAAGGCAGTTTCTCCTCGAATTGTCTGTCTCGAGCACCCTACTACTATTTACTATTCGCTGCTGAGTGTCGTGTGCCTTATTGCTTGTTCCGTCCCGTCTTCTTACCCTCTGTTGGATTTGTTTGGCCTTGTTGTTTCTTTCTGTGTTGTTCACATCTTCGGCCATCGCCCCGGGGGCACCTCTCTGCCAGGGACGGCGCCTATAGCCCGGTTTAATACGTCAATATATCATCGCTCGGCCTACGTGTCCGACCCAAGCCGCCTACAGGAAGACTTCCAAGTACAACAAGTCAGTATTCTGTTTTCATCATGTCAAGAACTCTCTCAACATATTGAGTCCATTTTATCAATGTAATCTTGTCATTACCTCAACCTAAGTACACTTTTCATACAAGACCACCCGTGTTCAGTCTCCGTCAAGACCCCGTTTATTCCAGTGTGGGGCAATTTTGGTCTAGGTCGCAGTGCGACATGTTAGCCCCTCCTATCTTTTCCGATTATAGTTCCACTCCGCCCAAACCTTCGTGATAGCGTCAACACATAACCGACCGCACCCGCCCAATTGGTCTATGTAAGGTCGGGTGTCAGCCTTCCAAACCTTCGTACAACTCCGTAGGACCGGGTTAGCTGGAACACCCGGTGGCATTTTACTGGTTTCCCCTGAAAACGGCCCGAGCTATTTGGAGCTGGTGTCGTCCATCCGGTCTTCGCCACGGATATTTGACATGTTCCTTGACACATTAAATAAATACTTATACAATCTGGGTTGATGTGAAGTAATGCTAACTAGTTAGTAACCTATACACCCAACAGCTCTACCAATCTTGTCTCCCTTCAGCTTTTCTAGCTGTTACTTGAGTCAAAAGTCGCCGCGGCGCTTGCTTAGACACTGTCACATACCTCTCTTGAGATTATGAGCTCTAACACACTTAAGCAAGCCGCCGAAGCCGCGCGTTCCAAGTCGCCCAATATGACTAAGCAAAGCTCGGAGTCGATAACGGCCGCGAAGACTGATTTTCTTCACACGCCTCTGATGAGAGCAGCTCTACCATTTATCAATGGCGGTATATCAGGCATGGTGGCCACGACGGTAATTCAGCCCGTTGACATGGTCAAGGTCCGACTCCAGCTGGCTGGAGAGGGAGTTGCTACAGGGCCGAAGCCTACCCCTATATCCATAACTCGTGAGATCCTAGCCCAGGGCAAGGTCCTCGATCTTTATACCGGTATCTCGGCCGGTCTCCTACGCCAGGGCGTTTACACCACTGCTCGACTGGGCTTCTTCGACACTTTCATGAAGATCCTCACGGCACGTGCCAAGGAAAACGGCACGCAGATCGGATTTGCAGAACGTGCGAGCGCTGGTCTTGCTGCCGGCGGGCTAGCAGCATTCATCGGCAACCCGGCCGATCTCGCTCTCATCCGTATGCAGTCGGACGGTCTCAAACCTCTTGCGGAGCGTAAGAACTACAAGTCCGTTGTCGACGCCCTTACGTCTATCGTAAAATCCGAAGGGATTACCGGCTTATGGGCTGGCGCTACGCCCACAGTCGTACGGGCCATGTCGCTCAACCTCGGCCAGCTGGCGTTTTTCTCGGAAGCAAAAGCGCAGCTCAAGACACGAACTACTTGGTCTCCTCAGACACAGACTCTTACGGCAAGTGCGATCGCTGGATTCTTCGCTAGTTTCCTCAGTCTGCCGTTTGATTTTGTGAAGACCAGGCTACAAAAGCAACAACGTGGGCCGGATGGAAAGCTTCCATACAAGAGCATGATGGATTGCTTCGCCAAGGTTGCTAGGCAGGAGGGTATACTGCGATTCTATCGTGGGTTTGGCACATACTATGTGCGTATCGCACCACACGCGTAAGTGAAACCAAGTCATGAGTTTCCCCCTAGTGAGTGTGCTAACATCTGGACCTTAGCATGGTGACGCTTATTGTGGTGGACTACCTGGGCTTTTTGACAAGATGAGCCGGAAACTAGTCAATTTTAAATCAACAAGTACCCCAGATTGTTTTCGGGACGGGCTCGGCGTTATACTATGGTATCATTATGTTCTAGGCGTTTTGTACTGGACGGTCCGCAAGCCGACTCAAACGTCGCATGTTGGCATCGGCTAGTGAGAAACACTGTGATGTGACAAACGCAACCAGCTATATAACGTACGTAAAGCATTACTTATAGTGTTATACTTCAAACTTTAGTATTTGTAGCTTTCTCTTAGTACTTGTGCAGTTCATCGGAGTGAGTTCGTGATGCTATTTACGATCATACAGGGCGGAAGAGTGAGGCGTCTCGCGATCTAACCCTTCAATTACTAATGTTTTTTCACACATAAGATCCACATCAGATGTCCACAAGGCCAGAGAAAGGTCTCCGAACCACTACGCACCACCCAATCTCTGGTGTCCTTTGCCCCGCAAGTACGCAGTAAAACCTCGACTTCATCAGCTGTACGCGTACGCAGACAAGATATAAACCCGTCGAAGACGAGTACGAAGGGCACGATGGGGACCAGATAGACGAAAAAGAGGATCTTCGGCGACCACCAGTATAGCAGAGGCGCGATCAGGAATATAAAAATTCCAAACAATACGCATGAGACGAAGGAGGAAAAATTACGGGATTGAAGCTCGAATATGCTGGGAAGACGTGTTAGTGGGTGGGTAAATCGACACCCTCCGTCCCGTTCTGGAAAACTCACGCGAATCCGTCGCTTGTCTCAACGGTATCTTTCAATATCGCCCTCGCAAGCTCGTCGTCGAAATGGTGGAATGCGAGATTGAAGAGCCGGAACACGCCCTTCCCTCCTGCTTTATTTCGCGTGAGAAGATCTGACGGTGCGGCAGCGGCGTCGACGGGGTCTGACACGTAAGTCAGGTGCGGACTTTGGCGTGCGGCTTTCTCCCAGCTCTCGACGTGCGGGTGTAGATCTGTGAGGATGAACTTGACCGCTGCGTTGTTCTGAGCTCGGGGCGGCGCGTTCGAAATCGACTTCGAGGGTGATGATGACGACGAGACGGAGGCGGAATCTGAAGACGCGACTGCGGCGTAGCTCGGCTTATTATTCTTGTTAGGGACGATTGTTGTCGTTGCTCCCGAACCGCAGGCGCTAAGAAGTTGTCGGTTCAGAGCCCGCTCGATCTGCGGCGTCGGTCCCCCCGCGCCGGCGCAGAAGTCGATGAACGTGTATCTCCGTACGGAGTCTCCTAGCTCGCGCCGGAGGATGTTGGCTGCGAGGGTCGCGGGGCTGCAGGACTGGAGTACTGGGACGCATGTCGTCCATGCGTGCGTAAGACCTGTTTGCACGTATGCGCGTAGAGATGATGGAAACCTGGGTGGTCGCGGCGGTTAGTCTCGCTTCTCTCCATTTCCGTGTATTTGTATTGTGTTGTATCTAGTCGGTACTAGTGTCGTAACTTAAAGAGCTCGAAGTCCCATGCGATTGCTCTGGAATATCCCGAGACTTTTAGAGTTGAGGGGAGGGTGCAAATAAGATCAGCCAATGAGGTAGAGGTTTAGGCAATATTCACTTCTTTTGCAGCTTGGGTCATGCATACCAAGATTGATCAGCAATTTCAAAGAGATGCAGCCGGGGAATCCACGGTGCCATGCTTCAAAGTGAGGAGGGCGCCAATCCGCCACAAGTAAGCACTTAAAAGAGGCAGTATATAGAAGCGGGCTCACATCAGAGTTCCTCTTTCAATTGCTACATATATAGCAAAAATAGGACGGAATAAGAAAGGAAAAATGTGAGACAGTCGATCGACTATGATAGTAGCTACCTTTGTTCGTGACGATGGCAGTTTCAAGAAAAAGCGGGCCCGACGTCACTATCGAGGAATAATCGCACTAATGAACCCTGTACACAATAGGTTCCACCGTTCCCGCCAATATCTAGGTTAGGTTTAGGGCTTAATAGGAGCTGTCTAGGCCCTTTTGACAGCCTGGGCGGGCCGTGTCGTTAACGTCACACAGACGCTGTACCTTACCCTTTATAGAGATTGAAAGAGATCAATAGTCCGACGCGAGGCAATGCATGCCAACTGGCTGTGACCGCTAATACCTCGAATAACCTAACCTAGTACTATTCAGATCCGGTCAGTCATCCAATCCAATATGGGGGATCCTCTGTTTGGAATGTTTTCACCTTCAAACTTCATCTTTCCCTCTCTATACTGAAAATGTATTTTGCGTGAGGTCTTTTGATTGAATCTTTGTATCCCTGCTGGTATCTTTCATTCTCATCGTCCCAACGGCGCCGGATTATGGCAGTTCTCTCAAGTGGATATAATATCTGGTGGCTGGGTGTTATAGGTGTACTCTTAATCTATCAATTCGTCTTTCGATCGCCACGCATTCGCCGAAATGGTGTCCCATTGAGGTATGCAATCCTCTTGAAACCGAAACCCGTAGTGCATTATCTGATCGGGGTGTGTATTGCTGCAGGAAACCACCAAATACGCTCCCTTTGGCTGGCAATGGCTTGGTGTTTCTGCAGGACCGCCAGAAACTGTTCTCGTGGTTTGTGAAGTGCGAGGGGCAGTTCGGTCGCGAGACGTTCCAGATCGCGGTGCCTACCCTGCACCCGGGGATCGTCATCAACGACCCCAAGAACCTCGACTATGTCTTCAAGAACGAGGGCATGTTCTCGAAGGGCGACTTCGTGAAACAGCGGTCCTGGGACCTGTTCGGAGACGGCATCATCAATGCCGACGGCAAGCTGTGGAAGGCTCAGCGCAAGGCCGGCTCTCACTTCCTCAACCCGCCGAACCTCCGCATCTTAACTGATGTCGCCCTTCCTAGGTATCTGAGTCGCAGTGTCGAATACCTGAAAGATCGGGCTAAGGAGGGTGCGGTCGTTGACATGCAGTTTGTGTTTCACGATGTCACTAGTTTGCTGATGGGGAAGATGGCGTATGACATGGAAATGCGCGCCGATGACGACTTTACCAAGGCGTTCGAGCACGCATCTGGTGTCGTCACGGAGCGCTTTCAAAATCCCCTGTGGTTCATTACCGAGATATTCACAGGCGCCAGCTTCCGGAAGTCTGTAGCTATTGTACGCAAATTTGGAATGGCCATTGTCAATAATGCGGCCCAAGATGGCGGGAAGTCCACTCAGATTCATTCCGAAGAAAGCGATGACACCGCAGAACAAAAAGACAAGCTGGGCGAGGTGTCCGGCAGCTTGATCCAATCTTTGTTCACAGCTCTGGGTGCACAGCAAAAATTGATAGCGGATGCGGCACTCACATATCTCACAGCTGGAAGAGACACTACAGCGCAGGCGCTGACATGGTGTCTGTACCTACTCATGCAGAACAAAACGGCCATGGAGAAGATCAGAGAGGAGGCACAGACACTGCTGGGAGCACAGGAACTCGATCCTCAACGGCACCTTAACGATGGCGGCGACGAGGGCGACAGCGACACCCCGACGGCCATTTTCTCCCCTACATCTCTACCCTACGCTATGGCGGTCTTCTACGAGACAATTCGTTTATACCCGCCAATCCCCTTTGAAATCAGACAATGCGAACAAGCGACGACCTTACCTGACGGGACATTCCTTCCCAAGAAAGCCGTCGTGGTATGGAGCCTATGGGCTATGAATCGGTCCAGGCTTACCTGGGGCGAGGACGCCGACGTATTCCGGCCTGAGAGATGGCTCACTGAAGACGGCAAGCTGACTACCAAGAGCGCATCAGAATTTCCTGTTTTCTGTGAGTTTCATATATCTATCCATCTCCCTCCTGAATCCTCTTCTCAGAACATGATCATTGGATATTGCAATGTCACTAACGCCAACCAAGATGGCGGGCCCAGAACATGTCTTGGCAAGCGGATGGCTGAAATCATCGTTACCCAAGTCATAGCTACCATGGTCCTGTTATTCGATTTCACGCCGGCGTACGAAGGCGAGCGGGTGAGCAAGACGAGTCTAACACTTCCTATGAAGGATGGTCTTCCGTGCCATGTAGATATCAGGGGTCACGGCTAGCGTGAAACCGAAAAGACAAATATAATATAATAGACGGTTTTCCTCACTCTCTCGTGTTTTCGGCGTGTTCGTGATACGTAGTTGGCGCATGGTAGGGCCAAATCAATTAAGTGTATAAGTTGGAGAGCGCCACTATCTGTCATAATGCCGTGGTTTCATCACACATGAGGAAATGCACACGGCCAAATCTGTCTTACCGTGATGAGAAATATTCCAAGTGGCTAGTCCTATTACAGTGTTAATTCTAAACTCTAGTACATATAGACCATGCCGAGCAACCGGCCAAGCGATCTCCTTTTTCGCTGTAGGCACACTACTGTCGGTAGGGTTTCGGCCGTCATGTATCCAGAGAGATTATCCCACGACCACTCGTTTTTCAAATGATTATTCATTGAAAAAGCCCGTAGCACGCCCTAGTCAAGATAACATCCGCTACCCAAGCTCTAGCTCAGTCGCAAGGGACAAAGATCTTTGTATCTCGACGGTCGTTGCAAAGCCAGTGCCTAGGTTATGAGGTTATTCCTTCAACGTATCTTTGAAGATCCGAGCCTCGATACCCAGGTCATGGAGCAGATCGAGCGCGGTATAGCCCTTGCCTTCCCTTATAATCTTTCCGAAGTCTCTTCTGGCAGGCGTTACAGCAGGACTCGGTGAAGATCAGGCGGAAATCCACCAGTCGTTGATATGATATGATCGGCATCGAACGAACCGGCCGTCTGGCGCCATTTGAACGTCTGAACTTTTCCTCCTATAAGGCCACATTCCGGTTCGAAGCGAGCGAGCCCTACCGATTTTCTTGGGTCGTCGTACTCGCAGTCGTCTTCGTAATCCGCCGCTTTCATCAACCACGCCACGTACCGCATGTTTCTAGCGCTCCACATGCAATACAAATGCCAGTCTAGGAGCTTGTTCACGCCTTTCGACCTATGTAAGTATAGGTAGTAATGAAGCCGTTAGATTAATGCCGCTGTGTTTGTCCTTAAGGCGACATTAGAGTAAATAATAAAAAATGAGAACATCGATGACTTTAGGCTGAGCGCCTATAGAAGAAGCCAACGGCCCCAGCTTCAAGTTTCTGTAGAGGGGCGAGCCTTCTGAAGGCTATTTAGGTGTTCTTGCTCTTTTTAAGAGGCGTTCATAATGATTCGAGTCATAGACAGTGGCTTCCCTGATGGGGACCCTCCCTTATCGTTCGTACCTTCAACCGTACTTACACTGGCTATGCGCTGGATCAATCCTTATTAGATGAGGAGCCGGTCGTTCCGATACTAACATCTGGCATCGCAACACCCGCTGACTGCACGCCATTTCGATTGCTCAGACAAGTGGGCAAGTCCAACTAACACATAATCGGGTTGCACATATTTCGAAGGCCATCTTCAGGCTTATATCCATCCATCAAACGTTAGGTTCCATGTTTCTCGTAGTGGGGCGGGTTGAAGAAAACGACTAATGAACACGGCTTGGTGTTATTTTCTACACGCCGTGGTGCAATATTAAAAACACGATGTGGAAGAGAGTTGGACTTGCTATTGAATGTGACAACTCACAGCTACAATCAAAAGCGGGACAAGATGTATGAAATATGATCTATCATCTACCCCCATCCCAACGGTGTTACAGAAGCAGTGACTTCTATCATGTCGCGCCAAACTGCCCCTTGGCACGATGGCTTAATAGGCTGTTTGACGTCATAGGTCAGTAGCAAACGTCGTATGATTGGTCCAATATGTCGGACTGTCGTCCGAACACCACCATGAAATTTGACTCCACTCACGGCCTTTCCCCCATGCATGTTAACGCAGTTGGAGTACCCGAGGCGCTTTTCGTCTCGTACCACTATGAGACTACACTACCGGTGGCCTGGATCACAATTCATTAAATCTATACCTTATCTAGGTGCGCCAACCCCATGGGATAATGAAGAGGTATCGACCGTTACGGCCACTCTATAAACCCACGACCGATGATGCCGCCACGCCGGCCCGCAGCCGTAGAGTGGAAAGAAGTGAATGCGTCAAAGTAGCCTGCGGCGTCTGTCGTAAGCGAAAGACCAAGGTAACTTACATACCACTTACTACTTACACGATCAAACCTGGGCAGAAAAACAAAACAAAAAAAAGAAAGAAAAGAAAAAAGGAAGATATCTCTGTCCCCCAAATCTTATGCCAGAGTGATTAAAGTTTGTCCTGACAAAATCAAAAATGGAGTTGTAGTGCACTGGCGAACGCCCTAAATGCTCCGCATGTCTCTCGACGGGCAAAGAATGCGGCTACTCGACCGAGGGCAGGGGAACCGATACCGAGGCCATCAGGCAGAAATACGCGGAGCTGCAAGCCCTCCGATCGGCGTACGAGCAAGTCTTCAACCTGATCCGCTCGCGACCGCAAGAAGAGGGCGATGAGATCATGCGCCAGATCAGACGCGGCGTGGACGCTTCCACCATCGTGAATCAGGTCAACGACGGTTTCATCCTGCTCCAGATAGCTCCAGTACCGACGGACGAACAGAATAAAAGAGAAACTCAGCGGCCGCAACTACCACAGCTGTTGCCGAAGCTACCAAAATGAGTTCTCGACCAAGGGGGCTCGCTCTTAGGAATGAATGTGGGATTATATTTTAGACAAGAATGTTATATTTGTCATGCATGCGTCTGTACACGATCTTAGACGCTGTTGGCAAACACTGGGATATGTTTATTTCATCGCAGTTACTATTCATGGAAAGCTAGATTATTGGCAGACTAGAACTAGCTAGCATACTTCATTACACTACGCCCACGACATTAGAATCCACGAACAGGCCAGATTATTTATTTCTCAAGCCTTTTGTTCCTAGCTCCACGCGAGCTACACAGAGAGAGCTCCCCCTTTCTGCAGTTTACTTCTTATCAGCCCTGGGCCATAGATACCCACCTAGGCAATGATTAAGAATTCCCATTTTAGCTTGACCATCGAAAACCTTATTTCCGGCACCAAACGCACTGGTAGATTCTTGGTATAGTAAACTATTAAGATATCCTTGCTTAAGCTGAACTAAGCGCCCTAACGAGCCATCGCTAGAAAACAGCAAAATCCAGAGTCCGGGGCAAACGATCCCCCCCTACTTTACAAACTGTCAACCCATCGAGATCTCGGTCCCTGCCAAGGTTAAATCGCCAAAGCTTGGCCATCTCTCCTTTTCCCCTGGGAGCGAATGAGATAAGCCCGGCCATAGGCCGAACAAAGGATGCGATCTACATTTCTATCCACAATAATCGGCTTTGGCTTTCCCATGCTCTTTAATTACTATACTATGTGTCTTGGCGTTGTTGATAAATCCTTCTGCTTGCGTGAGTTGTATAAGCAATAGTTAGCACGTGTGTATGTGTGTGTGAACTGTGTGTAATATTTATTTAGTTGGGCAAGATGACCGACTACATACTTAGGTACCTAGGTAGGTATGTACAAGGCAGAAAAGGTGACGAGACTATGTATCTCAGAACTCGCTTAGTTTAATTAATAGCTGACAAGAGATTATATGTTGGTTTTGACTTTATATGATTTATATCCGGCTATGGGTTCCCTTGGTATATTGCTTGCAACAGGTGATTCTCCTTAATTAGTGGGCAGACAGCATGTACATCCGGCCGCACTGATATGTATGCCACTAAACACCTGTGGAAAAATCAGTAAATTGTCTTCTACTTAGAGGCCTATACAAGGTTGTAATGTAAGGTAATATTCTACCTTATCACTCATGATTAGTGTATCATAATTATGTAAAAATTCTGAACACAAGACAAGGCCAAATGAATTTTATCACGAGTAGCTATTAGTACATCTGGGTGAGAGATAAGAAGCCTCTTTTATTATGTTACTTGTCCAGGATTGGTTGTGTGTCGGTACCTTGAAGCCTTGTGATCATCTGATGTTATAAGGCTCAACGCTACGAGACCTGTGGCCTTTTGATACCTAGTAATTATGCCCTAAAATTGATAGTAGTACTGCAAGAAAGTTCCAGATGTGATTCCGAAACAAATACATACGATCGTACGCTTAGTACTCAGGGGCTTCTATTACTTTATGGTTTGTGTGTTGATGACGCGGGCGCCATACTCGCAATCACCAATACTTACATTATCAACAGCTGAAGAAGAAGAAGATGATGGTAATGAAAGTTTATTAAGCCTCCCAAATGGTATGGGATGTGGTGAGCTAGATCTAAGTACATAGACCTCGATACCATCTCGAGCTTCAAGAGCATACTACATGTATGACCTATGACTACTCCCTCTAGGACATGGAGTCCCCTTTTGCCAGTACCTACACTACAGTGAAGTGGCATATCATCATTGGCGTGCTTAACGGTTTATATCCAGGCTTTCACATGCAGGTAAGTAGATGAGTACCTATTCAGGTACGACTGAAAAGCTTTCCTCTCATTGAATGAAACCAGGAAAACCTATGCTAGCGCAAGTGTAGACTGGAAGTATCCCACTGATGTAGGTACCGATTGTACCGTCAGTAACGAACGAAAGTCCTGGGCGCCCATAAAGTACTCCCCCCAGGTACAAACTCATACCTACAAAGCTGGTTAGCCTGACCGGACTAGATTTCTTTCTTCAACAAACCTTCGAGCACCGATCACAGGCTTCATGTCTATATCTCGTCGACATATTTGTGTTTCCTTCTGCGTAGATATACAGATAGCACGACCACATGGCGCCCAAGACCGGACGACGACATTGGGCACTCCCCGAGAGAATTGAAGATGTCATCGTAAATGAGCGTGACTTTAGAATCACAAAATATGATCACAGGTATCTCTTTAATCTAATCCATTTTGTCTACCCACCTGACGGCCCCCTCCGTAGGACGTACGATTGCGTAATTGAAACCCATACCAAGAAACTTCGTGGACACAAGGCTGTCTTGGGCAGAGTGTCGGCGTTCTTCAACCGTGCATTCTACGGACCATTCAGAATTAGTTCCCGCTTCCACCCTCGCTTCCCCATCCTAATACTTGATCATGGACTAACCGTGAGGGGAATAGGAAGCATCTACTGGGCATACCAGGACTGTAAGTGATATTAATACAGGGCTGGGAGCATTTTAGCGATTATGTTCTGGTCACTGACGGCACCCTTGTTACAGGGAATGGGTCCTATGAGCAGTGCTGGGTAATGGGTCGACGGCGGCAACACCCCCCGGAGGTGATCGACTTCTACCTTGAGGGCTACAAGGTCGCCGATTTCCTTATGATGCCGGTTTTGCTTGATTCGATCTTCGAACCTATTTTCGTCTATCTATACCTCTCCCACCAGAAACTAAATGGTAGTAGAGTAGACCGACTGGAATCCTTTACCAAAGACACCTTGCTGATTTCGGACCTGACCGTGAAGATATTTGATGAAGGTTCATCCATGGCGTACAGGCAACTTCTTCCCTTCTTCTTGATCTGGTTCTATGAGTTGTCAAACTACTGTACCTATTGCATGAGAGAGAAACTGTATGCCTCTGGACCGCTCCTTGGATTGGATCCATACAAGCGCCCAGAATCAACATTCCTATGCCCAGGTGGGATAAAGATCGTGACGGGATACCCGACTATGAGCGAGGGCGTGATAGATGCCTAGAACTCCGACGATCGCGCGAGGTTTGAACGGTTTGAACGCGGTGGTAACCGATATCTTCCTATTGGATATGATATGCTTCGAAACATCAGGCCCATGTGGCACGGTTAAGGCAAACAGGAATTGGAATCAAATGTGGCTGGGCTACCAACAATGCATCGAAGGCAAAAGGGCTAAGAGGGCTCAAAGCCATCTGTGATGGGTTCGCAGACGCAACGGTGTTGTTTTCGCCACTGGTCTGATACTGGGTTGGGTACTTGGTGTCTTGATTCTTCACCAGTGCTATGTAGTTAATGTGCTGCGAACATTGCACAAACCCGTACACAATAGACTCATTCAAGTTATTCTCTTGTACTCTCTCGCACACAACCACTGATAAAAAGAAAATGCGATGCAACCGACTCAAGGTTCCTGAAGGAATGAAAATTGGATGATCTAGGTAACTACTGCCTATATCCACATACTTATAGACGTCAGCTCAGGACGTGTCCAACGACCCGTTCGTGGGGGTACGAGACGGCTTCGCAATGACTGTGAAGATGAGTACATCCTAGGTTACACTAGTGCCGTCGACGAGACGTGTTGAGGCCGATGGACACCTTGGACAGCTCTAATTGCACAAAACGCGCTCGATGTAAACTTGTGGATTTCAATAGCAGTGCTGACCTTTTGTTGCTTGTAACAGACAGGTTTGTGAAAATTGGTATATCTACAGCATACTTGCAGGCTTGTTAGTGAGTCAACTTGCAGTTGCTGTTAAAGTGACCAATCAAAAACGACTCCGCGTCCACCTCTGGTAAAAGATTACTACTAGGCTACTAGCACAGGTTCGAATAGGCTATTGCTGCCAGTCCAAGCTGCTACCAGCACTTGCCGTTCTCCTTATATCTAACCTAGGAGGCAGGTATGGCTATGATCAACTTCACATGGACAACTACCATCAATCTTGACACAAACTGAGCGTCTAAGAATGGCCCAAGGCAATATAGTCGCCATCCCGCGCAACAAACACAAGAACATCAACCGGGCGCACGCCACCACGTCCTCCGTCGACGATACCAGGTGGCGGCTGGTGCTTTCACATGCGCCCACGGCAGATTTCCTCTACGGCGTGATCTCCACGGGCATATTCTGTCGAACGAGCTGTCCGTCGCGCCGCCCGCGCCGCGCTAACGTGCGATTCTTCGAGTCCGCTTCCAGCGCGACCACAGCCGGCTTCAGGGCCTGCCGCCGGTGCCGCCCGGAATCCACGGACGCTAGCGACGAGTCGCCGCGGGCGTCTGCGGAGAAGCAGGTACGCGTCGCGTGCGATTACGTGCGAGAACGCAAAGGAGATGTCCAGTTATTGGACCTCGCCAAACATGTAGGCCTGTCACCGCGGTATTTTCACGGCTTGTTTAAGCAGGTTGTGGGCCAGACGCCTGGCGCGTATGCGGCGGCTGTTAGACAGGAGCATGCCCACAAGTGCTCTACCAACCAGTCCTTACTATCTCCCACTGTGGACTCAGGATCTACAGCGGATCTCACGGATACGAGTAGTGCAGCTGATTCTGCGCAATTGACTGATGCGCACCACAATGCTTCGGAGACGGCTTTCATAGACACCGAATTGGTAAACTACAGTTTGCCTCCGACAACTCCCGACCTTGATATAGGTCTCATCGACTTCGATCAAAGCCAATCATTAGAATGGCTTGATGGCTGTAACCAAGACTGGGCCGATTTTCCGGGATTTGATACTGAGTCTTTTGAATTCTGGATGAATGACCCGTCATCTGGCTCCATTGATCCCTCCGTGCTCATGTTACTGGAACAGGCAACTTGACGTGCAGACCCTTCACAAGAACGAACAAATCCCGTGAAAGGGATCTAGCCCTTCATTTGAGGCAGGGGACCATCATGTTATAGAAGATATCAAGATTTCATATGCGCAAAGCAAACAAAGTCAGATTCCAGTTTTAACTAGGGTTCTGCTCAGAAAATCAGCATCTAATCACCAGTTTGACACTACACCGAGCAATATTTTTATCGCGCGTTGTGTAATAGGACGTGTAATAGGACGTCACAGCGTGCATATAGCAAGCGGAGTTCATACTAGACATATATCGCAAGGCACAGTTGCCATGGTAGTAGTTCAAACATATCCATAAAGCCTGTATCCCGGTCGTTGTTCACAGTCCATCCGGCATCGGGCTTAATATTGGGGTTCAGAATAAGTGCCCCAACTCATGGGACCTAATGAATCTCTTCATTGCTGACCTCATTTTCACACGATTTCCTCCTAAATATGACTCGATCTGACTCCAAATCACTTGTCTGAACGGCTAGCTCCAATTCGTTGTTTGATATGCAGACGTATGTTGGGCATGGGACGCCAGTCTACTCGTGTGGAAGAAGTGTCTCATGCATAGTGCACACAGAAGCTTGATCAGCAAGTCTTCCTGTTGAAACCTACCTTTTCATATCAGCCTGGTATCCTCGTGAGGCTAGACTTTACATCGAACGAACATTATAATAGTTGGCAACTTACGTTACAATGGCCTCTGATACTCGAGGAAAGATGGCGTCATTTCTGAATCCAATACGCCTTTCGCCTCTTGAGGCATTCATGCCTAGGACCTACGTGCGCCAGATGTATTGCTTTCCGACATCCAACCCACAAGCTGTCGATACCCTACGGCGTGGGGTGGTGGCATTAGCTCAAGAGATTCCATACATTCTCTCATGTGTCATTAGAGAAGAGTCTGGGTTCGTGGTAGTCAGCAAGCCATGCCAGCGACCAGAAGACATATTCTCATGTCGAGATCTATCTACATCCATCAACTACGCCTCGCTCAGAGTTGATAACTTCCCACCTGCGGCATTCCTACACCCGGAGATAACTCCAAGAGACGCCTTACCGCCGTTCCCAGACCAACCGGCCGTGTTTGCTGCCCGGGCTTCGCTGGTGGAGGGTGGATTGATCCTCTGCGTGGCAGTGCATCACTATGTGACGGATATAACAGGATTCGGCTCGCTTCTCAAAGTGTGGGCTTCTTGCTGCCGCGATGAGTCTCCCTCGGATACCATCCATTTTAGCAAGGATTGGATGAATAGAGAGCCCTTATTTGCATCCTCGGACCCTGTATCCCAGAATCCTGAGCTGGATGGAGTGCCAGATCTCCTGCATATTAAAGCTGAGGACGAGACCACACGAATAACAGGCAGCGCCGTCGGGGATATTAGCGCAGGGCAGCAGAAGGCGAGGGTTAACAATTACAAAACAGCCATCTTCTACTTCCCCCAACACCATCTACAAAGTCTGAAAAGCGCCGTTAACGCGCACCTCGAGTCACTAGAGCCCGGGTCATGGGCCTCGACCGGCGATATTTTGGGCTCGTTGCTTTGGAGCGCTATAGCGATTGAAGCTACCGAGGCCCCGCTCACAAGTCCCGACCTTGACCCTAACGAACCGGGTAGTATCCTCAAGAATGACGTTGACGCGGCGGACGCGCAAATCAGCACATTATCGTTCCCCGTGCAGTTCAGATCCTTGTTACGTCCAAAACCGCTTCCTGCCGACTTCCTAGGCGCCGCTTTCATCATGACGAGCGCGAAGATATTGCATGGGGAGCTGCGGAGTTTGCTAGCCCCAATCCCAATATCGAGCGATAATAAGCCCCGTAACTCAGTCTCCGAAACTCGCTGTCCAACAGGGCCGAAATCCGAGTCCGAGCCTAGATCAAAGCCCGAGGTATTTGAAGTAAAGACATCAACTGATACCGGCTCCGATTCTGATTCTGTTGTCAATATCCCAATCCTCGCAAAGACCACGCTCACCATCCGGCACTCGATACAAGCCGTCGATGACGTAGCCGTGCGGCGCGTGCTATCATACCTGGAGACGCACCCCCCTTCCAACGCCAACAACAAACCATCTCTCCTCACCCTAGGCCCACCTAGACGTGTCTCAGGAGGAAGCGGTGTAACGGTTGTCTCGTGGGCTGATCAAGGCGTCTACGACCTCTCATGGGGCACCACCTTGGGAAAATGCGAAGCGGTGCGCTTGCCGAAGCTGCCGTCGAGGAGAGATCCCATCGTTTTGCCACGGCGGGTTCCGCCTTCTGCTGTTGTTAATGGAGACGACGGTGGTGGACTGGAGGTGATCATGAGCTATGAGGAAGATGTGATGCAAAGGTTGATAGAGTGTCCGGTCATGCAGAGGTTTGCTGTGTTGCGCTGCCTGTCCTGATGTGGCATTCTTCGTTTATAGGAAGATGGTCTGGAAGAGTTATGTAGACAGTTATGGGATATGAAGTGTAGTTGTGGTCTCAGGCTTCCTTTGTATTTATTATACATCTATATATGAATACATAGAACGTATCGTTCGATCTTTTATTACGCCATAGCATGCATGAACGCTACACGGCGGTATCCTCTCACGGTGCCACATCGCTTCTTCATGATGTGTACCTCCTATAAGAGCTAGCTATCCATTTTCAGCCCCTTGTTTTTATTTTTATTTTTATTTTAACCCTTTTTCCCCTCTTCCTTTGCCTATCCCACTCTCCTCACGATTGACTCTCGGGCCGGATGAAATGGTTCGGACCATACCACGAGCCGTTAAGAAAGTGGTTCCAGTAGACGTAGGGGAAGACGTTCTTCTTTAGGTAGTAGAAGGCCGCTCTGGGTGTCTCCTGGCCACCGAAGATGCCGTCGAAGGTCTCCTTCGGCACCCCACCGTACTTGAACTCGCAGAGCATGAGCTCGTTGTGCCCGGTCAGGAGCGGGCAGCTTGCGTAGCCGTCGTAGGCCTGCGACACATTTAGTCAGTTAGTGTAAAGTTGTCATATCATCATCATGTCTAGTGCGATGCACTAGAGTTTTGAAAATTGTGTAGAGAGTATTGAGACTCGATTCTGAATTCGTGATTGAATGTCAGGGAAGAGGAGGCGTTTTGACTTACGGCCCTAGGCTGCTTTCCGGCAATTGTTGCTAGGAGGTTGTCAACCATGACTGGGACCTGCGCCGTGATTGCAGCCGCGGTCTTGCTGTTGGGCAGGCTGCTCGCGTCGCCTATAGAGAAGATGTTTTTGAACTTGTTGTGCTGAGTAGTGGACTTGTCGACATCAACCCAACCGGCTGGGTCAGCTGCAGTTGAAAAGGCCGTTAGTCTCTTCGAGATGTCTAATAATGCACGTCGCTAGACGAGGCGCAATCGAACACAAGATATGAGTGAACTCTTACCAATCTTCGACTTAGCCACCCAGTCCCAAGGTTTCTGGGGAGGTACCACGTGCAAGAAGCCGAACTCTCTCTCAACAGTAGGCTTCTTGGCACCGTCAGCTAAGTTCTTGAAGGTCGCCACCTTCTTCTTCGCATCCACGGCGACGAGGTTGTGCTGGAATAGACCTTCGACGTTGCGTTCCTTCCGCAAGTTCTCCAAAGCCTGAGAGTATTTCGGGACGGCAAACATGGCTATGAGCTACGTTAACATATACATGTCCTAAGCAAAGAACAGGGTGCTCGCTCTCTTACCAGGGGCGCCAGTTGCGAACGTGATGTCGATGTTATCCCGAACACCTTCTTGCTGCCATTGCGAGAGCGCCATCCACATGATTTTCTGGGGCGCACCAGCGCACTTGATGATGCCTGCGGGCTGGGTGAAGATGGCGGGGCCTTTCTTGAAGGCCTGGATGTTCCGCCAGACCTGCTCCATGGTCTTCTCCGAGTATATAGAGGAGACCTGACTAGTGGGGTCCTGCAGGGCTTCCTGGAGGCCGGAAACACCGGCGAAGTTGGTCTCTAGGCCAGGCGCGACGATCAGGTAGTCGTACGAGACATCGACTCCCTCGGACGTCTTGACGGCATTGTTGACAGGGTCGAAGGTAGACACCTGCAGGGGGTAATGCTTCACTCCCTCCGGAATAACGTGAGACAGGGGTCTCTGGACATCGTCCAAGGACTTCAGGCCAGAACCAACGAGCGTCCATCCGGGCTGTGTGATCAGGAGAGAGTCAAAACAAGCTCACGGCTAAGATGAACTAGAGAATGGACAAGTACTCACCTGGTAGTGGTGTGTCTTAGCAGGGTCTAGGATGGCAATGTCCTTCTTCTCTAGCCCTAGAGAGCGCTGCAGCTGCGCAGCCGCGGTAACACCAGCCGTTCCGGCTCCGACGATGACCACGTGATGATGCGGCTTTGACGGTATCGATGTTGCATAAGCTCTGGCAAGCGCCGCTCTAACAGGGACTCTGGCCAAGGGCCGTAGAGCAGGGATAGCAACCATCACGTTAATGTGCACCCAGATGTCCAAAAATAGCAGGAACGCAACTGAAGTAAGAACCTAATCTGCGCTCAGTCAATAACTGGGCCGAACACGATTCGCTCCCTTTCAGAGAATTAAAGTTCTTTGACTTGACTAACTTGTAAGGCAAAACCAACGTTTCGCTCAAAAATAATAGCAAGTGGAAGGACTTACGTATGAGAGCCAGCCTGTTTCCCCGATGAAATGCTAACCTAGAGAGATATCAAGCTCTTATGGCTCCTATGAACTTTTGCCGCAATCGCTTGTCTATAGTGAAGCAATCTATAGGCCAAGTCACGTGAGATTGCGCAATTAACTGGCCTGATGTTATCCACAGTCCCCGAGCCGGGTAGGTACCTGCGTACAAAACGTTTTTCTGTTGCACGGCTTTTGCCCCCACCGATAACGACTCTATTTTTCGGGTAATGGGAGGACAAAAAGAAAGTTCTCCGACACAGAGCAAAAGAAGAGGCTGATTCCGCCCGGACTCGAACCGGAGACCTTGAGTGTGTTAGACTCACGTGATAACCAACTACACCACGAAACCATCTTATTGGTGTTTTTTGAACGGTTCAAAGTATGATATCGAGTGCTCCAGCGCTGACTCGATAAGGAGGTGGTGATAGAACAGGAAGTGGAGTCGGCTATAGTCAATCATTGTTCGGGGTGGGTGGAGCCTATGTACCCCTTAGAGAGGGTCCGGTGAAAGTATTTTCTCGCTGGATAAAGCGGATATCGAAGAGGTTTCTTGCAATTAATGTATGTGATATGTCTATTGTATAATGGTTTGTGGTAGTTTACCTTACATCCACTACTTTGGGCAATAAGGCATTTTTAAAATCCATTCGAGACCGTCTGAAGTTTCTGTAGGCTTGGCAGGGACCTTGTGTTTCTTATGTTCTGACGTTCCTTTGGGCTTCCCCAGACTCGCCACGGCCGGGCCCGTGAACGCGGCGAGAATAGCAAGTAAGGTCTTAGGAAGCATGATGATCAGCTTTGCCCAGAAAAAGTAAACGACAAGCACTCAGAGATGTTATTGGATAGATAGAGTACGAGCAGCAGTGTCTGTGACAATCGAAACCGTTTGATATATTCACTATGTACGGGTTACCAGCAATGTAGCTCTCGAACATTGGGCGACTCCATATCTCCGGTAGCTACGCCAAGAGGGCTACTAGATCCTAAGTCACCGATAATATCCTCACGATATCTACCAATGCAAAGAGATGCCATGAAGTTTATCCTACCGTCTTAGGGGCCGTCGAAGGTCGGGATTCGTCAGGGTAGATAAGGAGCCTGCTGGACTTCACTCGGGGTTGGTGCGATATCGGGATGTTGTCTAACTTACCTGTAATGTGTCCCAGATTGCCGGAACGTCTTGAGAAACGGATCAATTTTACTCTACAAAGTAGGTTACTTACTTGGAGCATATCGTCAATTGTCACGTAGAATATATATTGTTAATTCCTACGCAAGATTCGCGACGCCAATTTTTCCGTGGCGGTTATATACTGTTGAGCTAGCAAGCAAGAGCAAACCGGGCTCATAATTAACTGCCACGGAAAATACCACGTCGCTGATCCTGCCTAGGAATTAACAATAAATATTCTACGTGACATCAATATACAAATGAGTTGATAAATTTTTAATTGCAAAACATGGTGAATAATGCGGTGATAGAGCTAAGGCATGGCATCTATGCGCCAGGCGCCTACCAACACATTCCTTTTCTCATCGCACTAACAGGAAGAAATAATCTGGCCAATAAGCAAGGTAAAGGTAAAAGGATGAATGAATATATATTAGATCAAATGGTGACACGACTGACACATGCAGGGAAAGCCACATCCGTTACTATTCCACCAATTCTTGATGTGGCTTGCTCACCCGTTCCATCATCAAATTTGCAACGTCCACTTCTAGTCTCTAATCCTTTCAAAAGTATGCATTATATTTTCTTGAATAATCTGCCATAGATCATGTATTAACTCAAATGTTGAGACACAGATAGACACTCCTGTAGGTTTCTCTTCAGTTCGTACCAGTGATAGCTGGCGTGATGCCTTCACAAAATCGGCTAAAAGAACACGCATACCAGCTTATCCTCCATATACACCGCTGTGCTCCTATGTGCACCGTCTCGAAGGAGGACACCGTGGTGCCTCTATGGTAGGCGGGTCACTCGCCTTTCCTTGCAACTACGGAGTCTGTAGAAGGATGCCAAGACTGTTATCCTTATCGTTGCTACTAGTGTACAGGGTGGGCCTAGCCACCAGGGGGGCATATATTTATTCTTTATTTTCTCACATGTGGATAGCTTCATCTGGCTCACCGCCATGCCTAGCCATGCATTCAATCTATTCTATTTACCCCTATTGACGTGCCTGCAATTGCCAGGTCTCTTTAGGTGATGGTTATGCACACATATGAGCGGCCATAGGCCGCGTAGTATGTGGCGTACCCAGATTCACAACAGGTACAGGGACAACACACAAATCACGACATGGGTGGGAGTAGTCGTAACGGCTTCCATTCACGGCTTTATCCACACGGGGCCAGCTTGGGTCTGCATGCTGGCGGCGGGATTCCGAACAACGCAAACCATCCTGTAAAGCCACCAGATCATGCATATTACTACCCGATGGGCCACCAAAAAGAAAGAAAAGCGTGGCCCTCGGTTTCGTACAGACGAGGACTAATCAACACGAGGACAGGGGTGTCAGGGCCATACGGTCGTCAACACAGTAGGTTGACAGCTCGGCTTTAAACGTAAACGCGAATGAACGAACCTCCATTCCACGTTGCAGGGGCAAGAGGCGTGTCTGCTGTTGGTACTTCCTCGTTTCTGGAAGGATTACCACCCAGCGGTGCGACTACGGCCCAGAAACAGGACGAACAATGTAAGCGAGTGCCAGAAAATATCGTTAATAGAAATCGAAGCCCGTGGCGCAAGGTATGACAACGAAACGGTTACTAACGGTCGTTTATATAGACAAATTCGGCTTTTACCCCTGGGAAGCAACTCAACGTCCCGTATCGCACGGCACGATGCGAGGGAAACGAGTGTATTGTGAATATAAAAACCCCAAACTCTAACGAACAAGATAGGAAACAAGGAAATACTAGTGATTGTGTAACAAATAATATCCCCCTAGGAGTATAAACTACGCAATGGTAGCAATAATTAGAACCCCATAAAATTGTCCCAATGATTTGGGTGACGGATTTAAGTGCTAGCAAATCGTCGGGCCCTAGGAGGAGGGCCACCACTTTGAAGACTCGACCCCGTCAGCAAAAAAATTATTTGAACATCTTTTTTCCTATCAATGTGATTTGGATATACGATTATGGCTTACCACGAGTACCGGCGAGAAGAGCATCAGCTGTACTCTGAACACTAGTTGCAATCGATCTGACGCCCCCCACGAAGGCCAGGAGAGCGTTGAAATCTTCCTGGGAAAGAGAGAGAGAACGGGTATTAGAGAAGCCCACCGGAAAAATAGATACCGATGGCTTTTTCTACACTGGGTCTAATGTCTCCGACTCCGCTGCGGACTGCTTTTGTTGCTGTCGAGGCTGCACAGAGGATGCAATAGTGAGCCCAACAAGAACGATAGATATGAAGTGCATGTTTAACCGTGAGTTCTCGTAATAGAAAATGCTAAGGAATGAGCATGGAGTGTAGCGCATTATTTACCTGCAAATAGCTAGGTAATTAAGGGAGACTGGTGATCAACTGAGTATATGCTGAGCGTGAGATGGAGAGACAAATTCAAGGCAAGATCGTGCTTATTATATAGTTGCGAAGATGACTGTCCAACCTTCTATCTCCATCAAGTTCTCCCTTGTATTGAACGCTTCTGTTCTTCTGATTTTGATGCATGCGGAAAAATCTCTATCCTGCCAAAGGAAGCCAAGAAGTCTGTGACAAACGCCAATTTTCGGTCTTATGAAGCTAAGCTCATGGACCCCCGAAGAAGATGACGTGCCATCCATCCAAGCACGCATTTGTCTCAGAAGATACGACTGGTCTCCTCAAATCGAATGCTCAGTTGCTGACGAGAATAACTCGGAACCAGACAGGTCTAGACAAAGGCCTGCACTGAGAAGCTGGTGCAGAGAGGACTACCTGGACCTGCTTTCGAGTTGCCATTTGATCTGCCCCTATCATGTGGCGGTCAGCTACCCCTTGACGACGCGTTGCACAAGTACGAGCTCTAATTGCCAGGTAAGTGGCCCTGCGCCCTGCGTGTTAGTAAACTGAAGCCTTGTAGCTTTTGGTTTTATTTTCTGCTTTACAGCTATTGAGATTGATATTGTTGTTACAATCAAGGCTATGGATAGTGGGCCATTGGGAACCAAGGATACCACTTTCTGTTGTTCGGAACCTAACATTAACCAACTTCACCGTTCCTGAACTACGTGATATGTTAACCTCGCCACCTCCCTGGGTTTTGATACAAAGTGTATTAATCTGAATGTCAGCCATAAGCGCCTGGCCATCTTTTCGGCGCTGTGCGAACATAACTGTGCGCCTCGATGAATCGCCCGTCTCTGACTGATAGCCACCTCATGGCAGTAGATCTAATATAGATCCCCCAATAAAACCTTAAAACAGCTCAGGGCAAGCACGCCGCATCTATCGTCATTCCCATTGTGACGGCCAGCCTCTATGTCGAGAGCAGGGATCATGATGGCCCAAGCTTCTGAGTGGGACTTCATTAGAGATTCCAATATCTGCAATGTGTTCTAGTCTTTTCTTCTCTCTTTGTCGAGTATCATTAGGTCAAGAGGTGTACATTAGAATGCCTTGATTCTTCCATTGTGCTCGCCGTGGCAGTCCTGGCGTAGCAACTGCCTATCGAGGTAGTCCGCGTTGCTTCGACGCGGGATCTGGACCGACACGTGACGGCCCCCTGCGGTCCTAGGCAGGCCGCTCGTCAAGATCGAGAAGGCCGCCGACGAGGGCGAGGGGAACTAACTTGTGATCTGGCACACCACCACACCGTCTATGGCATAGCAACCTTTGCGCTCATCGTTAGACATATCAGCGACATCGCTTTTGGCTCGGAGATGCTCTCCTAGCCGTCCGGATTCGTGTCCTTTATTTCGTACGGCCTCGAAATCCAGCGCAGCTCCGGGTGGCGGCACTTTTGGTCGGAGCACCTGCGAGCCCCTGCGGCACCTCGCTTCCCATACGACACCCGCAGTCGGGGAGCAGGTTGAGCCGCTCGGCTACGCACTCGTGTTGGAGCTGTGCCCGCGCTAGGGGGACACGACGCCTTTCCGTCTTTCCCATGACAGTCGGGTGTTGTGGTCCGACCAGGTCGTCCGGATCACAGCGCAGTTTGAGAAGGTGTTCCGCTTCTTCCTAGCAAGTCCTAGCCAAACGCTAGATAGTATAAGAGAAGGATTAGGCGCGAATGTCAGCGCAACAGTGGCGGCATGCCGGGCCCGAAAACACGCAGCGGTTGCGTGCGGCGTGGCCAAGGAGGCGGTCGAGAGTGTTTACACGTGCACGCCTGTGCAGGCCGAGTTGTTTGTTGCTTCGCTTAAAAACCCGGCCACCTACGTATGCCGATTTATTTTCGCCTTTTACAACAACCCGAGCATAAACCAGGTTATAGCCTTATGGGCCATCCTTTATAGGGCGACTCCTGTTTTACGATCACGATTTTCCACTGTTGCGGCGGCATCAAAAGAAGACGTCTCATTACAGCTTCCAAGAGCCGTTATCGATGAGCCCGTGGAATGGAGACAAGTCCCCGATCTACAGGGATATTTGATGTGATGCTACTTCCGATCTCGCCCCAGATGCCACCAATCACATGAAATTTTCAAGTTCTCCTCTTCCTTCTTGAACTCACTATTCCCGATCCGAACGAATGCATTCAAGCCGTCAACTTACAAGCCTACACCTAACATGGAGGTCACACCCAAAAAAACAATTGATTCAGGCAGTCACTGTCCCCTCGGTTTGTGCAACGGCTTCATTCGGGAGATAAATGCCCTGGGTCTGACGGAGCGTTCTAAGAAAAAGGTATGGTGGAATGAGGCTGTTCAAGGGAAGCAGGTCATAATTAGAGGCAGCAGATGCGGGGTGCCCAACTTGCCACCTTTTCCTGGATGTGATACTTCGCTTTGTCCCTGGAGGTAAGGTTGGTGTTCCCGATTGGGTTCGTTTTGAGCTATTGAGTGATGCGGAATCGCCTTGGGCTTTTCAGCCCCTGATAAACTTCAAGTGGAGGTCATACTTTGGAGCCTATCAGGTCAAATTGCACGCGTCAGAAGATACTAAATATTGCCCCTGGCCCCTCCCTAGGTTACCTGTCAGCAGACGCGATGCAGGAGAAGAAGGGAAGCTATCTCGCCTCGACTCTTGGTTAAGAAACTGCCAAGAGACCCACGAAACCTGCCAGTCCTATGGCGGTTCAAAAGAGGGCAGAGACTCGCTACCGAAGCGGGTTCTCGACGTGTCGCCACCCAAAGGTCAGCTACGCTTGTATGAACCGCACAATGAACCGCACAATGAGAAGTCGCAGTATATCTGCCTCAGCCATCGGTGGGGCGAGTCCCAGCCTCTCTCGACTACCCGTGAGAACATTGAGGATTTGAAACGTAACATCGAATGGGGCGCCATCCCACAGTTATTTAAGGACGCCATAACCGTTGCTCGAAGGCTAGGTGTTCGGTACCTCTGGATTGATAGTCTCTGTATCGTCCAAGACGACCGTCAAGACTGGGAAGAGCAGGCGCCCCTCATGTGTGACATCTACAGCAATGCTATCCTGACAATTTTTGCAACTAGATGTGAAGACTGCTTGGACACGCTCTTTCCATCATTCGACAGAACCATACACGGTTATGACGAAAAAGGGAATCCTTTGGCAGTAGCTGTTCGTATCGAATGTTTACATCTAGACCCTGAGCACAGCGACTACCCACTCCTTACGCGTGCTTGGGTGTTTCAAGAACGGCTCCTCTCAAGAGGAGTTGTTCATTTTGGGTATGATGAACTTTTTTGGGAGTGCATGGATGCCACGTCTTGCGAGTGCTCCGAGGAAATCATACGCGGGCCGTTGGAGATCAAGTCGATTCGCTATCGGGATCCTTACCAGGCCACTCAAAAAGACTACCAGAGAGTCTGGCACGAGATAGTAGCGCAGTATACAGCCCTTAAATTGACATACCGGTCTGATCGACAACCAGCCCTTCAGGGACTTGCTACGCAAATGGCCAACACACGGCGAGGTCGATACCTGGCAGGACTCTGGGAGGATTCCTTGATAACTGATCTTGCATGGAGGAGAGTCGCCTCTTATGGCACTAGAGAGAAAGGGGCGCACGCAACAGGTCCTTCGTGGTCGTGGGCCTCTATCGACGCTCAGTGCGAACAGTCATCCCACTGGGTTGATGATGATACCTCTATCCTCGAAATACAAACTCCCCGTCCATCTATTGGCGAACAAGTTCACATCTGTCTCACCTTAAGAGGGAGACTTGTTTCTGGAGTTTCCAACAATAACAACACCGATACTGTTGTAAGGGCACGTCCAGAACACAAGTGGTTTAGGAGGTCCTTCGATTTGGGCGAAGGTGCAAGAGCGTTCTTCTACCCTGATGTCGCTAGGGAACCATTTCTTCCGGATGGCGAATCAATTTTCTGTCTCGCCCTAGGCTTCAGTGCAAATGAGACACAGACTTTTGAGACTGGACTAGTGTTGCAGTGCGTGGACGCCAAGGAGCAGTTATATGAGCGCATCGGAATAGCCGACCTAGAAAGAACAGGACAAAGGAAGATAGTGGGGATAGCGGACAGGTTCTTTGCAGCCCACAAACTAGTCACTGTCAGGCTTGTATAGTCTGCATCAGTTGATCCAATCAAATCAAGCTAAAACTCTTTGTAATAGTCTGTTTAGAGTTTCTTTCCAACATAATATTACGGCTTATATAACTTGTAACTTAGTAGCTGTTTAGCATACGTTATAAGTGGCACAGGTTTAATCGAACACATAAATTATAAATACCATAATTAATGAGGCAGCAGTCTACATTCCAACAGATAGAATGCACCTAACCACGGATTACTCATTCCGGCTACACGCCGTGACCCATAGCATTTCCCCTCTAAGTTCTTGCCTTGCCGTTCCCCGTCTTATCTCGTTTCTTGTTCTTACGACGTAGCAAAGCCACGGCATCACGTACATGCAGCCGTGTTAAGACATACATGGATGCATACTTCTTCTCAAAACGTGGCGAGCTTCTAGACCTACATCTTCTTGTTATCGTTGGGGTCTGGATCTGACAAACTTAAGACACTACAGCTGCTAATAGATAACGGAATGCATAGCTTCCGATTCATGTCCGAGACTTGACTACGGATCCGGAAGACTTACCGGTGGCTATGATAAATTTCCTTGTCAGCCGTGTAAACGGCCGAGGTGCCCATGATGAGCTACGCCACCTCCGTCATTAGAAAGGACCGCGCCCCGCGTGCCGAAGACCTTCTAGCCAGTTGCCCAGGAAGCGCTTGGCGAATGGTCTGCGTACGCCGAATGAGCACATACTTGCGTTCAACTACTTAGTGTCTACAAAACGAACGCCACAACTGCACTGGTTCGTCGAGCAAGGCCAAGAGCCACGCCGAATATGATAGTTATCAATGTAAGGTTACATACTGCGCAGTGAAGTTGTACGCTGTGGTTGCGGCCTTGACTACTGAGCTCTCAGCTTTCACGCTTACATATGCAGGCCTTCGCTAAGCAATTTAGGCTAATTGAGATGCGACGTCGCTTGCCGACTGCATCTTTTCGATGGCTTATTCAGCAGTAACACTGCAGTCCACAGGAGTGGAAGGCCATTATCGAAGAGAATACAACATCGGTTGTGCTGTTGACCCCTGGAAGCTGCAAACATGATGTCGAACGCGCATCTCGTGTCCGGGTTGGCGGACCGCAAACTTGACCGCGATGAAGCGATATACAGTAACTCCGATCACTATTCACGTTATTTGCTTGTATTTTTGGAGAGAGCTTAGTTTTTGAGCGATACAGCCACTATGCTTCGACGGTTGTATAAGTAGCAGTCTAAACGGCAATACAAGATTGAAACTATCTCAATCAACATTTTGCAACGCAAAGTTCCCACGCCACGATGATTTACCGAGCCGCTTCCTTTTTGGCAATTGTTGCTGCGGCATCTTGCGTGAGTGCAGGCCTGAATGAAGCCCGGCAGGCTCTGGCACAAAGGCAGAAGAGCGCTGCTGTTACGCTGAATTCCGTTCAGAACTGGTCCAATGACTTTGCCGACCTTGAGTTCGACCTTGGAACTAACGGCTCATTCTCAGTGGACTGGGACAATGGCTTCGGCGGAAACTTCGTTGTTGGTAGAGGTTACCAGCCCGGGAGAGATATGTAAGGCTTTTTCTGACTGACAAACCGTTCGGGAGGTTTTGCCTATTCGCTGACCACGGACCAGGCTTGTAAATTACACCGGCACCTTTCACACCACTGGCGCTGCATACCTCGCGCTCTACGGCTGGACTAGGAATCCACTCGTCGAGTACTACGTCATCGAGGCCATGGGCAACCACAATCCGTCAGATAACGTCAGCGCGACGCAGTACGGATGCCTGCAAAGCGACGGCGGGACTTACGAGATCTGGCAAAAGGAGCGCATCAACGCTCCGTCCATCGACGGCGAGCACACGAATTTCCAACAGTACTGGTCCGTTCGTACGAGTATGCACGTGGGCGGCACAATTAACACCGGCAACCACTTCCGGGCTTGGACGGCTGCCGGTCTGAAGCTCGGGACGCAGGTTTACATGGACATTGTTATCGAAGGCCAGAAGGGCAGCGGCTCGGCTAATATCACTGTTGGACAGCGTCCGACTGCTGACGTTCCGAACACGCCCACCCCGACCCGCAGGACCGAGCATGCTCCCGGAACGTGTCCTCGCACGACGGGCACGGCCACTGCTACTCCGACCACGGTACCAACACCTGCCTAGCTGGTTAGGTAAATGTAAACATGTCCTGAGAAATAGTATCTGGGCAAGTGGCTCGGTCATTTGGCGAGCGTCCGCTAGGAACTTCAGGGCTCCTCCATGCAGTTACCGGTCTGGCAATGACAGAAGTAGCAAGAAAATAACCGTCTTAGACGGTTAAAATAGATGCCAGGGCATTTTCTCCTCTGGAGGACGTTGATGTTGGTCCTTCCGAACGAGTCCCATTAGCAAGGTTTTCCAGCACAAGCCGGGCCTGCTTGAAAATTAAGAATTTGTTTGCAACCCCTCCGGGCATATAATATGGAACCCCCAATACTGGATGCTATATTAAAAATTTCCCAAGATATTGCAGTTGTATCACGCGCGGCCTTTTGCAACTCTCCCTACTTGTGGAAAATAAATATCCGAGGCGCCGATTTATGGTATTTTCTTGTCGCTAACTGAATATATGGCTGAGATATGCTAGGATAACATTGCACCGATAATGTTCCAGCTTCTTCTACCAGGGCTGACAGCGGTCAGACAAGTCCAGACATGTCAGCAAAATCAGGAACGGCTTGCGGTATTTGTTAGAATTCTGGTAGTTGTGCTACTGTAGTTCGATGATTATCTGGTCTATTATATATTTATGTAGTTAATAAATTAAATATATCTCCGTATTTAAGATATTGTTAAGTAGTTATGCAATTAACCTAGGTATATAATCAACCTATAGAATGCGTTAGTTAGTTATATAAAAAAAAATAAAAAATAAAAATAAAAAAAATAAAAACTAGGTAGGTAGCAAAGACTTTATAAAGTAGTTATATTTAGAAGTGGTTAGAATTTTTTTTTAGAAGGTTAATTTAAAAAGAATCTAGAGGTATACCCAAGATATAGCAATAGCTTTGTTCTTAAAGGTGCTGGTTTAAAAAAGGCTTGGCCGTGTATGGGGGAAAGGAATAGATTATATAGTACTTGAGGGCTTCTGCCAAGGAGATCTGGCCCACAACTCCATTACTTTTACAGTCCCACAATCCACCAACCAATCTAACAATATCAATGTCCAACCCTGCCAATGATCATTCAACCCAAGCGCCAGGCATTCGCTCCCAAGGGCTTTCAATCATGTGCCAGAACTCTTCTACACATTCATAGTTAAAAGGACAATAGTCCCAAATATGCCAGTCATCAATAGATGCCCCAAACTTGAAGTCTTCCAAGTGTTTAACGAACTCCGACCCACAAATGAAACATCTGGCATCAATCCGCCCTCCGTCATAAAGCTGTTTCTCTCCCTCTCCGTAAAGAAACAAATCGACCCCTGCAGCTTCAAGAGCTTTAAGATATTTCTTGAGTCCTGCATTTCGCGCTTGCCCCCTTCCCGAGCAGTTTACATACCTGCCAGGGAATGTATCTATGAAAAATAATAAAGACGTTGTAGTGTCATTTTTCCACCTATTGATATAATGCAGGTCTACTTGTGACCTAACAGCCTCGGCTAACAGAGAAACCCATTGCATCAGGTCTTTGTGTCTGTTGTGGGCCACGCATTCGGCTATACCTTCGATAATAGTCCCGAATAAAGTGCTTTCGTAGTAGTAATTGTACTCTCCCACTATATCAAAGCAGCTCGCTTCAATGGCTCCCGCGGAAATTGCGAGTTTAACACTTGCGGGGTGGGGAGCACTATAGTCTGCAGAGAGGAGCCCCATCGCGAAAGTAACTCGTGTTTCAAGAGGCCTTTCATAATAAGGTGGATATACTTGTTTCAGGATCAGAGCCATGGCTTCAGGATGATCCCCAAGCACTCTGTCCCAGAATATGCCCCTGTCCCCAAAATCTAACAGACTGTCCTGTTGATAGTCGACAATGAAAAGTTGGAACAAATCCATGATCTTCGGATGGTTGTAACGTTTTCCCAACGCATAGGAGGCGGCGTTTACTAACGGGGTGCTTGTTTTGTTAGTATAAATATTTAATAGCGGGATTTTTAAGGTAGCTTACTCCTTGAATTGGGTTGGAGCAAAACTATCAGCACCCTGTTCTAATAAGAAACGACATGCAGAAACGTGACCAAACTCCGCAGCAACCTTTTCTCGTCAGCAGTGTTACAGCTGCAAAATAAATTACCTTATATATAGTCACCTACGTGCAGCGCCGTTGTGCCATATTTGGCTCCGCGGTCAAATGGTGTCGCTTGCCTTGAGTCGAATAGTCCTTGCATGCCTTTAATATCTCCGTTTCTAGCGTACTCAAACAGTGGCGTATTCTCAGGGACGATATAATGCACCCGGAAATTGAACCTCCAATTCCAGCGATGTCGCGTTGCACGAGCTTCGTATACTTTGCGAAACAACCATGCAGGTGTGCAGATACGAACGCTGATATCGTCTTGACGTGAACTATTCGAAGGAATACTAGGTCTCTTCGTACTGCGGTAGTATATGGACCCAAAAATATATTCAAAAGCAGAAGGGCACTCCCATCTCCCGGTATTCGAATCATCCTTTAACAGATGGGTCTCCTTAGGGGTCGGCAAGATGTCGTTACACGAAGATAACTCTGCTGAACACACCGTTGTAGATACTGTTTGTGATGGAATCTCGGCGACCTTAGTTCTGATTTCCCGCATATCGTGTAGGAGCTGTTGGGATAGCTGCATTTGGCCGAGTTGCGAACGAAGCAGGTTCTGCTGGGCAAAACTTCCGGTGTATATTAGCATATCGATGCATAAATGGCGATAGATTGGTTAAAGAAGCAATACCCTAAACAAAACTGGTACGACAATAGTACTGTAGTTTTCTCTTCCTCTAGCCGGGTCTTTAGACTATCCAACGCCTGCTTTTTCATTGCAAACTTAACCCGCCCTTTCGTAATATGAGCTGCGACTTCTTTCTCGAGATCTCTAGCAATGGTAGCCAATCTTAAGGCAGTCTTGTAATAATCCTGGAATATATTATCAACTATGGTGCTTTGTACGTCGGGGATTTGCATTTGTCGAGTTTGAGCCGCGATGAAGTCAAGAAGTTTATTGAGATTCTCAACCCTCTCAATAAGAGATCTTAACTCAGTTGGAGCTTCCTTCATCAACCCTATGAAACCTTTTAACTTTGCGACGCTGTCGCCGATTTGTATGACGAAAGAGGCGATGCCAATGCCGGCGGCTACAGCACCTAGAATTTCCGCCATTTGGCACGGTCGGACAACACCAAAGCCTTTAGTATAACAAATGTGGAAGAGGAGACGGGCGTTGGTTTTGCAGTTGATCTTAAAAAGGCCGATCCAAACCCAAGATTTAGGTGTTGCCCGGCTTGGCCAGATATATACGCAGGCTAGAATGGTTGGGAATTCCAATAGACCAATGTTATATATTCATTGAGAAGCCCGCCAGGACGCCTTACAATGTGGCGCTCCTCAGCGCGCTGCTTAAAACAGACCGGAGCGTTGGGCTAGGCAAACCGGAAAAGAGAGTTTTTGTGCAAGTCATATCTCCCCAATACTCCGCCACTGCCACGCATCACTGCCACCCTTTCTCAACAATTAACTAAGTACTTTGCATAGCAGCTAGTGTAGGGCCTATCAAGACCTCCTACATAACTAAGCAACTACTCCTGGTAAAAGGAAAATCCGATTAAAGGTCTTTCTATATAAAGGGACACTGTCCCGTTGTATATAATTTTCTTTGCTTTCCTTTTCCAGTATTGGTATTCTCGTCAATAGAGTATTATCTCATCGCTGCCGGCCATGTCCCGGCTTCTTAGTACATGTCAGAATACATGGTGGTGGCTGAGCGAAACAAGGCTTCTCCAGCTTGCTTGGAAGCTACCCTCATCGGGCTTAGATGGCCCAAAAGGTCGGGGTGTTGACACAACCTGCGAGGGTGCCTATGATCGGCCAGGTCAGCGCCTTAGATTGGCTGGGGCGCCTCTCCACTTGTGCTATCGCATGCTCACATGCCCCAGATGCCTACTGTGGAGCATCCCGCATAACCAGTGATGCAGCTGGATTGCGACATATGTTGCCTATGTAGGGCTAGGAGACGGAAGGCTACAATGCGGACTTGCATCGACAGACACACTGCGAAGCCTATGGCCGATACCAATGTTGTGACCTGTCCTCGTCCGGAATGCAAGTTAGGAGGTGCCTTTCGTTGCGAGATGGCTTTTAAATACTATGCCTTCCGGGACCACAACATCCGGTTACTACCACCTAAAACAGAAAGTTGCGGCACAGCAGAGCTTCCAGCCTTGTGCAGTGAAGTTTACTGCTCTCTACGGACCAGCCCTACCCTGGGCGTCCCTACGTGGAGAATAATCCCGATACAGACACGCCATCCTCCCTAGACCGATGGAACCCGGAATCGGCACCGAGGCCAATGAGCTCAGCATCAGTCTGTACCCCGAGCTCCCCGACACCGTAGGTTCCGCAGGCTACCTCGAAGACCGGTGGGACTTGTCTGTCCAACCCACGCCGCCGGTTTCCCATAGGGCAGGAATGCCGGATTCCTGTAATGTGATTCCTATGGAGGAAGACCTTGGGCCGTGGGAGCAGTCACAAATATGCCCGGAGAGCAACCTGGAGGATTCAGTGATGTAAGACGAGGGGACGCAATGGTACAACGTAAGATCTCCCCTCTCGCCATACGGAATAGATATTATCGATAATGGTAGAGACAGTTCCAGGCGGGCAGAATCCCCGCATGTCCAAACCGTGCCAGCATCCACAGAATCACCTTCAGAAATACACCATGTCGATCTTCGTGATCCCGCTCTCCGAGAACACGAGGCGTCAAGGGGCGCCCCTCACGAGATGCGAGACATAGAGATGAATGATATTATCTGCGTTTCTAACCAAGAGGAGGGCTACCCTGTTAGACGCATGCTCGAGAACCGTGACAATATGTTCTACTTACGGTGGAAGGACGGAACGCGCTCGTGGCAACATCGAAACGAGTTGTCTGACGAGCTTATCAAGCTATTTGAAGACAGCTGGAAAGGGTATCACCCGGGCGTCAGCGCGCTATACAAAAAGGCGGCGAGTCGGGCGCCGTTCCGCCTCCCATTCAGGGACTGGCCGTGGGAGAGCGCAAAAATTAGGGCTGCTTTGTCCGGAGCTCAGCTCAGAGCTCAGGGTACAGTGGTCAAACAAACCCAGGCGGCAGGGCCACGGATCCGTTCATTAAATAACACAATCCGCATTTCCTCAATCGCGCACTTTGGGAGGGGGTTGATTTCTAGATAGAAGAGAGTAATTGCCAAAAATTGCATTGCCCTGTTTATGCCACTACTGATCAAACGGTAATGCACGATGCCCCCGTATTATTCTCAGGCGATTTGCATCAGTGTCAACGCCCACGACCGGAGGTTGCCGGCACCCTGGCTTGTCACCCGAAGCTACCAACTTAATACAAAACAGATGCCACTCGTATTAACACCAAGCCTCCTGATAGAATACCCATATAGATCCTGCTATTCCTGGATTTCTTTTCTATGGCTTATCGATTTTGTCCGGCGTATATATAATAGGAAAAGGGTAATGGTTGGCCCAGGCGGTATTAACGGCATCTACGGAACCACGAACGCTCGACTCACGATCGCTGAGTGCAGCGGATTATGGGGGGAGTAAACACTGTAGCTGCTACATCTACCTTTTCTCCCCAGATACACATGAGTACTTACGCCTAAACTCTATAGGAAACTGGTGAACGTTGTTGAGGATTGTCCTTTGCCAGCGCAATATTTTAATCGCCAGCTGTTTCGCTTTCTTCCCTTAATACGGGCTGCAACGATAGATGCGGCTTTTGATAGCATTATAGGCGTTGACATTATTGGCGTTGTTCAGGAATTGGCATACATTTGCGTTCCACCGGGCCTAATTTTATATTGCGTTCATAGCGTAGGCGCTCTCCCAGCTTGTGGCACATCCCGAAGCCGAGATACGTTACACTAAGTTCTATATGGTAGGCAAAGCTGCTTCAGAATTTTAGGTTATAGGGTTTGTTGACTCATTGCTGTCATATCCCTAGTCATGCTAACAACGTTGAGCGTGCATATATTTAGTTAAAGCTATTCACATATTAATCTTTTCTGGCATACGTTCTCCGTCCTAGATGAACCTCGCTAGCGAAGCGTATGGCGGCGTAGGCTAGGTTAAGCGCCACGTTAAACGTGTAGAAGCGTACGAGTTCAAACATTAGGGTCTCTTTCTCTACCGCACCGCCTACGACTCTTCTTCCGAAAATGCATGACAAAAGCGTCTGGACACTATTTTGGAGTATGTGAAGGACGAAGTTTACGGTCAAGTAAGAGAAGAGCTAAGTCGAGCACCTGAGGTGGATGTGGTTGGCGAGGACCTGTACTCGAAGTTCAAACTCAGTGTGAAATCGGGCGAAGCCTCGCTAAATAGTTGTTCAATGGATCAGCTATAACAAATCTTCAAGGATGTCCCAGCGGAACGATAGCCCACCCACCGAGCAGCGCCTCTATATGCAGACGAGGAAGTTTTAAAGGCCGTTGACACCGCAGATGATGGGCTGTGGGTCAAGGCTCTGGAGGTTGACTATGATCCGGAGGAGCACAAGGGGGATTGCTGGTTTCCTTCTCTTGTTCTGGGACAGACTAGAGATCCGGCCCCTGTTCAAAATCGCACCGTCGGCTGCCAATGACGGAGTTATCAGGATTTAGGACGGGAGTCTGAGTCATTATGGCGTCCTAAATCATTAGGAGGGATACTGAGACTGTGGGCGGATGCCAAGGCTGTTATTACTCCTTATCGTTTCTATTAGTGTACAGGGTAGGCCTAGCCACCAGGGGGCATGTGTTTATTCTTTTATTTTCTTTTATGTAGATAGCTTTACTTAGCTTACTGTTATATGCCTAGCTATACGCTAAATCAATTATATTTTTCTCTATTGGCGTGCTTGCAATCACCAGGTCTCTTTAGGTAACGGTTATGTATATATATGAGCGGCCGCAGGCCGCGTAGTATGTGGCATACCTAGATTCAATACCCGTGAATCATGAGCTCGAGCACGACGAGATAGAGCCTGTGCTACCAAAGCATCTGAGCGGGATTACATAGCTGGGTTCATCGGTGAGAATGGCAATTCGTAAAGCATCATTGTTATGCTGCCAGCTGTGAATCATCCATTCTAATCATCTTGAGCGCGGTGTGAGCATCAGCTAACTGCCCTATCAAAAGCATCCGGGCGCAGGAAAACTCGACCTGGGCGCCCCATATTAAATCTGGGTATGCCACATACTACGCGGCCTGCGGCCGCTCATATATATACATAACCGTCACCTAAAGAGACCTGGTGATTGCAAGCACGCCAATAGGGAAAAATATAATTGATTTAGCGTATAGCTAGGCATATAACAGTAAGCTAAGTAAAGCTATCTACATAAAAGAAAATAAAAGAATAAACACATGCCCCCTGGTGGCTAGGCCTACCCTGTACACTAATAGAAACGATAAGGAGTAATAACAGCCTTGGCATCCGCCCACAGTCTCAGTATGAGGAACCACTCACCCTTCGTTGCCGCCATCTGCTCCGACGAGCTCGTCATCACCGATGTTCTTCTCTCTGGCCTAGAGTCCGGGGTAACGCCATTGCACGTCCAGTCGCCGTTCAAATTGCAACCTAGGACACTACAGTCGACAACTTGCGCGGTGGGTCATCAACCCGCGCAGACCTTCCACGAATTAATCTCTTGTAAAAGCCTCCTCTCCTCCCCAACCAGTCGCACCAGATGGGCAACCAACTTCCCTTCTTTCCTGACCAACACAAGCTCTTGCTCGAGAACTGTGAGTTGTGACGGACCATCGACACCTTCAGTGGCCGACGACTGCTCGTGAGTTGACCTGGATATCTGGGCAGTAGCGGGTGAATCCCGGATCATGGGTGCTGCCGGTTCCGTCTCATCGCTATCCAAGACGGATAGGTCCGAGGGCTCGACAGACCAGGTATTGCGCGCCGTTGTAACTTCGGGCACAGTTGTACCCTCAGGCTGGATCGACCGCGTGGATATGTGGTCTTGCGCAATCGCCTTCTCCACCTGAGTGTGGTTGGAGACGGTTTGATGCGGTAGTGGCTGCTCCTTGCTAGCCTGCGGGCTCCCATCCGCCCAATCCTTGACCGTGATCAACTGCCTGTACGAGTCCAAAGGAACACGGGAAAGGTTCTTGGCATCGATTGCTGAATTGTCCCCGATAGGCGCCTTGGGATCAAACCAGATGTCGTTACTCGGTAGTTGTTTGTTTGACATCTTCTTCACGGCATTGTCCCATCCGTCTTTTGCCCACCGCTTGTTATCTACTTCGCCGCGGATCACTATGCTAGCGCTGAATGGGGTATCCTGATTGCGCTTGAGGAGGACGGCACCCTGCAAGAAGCTCGGGATGCCCCTTTGGGTTTGCGGGTTCTCGGCCAGCGTCCAGAAAACTTGGTTTTTGCGATTGTTCGTCGTCCCACGCGAGAGAATCATCCCGCCAACGCGAATGGCGCTCTCAATGTTCTGCTTGTCGGTGCGCTGCCATGTATATCCCATTGTCGCATTCGCAGGCCCGAGCTGGGCTGCCAGCGACGGGCTGATGGTGTGGCTGACCTCTTCCTCGATGGTGGACTTTTCGGCGTGGAATTGGCCTTTGGGCTCCATCTCCACGACGGTAGCGGCCTCGGAAAAGGTGATTTCGATCTGGGCCTGTTTGAACCGTCGGTCCGTGCTGCGCGCTGCAAAGGTGAACTGAAAGACGACCAGTGTGGCGAAGGAGCCGTTTGCGACTGTGGTGCCGTGCACGACGTGGGTCATGTCGCATTGGAGGAGGAGATGCTTGCTGACATTGTGGTCTAACAGGGTCTTCAACTCCTCGCTCGCGTTGGCAGTCATGTCGCCCATGGCAAGATTGGTGCCTCGCACGACAAAGGGGGCTTTGGGTTCCACGCCACCCGGCGCCGCGAGGACGTCCTCATCGATGATGGCGATATCGAATCGAGAGCTAGGCTTGCCCGTGCTAGTGTACGGGGCCATGATGTGAGTTTTCCGTTGTTATTGGTGATTGAGAATGGTCGAGGAGTGGCTCGGCACCTCGGATGGCGGGCTCCCAAAAGTATAGGGTTCTAAATTGCTTTGGACGCGCATCTTATAAATGCATGACTTGTATGTCAAGTACCAGTACTTCTCCCTTCAGCCAATGGAGGTGTTGGATTGCTGATTGGAATTTCTATTGGCCATCAAGTCAGCAAGTAGGGTGACTGTGGTGTCCAAAACAAGAACGATTTGGGGGCGGCACCACTCCTGCATTTCAGCTCATCAACTCCTCGGTGTTGGCGCCGCCGATGCTTATCTCTTCGCACCTTTTGCAGCCTCGCGTTTTTCCTCTGCTAGTCGTTCCTCCCGTGTCTTTACTACTTTCTCCACCTCTACCAATATACCCTTGATTATCCTTCCGACCATTTCGGTAACACTATCAGGATCTCCGGGCGCATCGCCGAATTTATTCCGCACTGGAATCCACTTCGACTTGTTCTCTTTTCCCTTCAGATACCCCAGCGCCGCACGCATTCCCCAAAACGACTTGAGTTGTTTCCAGGTTTCAACCCTTTTGTCACTGTCCAGGCCACATAAGAGGCCGCAGTAGAGAATCATGGCCGCCAGGCCCGAAGCGAGAGCGCACGACAGAGAGCTACCGCTGTGATTTCGCCTAGATAATTTTTGTCAGCGTGTTGCCAATGCTTTTTTATTTTTCTTGTAATGGACCGATCACTTACCACTCTCGTGGCGGCTCGCGTTGATTGACTGCCAGTGGTTTTGACGTCTGCGTATTCTCGACTTGGATGCCCAGCTCGACCCCCGGAAGCCAATACTCGCACGTATTATCATCAGGGTGTATCTTAGTCCACGGAATGCCATCCTGCGTGGCCGCTCCGATGACGAAACTCTTACAATCCTTGTCCCCGTTCAGCGGGTTTAGCAGGTTTGGGTACGTCTCGTTTTTAGGGTCGTATGGGCCTTTGTCAGGGTAGGCGCAGAATAGCAGGATGCCCTGTTTCGCCGCGAGCTCGCAAGCATCCTTCAGGGCGGCTCTTTCGTCCCCGATGCTGGCACTGTCGTCGATGGCCCAGCTCATCGAAATGATGTCCACATTCTGGTCCACTGCCCATTCGATTGCCTGCCCGCCCGCCGTGGTTAACCTCCAGGCCCCCCGTGGCGACATTGTTAGGGAGGCAGACTTACTTTTGCTGCCGACTCAATAGAAAAGGTCACTCGCTCTCCATGGCCGCCGATCTCGGGCCGAAGTTGGGGATCGAGTTTTGCGATGTATAGGCGGACATTGGGGCAAACGCGACGGATGTAGTAGGCCATTACTGTGCCATGGCCGGTCTGAGAGCTGTTGTAATTGCCGAGATACTCCTTGGGGCTTCTTTTCCTTTTCCTAGCGTCGCTATGAGTATCGCTCTGCCGCCACCCCGACCACCCAGTTTCGACGTTGGCGTCTAAGTCGGCGTAGCTCGTCTTGACACCATCGTCAATCAGTGCGACTTTGACGGTGTGATCGGGCGGACTGATGAGGGCCGTGGCGCTCGCAAACTCGTCCATGCACTTCAGCCAGTCTTGTCTGTGGGCACGCGTCAGAGAACTTTGTTCGGACACCGGTTTGTTACAATGTGGTCTTACTCTTGGAAGCCATATTCGTCCTTCGTCTTGAGTTTGGATGCCGTAGGCTCTGGTGTTGTTAGGTTCGCCGGATGGATCGAGGGATACACGGTTGGTAAGTCTTTTAGTTTTCCTAGGCGCTCGTAGGTGTTCTCGAGCTGTGTCTTGAAGTCTGTGACGTAGGACTCGGTGCAAGTGCTCGATTCAAGCCCCTAACGGAAAATGGTGAGCCTAAAGTGGATATACAAGGTGCCTTGGCCCCATGGACAAGGGAGACATGATGGGAATACCTACCTGGTGGATGTCGAGGTATACATCGTTTAGCTGTCAATCTATTAGGATCATCAACTGGTAGATACCAATGTAAGAAAATCTACACTCGCCTCTGACAGCGTCTCAAGGCCCCCTATGCCCGACCAGCTGTCCAAAACTGCCCTGAGGCCACTGCAATACAAGTTGAGCGTCTTGACCGTGTCGCCGGCCGCATTCTTGATCACGTGGATGGGAATGTCCATGCGCTGCCAGTCCCAGATTTCAATCTGTAGCCCACTGAGACAGTCGATGATGGCTTTGTCGCTGTGCGGAGGCCTCAACTTCCGGGACGGGTCATATTGGACGAGATTCCTCGACGGGCCGGCGCCGTCATCCACAACAACCTCAATGACGCTGCTGACGCTGGGATGGTCTCTGTTCTTCAGCCACCTAAAAACCATGCAGAGTTCCGTGTTTCCGGCGCAATTCCAATTCTTGAGCTCATCCCTGGTCTCTATAGTTTTGTCGTCCCAATCGACCGAAACACTGTTAGATATGTACACCCCTTTGAGAGACTTGTCGAGCTTGTAGTGGTTGAACTGCTTGCAGAGCAGCTCCCAAGTGACTCTTTCGTTGTCGAGGGTGAAGAAGACCTCATGGACTGCTATTCGTTAGAGGCGGTTTTCGTCTGCTGGAAATCTAGTTACATACCTTGGCCCTTGGGATACATGACCTCCTTGCAAGTGTTGCTATCGAAGTTTGCCAGGCATTGCCGCTTGAGGAAACCCTCCAACTTGCCCATGAACATCGTCAGCCCGTCTTGGGGCATTTTGATCCCGCCAGGGCTGAGTAGCTTCTTTTCGAGCTTCTTCATTTCGGCTCTCGCATTCGTCATTGGCGTCTGGGTTTTCAAGTATTGGATTGGCGTCAAAGTGTCGTTCCCCCCTGTCGCGTCGTCAACTTCTCTTCTCATCCGTTCTTTCAGCAGGTTTGGGTGGTGTTCAGCCAGTTTGCGTGCCCACTGGTCGTTTTCTGAGCCAATGGGCAACGTGAGGGCGAGGTGAAGACATGTTGTGTTCTTCTCGTCGCAGGGGTGCTCTAGACACAGGGATTTGCACGGCTTGTCATTTTCGTCGAGAGCCTGCAATTTCTTCAGCCTCTTAATGACTTTGTCACTGAAAAGCAGCCCCTGCTTGATTGCTTTGTGCACGCAATGTTCCGAGCCTGACATCATTGTTAGAGACAAGATGGCTTTATCCGACGGCTTCGTCATTTCTGGCTTGCTGTCGCCGTTGCCGCCGATGCCGTCGTTGCCGTCCTTGTCGCCATTGTCGTCAAGCTCGTCACAGAAAAAGGCAATGAGTTGTTTCTTTTCCTCTCGGCTGAAAGATCCTCGGAGGATATTATCAATGTCATCGTCGAGGGCTTCGAATAACGGCGGTTTACCCTTGATTCCCGGAAAGCCCGGCGGTACAAATCTGTCGGTCAACATTTCGGGGTCCATGCGTATGATGACCCGGATCAAGGGCTTGACGTGGTCTAGGGAAAAGGCTTCCGGGGGGTACATGCTTCGATCTAAGATGGTACGCAGCAGGGGGCCTTCGGCACCTCGTGCGAGGAGGTTATGAAGCCTGAACTGATCCACCTTGATGATCCCCACAGAGTCATTCTCCGGATACTCCATTTTCCCCATTCCCATCTCAAGAGCATCAAAGAGCTCAAGCACTTTGTCTTCCGTCGCAAATGTCTTGTTGATATTATGGCGGTGGAATTCCGTTGCCAGACTTTCGTGCATTGTCCGGATATTTCTCTGCTCTGGGCCGGTAGTTGGCCTCTTCAGGCAGAGTGTTTTCCATTGTTGATTGTCGAATCCGGTAATTTTAGCTTTTTCCCGGAGCGTGCGGAAGGTTTGCAGCGCTGATGGTTCGCTCGGTACCCTTTGCGGCGGGATCCTGCCGATTTCCATCCCCTGATTGAATATTGGGGTCCGCATCTCTGGAGACTTTTGGTGTCAAAGGCAGGGACTTTCAATTGGTTTCAACAAAGCTGTGTTAGAAATGATGAAAGGAGAAGGGATGCGGGGTGGTGGCTCGGACTTTGGGCAATCTCCATGACAGAATTGTATTTCCTTCTTACATTATATCTCGAGAGCTGATTGTCAGTCGATTGCTGGGCCGCTATGACCAACTGCATATGGCAGCCTACTAGTAGTGGTGAAAAGCAAAGACTGGAAATGCGGTGTGGTGGCATAAAACTGCATTAGACAAGGGGCAAGTCATTAATGAACCTGTACCCATGCACAAAAACACGGTCTTGTCGCATCGATGTACAGTACATTCCCCCCTGGTGCGGCGTCCAGATGCCTGCCTAATCGCCCCAGCCTGCCGCCCAAGGGCCCTTTCGTCTTCCCCCTATGGTAGAAGGGACGTCCCAGTCGAGCAACCCATTCCATCATCCCCCACACTTCACCCCACCTCATTTCCCAGGCTCGATTTCTCTCATTCACTTCCCGATATCGATCTGCCCTGCTCTGGAAAACGAGCAGAACCAGCAATGTCATCCGTTTCGGCCATGGCGGATAATGGACCTCAGGGACGTCATCACGGCAGGCTGGAGGAACTGGAGCATAACAGGGGGGGAACAGAACGCCCAAGCATCGAGTAAGCGCCGGGTCTCCTTTTCATCCTCCCCAGTTGACCGATTTTTGACATCCAACAGCGTCATCGTGGTGCACGGATCGGGCGGCGACGGAGCCAAGTCCTGGTTTAGGGCAGCCACCGAAGATTTGCCAGAAAGCACTTGGCTTCGTGACGTACTTCTCGCAGAAAATAAAGATGCAAGAGTCATGCTCTTTAGCTACCCGTCCCCTTTCAAGGATGGGGGTGATGTCTTATCGACTCGTGCGTTGGAGGAAGTTGCTCGGGGACTTCTCGCCAAATACAAAGACATGAGTCCAATTGCTGGACGTAAATCGGAGGATAGGGATCCAGTGCTGTCTCAGGTATTGCCGCCTAACTGGTACTGAGAAGACACTACATCGTCTTTGTTGATGCCAACCTTGCTCCGGCGGAGTCTAGGAACTACCTACACCAATTGCATTCATTGCACATGACACTGGGGGTATCATTGTTAAGCTGGTGTGTTCCCAGAAACCTACCTTTAATGTTCTCATAGAGTGCGTCAGTCGGGCTAAACTAACCTCGTTGTTTCCCTCCGGATACTAGGCCCTGCGTATGGCTGAGAAGGACCCGGATTACCACGATATTTTCAAGGCGACCTGCCAACTTGTAAGATTCCACGACTGTGGCCAGCCGAGGGGAGGCATTTGGCTTTTGTTGACTGGAACTAATATTTTGGGACTGGATAGGTGTTCTTTGGGACACCTCATCGGGCGCCGTATTCTACCACTTGGGTAGACGCGTTTTTCAGTATCTTTCTCGCATCTCCGCTATCGACTTCGCTACGACCGAACATGGCTTCTCAGTTGAGTAGTCTCAGCAGTGGTCTTGATGAGCTCTCCGCATGGTTTACATGTTCTCCCACACAGCTCTGCATTGCCAACATCTATCAAGAGGGGGGCGATAAGAGCGACAGTCCCGTTGTGAGTACCCACTAGCTCAAGGCCCCTGATAGTGCGTATAACTGAAGGCTTGGTGCAGGTCGTGGACCAGTACACTGCAACTACTGGGTTGACTCATGAGCTGAACATCCCTTGTAAATCGACGCACTCCGAGATGTGCAAGCTGCGTGGCGACGAGTGTAACGCTTACGCGGTCATCTCAAAGATCATTGGCGTGGGTAAGTCGACGACACCGCCGTTCCCGCCTCCTTGCCACCGAGAGAGATCAACTAACGCGTACGGCCACTCTACTAGCATCGACCGTCGAATACAGGAACTGCTTCGCCCGTCTTTCCGATCTTGCGACCCTAGTTGCGATTGCTAGCGATGTCGAGGATGCATGCCATCTAGCCGAGGCGGCCCCGAGCATTCCCCAAGGCTTCCAGATATGGCTGGAGGAGCAATCATCGGCGGCGATAGCGTGGGTGGGTGAGAAGGGGGCCGGGAAAAGCCTCCTTGCCCGCACGCTCTATCGAAAGCTGAGAACTTTGCCTGGTGCGAGCGTTGCTTACTTTTCCTTTACCGAGACAGATGCTCGTCAGAGCACTGTTACGGCATTCCTGGCATCCGTCATTCTCCAGATCCTCAGCCAAGACCGCCACAGATTTCCCAGAGTGCAGGACCTGCTACATGCCTTAAAGGAGCGTTATGCCTGGACAGAAACCGGCCTCTATTCCCTCTTCCACTCCCTGATGGACACCCGGCACGGCCTCCGCCCCGTCCATCTCGTTGTTGACGGCATCCATCGATGTACCGACCGGCCATCCTGCGAGAAGCTACTCGAAACCCTATTCTCTGTCGTCGGGAATGGAGAGGCCCTCACGCCCCTCAAGATAGCGCTTTTCTATGAGGATCACAGATACATCCAGGACTTAGTGGCAAAGTTTACGGGGCCTTGGTGTCAACCACCCAAACTCGACCAAGGGGGATTTTCTGCCCCAATCCACACCTTAGTGCGCCAGGAAGTGGCCAAATTGGTCGCCGAGAAACAGTACCTGTTTCAGATGAAGAAACCACTGTCAGACACCCTAACGCGGTGCAAAAACCCTGTCGAGGTGGCATTGGCAATCGAGGCCATTTCCCGCCCCTTGGAGACAGGCGTGCCGCTCACTAGAATGGCACTTAAGCAAATGATCAGCCACCTTCCATTCATGTCAGCATCCAACGCCGCCGGTGCACGACTAAAGCTTCTGCCAAACTGGGCGAGAACTGCTTTGGGCTGGATTTATTGTGCCAAGCGACCACTGCGTCTGGGGGAGCTTTCCCTGGCCTTAGCACTCACCGACGACAAGGGAGACTTTGTCGCGTCGCTTGATGCCCAAAGGTTGCCCGTGAATCTCTCCGAAAGGCTGGTTACTGAGCTCGGTCCCTTTCTTGGGGTCCAAAGTGGTGTCGTGGTTTTCCGGAACGACAACGTCAGACGCTTCTTTTCCGACGCGATGAAAGAGGAGGAAAAGTCTGGGCACCCCATCGTGTCCGAGTCTTCTGCGAGCCGTGACATGGGCACGACTGATCGCAAGGGAATAATACCGACGCATTCGCATATCACAAAAATTTTACTGCGATATATCTCATCGTCGGAGTTCATCAAGTTATTTAAAAAGACCTCGGAGAGGGCAAAGGACTCGGGCGAGCCCGGAATACTCGCCCTAGCGGAATATGCCGTGAGATTTTTACCTGATCACTATCGCATGGGAAAAAATAAGCTCAGCGCCCAGGACCACTTCCGCAACATCTCAGATGTCGCCGAGATGTGGCCAAGACTGACTGCAACATTCAACCCCACGGCCTCTCCCCCCGACATCACTGTCCTCAACGTCTACTTTGTTGCCGCCCAACTTGGTTTCACGAGCGTCATCGAGCATCTGGAGGCCTCTGGAAAAGTTGGCGACCTCTCGGATTCTGACCGTGCGGTTGCCGTTACCGTGGCGACATGGGGCTGTCACCAGGACACGTTGAACGATCTCCTAAACAGAATTCCTAAAACCCCCGAGTCGGGCGCCCGTCTCATCCCGGCCCTCCAACACGCTCTGTGGCGCGGACACCGCTTAATCGCCAAAACCCTCCTGGATTGGGTGGGAGAGTCTCAGTTTGACGCTTCAACTGACCTTGAAAAATTAATTTGCCAGATGGCCGAGCTTGGCTACGAAAAAGACATTGATATGCTGCTCAAAATTGGCCAAGTCGGAATACATGCGGCACCCGACGGCCAGACGCCACTGCAGCACGCGGCCCGGAATGGCAATGCCGCACTGGTGAAAATACTCTTGGATACGTGGAGAGCCGATGTTGACGCTAAAGTCGGTATTGGGCATCTAACACCGATCCAACTTGCGGCAGAGAGGGGCCACGAGCGTGTGATCCAGCACCTTCTCGCCAAAAACGCAACCACGTCAGAGCTCGACCAGAAACCTAGATCCGATCACACGCCGCTGTACCTAGCCGCTGCGAATGGACACGAGGAGGCCGTCGGGCTCCTGCTCGACAAGGTGACTAAGAAGGAGCTGGCCAGCTATAAGGAATCTCCGCTCATCGTTGCCTGCGCCAAGGGCCACCGCGGCATTGCGAGTCGCCTTACAAAGGCAGGGGTAAAATTGCATCAACTGGATAACCAACAACATTCTGCTCTTTACTATGCCGTTCAGTCGAAGAACGAGACGCTCGCACTGGACATTGCGACTGCAGCAACAGACACCTTGGAGGCGTTCAAGGATATCGGCGAGATATTCCTCCTCGCGGCAGAATCCGGGCTTGTCAAAGTAGTCTGCAAGTGCATAAATGTGCGCTCCTCTTTTGGTGGGGATCGAGAAAAGTTTCCCATAACCGAGTACACAGACGATGAGGGATGCACTGCTCTTCACCAAGCTTCTAAGCACGGCCACAACGAAGTTGTTTCGCTCCTCCTGGAATCCGGCGCCGATCAGAATTGCCAAAACAAGGAGATGGTCACACCCATAGTAATAGCGGCGGTGGCCGGAGAGGCTGAAGTTGTGAACACCTTGCGAAAGAAGGGGGCAAAAGTAGAGGGAAGGGTCGGGCCCGATCTGGAGCATACTCCATTAACCTTTGTCGTGGAAAGGGGTAAGGACACCAAGCGGCATGCCGATGCCCTCTACGAACTCGTCAAGGCAACCGAAAATCCAAACGAACCGGACTACTTTGAGCGGACGCCACTGCACTCGGCTGTAATGGAGGGGGCCCTGCACAGGGTTAAGGCCCTATTGCGGGCTCCCAATGTTAATCCCACTGCCACTGGGGCGTATGACTGGAATGCTCTGCACTATCTCGCTCAAACCAACACCAGCGCAACCATGCTCATTGCAGAAATCCTAATCAACGCCAGGGTGAGCGTTAGGGCTCCCGACATTGACAAATGGTTGCCGTTGCACATTGCTGCTAAGATGGGGAACATCCCCTTAGTTAAGCGCCTGTGGCGCCAAAATAAGAACACGCTCTCCGCCAAGACGTCAAACGGCCGCACAGTTCTTCATTTTGCCGTTGGCGAACCCGCCCAGCTCAAGTGGCTATTAAAGCGCCGTAATTACTCGAAGCCGCCACTTAACATTGACGATGTGGATAATAATGGCTACACGGCCCTTTTCAACGCTGTTCTATGGGGCGACGAAGAATCTGCCCGAGTGCTGCTGGACGGCGGTGCCGACCCTACAGCCTGCTCACGATCCCCCGGGTACATGGTTCTGCACGACGTCGCTGATCGGGGTGATTTAGCCATGGGACGCCTGCTGCTGGGCAGACATGAGCATCTGCTGTCAGCCAAGACCAAAAGCCTAATCACGGCGCTTCACCACGCAATTCTTGAGAAAAAGCCCGAGTTCGCCGAGATGCTCCTCGACGAGTTCTATACCCAAGCCAGCGACGACGTCCGCAAGGATCTCTCGCTGGCCGTGCTGGAGAGCCAAGACACGCCTCTGATATCTGCTGTCAAATTGCGCCAGAAAAACGTCGTGCGCAAGCTCCTGGACCTCGGGGCCGAGACCGAAGGCAAAAACAGAGAAGGGCAAACCGCCCTCCTCTGCGCAGTGAAAATGGCAAGGGGGAACGATATCGAGATGCTCGAGAGCCTCTTTGAAGGTGCCGAAGCGTCGGATAGGCCACCGAATGCTACGTTGCCCAACATTGACGCTGGCGGGGATCGCTTACACCCCACAGCGCTCTCCATAGTAGCGCAGGCCGGCGAGCTGGGAGCAGTCAAGGCTCTTGTTCGGTTCCGTGCCAGAATAGACGCTGAAGGGGGCCTGTACGGTACCGCGGTCTGTGCAGCTGTCGCGTCGAGCGAGGTCGAAGTTGCTAATTTTCTCCTCAACAATGGCGCAAGCCCGAAAAGCGATGGGTTCGTTTTTGCCAACGCGCTTGGGCTCGCCATTTGGTCGTATGCCTCGAGTCTCATCAGCTCCATTCTCAGCTCCAGGGCTGGTATCGACATCGACGACACTGACTACCAAGGTCGCTCCGCCCTGCACCTGGCAGTTAATCGAGGCGATAGAACAACTTTCAGCAAGCTCTACGAGCTCTCTTCTCTAAAGTACGACAAGCAAGTAGGCCCTGACAAACAAGGCCGGTACCTGCTGCATCACGCCGCCACATCCGGGGATTTCGACATGTTTACGACCATCTACGACGTCGAAAAACACGTCCTCGACAAACCCGACAAGGACGGCTGGACGCCCTTGCATTGGGCGTGTCGGCAGGACTCGAACTACGAGATAGTCAACTACATCGTTGGGAAATCGCCGGAGAGTATAACGCATTCCACGCCGGACGAGTGGACGCCCCTGAACATTGCCGTCTTTCACCGTGCCACTAACATCGCCAACTATATCCAGAGTCAATTACATTCTCTATCGTCTTCGGATGGCCAGCCCGCTGATTCAATTGCCATGTGGGGGACCGGCGAAGAGCAATGGGCGAGGGGCTGTGATGGGTGTTTTATCTTCGTGAGTCTCCATCTATATCTTACCCCTTTGTCATTAGTGCACTATTACGGGGCTCTACTCCGTGTCGTTGTGGCTAACTGAATCCGCACCACATCAACAGCCTATCCTGGGCGTAGCTTGGAACATGGACAACTTGGATTTTGATTTCTGCTTCAAGTGTCACTGGCATGCGGGAGAAACGCACCCGGAGCAGACGTTCACCCCCATCCCAAAGGGTGTGGAGGTGGGAAGGAAGCCAGTGCGGGCTTGGGAGGATGGTGAACAACGGGGGGGCGAAAAGGACAAGTCGGAGCAGGAAGGAAGTGAGTCGTCTGACGGGGGGAGTGGTGAGGAAAGGGGGGACAAGGAGAAGTGGGATGAAGACGGCGAATCAGCATGATAGGTAGTAGTTGTAGTAGTAGTAATTAACGTCTATCCTAGGCGGTTTCGGGCTAACTGCCATGGCGCGACTGTGGCTGCGAGGCCTGGCAGCCAGCCGACCCCTAGCCGCCTCACGTGACTCGTCTAAATTTATGTTCTACATAGTAGACGGATGGGGCTCCCAGGCCCAGCCCCACCAAGCCCATCGGTACCTAGGTACTAACCTACCAGGGCGTTCCCCCGTGAGCCGAGGCTCGACGCAGTACTAAAACCTCGTATCGTTCCCGGAGGGCCACGCAGAGCTGGGCTAATAGGCCCCGATGTGTGTCGCTGACAAAGGAGAGGTTTGGGCCCTTTTAGGTCATGTCCAGGTCCCAGCATGATAGGTAGACAGGTAAGTATTTTGTTCGGTTTACGTGGTCTGGATGCTGTCCGTCTAGAAATGCCAGTGACATGAACCTTTGGCCTGGACAGCTCAGGGGTAATTAGCCCCACCTTTAACTAAACGGGGGGACAAGTGACAATGCCAACGTACGTACCCTAGCGAGCGCCCTCTCGATATCGCAGTTGGATAAGGTTGCTTGTACTTGGGAGAGCGTGGTATGAGGATTGGGATGCCCTGCCGCTTCTTGTGCGTGGGCGTCATGCGTCGTTCTGATTTGCAGCAGGTTACCTATCGGGGACCGCACACTTGTTCCTTGCTGGTTGATTCTTTGACTTCATAATCACACCGTCCCGTCCGGAGTAGCATTTATTATGTACACTATAGATGTCTTCGTTCGATAGATGCCCAGGGGCATGGCTATATGTCTGAGAGAAGTAGATAGACAAAAACCTATCAATAAGGTACACATCGAATTCGATGTTCGATTCATAACTCCCACCATCCCTTCGTGACGAACAAAAGTACCACCCAGCCCTCCTAATTCAACACGAGTTCTCGGTCTCGACGCGTCCAACCAGTCCTGTTTGCGACTCCAAGGATCCCAAAACCGGGCTCCACGGAGCAGTTGCTCAGAAACTGGCCTCACCAAATGGCACAAGCTTCAAAATGTCGTTTACCCCTTCGCACCGGATCATCCATGGCGGCGGCTGGCCGTCCGCTCCGCGGGAGCGTTAAACGAGCTCTCGCCAGCATTGTCCCGTGCTATGCAAGAAACGCATGCGAATCACATCTTGTCCGGGAGGAAGGCATAGTCTGAAAGCGGCAGGGCGCTCCGAAAGTCTTGCTACCACTCGGTTCTCTCAGGGCCTTCTTCTAGATCTCGTAACGGTGGGAGGCCTCAATAGCGTTCGACCGCAATTTTCTCAACCCCAGGCGCATCGCCTCTCCGTCGCAGCATATCTACTTGGGCTCACCCGGATAATAGATTCGTCAAGGACGATGGGAGATAAACAACTACATTGTAGAGATGTTGCCAAAGTGTGGGCCATCAAGTTGTTCCTTCTTGTTAGAAACAGAGGTCAGGTAAGGCACTCCACCCCCTCTATTTGTATGTGTAGCCATCGTGTAAACAAACCATAAAGCCGGTTGGGCGCTCTAGATACTTCCTTTGTTGAGTCAGTCAACATTGGGCACTACCTATATTGGTTCGCGCAAAATAGCTACCTACCTCTAGCATATAGCTTCTACAAGATCGATGTTGCGAACCACAGAGAAACACTTCGGCGTCTGCCCCTTTTTCTCACGCTAACTAGACCGGATTTAAAGAGACAGAAAAGTCCTTGGGGTATGATCTTGACATCATAACGCGTGTCAGAAGCTATTAATTAACGGCAAGTCAGTAAATACTAGAGTTGTCACGCCCTTCGCACCGCAAGTTGAGCTGCAATAGAGTTATTCGGCCCATTTGGACCCAAAAGTCACTCGAGTATAATATAACCATGGCAATCTCTGCTGGAAAAAGCTTATGGTGATTTAACTTCGACTTTTACGCAACTGCAAGGCTGGCTTATTTTAACCCCGCAGGAGTCACAAATTCCTAGTTTTATGAACGTTAAGGCACTTCATATTACTTTCTTGACGAAACCTCATAGATCTCTGAAACGGGGACGGCATAATTATATTAGTGAGTACCTCTCTATAAAGTGCAAGGTAGATACTGGTAGGTATAAGTTAATGAGAGGAGTGAGGCGTGAGAAAGTCCTAACTCACCACAACATCGCCTAAGGGAATGGTATTGCTTCAAGTTCTCTCATGCGTAGGTTATGGTACCTACCTAGTGTGCTATTGCTATAAGTACCCGGAATTGATGGGTAGTCGGAACCGGAAAGGAGCAAGGATACCTACATATGTAGTTGCCAATCATAGTACTCTAGTATGATAATTGGTCCCATACATCTGGTTTGATCGCCTGTGCTGCTTAAACGATATCACATATGCATATGCAGGTTGATACTGGTTCAGAACATTGGCTGAGTTCAATGTTGCTATAGAAGGGCGAGTCCATGCTTTGATGTTACGCTCGGGAGATGGGTCACGCGCGGGTAAAAATGTCTGTAGGCGAGAAGATACTTTAAAAGCAACTGCGTTTTACTTTCGTCAGATCCCTAAGCTACAGAAATAACTTCATCTTCTGCAGCGTATCTACTTGGATAGGTATTATGAGATGCGTCATTGCTGGTGCCTCTTCCTTTTTTGGAATCAAGCACATGGCTAGCTAACCTTACCCGCGCATAGCAATTTTCACGTGGAGCTCAATCACTATGATAGAGTTCATACCTGGCCTGAATGCTGTTCGCATGCTCCGTTATATACTATATGTATATAACTATATATAGAAAGGCGATTGTATTAGGGGACATTTTCAACCTGTTTACCTGCGGTCCGTAATGCAAGTACCTACCAATCTCATTGACAGTAATTTACCGTGTTCGGCTAGTCGGGTATGGAATGGGACATCGAGCTCCTGGCCTACCTACTTAGGTTAGTACGAACGATGATCTATTATGTAAGAGAATAAGCAGGGCATTTCCTGATTATCAAGTAAGACGGTTAATATGGATAGCCTTGACCGACAGAAATTGCCGTAGATATCGGTAAAGAGGTAAATCAACGGGTTGACGAAATGCATCTTATGAATTCCGTCATTCGTTTCTTATCGAAGCTCATTTTAAGCAAGAGCGATTTTTCGTTCACGGCCGGTCTCGGCCCGCTTAACTTGTCGGTATGAAGTATTCTGATTGGGCCATACTGGAAATCACATTAACAGGTCTTCAGGTGCTTGCTGTACTGGAACCTCGTTTGCGGTCTCGCACGGGCTCATAATAGACAGAGCTCGGGGGGAGTCTGTGTAGCCAAGTCTGGAATTCAAATCGATGCTTCAATCATTCCTGGGACTCTTCGAGCATATGGAAGTACTACTTCCGATGTGTTTCTGCCCAGCCTGGCGCTGTGTCTTGTTTTGTAAAGATATGGCCATGTCCCAACGGCAGTGCACACCAATTTTCAGCTTCTCATTGAAAGCCAAAAAGTCTCGAATAGGCGAAGAGTTGTCACACCGATAAGTATGTGCTCTCGTGGGCACTCATAGGTAATTTGTGTCTGACACGTAACCCAATCAACATGCATGTTGGCTTGGTACGTGTTTGATCCGATCTCACTGGCGGTCAAACCAGGCGAGTGATATATATTTATATATATTTCCAGGTCGAGGCTACCTTCAACTTTTTCCTTTGTCCTATGCTACTCCTCATTTCAGATACCTAACAGCAGCTCAACTGGAATCGGCACTAGCTGGCGTTCAATATATCGGGCTTCAGCAATGGCCGTAGGGTTAACAGGAGCGGCCAATAGCTGCGTCACTTGTCAGAAGATAGATGCCGAACAAGAACTCAAGAAACTCGAAGATATCGAACGCAACGGCATCTCGACTGTCCTCGAGAATGGAAACCACAGCCAAGGTACGTCAGCTCTCTTTCGGGTTATTTGCGAAGCTTCATCTGAGCGAGCGGAATCTTGAACAACACAAACAAGCACGACATTTCCTCCTTATCTAAAGACGTATATGGTGTGTCTATCATCAAATATAGGGACCCCGTCAATGTACCTACCGAGATTCTGAAAAGGATCCTACGTATGTTATTCTTTGGGTGGCGGGTAGTTGTTACTTTGAACCTGATGTTTATACCTAACGGCGAGACGTGGTATGACTGTATAGACAGTGGATGCAAGTGGGTGTCTTAGTGATTGGTTAGCTGTATGGCGCCCCCACTGTTCGTTAGTCGGATAGAGGTCGCTAGTGTCTACACCAAACCTAAGTGACGGTAACAGCGCTGGTGACAGCTCCCCACACTTTCACTTATCACCCAAATGCAACCCGCCTTGCAGTTTCAATACTACCACCTTCCACGCCCATCACGTCAGTCACGGCAATTCGGGTTCTCAACTCAAATTCGCAACTTTAGCTTAAATTTGTTGGAAATGCAGGTGTCCTCCAATCAAACAACTAACGAGTGACAACATTTAATAGGCACCATGCCGCCTGCGCCGGTCACTCCAGCACCCTCACCCATTCTCGAATCGCCGCCTCATACAACGCCTCAACTGTTCCACACGCTTAAGCATGACAGCTCGGTTCTCACACTCGCCGTAAGCGATGACAGTATATATGCTGGCACTCAGAATGGGGAGATCGTAGTGTGGTCGCTGGGCACATTCCAGCCTATCCACCGTATCCAGGCGCACAAGCGGAGTGTCATGTGCCTATTTCTCTCCGATGATCGCTCTCTACTTTTCTCCAGCGCAAGCGATCCGATAGTCAATGTATGGTGTCCGAAGACCATGAACCGCCTCTATGAGATCTACAGCACCAATGATTCTTTCGGTGATATCTTCTCCCTAGCCTACTCCTCGCAATACGAGACCGTTTACTATGGCGCCCAAAACACATCGATTCAATGGGTCAATCTTAAGGACCCCAACCGCCGGGTTTCCAGTGACTCTGCGAGCCACCCCGACCGGAGGAACCATCGCTTCTTCGACTCGAGAGCTATCGGCGGCGCTAGCACTCCCAGACCAACTGACGATCGATACGACCTCATTCCTCGTTCTCATGTCGTGCTCGAGACCGACAAGCGAGCTAGCAAAATGTTTGCCCACTTTGGCTATGTGTACTGCATGCTTATAACCAACGGTGCCACCGCACATACGAGCCCAGAAGACGACATACTCATCTCAGGTGGCGGTGATGGCACTATCAAAGCCTGGAAACTGGGTGGGAAAGAGATCGGTCCAGATGGGTATGAGGCTGGAATCGAAGAAATTATGGTTCTCGGCGAGGATGATGCCAACTCTGTCATGTCCATATTTGTCGACGGATCTTTCTTGTACAGTGGCAAACTGGACGGAGTTATTGAGCTGTGGGATCTCGACACGAAGCAAAAGTTGAGAGTGATCAAGGCTCATAAGGGAGATGTTATGTCTCTCCAAATGGGCTGGGGGTATCTGTGGAGCGCCGCTCGATCGGGCACTGTTTGCGTAAGCTGAAGGCAAACTGTTATCGACGTGACCCCTCAAACTAACGTTATCCCGTCTGCGTAGAAACATAGCACGGCGCACTATGGCAAATACGAGGCGGAAACTTCGGAGGATTTCAGCGAGAAGTATCAGTGTCTAACACAATGGAAAGCACATGATGGGAAAATCCTATCTTCAGGTGTTACCACGTATGAGGGCAAAGAGCTATACATCTCGGGGGCCAACGACAATAATGTGGCTATTTGGCTGCTCCCTGGGCAGTCGTTCTCAGAACATCCAACTGAGCAACACCACGAAGACGTGATGATCGCGTCTCTACGTGAGTTTGTCTCTTACAAAACAGTCTCGTCCTGGCCTGAATATGCCGAAGACTGCCGCCGCGGCGCCTCGTTTCTTCGAAGTCTATTCAAAAAGCTAGGAGGTGATGTGGAAATGCTCAGTGCAGACGACAAACTTCATCATCCCGTGGTTCTTGCCAAATTCAGCGGCAAAGCTTTACCGGCTGGAGAGCGAAAGAGGGTTATGTTTTACGGACACTATGACGTAGTACCCGCAGATACTAAAAGGGGAACGTGGGAAACTGACCCCTTCCAGCTCACCGGACTCAACGGATATCTCTATGGTCGAGGAGTCAGTGATAACAAGGGCCCAATCATGGCGGCCTTATACGCTGTCACGGAGTTAATGCAGGCCAAATCCCTAGATTCCGATATAGTGTTTGTGATTGAAGGGCAAGAGGAGTCCGGGTCCCGCGGCTTCAAGGAGACCATCCAGAAGTACAAGGAGCGTATCGGCCACATCGACTACATCATACTAGCAAACAGTTACTGGCTTGACGATGAGACACCATGTCTGACGTATGGCCTGCGGGGTGTTATGCACGCCACCGTGTGCGTCGAGTCCAATAACTCAGATCTTCATTCCGGTGTTGACGGTTCTTACATGATCAACGAGCCATTATCAGATCTTATGATGCTCCTTAGTAAGCTAAAGGGCCCTCGGAACCGTGTGATGCTCCCTGGCTTCTACGATGATATTCTGCCCCTGACAAGCGAAGAAGAAGCTCGCTATGACGATATCCTGTCAGTGCTTATGGCACAGGGCAAGGGTGGAAGTGGTGTGTCTGCAGAGACTCTTAAAGCCAACTTAATGGCTCGATGGCGGGAGCCGAATCTAACTCACCACAAGGTAAAAGTCTCGGGCCCAGATGGAAGTCTGATCAGCAGTCATGCCAATGCGAAGATCAGCGTGCGGCTCGTTCCGGGTCAGAAGGTCGAGAAAGTTACTGGCTCTCTGGCCACATTTCTGGAAAACGAGTTTAAGAACCTGGAGTCTAGTAATAAGCTCAGCATTCAGATAGATGAACAGGCCGAGCCATGGCTAGGAGATCCGGGCAGCTACATATTCCGCACTATGGAAGATGCCATCTTGAAAGCTTGGCACCCCCTGTTCGCAAGAAGATCGAGCCTCCACATGTCTAATGCGACGGTAGGCACAAATGGTTCGCCACTGAATGGAGACTCCGAGGGGGGGCGTTGCCCGAAACTTGGCCGGCCACTATATATCAGAGAGGGCGGGTCAATCCCTGCAATTAGATTTCTCGAAAAGGAATTCAACGCTCCTGCTGCACATTTACCGTGCGGACAGGCGTCCGACTCAGCCCACCTTGGTAACGAGAGGATTCGAGTTCTGAATCTCCTCAAGAGTCGAGAGATCTTTAGGTATGTATTCCAAAAATTATAAAGCACAGAATCAGCCACAATGGCTTGGCCAAGGCATCGAGTAAGACCTATAGACCAGCACGGCTGCCTAGCTTTCAAGACCAACAATTGTCGTGTATAAAAAACAGGCGGTGTTTGGGATGCTTTTCATAGACTGAGCAGTATAGATACCCATTTGTACATGCAAACATAGCAGAGATTTTAAGTCCCAAAACCACACAATGAACCGCGTGGTGAGATCTACTGAAAGCCTTGGTCTTGTAGCCGTTTTCAGATCTAATACGAGGCTCTCGTCATCTATAGATTCAACACCGCATCACATGCCCCGACTAGCCTTGGTCATGCAGTAGCCGCAGTGGTCACAGTAGTTCACATCATGCCCGTGTTCGTGCATCATTAGATCGAGAATATGGCCTTCCACCCTGGGTCTCACAGTCGCCATGTTCTCCAATACACAAGGTCAAAAGGAACCATATCACTCTTGGTACTTGGGAGTCGTTGGCATTATGAGGCTGAGAAAAACCTGGATCTTCGCTTTCTCCAAATCCGGATCTAGTTCTGGATCCGGATACGGAGCTTTTTCCCTTTTTCCCAGCTCGTCTAAGTCCTCCCCTATCTAGTAATTCGCCGTCCGCATATGCCACCTCTCGCACACAGGAGGGAGGTTGTCTCCGGCCACTGCCGCTGTAACAGTTAATATTCCGCTTCTCTTGAATCGATGGCGTCGGCATGTGATCCCTTCCTTCGCTCCTTGATCCTGCGCTCGATGCTGTGCTGTCGGGTCCCGGTCCCATCCGGACCGATGGATTTTGGCTCGGTGGGAGGTAGTTGCTCTTAATGGAATTATATGGCGCACCAAAGGACGGAGACGACCCCGCATGCGAGGATGGTCGTGATCTGGCTCCGGTTCCTAGAACAGCACGCACTGACGAGGGCGGTCGTTTGCTGCTGCCGCTGCTCACGTTTTTAAGATGCCGACTTCGAGATCTGCACTCGGCTTCGGTCGAGGCCTTGCGTGGGGTGGAGAGCCGCCTACTAGTTCGCCCATCGCGCTGTGGGATGGAAACCTCATATTCGGATGCGGGTTCACCCCGACAAGACCGGCGAGGACCAGTATCAGGTGGCAGAGACGAGGGTGCTACACTGCCTCTTTTATTAGATATGGAGCCGGCTTTGAATTCTCTGATATTATAATCTGCAATATCATCATTCCTGCCCTGACAGGTAAATTTATAGGAGCCGTGCGCTGAGCCAGAGACTGAAGCAGAGCTGCTGTGGCGTCTATTAGAACTGGCAGAGCGTGACCCGCTCTGAAAACTTCTAGGAGCTGACCCAGGCGCGGGCTCTGGCGCGGGCTCTGGCGCTGGCGCTGGTGGAGATGTTGACGGTGCTGGTGAGGGTGATGGAGGCATCGATGAGTATGAGTTCGCGCCCGAGCGGGGGCGGTGCGGTCTGTAGAATATGACGGCGCTTCCATCCGAGCATTCGATTTGAATTGAGCTTCGTTTTGGCTTCAGGTGCTCTGGGATTCCAGCACATGGGTAAGGTTGATGGTTATTACTCTGGTGGCCACAGCATCGTCTTCGAAATGATGATGACGACGATGAGCCCAAGGATTCCATATTGAGTAGGTCATAAAGATCCGGTCAGTACACGGAAGGACAAGACTGACGCCTTGCTACTACTTTACAGGGACAATATGAAGTGTAACAGAAGTACAGATTCTTGGTTTGTATCATGCCATCGCTTTTATCCCAGCCTTCCCCAAGGAGGCAGAAAGGCGAGACACATCATAATGCCCTATCACTAGGTAGCCTAGGATAAGGTTGAATGAAGACAGACCAAGCCGTACGTAGAAGAGTCCATAGCCTCAATCTCTTCTAGCCGTCTAAGACAAGTGAAAGTATTCATTGATGCCAGCAAAAACGTTGGGAAACGGCGGTAAGACAGACCGCCCCTCTAAAGCCTTTGTTGAGAACCTTGCGTCTCCGCTCATGGCATGCTGCACATCCTGATATATGTTCACAATCTGACAGTTGTGTTCTCCAAACGTATGATGATTTCTTACTCAGTCTCTCGTACCTGCATAGTATCTATCTCTAAACTTGAAGCAGGAGTCACCTTATCAACGGAAGATGCTTTACGAGATCAACTCAAGAGCTCTTTCTCTTAGCTAATCCGCTTCCCAAAATGTACATTACTAGCAAGAACCTACCGAGAAAGCTTTGTATAAACATTATGCCACACGTCTCACGTAATAAAGTATGAAAAGCTTTTCTTCAATAAGTCATTTCAATTTGAATATCAAATTGCCACAGTAGAGAGGTACCGCCTCATTTCCGCCTCCTTTTTGTTTCTCTCGGAAGAGAGTCCCTGTAACACAATAAACATATCATTATCCTAGGAAATATTCAGTCTGGAACTTGCCAATTGGCTACTTCCTGCTTTATATGCACATGTCTAACTGCGTAACACTTTATCCATTCTGGCCAGCTCTTGCTTCTTAAAGACCTTGATAACTAAGACCTTCCATACGTGGGTAGGCAAGTGTGTAGCATGGCGTCAGCTCAACTGCATTCAGACTCAAGTCTGTACGCTGTGCTACGTCATATACTTCATGTTGACGCCTGCCTCATATGTGAGCTTGGTGAAACAGCTATAACATAAGAACCTAGGCAAACTGAAGACACCAGACCATCATTCCCAAGTCGCCTATCTCATTGCGCTATTAGCTCTCCGACTCATATGCTTACTTTAAACTAACTAATTCGATAAACAAAAAATCATGCCATTAGTTGACTCATATCCGACAGATGTCCTGGACGACAAGAAGACACCAGACTCGACCTATTCTGAATGGTCGCCCACACCCTCCCCGGCTCGGAAAATACACCCCCTCCTCAATGACACTAGCATAATCGCTGGGCACAAACGTTGCCTTCACACTGCTTTTATAGGTTTCGACAAGAATATACCGGTGTGCCGCATTAGTTATTGGAAAAGTTGGCCTTTCTCCCAACGACTAGTTCTATACTCCGGACGAAGCGCTTCTTCACCGATCTAGGCGGTCTATAGAGCGACAGGATCTCGCGAAGGGAGAATTGAAATACCAATTAAATCCGACAGATATCGTGCGCGAGTCCGGATTGTGCGCGACTTCGATGACGGTGGTAGTATATACCTCTTTTCCATGGCTCTTGGAAGCCGGGAAGAGTACTTCGCATGGAGACGCAGCAAGAAGTCGACAATAAATAATCTGAGGTTGAATTGCAAGGGATACGAGCTTCTCCGCCTTAATACCACGGGGATTCACCGCTCAGCCGACGCCAGCAACAAATCGAGTAATAACATGCGACTTGTCGCCACCTGCGCCGCGTCTTCTACCTTTAACGAACGCACCATGGTCTTGAGGTACCTCACTTCACTTGGGTACGAGTGGGAGGTCATCTCTCTAGTGACACTTCTTGTATTCTGGCTCCTTGATCGGAAATCCTGTGATCGAAAACACAGGATGAGAGGTTAGCAGAGACATATTGCATGTTACCTAAGACATTCTCTCAAGATGGTGGTTACACATCACCAGGCGCCAGCCACGCTCTCATGTTACATACCTACCTAAGCATCCTTCTAAACACCATCTGCTTACTAGTAGCAATTCGATGATCATACTATCATATGACAGGCCAGACGAGCCAGTGACTGAAGGACCGAATGAATGCCTAGGTGAGAACCACGAATCACATCGAACTAGGATAGATGACAACGTGTGGAGATATACTGAGCTATTCTCCGAAATGCCATACTGTATAGGCTATAGCGAACGGAGACGGAAATTGCTTACTACCTACCTGCCGCCTCGTGTTAGATCGGACCGCCTGTTATTATTGTATATCGTTCGATATCCGAGCCGGTCGGCGAATATCTATGACATACGGTAACATGTTCTAGACAGATAGACGATCCAATCAGAAGGTAGCCACTTTTTGAACCCCGGGCGCCGCAATGGTCGTTGACGCAGTCATCAATGGGATGCATCGCTAGTCTCTCGGAAGGCCAGGCCGTTGTTGAACCGCACCAATTCGCATCGATCTCATGACCCATCGAAAAGCCATAAAATGTTCCATACGAGACATTGCCGCTGTAGAATACCTGAGCTTAACTAAGATGGAAAGCCGGGCAAAGACCTAACCCAGTTACCCCTCTGTGATCGACGACGATTAAGGGAGTGACAATTCAGCTGGTCAAAACAAGCTCTCCTCATTTGGGCAGGCCCACCTTGGCAACCCGCACCCGCCGCTGTGACCCTCTGTAAACCACAATACGAGCTGGGCTAGAGGGCGGCTGATTGTTTAGCTCCATCCCCACCAACCCATGTCAGCAATGAGGTGGGTATGTGTAGGTCTGTAAGTGAGAGAAAACAGGCTCGTATAATGTTCTGTTTGTTGCTAGAGTCATCGTAATCAGACATCACGAGGTGAGAGAAAGAAACAGCTAACAGTCTTAGACTTACGGTGGTACTGCAGCATGGGGCTACAGATGATGAGTCCCAACTCGTCTCAATAGCCTATGTTGACCCTAGTTTAGAGATCATGGCTTCGCTTAGAAAGTAGGTGAATTGTAGGGAATTGAGGTGAGTTCGAGATCTATATAAACTACGAGATGTCGGACCGTCATCTTGTTCTGTTTTCAAAGCATCACTATCATCAGCTTCATCTCAGATCTTCAGCACTCAAGTCACATTCTCCATTTTCATCTGAGACCCTCAGACCGAAAAGTCAAACATTCACTACTCCCTTGAGGAAATTTTAAGAAGAGAAAAATTCGTCACACCTTCAATCCATCCATCAAAATGCAGTTCACAGCTACTCTCGCCGCCGCCATCCTCTCCGCCAGCGCCGTCATGGGCGCCCCAACTGCGGCCGCGATCCCCAACTGGACCATGACCAGCCTAAAGCGCGTGTGCAACGCTGCTGACACCAGCTGCGCGTGGAGCTTCGGCATCCAGACCAACACGGGCGCTGCAGCTACGCCCTGCAGCTTCACCATCACAGGCTCGCCGGCCAGTCATAGCGACCTGACGGCTCCCCATACCTGCGGGACTTTCCGCGTGACGGCCGGATGGAGCGGCCAGTTCGGCCCCGGGACTGGATTCACGACGCTTGCTGTCTTCAATAATGCGAATAGCCAGATTGCCTGGCCCTCGTACACGGATAATGAACTCGCTGGTGGAAAGGCTGTTACTCCGGACAAGAGCTGGGCTGTCACTCAGATGTAAAATGTTCGGAATGAGACGAGATGAGAACTCATTCAGGATCGGCGCGTTTTTATGCACAGGAGAAAGTTGCGGGATTTGGATGTTGCTGGTTCTTTGTTTGTTGGGCTTGGGATATTAATCAAGAGAAACGGGCGGTACACAAGGAGGGCAATTGGTCGGAAACCAAACGGAAAAAACACGCATTATCATTATCGTCATAGCACGAGAACAATGTTAATTCTAATTAAATATTATTACGTATTATTTTATATCTCGCGATTCCTAAGTCCGACATGACGTGTTCGCTCACTTGTTTTCCTGTTATTTATTGCCCATCGTGGTATCTCTCAAATGCGCCTTCTCTCCTCTTTCTTTTACCCGAAAATGATTTGGGACTGGCTGACTGGTTGACTGATTTGCCGCAATGAACTCCGATCGATTTCACTTTTTCCATTTTCGTTCGTTTCGTTTCATCTCATCCTGTACCAGAATATTTCGAGATGAACCCGGAAGACCCCAGAGCCAGCGAGAGAAGGAAAACAACTGGGAAATAGTACATGAATAAAATACAGCACAGACAATTCCTCGGTTCCAATCCCATCCCAGGACTCAGACCGGACTCAGTGGTTGTTGTTAGGACGTGGGGGTCTCGAGGCTGGCAGGATTAGTCGAGAAACAGGCAGTTCAGGCAGAGGTCGCCGTTCCTGCTCCTGCTCCTGCGCCGACACTACGCGCTTTCTCTTCAGTCTCGCGAGGACCTCTTCTCTTTTATCCTTGCCTTTCTTCATCGCCTCAAGCTCCTGCTTCACCTTCAGCTCCTTCTGCTGCTTCTCCTGCTTGGTCCAGTGCACCCGTCTGCCCGCCTCGAAATCGTCCTTATAGACCACCTCGGCCAGCTTGCACAGGAACATGCCCTCCGTCTGCCAGTTGTAGCGGCCGCGGCTCCCGTCCCAGGTGTCGAGGTGTGCGGTCAGCTCCGGGGTTTCCACGCCGTGTTTTAGATTCTGGTTTAGGTTCGGGAGGGGATTTGTTCCTGCTGGACCATCGTCGTGGAGTTCTTGCTGTCTCTGTTGTTGTCGTTGTTGTTGTTGTTGTTGTTGTTGTTGTCGAATACGCTTGGAGGCCAGCATATCTTTGCGCTCCGTGATCACCTCGTCAAAGTACTCGGCCGCGTCCTGGAAGTCATCGGCGGTTGGACAGGTCGTTGCTGGGACAGCTGGTCGGACGGGGTCGGGGTTGCAGTTCATCTTCTTCAGTAATTTGCGGAGTACGGCGGATGGGGGCGTGTTTGCGATGACGTTATTGTTGCTAAGACGCTTGCCCTGGTTACTATTGTATTTGGAGATAGCGGTGTTGCTGGAAGCGTTGGTGACTTTCGAGGTGTTCTTATCGCCAGCCGAAGCATCCTCCCAGATGATAAACACGTGCTTCGCGGGAATTGAATTCTCAACGTTGTTGTTGTTGATATTCTTGTTTCTGTTACTGGCATCAAGCGTGCTAGCTCTGGTGGGCAGGCTGCTCAGGGGAGTGTTGATGTTATCCGGGAGCTCTAAGGGCGAGGCCATTCCCCCGGGTGTATCTCTACGCTCAGGGAGTGCTCTCCGTCGTACCGCTGCGCCTACGACGCCGGGGCCGACGTGGGCATTCGATGAGCGGGATGAAGTGGCGCCTGCAGCAAATCCAGATGCAATAGTATTCTGTTCAGCGGTGTCTTCATCCTCATGGATAGCAAAAGACTCTTCTCGCTCTCTCACGCCTGGCGCGATTCCCAGGCCGATAGAGGCGTGGGGTTCAGCTAGCGAATTGACGTTTATAGGCTCGATGTTCTCCTTGTTTTCGACGCCAGCATATCCCGCACCCTGGGAGAGCCGCAGACCGTTTGCGAGCTGGTCGTTTGTTTGCTGGATGGGTTCCTCCCGGGTAACTCCCTCAAGACGCTCCGGTTCATCTTGGTTAGCTGGCGCCGTGGAGTTGTCGTCTTTGGAGGAAGACACAGAGGTGTCATGATTCTCTTTATCCGTAGCGTAGTCGCTGCCGCTATCATTATCATCGCCCTCACTCTTCAACTCAAGTTTCTTGGTGATCATATCGACTGTGTATCCTTGAAGCTCATCTAGATTGATTGCCGAGGCGTACTTCCAAACAGCGTTTTTCGGTAGACCCAAATCCTCCAGCCACCACTCGCGGATATGAACGAAGTCTTTTCTGGTTTTAGAGTCGCCTGTCTCAAACAGAAAATAATGATATGGGATGCATATCTGGAGGCAAAGCATGTCCTTAACTTTATCTTCCATATTGATCTCCATATGGGTGCGACGGATCGATTTTTCCACGGGCATATTATTGCTAAGCTGCGTATCGCGGAGGCCCCAGATAGGGCCAGGAAGTATCACAGATCTCTGACAACAAGCTTAAGAATCTGGTCAACGTTTAGTAAGAACCCCTTAGAAAACAAAACTAAGTTGGCCTGGTATCGAAATGGAAGCGAGAGTAGATGGCCAAGCACTATGATCTCGTAGGGGGGGTGCTTGGGCTGTAGGGGAAGGGAGAAAAAGAAATTAGAGGGCGCAGAAGACAATAGTTTTCTCGTGGCACCAGTGTACTCTATCAGCTATCTAAGCTAGACCTTAAAATGTTCCATTTTTAGTATTGTTTTGTGCACGTTTGTTTTTGGTGGCATTGATACCATGAAGATAATCGCCGAGGGCGACGGCGGCAGTGGTGAACTTGGCGAATGTGCCCCGGAGGAATGTACCAAACGCACCTAATGCGGTGGATAGGGGGTTCAGGACTTTAACCATGCGCAAACCATTGATGTCAATCATGATTCCTAAAGAGAGCTCCCTGGTGTTAATTTTTCTGAGTATACGAGAGGGTTATCTTAGTCAGGTCAGCTTCATGTTCACGATGAGATGCTTGTCATGCTTTATTTGTAAAGCTACCATGTGACTAATTGTTCGATACAACAAGAATACCGCTGTTCACATCCTATTCTGGTCGTGCCTAAAATATCAGCTCCTACAGATATTGTTGATAAGAGTCGTCCCTGGACAAAGCATTGTATTATAGTGAATATAGTCAGGAGAAGTGATAATTACGGCCATTTAATGTTAGAATCTATCCATAGGACAATCTTCACACAACCAGACATATATATAGATACCACATATGGCTAGAGCATCGAGGGCTGTGGTTGGTCCTTGTAGGTGATTTAGGAGGAGTTAATCATGAGCATATCGCACTTCAGAATAGGGTTGCAGTATGAAATTGTCGGGTCGAAACCCTGGCCAATTAGTATTAATTGCTATGTATTAGCTACTCAACAAGATATCAATGCAACTGGGTAGGCAGAGATCTCGATTCTTCAACATAACCAGAAGTGAAGTATTTGGTTCACAGCCATGCTACTTCTATCGACGATTTGTTATTTGCCACCAACATCTTGCAAGAAGAGGACATCTAGCAACTCCATCAAGTCCCCATATGCTTATAATGATGACTTGGAGGTCACCATCGCAGCTTATAAAATGACCAAAAGGCTAACACAGAATAAGATTTTCTAGGTTACGTATGGTCCTTCCGGTGCCGTTCATTTGCCGCATATTACAACTAGGGATTTTGGGGACGTGGTACGTAGAGTTACTCTTTCTACCCTTGTTGTAACTGCACTCTGGATAATCATACTCGAGATTCGCCCCTTCTAGAGCGAGCCACTCCATAAGAGACATAAAGACTCCATCAGAGACAACAAATTCTATCTCCAGAAATAAACAAACCCGGGGGGCTTTAATGAAACTCCGATACAAGGCACTTATAATCGTAGCATTATCCATATTATACAGGGGCACGATAATATTAATTCGTTCTGCTCTAGTCTCTTTAAACAAAAGGAGGACGCCAGCACCTTGCAGCTTGTTAATTGAAACACTTCAAGGCCCCAAGTCCTCGGAATAGCTACCCAGAAGCCTCTTCAACGGCCGCCTGTCCTGACTATTTCTCTAAGTTGGCCGTAGCGAATTCACATATTCGTGCCTGTTCAGCCAATTGCAAAGGCCATGCCGCTATCTACAGCTTCCAGTTCCTCTCAGACGTCCGATTCAACGGGCAATGACGACTTCGATGCCTGCTTGGATCTTCGAGCGGTGACGGCGTAGGAGCGTTACTGGCAAATGTCTGAGTGGGGACAGCGTTTGAGTCTCATTGCATGCTTGTCGAGCTCAGTTCGCCGCTGTTATAAGTTGGGAAAGCCAGTGAACGTGGAAGTGTGTATACAACAAATCTTGCAGGGGGTCTATTGCCCTGTGAAAAATCTATTACCGCGTGTGATGGACATGGGCCGATTCCGTAGTATAAGGGCGCTGGGCGTTGAACTAGGCTTCCTGTACGAACTTACTGATCTGTTTGTCGATGATTACCTTTTCAAGGCTAAACGCCAACACACGGAAGACCCCCAAATGGCTGTCGACGTTTACAACGATGCTCCCTGGTGGGCTGACTGCATGCCCCCCCGTGGTGCAGACGATGCGCGTTTTATCAGAATTTGTGTTGGCGAGGCCAGCCTAAACTGGATGATGCAGTCGTTTCTTTTGTTCCATACTTACTGCGAGCTACGCTGTATGCTTGATGAATACAGCCTCGAACGCGAAAGCTCCCTACAAAAGACGGCGGAACTTTTCCAAGAGGAATTAAATCGCAGATTCTCCCATGTCCTATCGCAATCCGAGGTAGAGGGCCTTCGGTCTATATTTTGGTATACATCAACCGTCTGGGCGATACTGCTGGATGACGTCTATGTGAGCGAGGAGTACAAAGATCACTGTGGGCTGAAGGACAGGAGAAGCCTTCTGTGGCATCTGTGCTCGTTCGGACTCCCCACATTGCGACAGTTTTTGGAGTTGCCACCTGCAGAGCGCAATGATAGTAGGTCTTTCTCCTTTCCATTTGCTTATCTTGAAAGCTAGCGTGCCTAGCAAGCGTTAGGACTATCTCTCATGGCCATATCGATGCATTGGAAAGCACACCGATGGGGCGCAAATTACTGACAGGGGACATGGTAGTGTTATTGAACGCTATAGAGATGGCACCAACGTCTCGACTATCAGATAAGAACGCCGACATTGAGTATATCGATTTCATGAGTGGGCTTAGAGAGCCATTCAAAGGCTGCAACATGGGGAAGACTGATGGCCATGGGGAGAAGGAAGAAGAGAGTCCAGACACGTTTATACCATCTACGGCCGGTCAACTGGCACGTCTAGCCGCGGCGTGGGCATTCATGGTGCCCATCCCATTCGGACCTTACATAAAAGGGTTTCCACTCTGCGCCGGCGATGAATGTTGCCAGGCGACCTTTAGTATGCATAATGGATGGGCAAGAGTGAATCCTGCTCGCTACCTCATTCCGCCGCCAACGTGTTATGTGAATAAGCCCGAAGAAAAGAGGAGAGGCCTCACAACAGGGCAGGAATCTCCTATGAGAAGCGCCCTGATGCATATGACAAGGCAACTCGAAGTGGTAATGCACCTTGCTCCTGGGGCTGCTGCGGCCTCGGTTTGGGGGGCATGAACAGGGTAACCCTTTATGCTACTATAGTGTCTATGCAGGTAGGGCGGTAGACAAGCATTGCATAAAATAGATATGAATTAACCAGAATATGAACCACCCTTTCATGTTCCTGTCCTTCCTTCTTTTCTATTCCAAGACGTACATCGAATGCACCGTACATCGTCATATACATATACGGCTGTAGGTAGGAAGGAAATATGATCATAAACGTACCTACATAGTAGGTAACCCATCTGACGAGCCACTTGGTTCTTTGGTGGCCAGCGGATTCTGGCAATCGTCCACTATTTTACTTGGCCTCGGACGGTCTTTGTCTGTGATTGGGCGATGTTTGCTTCGATTACATCCTAAGCTTAGCTTTTATTGCCTACGTGCAGATGAAACGGCCAAATAAAACGTCGATGCGGAGTGGATAGTGCTAATACCGAGAGGGTATTATTTAGAGAGCTGATAAGTATCGATTCGTTGTGCTGATGACAGATGAGGAGGCCATGCGTTTATGCAATCTGCAATCCATACCTCGAGACTTGGCACGCCTCCCGCTCCGACGTCACAAACATTTGAAAGACCAGTGGACTGGTTATTCACACTCCCTGACTTTGTTTGTTTCAGCCCAAGCGCGCAAGTCGTACGACATCGTCATTCTTTGATTACCTATTTATCTACTACCCTGCTGGTTCCCCAGCAGTCTATCTCTTCGTGAACCTGCAACTTACCTCTCATAAATCTGATCGCACTCATACCTACCTAGGGTACTCACATGGCAGATACTTCGTCCCTCGATCCTCTACGCGAGGCCGGCGGTGGCCAACCCGCCATACATGGTCGTGAAGTCCGGGAGATTAATGCCTCAGCCATGCCCTACCTTGAGAGAATATTCAGCGATCATGCTGGTCCCGAGAAGCGCTGGCACAAAGAGCAGGTCATCGGTTTCTTGCACAACCGCCAAGCCGACAAGGTAACGGAGGCCTCCGGCGATATCGCGGCCAAAGATGATCTTGATTTTGGCGGCTTCCTGCGGTATATGACATCCGCAGCAGCGAATGCGCTGGCTCCACCCCAGGAAGACGATCTCTCCTGGCCGTTGTCGAGCTACTACATCTCGTCTAGCCACAACACATACCTTACCGGCAACCAGCTGAATAGCGACTCGGACGCCAATGCTTACAAGAATGTTTTGCTGCGGGGATGTCGCTGTGTTGAGATTGACGTCTGGGACGGTGATGATTCGGACTCCGAATCCAGCTCCTCCGATAGTGATATCGATAGTGAGAGTGAAGAATACAAGGAGAAAAAGGCTATCAAGAAAGCGAGCCGAAAAGAACGATTTAAGTCCAAACTACCTCACTCTCTCACAGCGCGGTTTGAAAAATCTTCGCTAGGGGGCAAGCTGGCCGCCAAGAAGGACAGCCCGGATGGTACAGTTGCTTCTACGGAGAAAGCTGAAGGCGCATCTGATGATACAGCAACTCTCAAGAAAACCCCGAGTCCAAGGGCCGTAGCCGTTGAGCCGCGCGTTTTACATGGATATACTCTGACTAAAGAGGTGTCCTTTCGCAACGTTTGCGAAGCGATCCGAGACTATGCTTTTATAGTCTCAGACTTGCCAGTGATTGTTAGCTTGGAGGTGCACTGCAGCAGCCAACAGCAAGAAGTCATGGTCCAGATAATGAAAGAAACCTGGTCCGGCTATCTCCTTCCTGAGCCTAGTGAGGATGCCAAATCGCTTCCGCCTCCTGGGGACCTACGCCGTAAGCTCCTCGTCAAGGTCAAGTATGCGCCGCTCAATGCATCTGCGCCAGTTACCAACGAGGAAGATGATGAGGAACGACTACCCCCCGAGGCTCAATCCAAGGTTAAGACCGGGACCTCCGGCCAGAGGGCCAAGAAACCATCTAAGATCATTCAGGCACTGTCCGCGCTCGGTATTTACACGAGAGGCGTTTCATTCAAGTCGTTGACTCAGCCCGAAGCATCGATGCCGACGCACATCTTCTCGTTGTCGGAGGGCGGAGTCGAAGAGGTTCACGACAAGAATGCTCACCTTCTGTTTGAGCACAACAGGCATTACATGATGAGGACATACCCTTCAGGCATGCGCATCCAATCATCGAACTTGGATCCTGCTGTCTTTGTAAGTCGATGTCCCCTTTTTCTAGTCTTTTCCTCGCCCGACCCCTCTTCGTGCGCTTGGTATATAGTCAAAGCGTCGGCTCGAGAGTATCATATGACGAGGATATATGTCGTGCTAATTCGCATATCACACATGCAGTGGCGCAAAGGGATCCAGATTGTCGCCCTGAACTGGCAGAAGTGGGACGAAGGCATGATGTTGAACGAGGGCATGTTCGCCGGCACAGGCGGCTACGTTCTCAAGCCCGACGGATACCGCGGGAAGAAAATCGTCAGCGAACCCAACGCCGCTACCGAAGCTCCGGTCACAATCCCGCCCACTACGCCCGAGATCATACACAGGACCCTCAATCTCAAGATCACGGTGCTCGCCGCGCAGAACCTCCCCCTGCCGCACGGAGACGACAAGGAGAGCGGCTTCCGGCCGTACGTCAAGGTCGAGCTACACACGGAGCCTCCGCACACGGTCCTCATATCCAAGCATGAGGACGGGCACGCGAAAGAGGGCGAATACAAGGGGAGGACGCACACGCAGAAGGGCGTGAACCCGGACTTCAAGGGCGACGTGATAGCGTTTGAGAACGTGGGCGGCGTGGTGTCCGAGCTCGCCTTTGTGCGCTTCCTTGTCAAGGACGATAAGATCGGGCGGGATGACCTCGCTGCGTGGGCGTGCATCCGCCTCGATCGGCTGCGCTCTGGGTATAGGTTTGTGCATTTGACAGATGCGAAAGGGAGGGTTAGCGATGGCGTTGTGCTTGTCAAGATTGAGAAGAAGCTCTCTTGAAGTTATCCTTTCGCCATCGGAGCTCGTGACTCTTCACTCTTAGCAGGCAAGTAGTTGGTGCTTTAGAGAAAGGAGGATAAGATGCTACCCGAGGGCCACCCTGGTCTCTTGACGATCGCTGCCTAGCACGAGCGAGAGATAGCTGGCATTCGCTATTTAGCATCAGAAGCGAATACGTTATTAGTAGTTCAACGCAATAACGAGCACGATTTTGAGGACCAACAAGATTAGCTGTCTTTGCAAGCTTCCAGAACCTTTTTCGCATTGATGACCGCACAGTTCCCTGTTGTGTGGCAATGTCGGTAAACGATAAAAACATATGATCTTTTTTCCTCGGGAAATTCTGGCGCCCGACTGCCAGAACCATCCCCTCCCCACGCACCAACCATTTTCGCATATCGTGCTTTTCTAATGTCCGGGACCTGCATAAGCCTACCATACTTTTATTAGCGTCAGCCTAACCTAGGAGTCAGGACTCTAGGAATACATGACAACAAAAGAAAAATTGAGTCGTAGCGACGTATGTAGCCTTAGGTAAAAGTTCTGATAGGACACCGATAGAAATACCAATCTGGCTCTGGTGCAACCGTTGCCGTTTGGCGCTATATATAAAAAGCCTTCAAGGGACTGCTAAGAAGATTGATTGAATCTAACCTAGCATCTCAAATCCAGCTCATCTCATCTGTTCTGGTTTGAAGAATTGTAACTTACATCTTCTTATAGTATTCTACAAAACACATACATACATACATATAAGAAACTCATTTCTTCACCGTCAGATCACAACCAGCTCCAAAGAAAAAGAAAAAAAAAACCACGCACATCCATGTCTACTAATACCAAAACACCCGGCACACCAGCCCCAATCGCCATCATAGGCGGCGGACCATGCGGTCTCATATTCGCGCGCCTCCTCGAGGTCGCGGGAATACCATACATAGTCTTCGAGCGCGACCTCAGCCCCACCAATACCCACCATCATGGCCGTCATGACCAAGGCGGGACCCTGGACGTCCACCACGAGACAGGGCAAGCGGCGCTCAGGGCGGCGGGTCTGATAGACGAGTTCGAGAAGTTGGCGCGGCGCGACGCTGCTGTTATGACGATACAGGATTTTCGCGGGGAGAACTTTTTTCGTATCGGGGATATCAACGCTAGAACTGATGGGGATGATGGCGGTGAGGGGGAGGGGAAGAAGATAATGAATGATAGGCCTGAGATCGATCGCTTGCAGCTTCGGGGATTGCTGCTTAGTTCTATCCCTGCGGAGCGTATACGCTGGGGGAAGACGTTGCTGTGTGTTGAGAGACGGAGACAGGAGAAGGAAAGGGAAGGGGAAGGGGAAGGGGATGTGGGCGAGGGCGCCGGAGATTGGGTTCTCAGGTTTGCGGACGGGACTTCAGAGACCGGTTTTCGACTTATTGTCGGTGCGGACGGTGCATGGAGTAAGGTGCGGTCGCTGGTATGTATCTCTTCATTTTCACCTCTTCCTTCTTGCCCCTTTGATTCTCTCTCTCTCTCTCTGCCTGACCTCATCTCAAATAAAATGCCACTAACACATCCTCTTCGTAGATCACCCCGGCCAAACCCATATACGCAGGAAAAACTATAATCGAAGGCCGGCTCTCTCTCACAAACCCTCAATACGCCTCCGCAGTCCAACTAGTCGGACCAGGCAACTCCGTCGCCACAGGTTCCGGCGTCGCACTAACCGTGCAGCAAATGTCTGACCGTACATACCGCGTCTATACCTTCGTCACAGCGCCCGAGAACAGTACTAGATCTGGAGGGGCTCTCGATCTATCAGACGTCGAAAAAACCCGGACAACACTTCTGGCAGACAAAGCATTTTTTGCAGACTGGTCGCCAAATTTACGCGCATTCATCGAGAATGCAGAGGGTCCGTGGCGCGCCTGGCCGCTTTATTATCTCGATCCCGAGATCTTCTTACCAGAAGCGGAAGGGAAAACTAAAGAGAAAGAGGGGGGACAGGCTGCCGGGTGGAAGCGTACGCCGGGTGTCGTATTACTAGGGGACGCGGGGCACGTCGGTCTTCCGAATGGCGAGGGTGTCAATCTTGCTATGCTGGATGCGCTCGAGTTGTTCAAGTGTTTGGCTACGGAACTAGACATTGCTAGTGGTACGGAGAAGAGTGGAGGTGAAAAGAAGAGGGAAGACGACGCTGCTAGGATCGAGCGTGCTATCATCGCTTACGAAGCGGGTATGGGCGCTCGTGCACACGAACATATCAAAGATGGTATCATGGTCACCGACATGATGTGCCAAGTCGACGGTGCCAAACGCATGGCCGATATGTTTAAGCAGTTCATGGAGAAGGCTGGTGAGTCATAGGATTAAAGAACTAGTGCACATAGACTCGAGTATTTAGCCATGCAGAAAATCATCGCTACTCTAATATTAGTCAATTTTGGGCGTCGTAGTTCATTTGCGATGCTTCTGTGTTGTAAATCATGATAATAGATATCATCGACTTGGATAGGAACTCGATGCGAATTCACAAGCTCTTGGGATATACCCTGAACATAGCAGCTTAAAGACAGCCGCGAATTCATCCAGCCGCTTTATTATGAAGAGGACTTTTGCTTATATATGCTTTTTGTCTACACAGACGGGTATCTCGACGTAAAATAATGGTGAGAAGAATAATAGTGAATCTCGCGACGCCCTTAACCATCATCTTTTCGAAGTGATGCATATAGTTATACGTGGTAACGGCACCTTCGAGCTCATGGCTGACCAAGACCTTCTTCAACGGTGGTGTGGTGGTCCGTTGTTGATATAAGCCCAACAGTTCCCCATGTTTCGCCGGCAAGGTTAGCCTTTACTATTTCATATGCATTTCGCCGGGTTTCGTATGCGTGTTCGGATAGCGAAGATTGTTGCGAGTCGCCTTGCAAATCAGTGCTACTATCCGAATTCTTGCTGTTTTGCGTACAATCGTAGTCAAGTCTTCGCTCTGCGATTGCGCCTGGTCCAAGCCCCGTGGATCGGACTCCTCCATGTCGTGTTTGTCTTTCGTGGTCTGTCGGTGTAGGCATGTCTAATGTAAGATCAATACTTTCAGCAACCATAGGCTTTCCAGCGATGAGGCTCGAACCGTTTGAAAGAGAGTCAGTACTCTGTTGAGAATTTTGGGGCAGTCTCATCGCCTCTTGCTGCAATATTACCGACTTCGTATATTTCTGGTCCAAGATATTGTCATATTCGAAATCAATACCCGAACAACAATCACCAAACAGTCTTTCAATGCCCCAGCCCTTTTGTAGCCAAAGCTCTGCATCGAAAGTGCATGGTACAATATCCTTCGGTTTGAGCGCGCCAACGAAGTCTCGGAGTTCAGGTAACGATGAATGGCGCGCATATGGGAATCGAATGACGTTAGGGAGTGGCGAGTCAGCTGATCCATTTTCTTCCTTCTTGATGGGGTTTATCATCGCTTCAAGTTTATAAAATAGTGATTTTAATATTCGCGGCGCCGCATCTTCACCGATGACATCAAGTTCATCGACGATTGTTATATCCCGGCCACTGGCTAAAGCCTTCTTGATCATCTGTATGTAATTTTGTATCTCTGCTGGTATGTTACCATGAGCAGACATCCTATCAAAATTTTTAGAATAGCTCTCATGGAAGAATGGGTATTCTTAATGACTCACAACTGCAGAATTTCTAAAATATCCTCTGATGTCAGCGTAGTAGTCTGCGTCAAGTCCTCACCCCCACCACCAATGCCGACCTCCATTACGTCTTGCCCATTTTTGAGATGAGCGACGATCGGGCGAATCCAGACAATAGGCTTAGTTTCCATTACACTGCAGCCCATGCCTTTCTCGCAACTGTGGATCCTCACGTTTTCGTCGCGAGTGAGACAGCCTTCGTGGTGGTTGTTTCCGCACGTGAATCCCACAAGCGCAGGCGCCTCCTTAGCTAAGTGTGTCCGTGCTGCCCATCGGTTGTCTTTCGATTTCGTCACCAGTGATTCAAAAACGCGCATTTTGTAGTCATCGACATGAATCTTTTTCATTGTCAGAGACAGCCCATAAGCCGGCGGAGTGACATACCTTCGTGTTTAATGCTTTAGATAGGGCAATCCATACCTCCTCGTACCTATGGAAGTTGTTAGGTGCTTCAGAGCGGCAAGTATAAGATACTCACCCATAAGTCCATGCTTGGAAGTGAAAGACGGTATCCTTTGGATATGCCTGCAGCTTCTCTAATAACTCCTGCAAACCTTGAGCCTTCGTCTGGAGAGGATAGTCTTCTAAAATCGAAGTGTCTAAGTATATCCGATCAAAGGTCTTCCAGCCCGATGAATACTCAATCATATTTGGATTTTGCGTTATAGCGGTTACGAATCGCGGTTCGCATCTGATATCTCCTGTATATAACACGACCTTTCCCTCACCTTCAAACACTGCAGATAGAGTTTAGCTAAGGCTATTTTGTACACGAATTATTACTTACAAAACATGACGGCGCCCACGCAGTGGTTGGCATCTAAAAGTGTAACGCGTATGGAAAGCCCGGGATGAAGTTCTAGAACAGTTGGTGTATCCAGCGGAATTGGCCTTAGCTTCTTCTCAAGATGCCTATATGTTTGCAGCTGGGGATTCTCTATTATCCCTCTGGCATAATTCAAGCGGACGGCAGATTTTTTGAGACGAAGTAAGATTTCCTTAGTAGCAGCGGAGCAGTAAATGCTTCGAAAATCAGCGTTGATTCTATAAAGGGTCCGAATATACTTACAAGGACCCATCGAACGTGTCGAGTCCGGCGAGATGATCGCTATGGACATGACTGAGGAAGCAGGCAAGGGGTGGTGTGAGCCCAGGCCGCCGACGAAAAAAGTCCACTGCGCTAACAGGTCAGGAACTGAGCTTTTTATTAGGTGTTATAGGTGTACTGACCTCTGATATCAGGGAACTCGGATATAAATCCATCGAACGTCGACATGGTAATGTTATGATGTCACTTCAGAGCAGTCGCGGTAATAAATGAGTGTTACACAACTAGGTGAGTACCGGAAGTTCTAAAGTGTGTAACATTTCAGTATCGACGTAAGTATTCATTGACTTGGCTGCATGTAATTGAATGTTATATGAAACTTTCAGATCTTTGACGCAAGGGAACAGGCAGAAGTGACTGAAGGGATGTTCTTTCTCAAGATTCAAAGTCCTTGCTCGAGTCCATAGACACAGTGCGCTTGCTGTGTCTACGTACTTGCCTACTAGTAGGTACCTCGGGCTATTACTTGTGTGTAAGTCCACTGAGTTCCGCTAAGTTGTAGCTGTCTAGCAGACTACAGTACAGTTACTCAATGTGATTACAGTATACAGTATGTAAACTGTAACAGCCGGGCCCTTCAGTAAAGGCGTTTGCAGGCGATAATATCACCAAGTCATGGTAGAAAGAGTGGAGGGATGTGCTACAAGCTCGTCGAAACCGAACTTTATGCATTTTAGTAGTGAAATGAGACTGGTTTCATTATTGCATTGCCTTGTAGCATTTTTGATGTCTTTATTTTACAGGTAAGTAGTAGGTATGCATGTAATAGTAAATCAGTGTCCCCGCTCCATGTCCCATGCGAAATGCAAATATTGTCGAAATAAACATCATAGCTTTCTTGTCAAACTTATGATCATGCCCACACAAGCGAGCTGCGCTCTCGTACCTCCTCGTTCTTCTTCTTCTTCTTAAACAGTGACTTGAGCATGTTATCTTTCTTGGGTCTGAGGACGACCTCGAGGGTGCTCTCTTTGTCTCGGCTCCCATCCTCGATAGCTTTTATCGGATGCTTCGACCTAGACGACCGCTCCGAGCGTTCACTGTGATGGCTGCGATGACTGTGCTGACTCCGATGGCTTCGGTGACTGCGATGACTACGGTGGCTGCCTGACTCGCTCGCTTCGTCATCATCATATTCTTCTTCGCGATGTGCACGGCTACTTCGCCGCTCCGTCTCATCGTATTCGTCGGAAGTGCGCTCGCTCCTGCGATGAGACCTATGTGACCTATGCGTCTTGCTGGTTTTATGCGTCCGAGCACTCCGTTCCGTCCGCGCATCATCGCCGCCGTACTGGCTTCGGATAGCACGGTCCGCCTCCGGACTGATCAGCTCCAGATCAGCACTCTCATCCTCGCCGAACGGCGTGATACCCCGGCGCCAAGTTTCAATACTGCTCAGCTCTTCCTCGACTACCAAGGCTTCGTCGAAGCCGGCGCTTATTTCCGACTCGGGGTATGGAGGCGGAACTGGCGGAGCTGGCTGGGCCTGGACCTGGGCCTGGGCTGGATGTGCCTCAAAGGCCATAGGTTGCATAGCGGCGGCAGCTTCGGCCTCTTTCGCCTCCTTAATCCGTTTGATGATCTTGAATCCTCCGAACATGACCACAGTTACGCCGACGGTCAAACCGGCTGCGATCAGGAACTGCGGGCTGGCAAGCAGCCCAAATATAGCGGGACTGCCCCCCTTGATGACTGCCAGGAATGATGGCGACATCTTTCCTAGGAGCGAAGACAATTCGGCGAGTGTGAGAGCCACGGCGGCAGCAGCTTCTGGTTTGCCTTGTAGGTGTTCTATAATATGGGTTGCTGTATGATGCAAGCAATGCGCCTCGGTAAGGAGGCCTTCGATTTTCTCCATCAAGGTCCGTGCCTTTTGCTCCTTATTGGCCGATTTATATGCGGGATCCAAATCGACTCGGTCCGCGAGATCTGGGGGAACATTGCCGTATGCCAAATTCATATCTATCTCTTTCTTTTTGCCATGTCCCTGTAGTTCCGGATCCGATCTCGACCTGTGGACAGCCGCATCTTCCGCCGCCAGCACTTGGGTTTGGGGAGGCATCGTAGGGTGGTGGACGAGGGTAGGACGACTCAATGCCATATCCCTGGGAGCCGTTTCCGCGTAAGGTGATTTGTAGGCAACAGGCGGTCGTGACGGAGTCGTGGCTGAGATTTCGGAATGTGTTCGCAGGTTGCCCTCGGTCAGTGCCGGTCGAGTCTGTGATGCGGATGGATGGCGTGAACTGCGACTTTGCCCAGAACGATGACTTCTCCTCGACGAGGCAAGTGAGGCACCATCGTCATGGGAAGCCCGGCGATCATACTCGCCGTGGCCATACTCGTAGCCGTAGTTGGGATCGGCATCGTAACGGGGCGTCGCTGCTGCCGCATCGTAGGTCTGACTTCGTCGAACAGCACGTTCTGCCCTTATTGAGGCCTTCTTCTCATCGTAGGCAGCTTTGGCCTCCTTGAAGACATTGACTATGTGCTTGCCCTAAAACAACACGTAAAGTTGGTTTTGCTCCAAATTAGGCAGGAATGTGGTGAGTCGACAGGAATCATTTGTTTTGTAGGTTTGGTAGGGTTGGCTTTATCGGAGCTAGAAGGCTGCCCGAAGAAGCTACTATGTAAGACGGGGAGTAGAGGCGGCAGATCCCTAACCTAGCGGGGTAGGTAGGACAAGGGAGTAGTAAGCCCTTTCGTACGACTACTTCGGGGGCCAGACGACTTAAAAAGACGCCCAAGCATCAAATCAAACTCGTACTTACATTGCTGATAATCTTACCGGACGAGTTAACAATCGTAACAATTTCAATAGCCATTTGCTTCAATTTTGGCGTATCCTGCAAAGTTTCACAATCAATTAGGTAACTATAGGAAGACACAACGGGGAAATGCACAAGAAAAAGCGAGTCTTGTCGTTGACCGTCTAGGCTTGGACATTGCTGGGCTCTGAGAAAAGCAGAGGCATACCTAAAACTTAAATACCTGGACCTCCGTATCTTGTGGAAAACAGCCAGCTCCCGTCTCGACCGGGTCCCTCTCCTTTTATTATTCGCGAGGTTGGGATGGAGGGGTCCTCAATGGGACAGTTCGTTGTTTGTCGTTCGGCGGTGAGCAAGTCGGCCGTGCTGCCGTATGTATCTGAAGCGAAAATGGAAAAACCTAGGTGAAGGATAGACCCAAGGATTATACTCTGATATTCGATGTTGGCACGTGTAATCTGTAAAAAGAGAATCATTTGAAGTTCTTACACGGCGCATACATACTGCATATGTAAACCTATTTAAAAAGAAAAAAGGTATGTCGTGTGCATTGTACGTCGGGCATGCAGCATGCAGGTCCTTAAAGCTAGATATACAACAGTACATACATAGTCTGCATAGGTCCCTCCCCTGGTCTTCTTGATGGTCGGGTTATATGACGAATCAAGGGGAAGAGTGAGTTGTTTCAGGGGGGCAGGTTGGGTGATTGGCCGCCCCGAAAGGTGAAGATCAGGCGTGATTGCATTGGGTTGGTCCCGTCACTGCGACGGTGACCATCGAATTGGAGCTTCAGGAAGCCACCGGGAGCCCTCATCTTGAACAGATCAATGATCGGCTAAAATGCAGTTACAGTGCTGGCGAGGCGAAACCCGACTTACAGCCATAGGAAAGCCTCGGTAGTATGTTAATGCTTCTAGTGCCTCTTTCTGCATATCTAGTTCTACCTATGCATTGATTAGCCAGCAACAATATTCGCCATCTTTTTATGTCTTGCCCTGAGCAGGAGTGCTATAATTAATATACTTACATGCATAGTAACTTCAGCACAACTATGGCACAAGCGCTTGGATGAATGTGGAGGTACGACAATCACTAAGTGGGAATAGGTACACGTACTCCCAGGAGAAGCGGAGGGAACCCAGCAAACGGTGTACAAACAGAGTAACCGGGTACATACCTAGGTACACAAACGGTAACTACTTATCGAAGGTGAATCCTAACAGGCAAAGAAGATTTGGCATGGACGTGATAAAAAAGCAGTTGGGTTCCCGTGGGAAACTTTTACATGAACCACCGATTATAGATCGTCCATCACGTTGGGCACAATTGACCCCTACTTACAAACATGAGACATATGTAAGTGCCTATCCGAAATGGCAATCAAGTAAATCAGTGGTGATCCTGCTCTCTGTCCAGCTCGACCTGTTGGATACAAAACTTGAGAAAATGTACTGTAGTCTCCGATCTACTTTGTCTTGTGATAGGCGCAGGGTTTTGAATGGAGACAAGTGGCGCTTGTCAAAACCAGCTAAGACGTTTACACGTATACATATTAGTGGAGATGTCGCTAAAAAGAAAAACTGGTCATGAGTTGTACAAGAAGTTCCAGCACAGCCAACGCTCCCAGTCTTAACGGGATCTATTACGACAATATGCTGTCCCGTGTAACAAACAGTATAATGTGCGCTTCTCTTGCTGGCGGATATCTCCATAAGATTCATAGAGAGAAATCCGTGAGCGATGAGGAAAGAATAGTAGCCTTGAAATCTCAAAATCAAACAAGATAAGATTTCATCGAGAGTGAAGGCTTCAAAAGACCATCACCGTCTATTTTATGGATCCCTGCTAGACTAAAGGACGTTAAGAGTATGCTAAAGATGATGTGCGTCTCTGTACGCTCGAACATTAGTTGCACTACCTAACAAATACTCCTTTCCCTCGCTACTCTTCGCAATTGGGGATTGCCGAGATTCCGAATCCGATGCGTAAAGCCGTATATTTAGTCCCTTGACAAAACCTCAAACAAAGCATAGTGGTTCGAATGGTCAGTCGGACAATGCACATATGGTATCATGTCGTGTCATGTGAGGACATGAGTGAATGTTTGGGGTCTCCAGCAGTAGACACAAGTTGTGCCTCCCTGCTTCTTGTACCACTTCTTGATCCATGCGATGCACATCCGTATACACTCGGGTGGCCGCAAGCTCTGCGCAGTTCTCGCTTGGTGAACATCTTAAGGCACACATCACAGGCCCTGTCTTCGCATTGTCTCTCCCAGCGGGCACGGATCAGGCTCTCTATCTGATATTTGACGCGCGTTGTGTTGAGAATTTGCTGCCCATTTTATCTCTGTGCTAACCTGTGATCTTCTGGTAAGATCCCAACTGAGGCTGCAAGATTACTATGCCCGCTTCCGTTATGACCTTGAACAGTAAATGACTCGTGACGGGTCTAAGTATCTTATTTCTCGCATTGCGAAGAAGCTAGTCACTACCGTTCTGTTTTATTAGCTCTTTTAGCATGATTCTCTGGGTGATGATATTATCGTGCGTGGGATCCAGGCACGCCGGCCATCGGTAGTCCTTTTCCCCGAGTACTTTCGGACGATATTCCGGTGGCCAGATCACTCGACTGAAGCACCTGGTACACTGCACTCATGGCACAGCAACAGAAGTAGATGCAGCCTCTGCGGCTTACTTCTTCCCACTTGCCATGCAGCAACGGCATTGTGGAGCCGTGTCTGGCATGTCAACGACTTCGACGACTGCGTAAAGGATATATTGTGCACGACACATCGGATTACCGCATTCAACTCATCTTCGTTCTTCTTCTCTTGTGTTTGCCTCTGTTCAATACCTGCACGGATTACAGATACCTCCGGTGGTCATCGCTGTAACAGAGCGAGCGTTATGGCATGCTTGGCACCTAAGTTGCAGCCATAATGAAGTGTCCGGCCGGTGATCCACTCGTGTTATGATATATTCATTCATAGTTCTTATGAGTCCGCTGTAGCCGACGAGAAGCGTGAAGAGCTGACGATCGTCGAGGTTAAGCAACGACGCATCCCCGAGGGATGCCGTCCGCAAGCCTATCCTTACGGCGACGGTCCTCAAATCTGGCATCAACATTGAGAATGAAAGACAGACAGCTCTCACTCCAGTTTCCCGGAACTTCTGTGCTGTTCCACCCTTCACGCTAATGGATCAACTCGGCATCTGCTACCGCCACCAAATTCATCATATTCATCTGAGAGCCAATGCTGCAAACAATGCTGCTGGCCGGTGCGCCAGTTTGGCTCCCGGACAAGCAATATGCAATAAAACTCTCCAAAATACCCTTCCATATTCGTCCTATGCGAGCGAGAGGCATATCGAGAGACCTGCCGCCTGAGCGTCGTGCTCGTGATCTGCCTGGTGCACGTAGGTTAACGCTTTTTGTTCTTTACCAAGCCGCTGGAGAGTAACTTCATCACAAGACCTTCTGATATCTGTGTATTTCTCCCTCTCGAGGCCTAGAGACCTGTTCTCTCCTCTTTAGTCCATGCACATAGACAAGGGAAGCGATCCTCGTTGCTGACCTTTGAAGTGTAGGAATCAGAAACATGTAACCATTTTCTCACTTTGTTGTTATAGTCTTTGCCTTTCATAGACCCTACTCCTTTCAAGAACTTGTCAAGAAGGGACTTTTGCCTCTCATTTATTAGTCGTTGTACACCGCTCGCCATAGCCATGCAAATTTAGGTAGAAGCGTGAGATATTTCACCTCCTTGTCAATGACCATGTACAGGTGCGCTGTGACTTCGTTCCTGTATTCTACATTATCTCTGTATTTTGCTCCCAAGCTCTGCTTAGGTGCTTCTGGGCACACACAGCCTTCCCTTGGCAGATATCCCGTGACTGGTTGACCGGCCCTGATTACGAGCAAATTAGATTCGCCCATCTCCCTAGTAGGTCTATGCAAGGTCAGCAACGTACGCGCGTGGTTAGGCTGTCATCATGCTTTCCGAAAAGGAGCTAGCCGAGGACTCTGCGTAACATCCAAGTAGCGGCACCGAACTATTCTAGGATATAGAGTGGTAGAGGTGTATCCTTTGGTTGAAACACTATGTGCTTGCATGAAGGATCAAAATGCCCATCGATGAAAACCACGATGTTGAACATCTCCCGGTCCAGGCCCATGTAGTACACCAACGATAATATCTTTCTATCTAAGATATCGTAGTCACGGATTGCTTGGCTCTCGTTTGTGTTGTTGTGAGGGTATATTATAATAGCGCTCGGCGTGTGAAGTCAATGAGATGATTTCGATTAACGTTACCGTCTTTACCGTACCACCGGGACCATCTTGTGAATTCAGCATTGAAGGGACCATTATGGTATGTTTAGACCCCGATCCGTGCGAAGAAACTAAGGAGGGATGTAAGGGCGACGACCTTGTGGAGTGCCATTGGGCAGGCTACGATGAATGTAAGGATAAAATAAAGGTCGACCACCATTACAAGGTTGTATTCTTCGGGAGGATCTTCGGCCATTTTAAAGCCGCATAATATTTATTATCTTCTTTAATCCTTTTCAATGTATGTTTATCGAGCACGTGGGGAAAGGGCACTGTATCTACGGGTGGTATCTAGGACTTAGTCAGGTATGTAGGTACGTAATACCATATGCCTAGGCCAGGTATATACGTATGTGCAAATGATAATTCTGTAAACACAATCTTGGTATGGGAAGGGGCGCCTAGAGAAGTGTTAGTGACCGTAGCAACAGCTTGAAACCCGGACTATTGACAAACGCAAGCCTTTAGCAGCGACTATGACGATCTCCTAACTATCCACCCGGGTGTTTACGGCATGTGCTTAGGTACTCAAGTAGGTAGTTGCGACCATCGAAGGACATCACTTGGCGAGCCCTCCTTGGCAGCAAAGGAATCTCATATCTAGCATACCTACTACATTATCATTGGGATGGGAAAGAAGAAGGATGAGAGAGTAAATGTCGACTATCGAAATCGATGGCCGACGCAGCAAACACTGGTCGAGTCTGGGGATTCCTTTGATCTACCGAGGCCCAAGCGGCGACTGAGATACCTTGCTACGCGGCTGCATCGGCTGGGGAAACGAACGTCTCAAGCACCCGGGAAAAGTACCCACCCGTACGACACCGGTATCTCCAACCGATGGAATAGTCGCTCGGGACCGACATCAGTATCTGCGTCCCCCGGGCCCGAGCCTAAGAATAACCACCGAAGGAGTTATAAGTTGTTCGCTCGCAAGCCAGTTACCCTTTCACCACCGCCGGTAGGCTGATGACGTGCCATTTATGAACTCAAGAAGGGGAATTAACGCCAACTGATGTTTAGCCAATACCAAAGTACTCACACATCGCTGACGAAGCACGGCCGGAACCACCCAAGACTCCAGTACAAGTCCTACGATTTTTAACTGGTCCCAGGTTGTCACCTTCCCCAAGAATACGAACTGCAAGTTCCATCGGCACAAACAAGAACGCCCCCATTAGACAAGCAGAGCCTAGATTAGAACCGCTGTCATGGTGCTCTCCCAAGATGGTCTGCCCGTGGCAGAGAGGCCAAAAATACTTGAAACTTAGCTCGGATTCATCATAGAGGGTGTCGAGACGGCCGAGGCCCCCCATCGGTAACCTAATAGAACTTTTTTCGTCTTTGAAGGTCGTTCAAATGAGGTATATGGTCTCGGACTAGCAGTGGGTCTTTGCTACGAGATTAACAGTCTAGAAGCCCGTTGCGTGTATGAATCAGGGGTTCTGCCTGGCTCTTATTGAATAACATCAGGCAGCGGAAAGCGTCGTCGGATTCTGTAAGGTAATCTAGAATTCCAATCTCGATACCTGTTCACTTATGATAGACGACTCTACAACTCAACAACGCGTCAACGAGATAGGACAATACCTTAATTGGACAGAGGTGGAATGCGGTCTCCTGTGATTTTGACGTTCGGACATAGACTGGCAACTCAATAGAATTAGACTAAAACTCTTATCCATCTGTTCCCAGGTGTGACAGGCAGCTTGGCTACTTGAGTAGGCGCATGGCAGATTTCGAGGTATACTTGCAACCACCGAAGGAAGAGAGGGCTCCATAACCTCGATGGGACCGAACGCTCGCGGCCGCCTCGCTACGAATGTGCCCTTTTTGGATGCGATGCTGTGGTTTGTAATAGTGATACCTGTTGGTACATTTGGCACGGGCAGCGGCGCGATCCTCTACGCCGTTGGATCCTGTCTGACAAGTATTCTGCGCGCTTCCTGCCGAGGCGGGAAATGGGGTACCTTAAGATAGAGGCCTGATTGGTTAAATATTGCTGCAATTCGTACTCAGGATCTCTCTGTTGCCCTTGGGCGTCAAAGGTATACCGATCCTTTCTAATTGCTTGATTACCCATGCAATCTGTACCTACAGGGATCTTGTGCTGCGATGCAGATAGTGCGCGTATTTTGTATGTTGCCTATTGAGTGCGAATATGTAACTTGGACGGGGAAGAATAGCACAAAAATGAGGCAGAAGCAGTTAACGCAGACATTATACGTACACCTGCGTTACCTAGGATGTACTTATATATCCACCCACACTAGAAGATGACATAATTCCGATTTCCTTCCAAAACCCCTCAATTAACTCCGAACCGTTGAGCGCGGGGTCACTATCATCCAAACCCTCGGGGCTTCCCAACGGTCCCGCCCCGTCGCCTTTAGTCCTGTCGGCCAATTCGCTATTTGATTTTTATAATGAACTAGGTAGATATTGCTGTACGTAGGACGACAACCTACCATCCATTGGACTATATAATAATTGGAATTAAAATCCCGGGTCTGATAAACTTGACTTGTTTCCGCAACCTTCGTCGTTTCTAAAGCATCTGCCTCTATTTATCCTCTCTATACCAAATCCTTGACCATGGCCTCTAACCCTCCAGGACAGTGCTGCACCGTCGGCGTCAAGCATGAGTAAGTTCTCTCTTTCGGTCTAGCCGCATTGGCAGAATTTCCCAATGCATTGTCTCGTAAACATCCCTCTCGCCCTGGCCCCGAAACAACCGGCTTGTCACATAGATATCTAACCAAGAGGGTGTTGCGCCCGTTAACAGCGGAACGCCAACCGGCACGGACGTCAAGATTGGCAAGGTGGCTGGCTACCTCGCGACCCCGGACCCGGCCAAGGCACACAAGGATGCCGCCATCCTCTACCTGCCGGACGTCTTCAGCATCTGGTCCAACAGCAAACTCATCGCCGACCAGTTCGCCGCCAACGGCTACCTGACCCTCATAGTCGACATCGTCAACGGCGACCCCGTGCCCCTGAACCCTGGCGCTGACTTCGACTTCCCTGGGTGGCTCACCAAGGGTAGCACGGGAGACAACCCGCACACTAAGGAACACGTCGACCCCATCGTCAAGGACGCCCTCTCGTGGCTGAAGACCGAGAAGGGTATCAAGAAGATCGGCGCTGTGGGCTACTGCTTCGGTGCTAAGGTATGTTAACACAGACAGACACACTAATTTCGTCCTTCACGTTTGTCGATTCTGCTTCCACACTTCTACTGTCTGTTCCTTGTGCTAACTCTATATGCCCATCAGTACGTCGCACGCCACTACGGCGATGTCACCGTCGGCTTCGTGGCCCACCCCTCCTTCGTCGAGGAAGACGAGCTCCGCGGCTTCAAGGGCCCTCTATCTATTGCTGCTGCTGAGACCGACTCCATCTTCCCGGCGGAGCTGCGTCACAAGTCCGAGGAGATCCTGAAGGAGGGCGGCCATCCCTACCAGATCAACCTGTACTCGGGCGTCGAGCACGGTTTCGCTGTCCGCGGCGACATCTCCAAGAAGGAACATAAATTCGCCAAGGAGCAGGCCTTCTTCCAGGCCGTCCAGTGGTTCGATTACCACCTCGCGTGACTGGACAATGCGCCCAATGCCAAGAATAAGTTGTGAGTGAGGTCACACTGCTGCCTACTGCGTCAGTCTTAGCAGGATGAGTGCCATGGGACACGTATATTCATCACGTATTATTAGCTTCGCAAAGATGAACAAGAAATACAATAGTAAAATATGCCGGGTATCATCGTGATGCAACTCTTTTCGAGCCGATCCTACTGTATTCTCACTGCGCCTCGCTACCTTTTTCCTGGGCTGCCAGTAATTGGCTTTGTAGACCTTTCTTCCCCACCTGATTCGCCCTTTCAAGTTCCCGCTCTTCCTCCCGCAGGGCGGCCTTGCCGTATTCTAATTGCCGCCTTTGTTTCCGCTTCTCTTCGGCCACGATGCGCTCCCGTTCAGCTAGTGCCTTTTCTCGTTTGCGTCGGTCTTCTCTTGCCTTCTTTGCTAGTTCATCATCATCTGCTTCATCTGCCTCCGGCGGCGGTCCCAGGCTTTGAATGTAGGCACCTAACATGGGGTCGCGAACCTTGGGGTCCAAACTGATATACCGTACATCTGACACTAGCTGGCTGGGAAGGCTCTCAAGAAGGGTCTGGTTGTTGAGCGCATGGGCGGGTATCCCTTTCAACAAGTTTGTCAAGTCTTTCTTTCGGGTTTCCTGTGGGAGTTTCAACTTGTCGATATACGCCCGGTACAAGTCCTCTCGTTCTCTATCAGATAGAGATGTGTCACGCATGGGGCCTTCCTTCTTGTATTTCCTTCGGAATTCTTTCCAGTAAAGCTTAGGTGTTGCTTTCTCTTGAAGAAATGCCAAGTATGGTATTCGTGGGTCTTTCTTTTCTTCCTTGGCCCGTTGTTCTTTGAGCACTCGGATGCGCTCCCGACTCCACTCTTCCCAGACTTCTTTTCGCGCCTTCATTGTGCCAAGGACCGTGTACCGGGCATCATCAATGATTCGGCCATCTTCGATCAGCTTGTCCCAGGACGAATAGGGGTTGACACCAAAATCGTTGAGAAGGTCTTTGAAGAGGTCCTTCGCATCTACCTCTGAAAAGGGGAGCCCTTCGGCACCTTCAGGCCAGTCCTCTGGGTTTCCATCATCATATTCTCCAGTATCTAAACCGTAGTCCTCACCCATCGCTTGTAACTGGTAGGCGATGTCGTCTTCGTTGAATTCGACTGGGATGTCCTCAGCGGGTTCTTCTGTTCGCTGACGCTTTGGTGTATTGGAATCGTGATCGTCTACGGCTTCGTCATCTCGTGGGCGCTTGTTACTACTTTCACCGACTTCATCCTCGTCATCTGTCACTTCAACCTCTTCGTAATCGGAATCCAGATGTATTTGTTCCTCAGAAACTTCCGCCCAACTTTCCGGTGCTTGTACACCCGTTGCGGCTTCTGGGTTCAAATCCCCCGGATCGGTGCCGCCGGCCTTCTCTTTGATTCCCTTGATATCCAATTCGAGAACGCCTTTCATGACCTTTTCGGGGATGCGCCAGTAGCTAGCATTTTTCACGGGATTATAGACGAAGCGGCGACCATATTTAGTATACACTAGGATCCATGGCTCACAGCCCGGAATGGCTACCTTGGATTTGGGCTTGTCAACAGGTTGAGGTCGTGGCCGGTCTCTCCCGTCGGGTTCGCGATGGGGGTTTCTGCCATGGTGGGCATTTCCTTGAGGCTTATGCTGTCGGGCGGGATCGTATTGGGCAAGGAAAGCATTAGCAGTAGCGGGATCAGACAGTCGAGGAACGGCCGAGTACTGAAAGAAGCTTGCATGTGGATCGTGGGGCTGTGGTACAGGCGGTACAGGCGATGCGCTCGCCCCGGGACGTTTGTAGGTGGATTCTTTTGTTGCTTCGTTATAATAGTAAGTATGGCCAGTCGGTGCTTTATGCTCCGTCCAGCCGGGGGGTAAAGGATTTGTGATGTCGGCGGATGGCTTATATGTAGATTTTAACATGGCTGGAGTTGGGCATTTCACCCACGTAGGGACTCGATGAGGTGCGACAATCCTCTACGCAATGGGAACTTCCTAGTTCTCCCTGTCAATTTGGACAAATAAAAAGTAAACAAAATGGCGATGAAGCCCCCTTTACCGTTGGCTTATTTCTTCGTGCTGCAATAGATACTACTCTAATCCGGATAGGAGGGAACAGCTGGAAAACCTATGCGATGATTGTAGTCATGATATGCAAGAATGTTTTTGTTTTTTTTCTCGTACAATGTTGTTGTAGGGGTACCTACAAGCTACAGCATACATATAGGGATAAGGTAGGTACTACCTAATAAGTACTACATACATGTACCTAATAGGACGCGGCAATCGCCTGTGGGACCTACCTAAGTTAGGTATCTAACAGCGGACATCTCGCGCAGCCGGTGACCCGCCAGTTTGCAGCTGTCAATTGCTTTCTACCACCAGAATTCCATGCCACTTGGCTAGAAGCGTAGTTAGATAGCCGTGTCGCGTGCCCTTCTCAATCATCACTGCATCGTTTTTGTGTGTTACTACGGCGGCAAGTTCTTTCAAGCGCTCGTGATGTTTTCTTGCTACTCGTGAGGAATCGACTACCGGCCGCTCGGTCTATCCATCATACTATAGCCATGCTGTGGAATGCTTTCAGGGCCATACGTAGACGGTGACTAACCACAATGGCTCCGCTGAGTCGCGATTCCAGTAGCAATGGAGGCATCTTGTCGTCATTTGTCAGATTCTGGACGGTAAGCCGTCCAAACATACTTATGGCGCCTGAGCTAGATAATTTGTCTAACAGTAACGTCAATCTGTGACAGCATTCTTATGCGCCCGATTACCTGGGTTTCGGCGCCCTCCTCGTAGCCTACATGGTCTTGGTCTTCTTCGTCGAACCCTTCCATCGCATGTTCTACATTAACAATCTAAATATTGCGTTCCCTCACGCCGAAATCGAACGAGTTCCCGTTTGGCTCAATATTGTCTATGCCGCCTTTGTTCCATTGGGCCTGGTTATCGTCTACAATAGCATTACTCGAGCTTCGTTCCACAAGCACCATAGTACTATCCTTGGTCTGGCTATTGCGTTGATTTTGACTTCGTTCCTCACCGATGTCGTCAAAAACGCTGTTGGCCGTCCGCGCCCTGACCTTATTGCCCGCTGTAAGCCCGTCGTCGGCACAAAGCCGGACACGCTTGTTACCTTCGAGGTCTGCACCGAGACCGACCATCATACACTCCACGACGGCTGGCGGTCTTTCCCATCCGGGCATTCCAGTTTCTCCTTTAGCGGACTCGGGTACTTGGCCTGTTTTCTGGCCGGTCAGCTGAGGATATTCCGTGATAAGAAAGACCTTGGCCGTGCACTGGTCTGTCTAGCGCCATTAGTCGGATCGACTATGATCGCCATTAGCCGTTGCCAGGACTACCGACATGATGTGTATGATGTATGTGTAGGCTCGGCGCTAGGTTTCACTGTGGCTTTCTGGAGCTATCGGCGGTACTGGCCAAGGCTTAGCAGCCGGGAGTGCGACGAACCCTACCCGCCACCAGGAACGGAAATTGATAACAGCGAAGGCTGGCGGAGGGTGCGAGATGAGGAGGAAGGCGGCCCCATCATGGGTCGTAGCGTCGGGTACGAAATGGTCGACATGGAGCGAATACAGAGCTAACATGCCCCTTCAGGTGATCGATTGAGCCCCCTTGTCTACCACATCGCAATACATTTCTATGCGTCAGTCATTTTGCTTTAGAAATACCCGACATAGCTACGACGACCCCCGTCGATAACAAATCAAAATACCATGTCCCAATAACCTAGATAAAGGCCATTGCGAGTCTTCCATGGTAAACATGTCGGCATGAGAACTGAGAGGTATGAACGTTTCAAGTTTGGATATGGCAGGCATTTTCATCAGGCTAGGATCTGTCAAATGGTGGACACATGATGTGTTTTTGTGCCATAAAGAACTGCACCTTTTTTGTATGGGTTTACAAACATGTATCAGGCTTTTAATTCGGTGCTCATAGAAATACCTAACCTAGCATATGCATTGGTTGTTTAATGTAAGGTACATTGCATTTTGCAGCAACGTATATATACTTGCGTATTGTAGGCACCTGCCCACTTAATGATATCCTCTACGAGGTAGGTGCCCAGTGCAAGTTGTTTCCAAAATGTTTGGATCAACTTTGTAGGAGATAGGCAAGTACTTGCCTAGCACAACTATCTGGAAGTGACAAGGGAAGTAATAAGGTGTACCGAATGGGTACCTACCTATCTACGATTTCCGACACGGTCATGCGCCGCCATCTTCCGCCCCAAGACCTTCATCCCTTCTACGGTTCTACCCCTCTCGTTACAGCGTGTTGTAGGCACGCATGCATGAGTTCACGGAAGCTTCACAAAAACGCATACAATTTGTATGGGAAGTCGTGAATTCCTGTTTAGGAACTGCCAACCAATCATCTGATGTCAAATCATAGCCCCGCATCGAGGATCCCTGGACTTCTTGGCCGACTCAGACCTTTGATACAGGAATCTACAGTTGCTCTCAGAGCATAGATAGCATTTGAACGAGAAATGCTAACAATTCTTAACACTGGCCTGAGGATCCATGGGGAATCAAGGTACCTAACGTGGTTTTGTACCTGATATATTTGTTTGGCAGGGTTACTTGAGCAGTCACACAATGCTAGGCGTGTAAGCCCTCAAAACCTGACCTACTGCCTACCTCGGATTCAGACCTCTCTCTCCTCTCTCTCCTCTCTCTAATTGCCATTTTCTAGTATTTTCATGGGCAAGTGCATGATTCCATTTGGATTTCCCTTTCCGCTGTACTCTTCTGAGGGCACCTCCTAGTTCATTTGATGCTTACAATTCACTACCCACTTATAGACAGTTTGGAGTTGTGCTCATCAGATATCCCACCTCACACCAAAACAAACTATCACGGCAACCACTTCGAACGGTCTTTCCCTGTAACATCAGCAGAAGCATTATATATGTAAGATCTTCCAAGATGAGTCGCAAGGTTATCAAAAAGGAGCCTGCTGAGGTTTCTCCGACCCCGAAATCGTCATCGACGCCGACGCCGGGACCTCTAGCACGCCCAGCGCCATCTGTTGGCTCAAACACCATGGGGCCGCCATCTCGGAAGCGTGCGGTTGAGGAATTGGCTGATAACCAGTCCGCTGCCATGTCCTTCATTAGATCTTATGCCCGTAAGTACCTACCAACTGTAACCTATTGCCTTTAATGTACCTGCCGTTCCCTTTCGAGCGCCATCATCTATTGACACCTGTCAAGCTAGCGCAGAGACACGTCGTCGTGGGAATGACGACGACCAAGAGCCCATGTTCTTGGAAATGAGAGCCCGCCCTAGCGGTAGCTTTGTCGCGAGTCCTTCCTCACAGAATGCGGACACAAGCTTCGCTCACCAAAGCTTCGCGCATCCCAACTTCACTGACATAGGGGTAAAACTACGGGCCTTCAACGATACGCTCGGCGATCTGCAACGCCTGGGAGTCTCTCACGTCGCAGCTCTTCCGGAACTCGTCCTTGTCGGAGATCAGTCTGCGGGAAAATCAAGTTTGATGTCCGGTCTAGCGAGAGTAAATCTACCAAGAAGCGCCGGCGTAGGGACGCGATGTCCTCTTCATATTCGGCTGATCGCTAGCAGTAACGCGCACTGGAGCTGCACTGTTTCTCTGCAGCAAGATTACTACTTCCAACCTAGAGGTAAAATCAAGAAGTCAGATGTTACGGCGGCCAATCCATTTCCGCCTTGGGTGAAGAAGTCGCACCGGGATACCAAGATATTCAAGACTATCTTCGACCCAGACGAGATTGAAGAAGTATTGCGGTGGGCGCAGGTCGCTATCCTCAATCCCAACAATGATCATGAGCTCTACATACCTGGTGAGGGTGCTGTGGCAAAGGAGAAAGGTCTTGATGGTAAGTGCAAATGAGCCATCCCATCGTCAACTTCAACGTTACCCTCCAAGATCCCCTTGGAGGTTTCAGTAACTAAACTTCCTACAGTGGCTACTCGTAGTGCGGCAGCCCAGTTTTCTCCAAATATCATTTCATTGGAAATCAAAGGCCCGGAGCTTCCAGACCTGAGTTTTTACGATCTTCCAGGGGTCTTCCTCTCTCCTGACCAAGAAGAGGATGAGTACATAGTGAAGGTTGTCCGGAACTTAACGCGCGACTATATCCGAAGAGAGACTGCTATTATCATGTGGGCCCTCCCCATGAATGCCGACCCTGAGAATTCTATTTCGTTGGGCATTATTCGCGAGGCCAAAGCAGCCGACCGAACGATCGGCATAATGACAAAAGCGGATAAACTGGCACCAGAAAATGAGGCTCAGTGGCTTGCCATGTTCCGCGGCGAGAAGCAGTCGGTCGGTCACGGATTCTTTGCAACTTCCCGACCACCTGACGAGCCACTAGATAGCGCCGGAAAATTAGAAGAATTATTCTTCAGTCATGAAGTAGGCTCGTGGCCCACAGAATTCGACGACTACAAAAGCCGCTGTGGTGTGGATTTGCTTGGGAAATATATCTCTGCACAACTTGGAGATGCGTTCGCCCGCAGCCTGCCCTCGATCAAAACAAAGGTGTATAATCGATTAAAAGATGTTGAACGTCAATTGGCCGACTTGCCAGAACTCCCTTCCAATGTAGAACGTGAGTGACTACACGAATGAGCGCCTCCCAATACCAATGTAAAGACGTACTGACTCGAACAGATGAGGTGAAGAAAAGTCTCTACCAATTTCTAGGGCGGATGAAGATGGCGATTAAAGAGTCCGATTTCTCATCGGAGTGGGGTGCCTTGAACAACCGATTCCGGGATATCATTGTTAAGATCAAGCCTACCTGTCGTGTGAAGGAACCAGCGGCTCAGACCATTGATCTTTCCGATGCCGATACGGAAATTTCAGCTGCCACGCCATCTAAACGGCCTCGTCCGAGCGATTCGACAATGCGTCCAAGCCCGACTCCAAATAAGCGTCAGCGGCAAGATGTTGAAACTCCTGTCACGCCTGTTAAGCAGGAGAGCTTTTCCGCAGGTGGCTTGTTTCGAGCGTCGTCCGTCGTTAGCAGCATGATGGAACCGCAAAGCCCATTCAGCAAATTCCGCAACCTCGGTCGCCTCGCCATGGACATTCAAGAAATTCGAAACCAGGTTAGAAAGATGCGTGCGTATATCCTTCACCTAGTATCCATAATTGAGACTAAATGTACTAACTAATCTTCTTTCCCTGTTTACAGAGCGTCCAGGTCTGCCTCGTGACCTCGTTCCTGACGAAGTCCGCGAGACCATGTGTCTAGATGCAGTGAGAAAGTGGAAAGGACCTCTTGAGACATACATTGACAAGACGGCCGAGCTTCTCGAGAGGGTGACGAACCAAGCTTTGGAAGAATCTCTCGGCATTTTGAGACGTCGTCTCATCTTCAAGGAGTGCCAAGCGCATCTCAAGGAATTCATAGAACGGGTCGTCGCCAGCCAGCGGACGCGGTTGTCTGAGATGTACGATTCGGAGACATACCAAATGTACATGATGAACGAGGACGCGTTTACGCGCTACAAAGCGCAGGAGCTGGAACAGCTGCGGCGGGCCCGCGCCATCTACCGCCTGAAGGCGCTGGCACTGGTCGAGTGGGGCTACGAGATCAAGAAGCCCGAAGAGATGTCGGATGAAGAGAGGAGCAAAGAGCACAGGATTCTGAGCCTGCATCTGCCCAAGATCGGGAAGGATCCATACGAGACCGAGATCGAAGTCGCGGCGTTTGTTAGAGGGTACTATATGACCGCCGCCACGCGGTTTGTCGAGGGCGTCACGATGAACGTCAATTCACACTTGTTGCGAGTGATGGGAAGCTCGGAGCTCGATTATTTCATGGATCAGCAGCTTGGTCTTTTTGGCAGAGCCGGTAGGTCTCTTTTGTTACAGTATACGAACTTGAACTAACAGCTACAACCAGATTCAAGCGTGTATGAACACTTGATGGATGAAGATGAAAAGACGGCAAAACTGCGCGAACAACTCAGGGGTGAAATGGACAAACTCTCCGAAGCAATGAGTAGCATCAACAGCCTCGAGAGTTCCTCGGGCAGCGCCGCCACCCAGGAAGCACCTACCTACGACATAGTTGAGGAGGTTGACGAAATCCTGGACGACGAAGAAGTTTAAGTTATCCTCGTCATCAATGATCGCTCAATATATAATTCTGTACCTGTCTCTACCTCCTACTTACCTTATATGTTCGTGGCTGGTTTCCCGCTCACAGCCAGCAACCATCGATGTTCGCATGTGCGGTTTCCACCTGTTGCGGCAATATGGTTCACTATTTTTGTTTGGGTTTAACGTACTTGGTTTTGAACGATCTGGACGAAAAAGGAAAAACGAGAGGCTGGGTGGCTAGAATCAGGTTTTTGCTCTCATGTGTTGTTCTGTTATTAGGCTAAAATGACAGTGTGTTCATACTCTCTCAACCAAGAGGTCGCTTTAGATAGATGTGCCGCTAAATAAGTCCCTCAACTCCTCACGAACTCCGCTGCTCCCCTATATGAGTACCTATTATGCATTTTGACTTTAACAGTACTTTGCTCCGCTTCGCTGTGTATGTAGATAGATACTAACCTAAGCAGTTTGTAAAAAACGAGGGGGGAAACGAAAAATGATCGCGATATCTAAAGCTAGAGAGTGTGGGGGTATCAACAAATGCAACACTGTTTCGGAACGCCACGCCTAAGTATTTCCAAGTATTCTTTCCTTTCTTCATTTTTTCACTCATCCACAACCATACTTCTTTCGTTTACCATGTCACTGGTTTTGCTCGTTTGGGTGATTTTTATTTTCTTTTTTTCTTTTTTTTTTCTTTTGAGGGCGCGAACATTTTAGAAGGCCCCCGGGTAAGGTTTCCCGTCATGGAGATACTCATCATGTTCCGCGGCGTGGATCTCCTTCTCGACCTGCCGGATGTTAATGTTGGCCACAGCGGCATCCCTGCCGTCGAATATGCGGGCGATCTCCTCGAGCGTTGGACCCTTGGTCTCCACGTAGAAAAAGTAGACAAAACATAGTTCGAGGAAGTCCCATGCCTGTAACTAGTGTCAGTATTACTCAACTCTTGTGTAGTATTGGTGCAAGAAAGTGAGCGAAAGCATTGATAGATTATATGGATAAATAGCCACGATGTGTTTTTGTGTGGAGATGGAAGAACTTACCGTGTAGAAAAGCATGAAGTACCAATGCCTAGGCAACCTGTTCCAAGCGATCTTATTCGTCTGGTTGCTCAGCGCCAGCACGGCCTGCACCGTGATGTTCATGATCATCATGCCCTTGGCACGCAGCTTGAAAGGTAAGACTTCAAGAGCATAAGCAATCAACATGCCAGAGAACCCGATATCGTAAGAGATGCCGAAGAGCCAGATGAAAACGAGTTGCGCCCAGCCCGCGGTGTAATTCTTCAGGTCTGAGTTCTCATAGATCGCCCCGCACACCGTCCAACTCGCGAACGAGATCACCATGCCCGAAATAGAGACAAGGAAGAGCGGACGCCGGCCGAACCTGTCTACGTTCAGCGCGGCTAACACCGTGACGATCAAGTCCAGAATCGTCTTGCCGCCGCTTATCTACATTTGAAATACATAAAATTAGTGCTGCACTCATAATCTGGTAGGTTTGTTCTGTGCAACGTACCGCGAGCTTCTTGTTCTGATCCGTGATGCCGGCCCCTTCATAGATGGTGTCGATGTAGTTAGAGAAGAGCGCGTTACCGCTATACTGTGATATCACGCCGAGCGAGACGAGGATGGCGAGGCGCCAGCGGTTTCCCTTGGTGCGGACGAAGTCGAGGTAGCCGGCGGAGCGCTCGACCTGCTGCTCGATCTTGAGCGTCTCCTTGATCTCGCGGTACTCGAACTGCACGAGGAGGTCGTGCTTCTTCCCTCCGGCGTGGTACTTGGCCAGGATGTTGAGCGCCTCGCGGTGTCGGTCCTTGGACATGAGGTAGCGCGGGCTCTCGGGGATCCAGTACAGGAACAGGATCTGGGTGAGCGACGGTAAAGTCTGTAAGAGGGTGATGGAGCGCCACGACCAGTCGTTGGGAATCCGGGCTGTGCCCCAGCCTATCCAAGCTACCTGTGGACGAACATTATGTGTAAGTAAGCGAGGCAGCGAAGCGCATATCTGGGATAGGGCTGATGCCTCCTGCATACCATAAGTGCTCCTAAGTTCCACTAAAGTCCGAAGAGTCAGCAATAATGCCGGGATTGATGTTGAGGCAGTGTTTTATCTTACCAGGCAATTATACACAGCCGTGACCGGCCCGCGATGCTGCGGGTGGCATATCTCAGTCAAGAGCAGAGGAGAAGCCATTTGTGTCAAACTGGTCGCATACAAAGTCATCAGCACATCGTCTGATTATATGTTGTCTGAACTTTCATATGAGGAATGAAAGGCGAGGTGCGCATTTGGTCCTTACCTATTTCCAAAGCCGAGAAGGAATCTACCAGCAACGAACACTGACGATGGTTGGTGAGTATAGACATGTCCCTATGTGTGCATATGCAGTCAAGTCAGACTTACTTTCATAACGGGTGCAGAACGCGGATACAACACCACCCGCGATCATGAACGCGCACCCGATAGCTATTGAAGATTTCCGGCCCCAGTGATCCGCAATGTAAGGTCTGTGTGTCGTGTCCTGTTAACATGACAGATTTGGTGATAGCGAGAGAAATGTGATGAACAATGGAAAACCTACGTTATAAAGAAGCTGATGACACTCCCGATATTGAAGATGTTTACGAGGAGCCCCAGCCAACTATCCGCGACAGCTTGCGGATTATTAGGTCCGACCTGGGTCTGTGGGAAATACTGCTTCCAGCGGTCGATCTGTTGTGACGTGTTGACCAGCATGCCATCGTAGCCCGTCGTCACGCTGCCCAGCGTCAGGATCACGGCGATGGCGTACAGTTTCCGCAGATGCGGTTCCCTCGTCCATGACACTCTTTCGAAACGAGGTCCTTCCACCAGAGCTACCTCGACCTCTTCCCTTTCCCTGTTCCCTCTTGACCGCATCGTTGAACGGCTCACCATGGCTGGTATGATATGGTATATTTTCTGGGGGGGACCCCGGGCTGTGAGTTAAGTTGTTGGTATGTATAAGACGGTCCTACAATAGAAAAGATGAAACCCGGGTCATAGGACGCGTTTTGCGTGGTATGTAATACCTTGTCGTAACACTTAACACCTGGGTAAGGGGTGTTTCTTTGAATAGGCTCCTTAACCCTCTTTATGGCGGAAACGAATTAAGCATCGTTCATTAAAAGCATTCCAATCCAGCACCACACCGGTGGTGGGCGCTGGAGGCGATGGACGGATCTAATATATTCAATCATGCCAGTTCTGGTCTATGGGCAGGGGAGGATCTTCCCACTGATTGGCAGCCAATCAGGCCCGAATCTAGGTAACCCGAACGTGTTTACCGTGTTTCCTCCTCATGTCCGGAAGAAGTTGCTGGTGTGTGTATGTGTGTGTGTTAAGGTGTTATGGTGTGTTGGGTTGGGACACACGCAGAGACGGGCAGAGCCGGGGGGGAACGCACACTAGCGGAGCCCGTTCCCGTACCAAGCGAGGCAGCTGGTAGTGAAAGAGCCGTGCGTTCTTTGCTTGTAAGCCGTATACTAAATTATGCTATACGGAATTACTCTCTGCATACTTAGCCTTGAGATTCTATACTAGAGATGTATCTAGTTGCACGTTGTTAGGAGTTGATTTCTCAGCTACTAAGACGATTCGGATAATGCGACTATCTACTGAGCAGGTCTAGTTAGGTATTTCCTTCTCGAACGAGGACGGTCTACCAAGGATCCCAGGAAAACCGAGAAATCCTGGGGCGGACCAGTGTTTGGGGATGGATAGATAGACAGGGAGTCGCGAGCAGGGTTAAAATGAGTTGTGACCAGCATCCATCGCAACGGTGCACCATGTCAGTCTGCGATCATAAGCGAAATAGGTTTGCTTGTCCATTTCCCCGGATTTTACATGGATGCAACGAAACCAGCCCGACTTCTGGTAACCAGAAATTGACTAGACAGCAGATCCTTGGCGCAATGCATTTTTCTGACAGGCTCCACGGGAGCGAGTCGACGTGAAGCCGAAACAACGAGAGCAGAGGATGAAGATCCCCAGACGTTCAAGTGGGAGGGTGACTGTAACCAACGTTGACCTCTCTGCGGCTCCGTTTGCATACTTCGCATACAAAAGGACGTAAGTATGGGGAAGGGAGCGAACCTTTCTAGAACTTCGGGGCCAACTCTTCCACGACTGCAGCCGGGCCTAAACCCGAATCGGCGACAGCATAAAGCTTCGTCCAGCCACGAGGAGGGAGGCGTCGCAGTGTGCAGGTAGGCATTAGCTAAACACAACCAACCACGCAATAAGGAAGGGGGTAGCTTATGGCGTGGAGCTTGGGTCCTTTTCTTGGGAATCTCGAGACTTCGCAGAGTCACAGAGAGAGCAGAAGAGGGGGAACTAGTTCTCCGTCTAGAGGGGTCCAGGGGTTGGGCAAGTTTGGATCAAAGTGATCTGGGTAAATCCGGCAGAAAAGAAGACCTCCAATGACGATTCACCATTTCGCCTAACGCCTGGCCAATAGCGTTCCCTTGCCCGGCCAAATTTGTGTTCGTCCAGATGGTGGTTGAGCGCAGTACGAGATCGGCTTCAATTGCTACTTTTTCCGGCGCGACTAGTCCCTACGTAGCTCCAGAGTTTCGTTGTCCTCCGGATGCTGAGTCCAAGCAACCCGTTGAGATTGATACGCGAACTGCACGATCTATGCTGTGCCTACTATGTGTGCCGTATGTCACGCTGAGTGAGGTGCATGTGCAGTCACGCATACTACTTGCAGCATTTCATGTTTATGCATCAGTTCAAACAAACCCCCTTCCCCGCCTAGAGACCTACCTCATGTTACAGTTGCCGTCGTTATACAACAGACTCGTACAAATATGCAGAGGGCAAGCTAATCTCGGTTTCGCCTACTCACGGCATTGGCAAGACAACATGAATAGTACTCATTTGGACCACATAGCTGACGCTTCCAAGCGAGACCTAGGCACTGTATTTGAGGCAGATTCGAGACCTAAATAAATAACCCAACACTATTCTCGTCCATCTCCCTGAATAGCAGAACTGGAACTCGCTACTAATACCTGACTAAATTGTTAGAAAAACGGCACAGCACTGACATCGTTCTGGCCGAGGTTGCCCAGTGCCCAGTTGTTCTCGACAGTCTTGGTCAAGCTGTAGTGGTTGAATCGCGTAGAGTTAGTCGTTCCGACCTTGCTGCTGGGGATGACGCCCCCGAGAAGGACCGTGAACACTCGGTTGGCGGCGGAATAGGTCTCGCACTCGTCGAAGGTCAGGATGATTAGGGTGCGGTCGGTGTTGAAGTTCTTGTTCGACAGCAAGGGATCCAGGAAATTCCGTGCCCACTTGCCCGCTACCGTAACCGACGTGTCGTGCCCGTCGTTCGCTTAGGTTATTACATTACGAGTTAGCTGACTGACCATACCTAGCTCAGGGGGTTCTATTTCCGGGAGTGAGTATGAGAGATATAACATACTCATATTAGGCGTGATAAACATCCATTGAGGTAGCTTATTGGCGGCCAGGTCTCGATCGAACAAGGTGAAGTTCTTAATCTTGGCCAGGCGTTCCACCTCCGTGCCTACGGAGTCGTAGCTTACCAACGGGCTGAATGGTTGCTTTATTTAGTCATCTAGCACAGACAAAGCCAAGGCTTTCAGGGGTAGGTAGATGTAGGCTGCGTACTTGTGCTTACGAACATAGTCATTGGCCCCGGTCTTCTGGTTCATGTAAGTCCCCTGGAATCCGGAGTAAGGCAGGTCCTCCTGGTAGAGGCTCCAGCTTACTCCCGCGGCGTCCAGGAGATCAACGATTGTTTCCGTATCGGCACTGATTCGCTTGAAACTATCGTCCACAATGTTGTGGGTGCTCGCGCCGCCGGCTGCAACGTAGTTTGGTTGCGATGGGTGTGTTATCGCGTAGTAGTTGTTGAGGAGGATACCTTTCTTTGCGAGGTAGGCCAAGTTGGCTACCAACTCGGATTAGCATGGCAAGCCCGTTGCTAACATCCCGACAGGAGACTCACGGTCGCCGGCAGCAATGTCGTAATCTGTGTTTTCGAGCCATATCTGGACAAAGCGGTCGAACATCTTTCCCGTCACGCTACTAGTCGGACTCAACGTCAAAGCTGTGGCGCGGGCTGCTGCGATCGAAGCGCTTGCTGTGGCCGTATACATCGTGCCAGGGTCAACGGCAGCGGTAGCAGTAGCACCAGCGCTAGACGAAGCAGTGTTCCCCATCTCGATGGCGTTGTTTCTCGTGGACTGTAACGGGATATATCGCTCAGTTGTGGTTTTTAACCCTCGACCTTCGGTTATGTATCGATTGCATATGGCGACACAAAATATTACACGCTTACAACACGGGGTCTAAGCTTAATACTTTATAATCTTTCTTCGACCCCCAAAGGACCATATCATGCCAATTGCGACTTCGATAGCGATTGGCCCTTCATCGCCCCGACATTCGCCACGTGAAAAGCAGAGGTCCTTGTTAGTTCTGGGGCTTGTGAAAATAGGTAGGTGGCAGACTCCGCGAGAACCTTCACGGCCTCGAGCTTCCTAAATAAGATTCCTCATGTTACTTGGTGTTGACCAAAATATCATAAAGCTACCCACTCATGCGCCAGTGAGAATGAAGAAAACAAGAACGTGGGGGGACTCGCCTAAGCCCAACTTCAGCGAGCCGCACACTGGGTTGGCAGTTCTCGATAGCGGTTCCGGTCGGGGTCGGTAAGGATGCCGGGGTTTACCAGGTTTCTTGATAAAAGCTTATTTCTAGGCTTAACTAACGCACGTTGTCTTGTCTAGCCCGTACTTGCTCTGAAGATGTAAATAATGATAATTACATCGCTCTTCATGGGACGATGAGCTGCCGCTTGTTAGTTACTTAGATAATATGTATAATTGGGAAAATGATAACGCAGCTCCCTCAGCTTCAAAGAAGCATCTCCAAACCATATCACTACTGGCCAATTGACGCGATGTGACGATGCCTCCAGATTGCCTTTCGATGTAACCAACAACGGGAACGTACTTGTCGCTACCAAACTTGCTCAACTTGATACGTTACTTCCTTGGACCTTATCAGTCCTACAACGCCCTGTCAATAAACACATAACCCAATAGTAAATGGGGAGCGACAAATTATTTGCTGTGAAAGTATCGGGTTTCTTGTACCATGCGACATTGACAACATCGAAGCCAACGCGGGGCCGGATGACTTCTGGCTTGATGTTGCTAATGTTCGCCATGTTGCTTCGCCGTTAATAAACCGATTGGGAAATCATGTTGTGGTAGCTAAGTGTCCTAAACGTGGGACTCGTCATGCAATTCTCAACTGTGCCGACATCGACGTAATACCTGTCCGAAGTCCGACAGTGCACATCATCCATTATACCCGACACCGGCCTATTCCAACCGGTGGACAACAGCAATCCTATTGCATTTTCATATCCCGCATGATATCCGACACGCCGGCAAAGTTCAGCTCTTCCATAGTTTCCTCCCACAATCTCTCCCTAACACGGGCGCCTTCTTGGGTATACATAATCTCCGGATACCTGCACCAGACCGTATTAGCATTAGTACAATGAACACTCTGTGAAAACTTCAAGCAGTCGAGCCAAGTCAGTCTCTTACGGTTTAATAGCCCAGTCACTGACATAACTCCCATGACTCTCCTCAGCCCTAGCCACCGCGGCATCGACGTAGATACTGGCGCCGTCAGCCGTGGTTCTCGCCATGAGCAGCTCCATCAGCTTAAAAAGCGCGCTGGCCACGGCCCCGAGCTCCGGCCCGCCATTCTGGCCGAACGCGGTACCTGAGCACAAACCCGGATTCACCAGGTTAATTACGACGTCGCTCGCGCTTACCTCCTCAGCGAGCTTGGACACGAAGAGGAATTGTAAGAGCTTGGACTTCTGGTACCAGTGCATCGGATTGTACTTTTCTCGTCTGTCGAGCTGCGCCAGGACGGGTCCTTGTGTTTTGATTCTCCCCCATAGTGCAGCGTCTGAGGCCACGATGGTGAGGACAGGCGGTTTTGTCGTCGTCAACCGGGCCGATGACTTGAGGATAGGTAAGAGTAGGATCGTCAGCAGAGCGGTCGAGATGTAATTGACCTGGACGCTGTATTCGCGGGCCGTCTCCTCCGAGGCCTTGAACTGATTGCCGGCCATGAGGCCCACGTTCAGAATGACTATGTCGATCCTCGAGAGCGATGTCTTGCACTTCTTGGCGAACGCCGTGATGGACTTATACGAGTTCATCTCGAGTAGCCAGACCAATATCTCGGCGTTTGGGAACCCCTTCCTCAACCCTTGAGCTGCTGCGTCGCCCTTCTCTTGAGATCTGACGGCGAGCACGAGCCGCGATAGCCCTAGTTGCAGTAATTGGCGTCCGGACTCAAGACCTAGACCCACATTGGAGCCCGTGATGATGGCGGTTTGCGAAGACAAGTTTATACCGGCAGGTAAGGGCTTGCGCCGCGTCCATTGTCGGTAGATGAAGCCCAGGGGTGTGGCTTCGAATCCCGCTTCGCTTTCAAGTTGTGACGACATGGTTTTCTTCCGCTTTTTCCCCCTTCGCTAAGGTGAGGTATCAAACGGATACTGTAGACTGAGATGCAGGTTAGGGACCGTTTTCGTCTTTGAGTAGCTGAGACAAAAGAGAGACTTTCTATATATCTACATGAAAGACGTTTCTGCAGTATGTAAGCCGACAATAATCATGATGACTCCTAACCAATTAATAGTCGTACGCCGCCCTTTAAATGTCATCAGAAATTGCCCTTTGTCGGGAACATAAACATCCCGAGATATGGTTTTCTATTGTGCCTTTCTTTTTCGGAACTATAGACTTCCCGTGTCGATGTCGGATCATTCCCCAGATTCGTTGGTGCCTTACAAATTCAGGTTATTTTTGTGGTGCGCGAAGTCGGCCGAATTGCGGTGGATGAGACAACCTCTCTACAACGGTTGGAATGGCTGGGTCGCAGAATATTTTGGCATATGCTTTTCCATGCAACATTCTTACACAATGACTCATTTCGTGAAGATCGTACATACTACAACACTTAGATTTTAGCGTGGTATAGATGCGGAAATACTGATATAATCATCTATTGTAGTCTCTATACTGTGTACTTCTAGCATTAGCTTCGACAATTTATATACCTACCCATCTCTAAATAGTGTCATACCCGGTTAATTGATTGAGGTGTCACGTGCATTAGATGCTCATGTGTAAATGAATTCTATATAATACATTGAAGAGCTTCTATATTTGGAGCGACGAAGAAGAAGTAGGGAATTCAACGCTGAGTTGGGAGTACCTATCTCACTGAAACACACGAGATCCCTTCCGTCCATATTGTGGCGGGATATAAACAAAAAAGAAGGAGAAGAAGAAGGAGAAGAAGAAGAAGAAGAAGAAGAAGAAGAAGAAGAAGCTTTTCACAATCAATCTGCTCTCTGCACTGCAGTTATCAAGCCCTTATGCAACGGTGGCGGTGCAGCCCCAGTCAATAAGCCAATGTTCAACTCAGGGTCGCCCTTCTGCTTCGCACGACGGTACCCTTTCGTTCAGACACGCGCTTGAGATACGCTAGGTGTTCTCGTAGTCACCTAGGTCATACTGTTTGAAGTAGCGCATAGTTGTCAAGCAGCACACGACCATGATATCAGCAAGACTGAACTCTTCGCCTGCGAGCCAGGAGACGTCGGCCAACTGATCGTCCATGAAGGCCAGCATAGCCGAGAATTTCTCCTTGAACCGTTGCTGTAGGCCGCTTTCACTACTATTTGTAGAACATCCGATCGACTTGACTGCTAAGTCTCTCATCAAGGCCGCAAGCTTGACACGCCCCTCTGCGATAACCGGGGCAGCGCCGAGCGGATGCAAAGCCTTGAACTCAGGGGGTCCAAGGACCGGTAACCTGTCGTATTTCTTGAGTACATAGTCTATCCCTAGCTCCTCGCAAGGCCATACGACGCGGTCCGACTGGGATACACGGAGATGGTGAACGATGAGAGGCATGGCGAGAGACTTTTTTGTTTAAGAGTTCGGAGTGGGCGATGACCGTGATAGTACTCAGGTTTGTGGTCAAGGCATTTACGTACTTTATCTTGACTTATATATACTGGTATAAACCGATCTTTTTAATCCTACTTTAGGACTGGCAAGGAAGATGGAATAGCCTCCGTCCGATTCACTTCTTCTGGTAGTCAGCATGTTAAAGAAATGGATCCAGCTCTAAGAGGCTTGATCGTTCTTCTGTTCGAGGTAATTAATTAAGCCTTACTACGTTCTATCTGTTTATTTTTGCTGTGAGAAGGATTATGGTCCAGCTAGGGAGTCTAGGGAGATATTTCGAGCGTAGTGAGTTAAAGTGCAGTGCCCAGCCCGGAGGGTCGTACCATCCGTCCTTGGATTATCTTGAAATGCTTAAATACTGTAGCATATTGTATTACTTGTCGTATTCACACGACGTTTGCGCTATCTCCGACAGACAAGAGACATACACAAAGTTGACCTGCAAGGTATTGCTAACGTCATTCACGATGAAGGTTTACTTCATTCCCGGGTTTTACTTGATCCCGGCAGAGCTGGTTTGCAGGTTTATTTACCTTCATCCCGGCGCTCGGGAACTCCTCTATCTCTACCGATGTCCGCAAAGTATGGTCAGTATATTAACTGCGTAATTCTTCTTGTGCGGGTGTCTTGCTTGTCGAAGATATTGCAGGTGCCTTCTATACTGTTCAGGATATAATGAAACAAATCGATGTCCAACTACTGAGATTTATAGATCCGTGTCGAAGTTGCCTAAAGCAGCCAGCAACAGAGAACTAAGAGGAGTGAATGTTAGACAAATGTGATTACCGAGTATACATAAGAGACTGTCCTACCCATATTTGATATGTGAGATCTCAGCCTCGTGAATAGATGGTCAAGGGACAACTTCTAGTAAGCAGAGAGCAGACTACATTCAGAAGAAGACAAAGTTTCAACACGAGTCCGATTAATACAAACGACCGTCACACCTCTAACCCGATAATGTCTAGTGGCATGACTGACTCCTCCATCATAAATGCAATAATTGATGAGTTACGGTGCCCTATTTGCCTTGACCTACCGGATGCCCCTCGACGGATTTGCCGTTGGGGTCATCATACTTGTGAGGAAGTAGGTTAACATATCCTTGTAGAGCCCCAGATGTTCTTGTTTATTATGAACCAAAACTTTCCTAAGCTAATGACAATGTTTCTCTGCAGTGTTTTCGGGTGCTATGTGATTATGCGACAAAAGATAAAAAGATCCCATCATGCCCGCTCTGCAGAACATATCTCTCAGAGCCACACCTCATTTTGTATCGCTTATCAAACGTGAGACAGAGGTTCAAGGTCAGTCATCATAAACGATGGAGAGAAGTTCACGGTAAAGAATCTAACAGCCGGCATCATCGATATAGATACAAGAGATAGTGAGGTTGTTGAGACTCCGAACGGTCGAGACTCCAGTCGAAAGCCAACAGGCCGAGTTAGGCCTTCTAGTGAAAAGGCATGGTGTGGATTCCGCCCACAAAGGCGTCCAAACGGAAAAGAATGATGTGAATTCCACCGATAAAGGCGTTCAAACGGAAAAGAATGATGTAGATTCCACCGAGAAAAGCCTCCCAAGCGGCTTAGGATGGCCGAAGGTGGTCTTGGTACTCATTCTGTGTCTGGCCATTTTTATTGCAAAATTGTAAGTGGTACAACTAAGGGTACCTCGACAAGAGCAAGACGTAAAGTACTCTAGTGAAAACATTACTAATAAGGGGACCGGTTTGAATAGACCGTACGATTCCACTTTGCGGCTCAAGAAAGTCGTTGGGCAGTAGTATTCGGGGGTTTCAGGAGCAACTTCGAGCAATATTGACATGGAAGCCGAGATAGTTGATACGGGACTTGCTAGCCCACTGGAGCAAACCCACTAATGTCCTGTAAAGTTTGATGGGGTGTAAGGATATAGCTGCTATATCTAGGCCTAACTCAGGCAAGTAAATGCCCTACGGATACCTACCTAGGTACATACCTAATAGGTCAGTCACGTGAGGTAGCAAGGGGCCGCTAGCTGCAGTTAGCCCAAACCCACTTACAGATGTAGGCTAGGCGTCAATACAACTATTACTACTACCTAATAGGTCACGCCTAGAGTACGTAGGTAGGTACCTTGGTACTTACCTAAACCTTAGGTTACTCCCTTCGATCATACAAACTCCCTACCTAGATAATAACCAGATATCAAGCGAGGTTGGGCTTGCCCGATGCCAAAATAGTAAGACTACCTGGTATTTACTCCTTACTATACGTCAGTCTATTTATTATAAAGGCCCTGTGACGTCGTTGTGACGATTTATCAGACGTGGAAAGAGCAGGAGCAAAGTCTCTGGGTAGCTCTGTGAGGTTAAAACTCGTGGAATCCAAGCGTCCAACTCGCCAATATCGAAATCACAGGTGTGCTAGACAAAACGCCTCCAACCGAGGTAGGTAGTCTACTAATTGGGTGGAAGAAAGTCCCCATAATGTCCGACTACGGTTCAGGCGATGAACTCCTCGAAGATATCAATGCTGATGAGCTACTACGAAGCGGAACGAAGCACGCTAGGTCATCATCATATGATGACCATATCAGCCAACCTGCTAAACGCGGTAGGCTTAAGACCACTGATTCTGAAGCACCTGATGAATATGATTCCATTGCCCAGTCGGCCCTAAGGAAATACTTTGGCTATGATACCTTCCGTCATGAACAAGTGCGTGTCCATTTTTAATTCTGTTTCTGCGTCTTGACCATGTGCTGATTCTTCCTGCTCATAGGCGGCTGCCATCGGGACCATTCTACGAGGTGACAATGCTCTTGTCATATTTCCTACAGGCGCTGGGAAATCGCTATGCTATCAGGTACGATACCAACCGGATATTTCGTTTAGGTTACTTCGGGTGACAAGAGAGGGGGACTGCATATGAACAAGCATCAAACATGACTGACTCGATCGCAGATACCTGGTATCGTGTTTCCAGAACTCGACGCCGCCGATCTAACTAAACGGCAATCAAAATCAAGTGCTGGTATCACCATTGTCGTATCGCCGTTGATCGCGTTGATGAAGGATCAAGTAGATGCTTTGAAGAGTCGTGGCATCCCTGCAGCTTGCCTAGATTCGACCAAAACCCATGAGGAACAGAAAGCGATCAACGCCTCGATACAAGCTGGAGACCTCAGGATTCTGTACTGTGCTCCTGAAAGGCTTAATAATGAAGGATTTGTCGGAACCATGAAATATGTTCCTGGTGGTATCCGTCTCGTCGCTGTTGATGAGGCACATTGCATTTCCGAGTGGGGTCATTCGTTCCGGCCAGATTATCTTAAGGTAGCCCGGTTTGTGAGTGAGATCAAGGCAGAACGTGTCGTTTGTCTCACCGCTACAGCTACACCTCGCGTTGCCGAGGATGTACGTCTGGCTTTCGACATCAAAGAATGTCATATTTTCCGTACCTCCCCATATCGACCGAATCTACAACTCGAAGCAGAAGCAGTGCCATCAAAAGAGGAGAAATTTCCGAGGCTGATCAAATTTCTCAAAGATCATGATGGTCCTACTCTCGTCTATGTGACAATCCAGAAGCAGGCAGAGGAAATTGCAAATAAGCTATCGAAAGAGGGCTTCAGCGCGGCTGCATTCCATGCTGGTCTTCCTACAGAGGTAAAGACCAAAACACAAGATGAATTTATGGCCGGGGAAATTCGCATTGTGGTAGCAACTATTGCTTTTGGCATGGGGATTGACAAATCCGACATCCGAAATATTCTGCATTTTGATATCTCGAGCACGATAGAAGAGTACTCGCAGCAGGTTGGCAGAGCTGGCCGAGACGGAAAGCATAGCTTCTGCATGCTGTATCTCTGCAGGGATGACTTTTGGCTCAGGGAAAATTTTGTCCGGGGCGATTTGCCTTCTCGGCAATCGCTACAGAGTCTTCTGGTGGATATCTTCCTCGAACAGCCTGTAGAAAAGCTGCCTGACGGCGGAGAGGTCATTAAACTTAACCAGGTAGCATTGGGGCGGGATCACGATGTTAGGACCACAACCCTTGGTATCATATTAGCAACCATCGAACTCCGCTTCGGCCACATCCGGGCTATCACTCCGGAGTACAGTGCTTATCAGTTTGAAGCCAGGCCAGGTTACTACGCCGGAGCCAAGTCAGATGCATCGCCCGAGGCTAAAGCCATTATTAAACAGTCGGCCAAGGCGGTGAAATGGTATAAAATTGATGTCAACGCGGTGGCTCAAAACACTGGTCTGCTTCGTGCAGACATCATTAAGAAGCTCAACGAGTTTGATAATAGAGGTTACATCTTGCTCAAGGCGTCTGGTGTAGTCAATCGGTTCAAAGTCCTCAAGGAACTACCCAAAACAGCAGCGCAGATTGGGAAACTCACGGATAAACTGTATACTGAGATGGAAGGCCGGGAGGCCGATGCTATGAACCGATTTTACTCAATGTGCGACATGCTCACCGACAGCAAATGTTTTGCGCGGGCATTGACCGAATATTTCGGGATGGAACTACCGGATGGGAGGCCCCGGTGCGGCCACTGCACGTATTGTTTCACAGGAGAGACAGTTGTGTTGCCCCCTAAACGGACCCCTCCAGTCAACATGGCCGGAATCCTGGCGATTTTAGACGTCTGTGATGTCCGAGACGATCCACGGTTCCTCGCGCGCATTGCATTTGGCATTAAAAGCCCGAGAGTTACACGGCTTAAACTAGACAGACACCAGGTATTTGGGTCTCTGGAGGACCATGATTTCAAGGTTTGTTCCACGCATTCGCTCCCCGTAATTGCACTTGAGTAACTGACTTGACTATAGTCTTTATTAAAGGAGTTCACTACGGCTTGCATAGAGGCAGGCTATGAGCCTAATAAAAAGTTTAGTTGAGCTAAGGGTCGTCGTGACGTCCGGGTTCATAGTTGATGAATCCCTTCAAACGTGTAGGAAGCGCTTAGGGCAATACGAAGGCGTGTATAGGGTGCGATGCATATAACAGTGTCTAATAATGTATAAGGCTAGGCAGTAGGAGAGGAACAGCGATATTGACACGAAAAGAATAGAATCATCTAAACGGAGCCAAGGTTCGAGCATATCTAGGAGCACACAACTCAAGACTCTATGACAATTGTGGTGTGGTGTTTTGGATAAAGTGACTCGATGTTACCCCCGGATAATATTCTATGCCGTTAGATCTTGAACGCGCCGTCCGACTATAATAATAGAAATGGCGTCGGCCATACCTACCAGGTCACTGGGAAATTATTTCCTCAATAGGCGTCCTAGATTTTACCCGGCCAAGGAAAAAAATTGAAGTAGATGGACGGACCTGCAATATAAGCACACTTGGCCCGGGTCGAGTCTTCGCTTGATTTTATCTATGCTGTACAGGTATAATTCTATGATTTAACTTACACACAATTCACCACAAAGTCCTTACGATAAAGGTATTAGTAAAAATGCATGTACGCGTCCTCGCCTCTATTGTCGTTGCTTTTAGCAACGCAATAACTCCAGTCACAAGCCACGCCATCAACCTCCCAGTTCTGCCCCCCTCCTCCTCATCTTCACCAAAACCATCTTGCCGGAATGTGAACGCAAACGCAAACGCAAACGGGAATACAAATACAAGTACTACTTCTGGGAGCACATTCACTCTGAGCGAGATAACATACCTCCGCTACGAGACCAGCGCAGGAGGGTTCCCGTCTCCTCAACCAAACACCACGCAGCTGATCTTCTCGCTATTTAACGATGCGACGGGTGTGACGACGGGCTGCGCTTGTCAGAATGTCGTCATCTCATCGTCATCTACATCGTCATCCACATCTTCAAACTTGCACTCAGATTCAGATACAGGGTCGGGGTTGGGGTTGGGAAGCAGCAGCAGCAGCAGCAGCAGCAGTAGTAGTAGTAATAGTCAGTGGTACTCATGTCAAGACCGCTTCATTGACGACAAAAATAAATCGGAACCTGTCAAGACGAGCGTTCACGTCGATTGGGACGATTGGAGACGAATTAGTATTAATCAGACTTGGGTGTGCGATGATTTGTAAGTATTCCTTCTTCTCCTTCTTCTTCTATGTGATAATGCTTAGTAAGTACGACCACCAACGACTGACACTGTAACTGAATTATAGAGTCAATACGAGCCGGGTCTCCGCCTTGAAGTTAACACCTACCTGCACCGAGGACAAGACGGAGTGGCAATTTGTTCAAGAATGCACGGTGCCTGATCTTATTGTTTCGGCGGTACCAGTCACATCGTGATATGTTACGTCGTAGTATCTTAAGGCGTGGGCATAGGACAAGCTTGTTTAGCGAATTTATTGTAAACATGTGCCTGGAAATCTAAGATGCGGTGGAATGCTGTTCTTTTGCTTTGAATATCAATTGCTCGTGAAGAAGCCAAGTGACACATACAGTGAGTACCTTGCCTCTGGGTCAAATAAGCCATTGTACACCTTTAAAACATCAATTACGCCCTGATGTATGCTTTTCTGTGGTTCACAATCAAGTCCCATAACGCCTTCCTCAACCTAATGCTCGACATGAACGATACTGAACCAAACCAAGCCAATAAATGTATGCTTCAAGGACACGACCGTCCATGCTACCGGCCTCCTTAAACTGATGTTGCCGAAATTGCATTGTACATACTGTCGAGCTTTGTTCTCCTCGAAGAGAGCGATAGCGCAACCGCATGCCTTCATTCCCCCTTTGCTTTCGTCATTACTCTCAATCCGAACATAAAATGGAATCTTCAACCCTGGGGGGTTGGCTGGGGCGGGTAGTCATCATCGTAAGTTGCTTGTTAGGCTTGATCTGGGCCAGGCCATTGGCTGTGGGCGTGGGCCGCGCCAGATTGTGTAAGTGCTCTTGTCTGTGTCGACCTTTTGGCTATCGAACGTCGTTGCGGGCCCGCCTTGTTCACGCCCTGAAACGCAGGCACTTATGCTTCCAGTACCTGAATGGAGATTGTGGCCAGAGGCATAAGAGTTGGCGGAAACCCATGGACAACCGCCAGTCTGGCTCTTCAAAACCATATCTCATATACGATGCTCCTAATGCGTCCACTTCCGTACTCCTTGAAACTGACGGATGCGAGTACAGTTATGAGCGACTAGTTATGACGGTTCTGGGTTAGGACAGTAGTCGCAATGCCTTGGTAGCTAGCCCAACACTATATTGTCCGTGCTGTTAATTATCCTCCTCTATAATTCGCTGCACCTCTGGTGCATTGAGTAAGATGCGTTGTCCAAGCTCTTCAGGTTTCTTGCCGTCGCGGACGGCGCCAAAATCAAGGATCTATTGCAGAAGGGTCGGTTAGTCAAGCTGGTCTCGTGGACATAGGTATTCTTCCATCACTCACCTCAACATATGTTAAGTTATCCCGCTGAACAGCAGCAACGCAGCGTCGCTCATCGAACTTGACCTGCCAGACTCCACTAAGGTCTGTGAGCAGGTCCTCGAGGCATTCGCCAGTGCGCGTGTCCCACAACTTCAGCGTCCTATCGCTTCCGCTGACAACTTTACGCCCATCGTGTTGGAAGCACGTAATGGCCCCTGTGTGAGCCGTCAGAGTAGCTTGGCATCGGCCACTCTCCGGATCCCATATGCGCAGAGTACTGTCGGCTGCGGCAGATACGAGGCGTTGGTCCCGTAGGTCAAGTAATCCAACCAGGAGAGAATGTCCCTCAAGTGTGTGGATACACGCGCCCGTGTCGAGATCCCAGATTTTTATGTAACTGTCCATGCTGCCTGATATGCAACGATTCCGTTCCGCATCCAACACCACACTATAGACCTTTTGACTGTGGCCTTGTAATACATGCATCAACTCCCCAGTGCTGATCCGCCACACACGTACTGTATTGTCGTAGCTACCACTCACCAAGGTATCTCCATGGGCGGAAAGTGCACGCACGGAATGGGTGTGGCCTTGTAGTGTGCGGATAAAATAGGGGCAGTCGGCGTCATTGGCCGGGGCCCCTGTTTGTATATACCTTCTCGAGGCGGGATCCGGCATGCGCCAAACGCGCACTTGGCTATCCCGGGAGCCAGTGATGATCAGAGGATAGGGTGGCATCATCACATCCTGTCCGTACCTCTTCTTTCCAGTTTTTACTGGCGTCACGATCTGCAGACAGCGTACAGTACTCGTATGACCAAAAAACACCTGTGTGCAAAGGCCTTTCTCTATATCCCACACGCGAACTGTACGATCTGTCGAACCGGACACTAACATGTTGCCCTCATACTGCAAAGCCCAAACGCCACCCTCATGACCTTCTAACCGTTTCCGGAATTTGCCAGTTTTTGTGTCGTAGACGTGTATGAGCATGTCGTCGCTACCAGTTACTATTTTGTCGTCGTCGAACTGCAAGCAAGTAATGACGTGTCGCGGATGAGCTGCAAAAGCAACATGCCCAGGTTTGACCTTGCCGCTAGTCCAGCTTTTGCGGAACATGTAATGGCGTCTATATATCGACTTGAACAGGTGGAGATTCCTCAGGCTAGGGAGGCCAATTTGGGGGTCCGGTACGGCCAAGACGGCGGCATTGGCCGCGGAAATGGGGCCTTCAGATCTGTGGACTGTGCTACCTGTATAGGTTCGCTCGTCCTTGACATTGTCTTGATTGCTTGCTCGCCGCTTCGATCGGTCGAAACTGAAGCTACTCAAAGCTCTCTTGCGTTTATAAGATCGCAGTTTCTGGAGCGTTAACTCGGGTCTCTGGGCGGAGCGTAGCTCAGACTCGGTCGATGTCAGTCTGTTTTGTAGACTTAGGTCTACTTCGGCACCTTCGAACCCAACAGGATCTTGCCAGCCCCAACCTTCTCTAATAGCCCTGTCGAGTTCGCCTTCAGATAGGACAAACCCGTCGCGGTCCAACAACTCCTTCCAGCCAGTCTCGTTACTGTCTATAATGCTTCGCCACTGCTTGGACACCTGAGCAGCGCGGCAGAGGTCGCGATGATCCAGAAAGGAGAGGATATGAAAGGTGAGCTCCAGGGGAAGATACTGCATGGCATCGCACCTTAGTGCGGGGTTGACGACATTGGCAACAACGTTCAAAGTCTTTCTGGAGCACCGTCGAAGAAATTGATACATCATAAATGACTTCATCTCTGCTGGCATCGCGTCAAAAGCTTCCAGCATGGACCGGCTATCCATATATGTTGCCTGGCTAGTCCGCGGGGAACTGCAACGATTCAGTGCCCTCGAATCAGCTTCAGTCGAGGTGACGGATGGGTCACACTCATCCTCCGGCACATTCTGGCCTTCATTGCCCAGCGTGTCGAAAGAATCATCTCCTACGTGGAGTACGTCGTCATCATTCGCTGTTGATAACCGAGTTGCCTGTAGAGTCGGAGACAGCCCCGGGCTAGGTAGGCTGGCGTCCTGTGCGACAATAGTGTTGATAGGTCGTGGATGGTGCAATGCTCGAATGGACTGCTGAAGGGACTCGTCGGCATCAACGAATGGCTCAGGGTCCATATCCGCATCGGTAATTGGGGGCGTAGCCACGGTGCTATACACGGTGTGGGAATCGCTATCGGCAGGACTGGAGGCATTTTCAAAGAAGGATAACTGCTGGCTAGGCTCGGATTGGGGGGTCTCAAAGGAGTCGAGGTGCGTACGGTGAGGCTTGAAAGGTTTGCTAACAAGGCTTGGTGGAAGCTCCGCCGTGTCGGGGGTCACCGGAAAAGAGCTAGCAGGCCTATCCACTGCATTCGTATCACCGTCGTGGGATGTTTGGGACGCGATGTGACGAAGCCTATCGGATACGACGTTTGTGAACGACGTGGACGTCGTTTGAGCAGGAAGACGATGCATATTTTTCCTCGTGGAGATGTTTGCTACGGGCGATGCCGACCTTGGAGATATCCTCTGGTTCTGGCGCGGTGGTACCTGGGAGGACAGGGCATGGCGTTTGTGAGATGGTGAGATTGCCACTGAAGTAGAGTGCGAGGAGCCGGAAGCCGACTTGTTTGTTTGCGCCAAACCATCACTGATAGATTGTTGTGACTACAGAATGGAGTAGTCAGTATCCAAACCAGAAAGGCAGGGGTAAGTGGATTTGCATGACAACGAGGGAAACGGGGGCAGGTGAAGGCCAACCTACATTTTGATAATCTGAATCGTCAATAATAGCCGTCGAGGGAAGAGGATCGTCGATACCGAAGGTGACATGGGCTAGCTCAGGAGGCGTCGGTTTTCGGGCGAGGGGATACTCTTTAACATTGAGGGAGGCGAGTGCTCTGGTCTCACGCACGCGTAATGGCGGATAGGATCGCTTAGTCGTGGTGGTGGTAGTGACCGTTTTCGTCTCTATGCATTCTGCAACGTCGAACTTAATCATCGGTTGGGAATCGGGCTCGTCGAACTGGACCGACACAGTGGTCTGGCTAGAATGGGGTCGTCTAGGCTCCATGCCGGCGGCTTGAAGTCCCTTGTCCGATATGCGGCTACTGGGAGGAAATCATGTACGCAGAGAGTCAAAGGGGCTCGGCGAGTATCGACACGAAGCAGAGTTCTACGCGAGACAACCGATAATGAACCAGTATTTGTCGGTTTGTGACTGGGTTGGAGCAACGCGGGCGGTGTGAGTAGGAAAACCCCCGATACGAATCTGTGTCCTGAAGTTCCGAGGATAACACAGACTTGCTGCCTTCCTTGTCTAAAGTTTGAGAAACAGAACTACGACGGCGAGACTAATGCAAAACTCGGTAACTTTCAAGTTGCAAACGCTAGCAAGACAGGGCTCAAGCACTCCGAGAACAGGCGATGCAGTGGCACAGGGGGGAGGCGGACACGATGAAGAAGGAAGGGTGAATGAAGGAGCAAAGGTGGTATGATGAATACAAGTTACTGTCAGTAGGCAGACCGAGAAGGGAGAGAAGAGGCGGGAGGGAAAAGTGGCCAACGATTTAAAATACTAACTAAGTATAGGTACATACATCGTCACAGTATATAGCATTAGACACTGTGACTAGTGCCCTTTTAAATGTACCCAAATGAACGCCATTATTCTTCTACCACTCCAATTGGTACATAATCATTGTAATCCGCCTTGGCAGGTACTTAAGTAAAAGTTAAAGAATGGGTAACTGAGCATTATTCGTACGGTAAAAAGTATGGTACATACGGATGGATTACAGATACCCCACTAAGGCTATGAATAGATCTCCACTGTACCTTAATGTACAGCACGGTACGTGCCCTGTATAGCTCATAAGTGATGCTGTATTTGAGCATAGTACCAAGTAAAGGCTTCAAATCTTCCATCTCGTTAAAATAGTTTGCATCTTTAGAAGGCAATGTCTGTCCTAACACCTAGGTGTTTGAAAATGAGATTTAAGGTAATCCTAGAAATACTCAGTACTATCTGTATATACGTACCCATTGTAACTGTATACTAGGAGGCTATATTAATATCAAGGGAGTAGGCAAAGCATCATCGTACCCCTTTCTCAAGGTAAGCCTCTGTAGGCACCTCAGTCAGAACTTGGAAGGCAGCAGCAGGTGTACAGCAAGTATCACCCCTTAATTGTACCTAGTTTGAGGAGGCTGGACTAGGCTGGCAGACAGGCACCTAGCATAGTACCTACTAGGTAAGCACGCAATAGGTAACCCAGATGCAGTGGCGCCCCCATGGTCTTGCTCATTGGAGGCAGTCTGTTACAAGTGGTGTGTACGCGTTTCCCACAGGCCTGAAATAGTCTGACGTGTGTGTGTTGACGCCTTTCAGAGCGGTATTACTAAAGATAATAATGGGTTGTGTCGGTCATTTTATCTAGAATTCGCGGTGTAGCTAATCGATAACAGTTTGTAGTCAATAACATGCTGCCACGCATTGTAATAATAGTAGCCACATGTGCATCTAGTAGGTATTGAACTGGATATCTGGCTCACATTGTAAACTACTTTGAGTTTTGTCTACTGTCATTTGAGATATGGAATGATAAGGGTATTGGGGTCTGAGGAGAACGTTGTGGCAAGCAGTGGGCAACATGTCAATGCCGGTATATCAGCCCGCTAGTACTATCTATCAAGTCTTGCTTGCTGTACTTGTCTGTCGCTCGGTGGAAGACAGTTCGAGCAAGCAGTTTTCATGGCACATCCCACACGACCCGAAGCATTTATTACTCGCATATGACAGTGACAAGCTGCATTTGATAAATTAAGAGAAAATCAGTGTTACTGTCTGATCCATCAGAAACTGGTGAAAAGGAACAGACCATATAGCGCATAAGCTGGCATGGACCCCCAAGAGGCCATGCCTATTGGATAACACTGGAGTAGAATTTGGTCATCAGATGATGAGAATAATCATGAAAAAGATGACACGGCTGTCCATACTCTCCCAGTCGGTGCCAGGCGAGCCTGGAATCTCCACAATCCAGAGCCCCCCTGCCACTGCCACAGTTCACGCGCGCCGTCCGCATCTGCGCAGCTGCATGTGCGGGCTCCTGTGCGGGGTCGGCACAAAAGACCTGTTTTATCCTCGGTGCTGAGGCTAGAAAGGAGGAGCCACCAAGGATTCGAAAAAGCCGTCTGGACCAGAGTTGAGGCTCTGCATAGATAGAAATTTCCGCGCTTGAAATCTACCCACATTACGTACCTACTTAGTAGGTGTCTACTACAGTAATAGGACGAACGAGCAAGTTCACAGGCTGCTTGCCGGTTTATAAAAGGAAAAGCAAGCCAATAAACAGGGCAAAAGTCCCACAGACAAACAACCAGATATACGACGCGCTTGAAAGAGACAGAGCAGATGCCAGTGTGCAAAGACATAGCACGGACTGGTCTGTCTGACAGCCCCCATGGCGTGTCCGTGGTAATTGGGCTAGTTAGCCTGCCGAGAGTCAACCCATCGGTCACCGAGCGCCAGGCTCATCACAACGCGCGTTAGCCGATAGGTATTAAGGCTATGGAAAACCATCGGACAAACACAATTCCGGCGATACGTAGGTTATCACCTGGTAGTTGATAGCCACGTCCATCACATCACGATTTAAGAGGTTCTCACGCCATCTTCACGACTGTAAGATCAGAGAACACGTTCCGTATACTATTTCATCTTTTGACTAGTTATTATATGACCACCTACCTAGAGACGGGCTTGATGGAAGGTCGCCCGCATTGTTAGAAGCTTTGCGACAAAAATCAAGAGCCGTATCTTGGCGTCTAGTCTTGGCCATTCATCCAAATGTACGTAGGTAGTAATTCGCAAGTTATCAGCATAAACCCAGAGTGGAATAGCGATTTCCTCACCATACCATATTCCGGGGCATACACTGGCTATTTCTTGCAACTATACGTCCCCATATCACATTCCTATACCAGCCGTTTTCGAAGTTTTGAAGGAGCCGGATCCACCCATAAAGACCCAATTAGATGCCAAGCCATGCGGTGATGGACCAGCTGAACTGCGAATATGTGGCCAGCGTTATAAAGACAGATGTAAGCGGATGCATTTCGCTGCTCCTCCAACCTCGGAAATGACATCGGTTCTGGTGTGTAGTAAACCTCGAAGATAGTAGCATTGGGGATTGCCCTGACGCTGTTACATGCGTGACGCTGAACTCGGTGCAAAGTTTGAATGATGTGAGACGTGCTGACCGCGTTTGCTACCATTACCATATTTCACCATGTCGCGCCCACCACCGCTCCCACCTCGGAGTCCAAGGCCGTCATTTAGTGTGTACAACTCCGCTCCGCACCCGTATTACCCACCACCTCCAGGGCAGCCAGGGGTGAACCCTCTCCGTGCACCTCCGCCTCTCCCGCCGAGGCCGTCCAGCTACGAGAGCCCGAACAGCCCGTCTTATTTAAATGTCTCTCCGCCACCGCTCCCACCACGTCCAGATCCGGTGCCCAGCTCCCCTCCCCCTGCTTATAGTCCCCTGGACCCAAGTCAGTACACAGGCATCAATTCTGCTTATCAACCAACACCATTTCAGTATTTCAACCCTCCAAATCAAATACCATGGGCGAATACTCCGCCGCCACCGCCGGGGCCTCCTACTCAGGCCGCCAGCTCACCGAATTTCCAAATTTCTCCTCCTAGTTTTCCACAGCATTCACATACAGAGGCATCTCCGCCCGAGTATTCACCGCCAAACAGCGAGACTCCTCCTGGCGGAATACCCCAAGATACTAAGTCCGCTGCTGGCATAGTTCACACGTCCCAGGCGCCTATGTCTACCTCCCCCACAAACGCTAGCTCATCTCAGGTGATCCTGCAGCCGCCGGCATCACAAAGTATCCCAAGTTCTGTGCCAGGACCACCGGCACGGACAGATGGCTTAAACGAGCCGCAGTCCAACAGTATTTCTGACGCCAGTACCTCGCCTGCATATCCTACAACGCAATATACTGGGCTTGAGGCATCGGTGCAGTCTCTTCATCTTTCCCCATCTCCTCCTATACCCCCTAAAACTCTACTAGTTCCAAATGTGGTCCAAAATCAGCAGGTCGGACCAAATACCCCCTCACCAGGAACGCCCTATGGTCACACTTACGACAACCAAGCTCAAAGTAACCGCCCAAGTTCAGGGCCTTCCAGCGAGGCTGTGTCACCCGTTCCCACCACTGTGCCGATATTAGCCAGCCAGCCAGCCTCTTCTCCTCGCCAATACTCAACACCCCAAGAATCCCCTGCACCACAGCAACATGACCATGGCCATGGTCCAGCACTTAGATCCGTCACAGAATGCATCGACATACCCATGACATTCCCAACAGACTGGTACTGGCACCCCTCTGCGCCGGACTATCTCATCTGCTCGAGCTGTTTCGTCAAACATATCCACAGCACCCAAAAATTCCAATCCGTCTTCCAAAGCGCCAGATTCACTGACGGCAAACCGCGCGTGTGCCGCTTCAGCAAGCCGCGAATGAAAGATCACGTCTTTCCCCAAGCTCTCGCTACCGGGTCCCTAGACGCTGCCGTGGAATTCATGCAGCGGCGGTCCTCGATTCCCGACTGTAGGGGCGTGGAGGGCGTGGGGCGGAACTCGACAGCGGAGACGGAGATAAAGTGGTACACGGCCAAGGCGAAGGCTATACGGGGTTTCCTGGCCTGCCAGGCGTGCTATGAGGATCTCGTGCTGACAAATCGCGTTTTTGCGCATCAGTTTGAAATCGCCGCGGAACCGGATCAGCGACCACCCGCGGGCTGTATCCGGGCGTGCCATATGGCGATCCCGTTCCTCGAGAACGAGTACGAGGCGAGAGGGAAGAGACACAACAACGACTGGCATGGTTTCGCGGCCGCGGCGCGCATGTGCTTAAACGACAGGCAGCGGTGTCCCCGCGGCCAGCAGGTGGTCACGCGAGGAAGGGAATGGTTCGTTCCCAAAGCCGGGTTTCCGGGGTTAGTTATGTGTTCAGCGTGCTATAGCGACTATGTAGTGCACTCGGGCGAGGAGCACAAGTGGCAGGTCGCGGCGGCCCTGTCGCAGTTGACGGATCACAAAGCGCGCTGTGCTAGGGGTAGTAAGATAGCCATCCGGTTCCTCTTCGCGCAGGCGCATGTGAAGAAGGATTTTGCCCTGTTCTGGAATGCTATCAGTAAAGCGAGCCTCGAGGAAACTTGCGATGAACAGGGAATCGCTGACGGCGTCTGGTATACACTACCCTCGAATCCTAGCGAGTTCCGGGTTTGTGCCTCGTGTTATGCAATGATCCTTGAGCCTTTGAGCATTTCGCAGTTTTGGGTGCGCAAAAGAGAAGAAGGAAGAGGGGGAGGAGGCGAACAAGGCAAGTTGCTTTGTTGTCTGAACGATGCACATCCAAGACTTCGGGGCTTCATACCCCGCCTGCTGGAGATGTACTACACTCTTAATCCGTCGCCTCTCGAGGAGTATGCTTCTATTTTTGCTGCGATCCCGTTGTGCAGCCATGATGACCCCGTGAAGAATCGGCGGTGGTACGGGTGGTCGAATTGCACCATTTGCCAGGAGTGCTATCTCGAATTTGCGCGGCACAGCCCGTTGGCTGGTATGATGGAATTGGACAATGTTCTGTTCGAAGGAGATACTCGTAAGCTACCAACTTTGTCATCATATTTTCTTTTACTTGGAAGGTCGTTGTCACCTGAGATCCTTGTGTCCATTCTTTATCTCCCCTCCCTGAACGCGCTTACTAAACCTAGGTATTATCATAGTATGCAACATGTACAGCCCACGAATGCGCAATCTTTACACAGAATCCGGGAACGCAAGCCTACCCGACCTAAAACGTCTACTAGACTATTCCGTCCATCGATAGATAGTCTACGATCAGACTATGCCTTAGATCTAAATGATCCTCTTCTAGTAGTAGCTGGTCGCGAGGTAGGCGTAAATCCTCGGCATAGTTAGCAGTCATTACACGATGGCGAGATAGATGCAAGAGATCTCGATGCCGTCTGCCTACACCTACAGCACGCTCAGTGTCGGGTCCGGAGTTGTTAACTTGAACGCCTCGCAGGGCGCCCAGTACGGACAGCAGGCCATGGCGATGCCCAGTACCGTTAGCACCGGGAGTCAGTTCATGACTATCCACGAGATAGAGCGGCGGAGTTGGGCTATTGATTAGGGCATAGAGGAACCTTATGGCCGTTTCGTTTCACTGGTCGTTCATAGATCACATACATACAGATACACACAAATTTACATGCATCACGTGCATCATTTGCTCAGCAGGGACCAATATATTAGGGTCGAGGAATGTGTGTAGTTGCGAGCATTGTTAATCTGCTATGGAACCTGAGTTCTTCTCCTCCGTGTCTTTATGTGAGCCGCCAAGTAACCGTTGCTGTGTTCTTTGTGCCCATAGGCTTTGATCGACCTAGGCGCCTTGGTTTTGAGCCTGAGGATTGAGGTTCTCTAGGGCGATGCCCGAGGCTTCCTCGAGGGCTGGGCTGGGGGCGGGAGCAGCAGCCTGTCGGTTGCGACGCAGCTCGCCGCGACGCCGAATCGCCTGGCGGACCATCTTGTAGAGCCGCAGGCTGGCAAGGAGAAGTGCGCCGACTAACACCACGATGGCTGCGGCTACGAGGAAGACGACGATGTCTTCTGCGGACACTCCGTCGCGGCGGGTGACCGCGTTCGAGGCAATCTTTTCGTAAGGCATTATTGGCTTTTGTTTTTCTCTCTCAGAGACTATTTATTTCTGTTAGCCCCTGAGTGTCCTCACTACTACTCTATAAGTATGAACTTACCGTATGTTGGTAGCTTGCTTGGTGGGATTTTGGAGCAGGATGTTCTCTTGTGAAGTGCAGATTGATGATAGTTTGTGGGTGGGAAGGAAAGTAGAAAGTGCAACATGTTGCCGGTATTGTAAGATCAGTTTTATAAGACATCGTGGGGAATGCCGTCGCCAGTATAAGACTTCTGCTGCCTACTCGCGTATCTATGTTGCTGCTGCGAGGGATTGTCGCATATCAAATTCCTTTATGCGCCGAGATGTGTACAAAGTATGTTTATACACTTGAGTTGTTTAGCCCTGCGCGTACCTTCCTTAAGCTGAGCAAAGCTTTCGCACACAAAGTACCTGTACATTCCGGAGGAGAGTCAAGGCCTTTGTACCTAATCACATCAAAATCAAGGCGCTTCAGGGGGAACAATAGGTACCTCTCATTGAGATAGCTACACTGTACATCACATGACACTATGCCCTCACTGTAAGTACTATCTATGCGTCTTTAAGGATGATAACGGCATAACTGTATTAGGATGTCATGTAAAAGATGACATATAAGGAGCAAAAGTGAAGTTATATGGAGGATTCCACGCCTCTATAAACGTAGACAAGTGGCCTGACACTTGATGTGACAGTTACAGTTCAATAGAACAAATCTGAACACCCATTAATGCCGTCTCAATATGATGGTGCACCTATTTTGAGCATCTGTATATACCAAGGTATGTTGGTGTTTACTCAGGTGAATGCTGGAACATAAGGGTAGTAGGATATGAGTTTATACGGTGTGATCTTTGGTAACATTCAGATAAACATGAAAAGCATGTGCTTTTCATTCTCCAGCTCTACCTCACAAAGGTGCGGCGGCAATATAGTGATGCCAAATTGCTTGACCGGCCTAGCTTCTAGGAAAGCTTTTAGCACAATGAAATTATAAGATTTGGTGAGTTTGAAGCTCCAAACCAGCAACTAATCAGCAATTAGGGGCATATAGAATAAAATGTATGGGAACAATAAATTGGAAGGATATACGAAGTGCGCCTGCGTTTGAGAATAGACAGTATACTTTATCACCATCTAGGTAGAAGTGAAGCTATCGTGAGGCTGCCTGCCTTATGATTCCCTTGTAAGCCCATGAATCATGTCATACAAATTTCTAAGTCATGTCTATACTAGGTTTACTAGGACCAAGGACTGAGATAGCAGTTATAAGAAGAAAAGGAACAAAAAGTATTTATTTTATTAACACAATATCATTTACAAGGTTGTGTAACCCTCTACTGAAATGTGTACATCCAACCACTATTATTATAGTTCCCATAACGTCATAAAATAAGCCCCTTGTTATCCAACGCCCAGAGAAATGATGGCACTAAAGAAATTATGTAACGCGGGGGCAAGAAGATCATCCCATCGTCCTTTTAATTCCTGACAATGTTAGCAATGTTTGAGGAGATGTATCGGGTATGAAGCCCGTTTGGGGGGTAGGACGCACAAACAATATTGCAAGCATGGTAAGAAATAAGACACAGGTATATGTATGTGGCTGAGTATGCTCACACTCCGTCCCTTTAAAAGCACATCAGAATGACTGAAGACCAAGTAGGGAACTACACCCAGCATAGGAGTTCTAGGGCGTGCAGTAGTGCAGATTGTATAAATCTAACTGGAATAAAGAAATTGCAGCATGGGGACATTGAGGTCGGCGGAAAGGGAGGTAAGGGGGAAGGAGGGGAATTGGGATGCGATCTTGAAGAAATAATACTCACAGCAAAGCCAGCGTCAAATCACCATGAATTCTTGCCTTGAGCGTGACCTCGACCTCAAGGTTGAGATCAAGCCTCAGCTTCAGTGTATCGCTCTTGCCGCCGTCTCCGCCACCGCCGCCCAGGGCACCGCCAAGCGCGTTGCCCGTAACGTTACCTAACGTCCCTTGTACACCGTTGACGAGGTTATTCGCTGTTTCGCCAACACCACCGATGGGGAGGACGTCGCCAACGCCGCCCCCACCCAGGGGCAGTCCTCCGAGAGGACCACCACCCTGGCTTTGCTGTTGTGTTTGCTGCTGCCGCCTTGGGGGCGGTGCAGCGTAGTCTTCTTCTTCAGAATCGTATTCTTCTTTCACTGCGGGTTGAGGTGCTGTGGGGACTTTGGAGCGGTTGCGGCGTGAGCGACGACCGCCGCGGCTAGTGCCTCTGCTCTTGCTCTGGCTTTGGCCGCTGGGACTTGTTGAAGACATAGTGGTAGATGATTAAATTATGAAATTGGGGGGGCTGATGTTTGGGTGAATGTAGTATACGAGAGGTGGTGATAACTGATATATAAGCAATTGGACAGCTAGGTTAGGGATATCTTTCGATGTAATCAATTACTGATTTAGCAAAGATGTGAGATCTGATCTTTCTTCTCGTTCCTTTTGAACATCTACGCTAATATGTACTTGTATTTCATTTAGTGGGAGGGAAGCCCATCTTATTGAGCGGCATAGTGGGTACGACGTCATTGGTGATGTGACCCGGATCGCTAGAGCCAAGGTGAGTGGTTTCAGGATCAGGATTCTAATCGACACCCCCCACCACTACGTTATGCCCTGAACTTCTAAACCATACCCCTTTACATAATACACGCCACTTGAAGGTATATCTCCGGCCTTCAATTGGACCTAAAGCACCGTCATAGTTGGTTTGCAAAGTATCTGGGCAAGGTGGCTTGACGTAAAGCCACACCAAGTCTGGAGGAAATATTCGGCATGGCATCGCAAGCCGAGACGCATGAACCTGTTCTCGCAGCAGGCTGTTAGGCAGCTGTGTAAGTTTATACATACTCTTGAATGTACGTACAACGACGGCCTATGTATATGAATGTACGAGTAGTAAGACATGTTCATATCTACCGCGGTAACTTTCTATGTGGTTAATGTAGATGCCGGGGAATGCATACGAGGACCTATTAAGCATAGTCTAGATACGTCTATGCGTGGTATCAGAACCGTGGCCGTGCTGGATATTCGGATTATTTTACGGGTTAGGGCCTCTAATCTCGGGTCATGCGACTAGATACACCTAGCTGTAACTCTCGATGGAGTTCAATTTCGACTACATCTCGAGGCGCCATTACTTCATCAAGGTCCCCATTCTTATCATAGTAAACACACCAGGTGCCGTCCTCATTTTCGACAGCTACGAAGTACTTCTCACCCTCGAGAGTCACATACTCTTCATCCTCCGTCCAGCTCCACGGCCCGATAATATGACCAACTGTGTCTTTCCTCCCGCCGTGACGCAGCAATCCGGTGTCCTTGTCGGCGTAGATCCAGTTGAGCATAGGTGGATCGTCTGCGATGGGTGAGACTAAACCCTGATGCTCCTCTGGACAGGGATAGCCGAAATAGAAGCCGTTGAACCGGAAGCCGGCTACAGGACACGCCGGGTGGTCTAGATAGAGCTACTCTGGCGTTAGTTTGAAAATTGTGGTACACTAGGAGACCGTTTCTTCCGAATTACCTTATTGTCTTTGAACACTACATGCGCTGTCTGAGGGGGTGACACGCCATCGTGGGAGAACTTGGCCGTCAGATGGAATTTGATTCTCTCCTTTGCCTGCTGGTTCTGTTTTTTTTGAGCATCGATAGCTTCAGCTACACCGATAACTGTGGGGATGGCCCCGATCGTCAGTAGCCCTAAGGATGAAAGAGCCATGGGGTGAGACGAGGTAGGATAGAAACAGTGTGCGGATGCGGATGCGTACGCTGCTGCCAAGTAAAGCCCACTGAGACCTGACGGCGGCTTTGTGGATGATCAGCAGGAAATAATGGACAATGCGGCGGGCATCGGGCTCGAGTCGTGGGATGTGGTGAGAAACAGGTTCAAAATTCAAGGATGGTATCACCAACAATACCACCCGCTCAAGGTGCGATTTCGTGTTCGCCAACTTCCAGGACTTTAGCCAAGGTTCTAGCCATGTATCCTCTATAACGATGACCTCATTCCTGACAAGGGTTGTCGGTTTTGGACCGCATCCAGGGTTAGCAGTATCCACTGGGAGGGTCTTGACTTTTTATGCAGGCAACAGGGAGCTTCCATGCATGAAATGGGCGGTTAAACCCTGCTAACTGGCGTTCTCGGACTATGGCGTCACGCCTGTGTGTGCATTGTTGAGGACATACCGTGCAAGACAATAGAGAATAAAACTAAAGTCGATTCTCTACTAATACAGTTCGGAATATTTGGCTTCACTCAAACAGTATTCCTAACAAATCGCTCCCCACAAATTAAACCCCAACATGTCGTCGAGTTCAGAAGATATGGCACAGCAGCCAAGTAACGAGGGGCAAGACCGCGAGGACGATAACGCTAAGTCAAGTGATGAAAAGCCTGGGTCTGAACAACCTGGACAAGAGGAACAGAGCGACCAAGAAGGAAGCACCAAAGACAAACAGGAAAGCGATAAGAACGCCGAATATGAGAGAGAAGATAGCCCGAAAACTTCCCCGAAGAAACAAGAGAAGAGCTCAACTGCGAAACCCGAAAAGTCACAATCATCTAAGCCTGTGAGAGAGGAATCTGAGAGGGGCTCGCGCCGGCCGCGACGGCGTCGCAATCAACCATCGTGGATCGATTCGGATAAAGAAAACGCGCCACAGAAGCAATTAGCGCCTCGGCAACAACAACAACAGAGGGAGAAGCAAGAATACCAACGGCAACAGATGCAAATGCAGATGCAACAGCAGCAGCAGCAACAACAGATGATGATGCAACAACAACAACAGGCGCCGCAGAAGGGCGGTGGTAAAAACCCGCTCAAGTTGCATCTTGACCTTAATCTTGAGATCGAGGTCACGCTTAAGGCGAGAATCCATGGCGATCTGACACTGTCCCTTTTGTAAGTGTTGTCCCTTTTCTCACCCTCTTCATTCTTCACGAGTGATTTGCGGATCAACAGTTGTCATGCTCCAACTGCAGTTTGTGGGCTCCGTACCCGGCCTGGCCGCCAACGAGACATACAATTCCCTTCCATCTTCAAAAGCTTATTCATACCGTCGTATTGGCGAGGCTGCGCACCGGGGCTAACTATCAGTGAAGCGACACTTCTTAGAGAGACTTTTGCTAAGAAAAGACGTTTCTGCAATACAGGGAAGGACTTTAAGGCTGAAGAACCAGAGCGGCCTTACAAACGTTTAATGAGCATTAATAATAATCATGATAATTGTATGATTAAAGGAAGGGCGTTCACAAGAGGGACATTTGGAGGCTGACTACGTATGTACACCTACCTACAACGCAGGCTAAACAGGTAATTTACAACATTGTGCAATAGAAATGGAACTACCTGCATGCTATAAGATAATAAGATCTTAGTGTAGTCAAACGACGAAGTTGCATTATGGATAGCTGATATCGTGACAGCATTGTACGGATCTTGGACGTGCTATGGGCTTCGTTGCCAGTTGCAATTATTTGACGAGGAGAGTGTCGTACATAGGTCGTCTACAAGATGCCCAGCTCTAACAACAAGGGTTCCCGGGCACTTCATAAGTAAGTGGGAATCTCGGTATGAGCCGGATTATGAAGTACTTCTCGGCTATGCATCGATAGCTGCACGAGGCTCTGGAGAGGTGTCGTAAGGAGTGTATTCTGGAGAGAAAAACTATATTCACAGAACAGTCTTGGGCTAGTAGCCTAGGGTAGTACCAATAGATAGTCCATATCTGCAGAGCCCAGCGATCGATCACAACTATTTTCTTCCACTATCCGTTGAAGGCGGCAGGGATTAACAGGAGTATCAGTCCATTCGAGACCAGTAACCGGGGTCTTCCTGGTCCTAATTTTTCGAGCGTGTGCTGCACTTGTACTCTACGGCGCTGTCCTCCATGTCCCTCGATTGCAGAGTCAAGGCTCTAGCAATCCATTCAATCGCGACTCTTTCTTCGCCGCCATGTTGTGTCGCTTCTCTATAAGCTTGCTTGTGAGGAAATTCGCCGGTTTTCTCAGATATTCTCTGCTGCGAAATGTGAAACAAGTCCAGGTATACGGATGTACCAACCTGCTTAAATATCTATTGACAGGGATCATGTTCTGTCGCATCACTACTCCAAAATACCGCAACCGAGCCAAGTGTATGACGTAAAGAGTCCCCGTCACCACATATCCTCCCTTCATGCGCCCACTCAATGCAAGCATGAACCCTCCAAGAAGTAGTCAAGACGCGGTTGTGTTGTCAACTTATCCATGCAAAGCTTAAAAGTAGATAGTGCTTTGTTTGTTTCTGCAGATGCGTATTTCAGCGGATGAGCTTGACTTTATACATAACGTTATTCTGATAATCAACTTCATATTTTTTCTTTTCGTTCACGCCAAGTATATCCGACGTTGCGCGACCAACATGGCAGATACGTTATCCTCCCCAACGACACCCAAGAAGCTGTTCAAGCCTTCAACCAAAACCAAAACCCCGACTCCGGTGAAGAGGCCTAGAGCTCCAATTACCCCAGAGAACTCTCAACCAGCGCAACCGACAGACTCCGCACAAGACGACACAAATTACCAGCTAGCTGGGACGGAGTCAGCCGGCTCAAACCAGGAGCCTCCAGTTGATAATATTGTCGAGTCCACCGTTCTGGCGCCACTTACAAATTTGTCTACCGCCGCTTCAAACAATATAACCGATCGTGCCGGGTCCGATACGACAAGCGGCCTAGTCGATACCATTCTAACGCCCACCGATACTGTCAGCCGAAGCACAAACGCTCGTCCTTCGAGTTCCAGAGATTCTTCTCAGAATATCAAAGACTCTACATCCGAATTCAAAGACAAAATATCTCAAACCAAAGGGCTAGACCAAGGTCCAACTGGTGGGCTAATTGGCGCCATAACCGAGGCGCCAGGCGGAGCATTGGAAAGCGTATCAGACAGTCTCCTCCCGCCAGATGCTGATTCAACGGGTATTGACAAGTCGCCAACTGATATCGCTAATTACTTTAGAGAGCATGGGCACCCTGAAATGGGTGACTTTGTGCAGAGTTTAGTTGGGGATGAATCTGAGTCTACTCCCAAGGCTACGCAATCCCCTCGAAATGCGACGCCAACTTCGAGAAGACGGACGCCCTTAGATGCCAATGATCAGAAACGCGACGAACAGCCGACTCCTAAAGAAGCATCTGGAAGAGAAAATGATGTATTGAGATCTGATGGCAATCAATCAATTGGTAATGCGCCGGAGCCTGCTGACGTCTCAAAGACCGCAGATGGAACTTTTAGAGATACACAGGGGGACCAGTCGACGGAAACATCTACTGGCAAGATGGGCCAGCCCGATGTTTCCAAGATATCCAAAACAGCAAAACCAGCTGTATCAAAGCATGCCTCACAGCCCAAACGACAGTCACCTAGATCAGGCGAGGACAGAGGAAAAGATGATGCGCAAATGGTTGATAACATGGGACGGCCGGCCCACGTAGAGAGGAGTATAGAGATACCCTTACAGCGACCAGCAAAAGGGGGCAATAGCCCATCACGACCTGAGAAGGCAAGGACTGGAGAGGGCCTTGGTGAAGTCGGGGGCGTTGAAGACTTGCCAAGCACCGATGACCTACCAAGCACTGACGACCTACCCGAGATACCAGGCGACGACTCGCAAGATCCCCCGGAAGAAATGCTAGATCCGTCGGTTCACTCCGCATCAACGAGTATCTCGCCAATTCCCAAAATTCCAAAAATCGAGCACATCAGCTCGCCACCCCCGGCAGACCTTCCGGTGCGGGCCAAGGGACTGGCCGGTCACGTTGTTGACGACGTGGGGAATATCGTAGACGAGTCGGGCAAGGTACTAGGCCACGCAACGGGTGATTTGCCGGAAATGATAGGCAAGAAAGTATCAGAGACGGGCGAGATCTACGGAGATGCAGGAGAAGTCATTGGCTACGTGTCCGAAAACTTCGTTAACCCACCACCACCTGCAGCGATGCCGATACCTGTCGATGTCTTGGGAAACCTGAGGGTCGACCACGAAGGCAACATACTGGACTCTGACGGCAACGTTATCGGCAGGTTCCACCAGAAGCCAGGACCTAACGGTGCGATACCATCGTTTCCGCCCTCAGCTTCCTCTAAAGTTGAGTCGTCGGGCGAAATGCCCAAGGAGAAAGCGAACAAGGAAGAGCAAAGGCCAAAGATAAACGCACAGACGGGTGGTAGCCCATCAGACCTGTTTTTGGATGTCAAGTCGACTAATGATGGGATACAACTGACAATTCGAATTCCGACCATATTCTCTCAACCACCAAAAGAATAATTGGACACGATACCTACCAGGTAGCTATGAAAGGGGTTGTATGTACATGAGCTTTTGGGAGAAAACGGTATCGATTTGGGATCTTTGTTCTTTAGGATAAGCGACGATATCATAATAAATCACGTAATATCAACAATCTTGGTTTCCTTGCGTCTGAGCCCTATGAATCTGTAAGCAAACAAACGAACAAATAAAAGCTCAGAATAAAGCTCTACGCACGCTACTTTGCCGGAGTACAGATAGGCATATCAAACCCTCTAACCACTCCCGTCCAACACGTCTGGGCGCACATTATGCTCCTGAATCCTACAGCACCAAGTAGCAGCGGAATAAGGGCGCAAGGAGACTTTGGATGGAGATGGGGTTGAAAATGGAGTTACCAAGGTGACGCCACACGGAAAAGCAGTTGATTTCGATCCCATACCTACTAGACTGTTTATGACGTTGGCTTGATGTCGATCTGGTGGTGTGTGGCTTGATGAGCCACAGAAAACCGGTTAGAAGATCTTGAACGCTGTGGAGGAAGGACCGGGGTGACGTTAGCTGGGAATCACCGCCCCACTATCAATGCTTGGTGGACGACGCGACAAGGGCCGGTCCCACCTCGCTCACACGCACCGAAAACTTCACTCGGTCTTTCTGCTGCGACGACGCCCCATCACGTCTCGACAGGCGATTGCAATAGATAAGTATTCAGCCAAGCTTCGTCAATATTTGAGTGAGTAGATATCATTGCAGAATAAACATTAGTAGAAACTATCTGCGATACTGTCTCCGGGTTTCGTTCTTCTTGATTTTGTCACGATGCCTATACTCAAAGTCTGCCGTTGAAGCGTTAATTTGAGTGGTCTGTTGAGGATGTGGAAATAAAAACTGACATTCTATTTTCTACATCCATGCTCCTGTGGAGTCAACCTAATAACAACTAGTATAAACCTGCAACTAACTAGGCTCCGATCTAGTACATAGGTGCACTCCCATCCCACCACGTGTGTAACGGCACCGCACTACGATAGCCACGGCGATCCCACGGCCATCGAGCCGACTTGGGCAACTTCTAGGACACACCCCATGGTAGGTGTGGCTATGACGGCTTGCGTGGCTGATGGAGACCAGAACATGCACCACCTCTGCCAACTTCTTGACTTGCTCCCCCAGCATCCATGTTGTGTAATACGAATAGGGCCTTGGAAGTTGGCATTTCACCACCATGGGCCATGACCATAACCGCCAGGACCGTATCGAGATCGAGATTGCGATATGTACGCCTCCGTAATCACTGATCCAGAGCCGTGGAACGCAAAACTCTGGTGAATTGTTGCCGCTGCAACTCCTGTTTTCAGCCCTTGCCTTCTTTCCGTCCCCCTCCCCCGCCTCCCCCAAACTAACATGATATCAACTTAACAAGATTAGCAATCACTCAGAAGGTAGGTATTATTTACTACGTAATACTACAACCAGGTAACAACTAAAACATACCTAATTTTACCCAAGACGTGTTACATGCTGTTCACACCCTAAGGTAATATCTATCCACACCCTCTTCGGATCGGCATGCACTTTATTATGCTCTTGCGCAGAGTAGCCTCGTTATAAAATATATAGAGAGAAGACCGAACAAGGGTTCCATGTGGTTTCGCTCCCACTATGACGTTCTAGCGTTCTGCTCCGAACTCCCTAACCAGATGTCATGACGTCGAAAGTAATGTACAAAGGGTTCACGGCTGCGGGGAGAGTGCTGGTAGACCCGTGCTATTATGATGAATACCCCTAGTCCAACTTGTGACGTAAATAGGGGCCATAGCAGCATCTGAGCAGATATCTCGAATATCTATATAACGGACTTTGCCGAATAATCTATGGACTATGCCTTAAACCTCAAACTCTATGTTCCATCAACGCAGCTTAACTAGACCTATGAAATCTAATAATCCTAGAACATACTTATTTAATACACCTACACAAAAAATCACTACTCGAGAGAACCCAGTCACTATCATCCATCCTGCCGCTATGTCAGGCATCGCAGAATCAGCAAAGGGCCAGACCAGCAAGGTCAGCAAGGCCGCATCAGAAGCAGGCCAAACAGACAAATCCTTAGACATTCCCCAAGACAAGTCCGCGCCAAGATCTATGCCAGATGACTCCGCGTCGAACCTTGAGGCTTCGAGCGGAGATAATGAGGGCGAGATGGTGCCGGCGGCGGGCCGTATCAACGACCAAGGCGAAGTAATCGACGACGACGGAAACCCCATCGGCAAAGTAACAGGCGGCGAAGGGTCCAAATTCGCCGGCTACGTCGTCACGCAAGAAGGTGACATACTGGACGAAGATGGGGGTATTGTCGGCAAAGCCGAACCCCTGGAAGAAGCCAGAAACTACACTACGGAACAACAAGGAGAAGAGGGAGAAGAGGGAGGAGATGGAGAAGAAGGAGAAGAAGGAAAAGAAGAAGAAAGCGGCGGTGGTGGCCTTGGAGGCGCGCTCGGCGGAATTACTGATACCGCCAGCTCTGTTGCTAGTGGTGTGACCGGTGGCTTAGGGAAGACCGCCAAAGACACCACAAGCGCTGTTGGTGACACAGCTAAGGGGGCTACTAGTGCTGTCGGAGATGCCACCGGCACTCAGCAGGCTACAGACGCTGTTGGTGATACTGCTAAGGGCGCCACAGACACTGGTGGAGATGCTGTAGAAGGCGTCGCAGATACTGGCAGCAGCGCTGCTGAAAAAGTCGGTGATACCGGCGAGGAAGCCGCTGGCGCCGCCGGTGATGCTGCCGGTGATGCTGGCGAGGAAGCTTCTAGCTCTACCGGCGACGCTGCTGAGAAAGCTGCTGGCTCTGCCGGTGACGCTGCTGAGGAAGCTGCTGGCTCTGTTGGTGATGCTGCCGGTGATGCTGCCGGTGACGCTGCTGGCTCTACCGGCGACGCTGCCGGTGACGCTGCCGAGGGAGCCACACAAGCTGCGCAAGAGACAGCTGAAGGCGCCCCGTCAGCCGGCGGCTTGGGCTCTAAAGCAGAAGGGCTCACAGAACAAGCACAAGTACCCATCGATATTCCTTCTCTCCCACCTTCGGTAGCAGACAAAGTCGTCGCTATGTTCGAGGGCCCCTTTACGGTCGCCGACGGCGGGAAGATAACGGACCAGTCCGGCAGGATCCTTGGTAAACTTGCTGAGGGTTCCGACATCCAAGACCTAGTCGGCAAAAACGCCAAGGGCATCGACAGAGAAGGGAACCTCCTGGGTGAGAACGACACCGTGCTCGGCAAAGTCGACATCGCGCCTGAGGGGTCCATTGCCCAACGCATCAAGGAGGAAGTTCCGGAGGCTGCCGAGCGCCTAGATGCGATTGACGCCGCCAAAGAACAAGCCGAGCGGGCTGACCTTCCCGATATCTCTACCCTCCAGGGCCTGAAGATTAACAAGATGGGAAACGTCGTCGACGAGAAGGGTAACCCGATAGGAAAGGTCAAGAGCGGCGAGTTGAAGAAACTCGTGGGCAAGACGCCCGACAAGAACGGCAAAGTCTGGGATAACAACGGAAACGTCATCGGCGAAGTTGAAGTCTTGCCCGAGCGGATCGAAAACGAGTCTGCCCCCTTCGAGGACTTCCCCGACGCTACGGTCGACAAGTTCGGCAAGGTAATTTACGAGGGCCGACAGGTCGGCGTTGTAGTCGGGGACGACTTCCAAAATTTGATCGGTAAGAAGGTCGACGCCGAGGGTGATATCCTCGATAAGAACGGCAACACTATCGGCCACGCCGAGCGACAGGAAGCCGAGGAGCCCGAGGAGCCGGAAGAAGAGCAGGTCGACTACTCTATGCTGCGAGACAAGAAGGTCAACAAGCTTGGCAACGTCGTCGACGACAAGGGCCAAGTATGGGGCCGTGTCATCCAGGGTGCACTGAAGAACCTCGTCGGCAAGAAGGTCGGCGATAACGGCCAGATCTTCAACGACGCCGGCCAGGTCATCGGAAAGGCCGAGCCTGTCCCCGACAGCGAGCGTGAGGAAGCCAGGGAGCCCGCGCCGTTCGAGGACTTCCCCGATGCCGTCGTTGGCGATAATGGCGCCGTTATGTTCAACGGCGAACAAGTCGGTATCGTCGTCCAGGGTGATGCTAAGAAGCTCAAGGGCAAGACCGTCGACGCCGACGGCGATATCTTGGATCGCGCTGGAAACACTCTTGGACATGCCGAACGCTGGGAGCCCGAGGAGGCCGAGCCCGAACCTGAAGTCGACATGTCTGCGCTCGCCGGTAAGCGTATCAACAAAGTCGGCAATGCCGTCGACAAGCACGGAGACATTTACGGTCGGGTGATTGAGGGTAACCTCAGCCGACTCGTGGGCAAGATGTGTGATAAGAACGGTTTCATCCGTAACGAAGGTGGAGATGTTGTCGGCAAGTGCGAGCTCATCCCCGAAGCCGAGCGCGAGGGCATGAAAGAAGGGCCCTTCAGCGAGCTGTCGGGTTGCACTGTCAACAAAGAAGGCAAGGTTGTGACTACCAGTGGCGACGTCGTTGGCCGCCTCGTCTCAGGCGACCCTAAGGTCTTGGCTGGCCGATCGGTAGATGACGACGGTGACATCTTGGATAGAAACGGAAACGTTCTAGGCCATGCCGAACGCTGGGAGGAGCCCGAACTGGAGAAAGATGTCAGTCCCATGTCTGGTCGCAAGGTCAATCGTGAGGGCAACGTCGTTGATGAGAACGGAGACGTCATCGGCAAGCTTACATCGGGTGATCTGAGCAAGTGTGCCGGTAAGAAGATTGATGACGACGGCGATGTTGTGGACCAGAAGGGTTCCATTCTCGGACACGTCTCTCTCCTCGAAGACATACCTGAGCCGGAGCCGGAGCCGGAGCCTGAGCCGGAGGGTGAGACAGAGGAGGAGAGAGAGGCTCGACTTAAGAGAGAGCAAGATAGGAAGATCGCTCAACAGATCGCAGCCTGCCTTGAACATTCACTTGATAAGATCAAGCCTATTTGCAGGATGATTACGGACGTAAGTTGATACAACACCAAAAACTCATCTACTTTTTGTACGCCATTGGCTAATCGCTTAAATTTATACAGAGAATCAATCAAGAAGAGGCTAAGAAAGAAGAAGACCGCGACGAGGAAGAGCTCGTTAAGCAAGTCCGACCTTTAATCGAAGAAGGCGGCAAGATCCTCACCGAAGCCAACGGCGTGATCCGGGGTCTCGACCCCGACGGCCGCATCTCTGCGCAGGCCAAGCACCACACCGCGGGCCGCGAAGCGACCCCCGAGGAATTCCATCTGGCCGAGCTGCTCAAGGAGCTCACTGGCACCGTGACCGAGACCATTGAGGCCGCCAAGAGGAAGCTCGAAAACTTGCCCAAGGCCAAGAAGGGTATCAACCCACTCTGGGGTCTCCTCTCCGAGCCGCTGTTCCAGATCGTCGCTGCCGTCGGCCTCCTTCTCAGCGGTGTCCTCGGCCTCGTCGGCAAGCTCCTTAACGGCCTCGGTCTCGGCGGTCTAGTCAATAACTTGCTCGGCGGCCTTGGACTTACCAAGGTCTTGGACGGGCTTGGACTTGGTGAATTGCTGAATCCGCTTACCGGTAAAAAGAAGTAGTTAAGCACCTACATGCCTTTAACTACACTTTGGCTGTTACGAAAAATAGAGATTGAGGATGTAATAGTATGTGGGCAGGTTGAAGAATTGTGGTTTGACAAATCGGTTTAGGAGGATTATGATTTCACGTGTACACGTTTCTACACTTTATTTTTGATGACTTCTCATTTCTTTTGTCTGTTTGGAAAATAATATCGTGTAATGCTACTGGTAACATATATAATTGAGCAATACCTTTCTTCCTTCCAAACTAAACTTATAAGATAGGATTGTTGTCAATCCGTCTTGTCGGTGGAATGCTCGCATGACATGTCCCTCTATAACCCGGATTATACTAAAAACTGCGACAGTCTACAGATCTCACATCAAATCCAACATCCATATTATCAGCAGTACGTAGATAGCACAAGATTTCATTTGAGAGAAAAAATCAGGTAATTTACAGAATTTCTGTCGCCAGCTTCCATGACGTCTAATGACGTACGTGTGCCACAACGGAAGTCGGTAGGGGTGGCGACTTGATGATAACCTGTGTGAGGGAGTAGCGGTTCACTCGATCGCAATATTGCGAAATTTAAATACCTACATATCTAGCTCTACTTACTCATCAATATAGTCTTACTGGATTTGCACTATTTACATACATATTATGAATGATTGCTACAGTTTCTTGTACCTAATCTAACTTGTAGTCTGTCCCGCATTTTACCTATACTGCACTCTTACTTACCTACATTTACTACGATTCCTATGACCACCTATCACTTACTTAGAGGCCTCTAAGTATTATAATTATATTCTAACTAAGACATCAATATTGTGAACGCGTAAGGACATTATCACTCAACAAGTATCATGCCACGGACGCTTATCCTCTGCTTCCTCCACGGCTTCAAGGTGAGGTTTTGTTCTGATTTCTACCACTATCACGATCATTACAAACCTACTTACCTACATCTAACTCCTTCCGTCTCATCTCTATTGCCCATTTATATTTCTAACATAAAGACAGGGAAATGACGACACATTCCGCACATTCCCCGAAGACCTCAAGGCACGAGTCTCAGCACAACTTCCTGAGGACAATGTAGAGTCTATCGTCTACCCAAAGTACGATACAAAGGGCGAGTTAGGGCAATGCTCTGCGGCTTTTCTTTCCTGGTGAGTCTTATAATCAACACCCTTGACCAAATGAGACGCGTGCTGAGAGCTCATCCAGGCTGAAAGAGCGGGTCATGGACGTGCGCAAAGCGCGTTGTGAGAAGCCATGGCCGCCAAATGATCGAGATGTTGGGGTCATCTTGGTCGCGCATTCGATGGGGTGAGTTTTTCGAGCTTGAAAGCCTTAGTCACTCCGTCAGCATGACAAACAATTGAAAAAGGAGGCCGACGGGAATACTAACGAAATGAGAAAATACTAGAGGCTTTGTAGCATCCGACACGCTTTTTCTCATCTTGAACGAGAAATTGGCGAATGAAACCAACAACAGAAAAGTCCAACACGAAAGCCAAGACGGGGATACGGACGGGGATGAGAATAGAGAGGCAGGCGAAGATGAAATATCATTTGCATCATCGCCCATATTCCCCCTAATCCAAGGGATCCTAACATTCGACACGCCCTTCAACGGGCTCGCGCGTTCCATGTTCGTCTACGGCGCCTTCTCCAACTACCACAAGGTAAGTACCGTCTTCAACGTCATGACGGCTTTATCTGCTGCGCCTGCCGCTTTGGGGAAGACGGCGTTTAGACGCACGACTGCTGGGGCTGGGACCGGCCTCCCGTCCAGCAGGGGCTCCTCTACTAGTCCGGCTTGGAAGGCGTGGCAACTGGTCGCCGTTCGCACCGGGACGGTGGGCGCCATTGCAGCCGGCGGAGTCGCCGCATACATGCATCGTCAACAGATAATGGATGGTATGCGGAGTATGCGTGGCTTCAATAAGGAGTCGATGAAAGGTATGTGACTTCAAAGAATCTCTTACACTTCCATGTATCAGGTATAATTAGTTACGAAGCTCTTATACCCCCAACTCGCTCAGGATAACCCCCAGAGCAATGTTTTACCACTATATACCACTCTAAACTAACACTTTCTTTCCGTCTAGAGGGATATCAGCAAGGTCTTGATTCTATCAGCCAAGGGCTAGCATACATCAACCATGGTAATGTTGGGAGGTCCTTCGAATATCTATCGGACCACTTCACATTCGTGGGGACACTCTTGAAACCGCGAGAGCTAGGCCAAAGGTTTGAACGTATGGCGCTTCTGAAAGGCGTTGGCATCCACGATTACTACACTTCTCTCGGCGAGAACGGTATGTGGAGTGGCGGGTACTTCGTCCCCGAGCGCACGTTTTGCGCTATCCCGTCCAAGGACCACCAGGCATACCATCTCTTCTCGCGGAGGATTTTGAAGAATGTCGATGACGAAGTACAAGCACATATGAGCATGTTTATCCGGGACAAGAATGATGAATATGAGCAGATGACGCAAGAAGCTAGCAATCTTGTTGTGCGGTGGTTTGCAGACGATTCTCCCATTGTAGACCATCCCAAATTTGCCGAACCGGTTCCTGAGCCCATCGAGCAACCGGTCACTACTATACAAGACGGCCAAGAGGTTCCAAAGACAGACGATGTTGGAGAGAACACGGGGACCCCTTCCGGGCTATACATGGACGCTAATGAAGAAGGATCAGAAGTCCCCGATGAGTCGCCCCTGGACATTACGGCAGCTGCCGCGGCTGTCCCGCTGCCCGATGATGAGGAGGGCGAAGTTCCTCCCGTGACGGACACGAAAGAAGCACAAAGGAGCAATTATATGCGTTACCTGATGAGTGTTGCCCAGCAAGCTGGAACTGGTGTCAAATCATACGTGCCGACGAAAATGCCAGAGATGCCTTCAGGGCCGAGCTTCAAGTCATTCGTGCCAAGACAAATGCCTTCAATGCCTCAAATGCCATCTATTCCCAGGCCTACGATTAGCTTGTTCGGTAAAAAGCAACAAGATATTAACAATGACCAGAAACCCGCAGAGGCAACGGCGGATTCCACAGTGATTCGGTAACAGCAGGGGCGGTAGGGGCCTCGGAACAGTCTGATGTGCCACCCTGCTCAGACCGAGATACTCCATCTCAGCCACACCAGGGCGTTGAGACACAATCGCCGTCTTTAACCGTAACTTAACAAGGCATATCGCGAACTGAGTCATGCTAGCCCATGTATAAGTTGTTGTTCGGGAGTTCCGGCAGCATATGGTTTATATACTTGTAATTAAGTTTGAAAGCTGAAGGAGTTTGCATGGGACCCTAGGATGGTGTGGGCTTGTACTCTAATGGTACAGCGGGAGGCTTGCTCCTCGAATGTATAATCTCGGCTATAAAAGGCAAACCAATGATTATCTTTCGTAACCCGGAACACGGCGCCTGTATCCATAAACCCTCTCGATATACAGGTGAGTAAGGAGGCGTATTGGGTAGCAGAGAACTGGAACTGATTAGCAACTAAAAACGTCGGTAGCTTCATCGGTTAACTCTTAGGGTATCGGTGAGGACGTTGTGAATGGATGTTTGATGCGATCTATATTATCAGCTAGGCAGTAAGTCAGAATACGCTTGAGATGAATTAAAGTTCACATGATCCCCTTATGAGCTGTGAGAGGGCTTGAAACACCCCACTGCTAGCTCGACTGTTCCGTGTGTTAGCCCCTTTGCCTGCTTATAGCATCATAACACCATCAGCATTCCACTATTAGTGCTCGGTGACTTCATGATACTGTTGGGCCTTACCGAAGCTGTCGTCACGGGGAATGGCTGGAAAGACGAGCGGCGACCCTCATCGGGGTGTGTGCTGACTCTTCGCTAGTATAACAAAGCTGGATGTCCAGTCTTATTTCACTTTAATCCTGTTAACCTGTCAACATAGACCACATACTGAAATCTTGCCTACTAAGTAAACAGATATAACTGCTCGAATTCTTTTCAGAAATCAGTCGAACCCGTATACGCCGTTGAGGTCCTCAATCGAACAGGATCGCCGCAATGTCGGATAGAACGAACAAGAACCAACAACAAGGTGGGATCCTAGGCGGACTTGTCGGCGGCGTTGATAACATTTTGTCAGGCGGCGAGAAGGCCCAGGGCCAGTACGCATCCCGGAGTCTTCCAATCCCTCTTCTATAACAGGTTTTGGGTTTCCCCATCCCCACTCCCAAAACTCGATGAGAGATTTACCGAATCTGTCCAAACACTGACGCATGATCGCGTGCAGAGGCGGGTTGATGGGCGGCCTTCAACACACCGTCGGCAAGACCACGGAGGGTGTGGGTAACACTTTGGGTTCTACTACCGAAGGCGTTGGTAACATTGCCGGCTCAGCAACTGAGGGCCTTAACAAGACCGTCAAGTCGACAACCGAAGGCGTAAGCAATATGGCTGGCTCGGCGACTGGAGGCCTCGGCAATACAGTCAAGGGCGCGACTGGAACGGTGGACAACACGGTGAAGGGGGTAATGGGGACGACAGAAAACACAGCCAAGGGGGCCGGCGAGTCGCTGGGACAGCAACAGCGTCGTCAGTGAGTTGTTTGAAGTGGTCACTATCAGTTTAACGGGTTATTTGCGGTGTGTTATTAAATCGCAACCGGATGTAAATGCTGGCGTTCGCGCTGGCAATAACGGAGTCGCATCTAGTATGTAAATCACAGAATGGGCATAGCATTTCCTTGTAGGCGAGAATGTTCTAAGTAGTCCACGGTTGTGTCGTGAGATTGACGCTAGACAATCAAGGAGACAGTGCCTTCGGCTTCCTTTCGAAACCTTGGCGTAGCATTGAGTCCCGCGAGGGCAGCAGTTGCTTAGGTACCTCATACAGAGTCACGATCTGTAGGCTGCGACAGTTCAATATTGTCGACTATCAGATCTCTGTACCAGATTTTTCGAGCTAATACGTTTTCTATTCGATACTGCTCAGTTGAGGAGTGCATCTCCGAGTCTGTTATGTGCAGACGATCTTAGGCTCCGGGATATGTACGGGTACTGCTTCCATCTGTGGATTTCTATGCAACTGCACTGCCTCATCAGATGAGCTGACAAGCGGGGATATGATTTCATTCCATTCCATTAGTAGATGACAACCAGGTACTTTGGCGCGGGGTTGTCGGGTCACACCTCTTTAGCTAGGAACAGGCAACTGCGTGTGTAAACGAACCAAAACTAAGGTGCGTGGTAGGTACGTGTCCGCTACAAGTAAACGGATGCGATTCTACTGAGTACTCGCGCTGTTATTACTGCAGGCATGATCCGTACTATGCTCTAGTTCAATGTTCCGAAAGCCGTGATTGGTCGGGTCTCGCTTATCCTCCCTACAGATTCCCCAGGTTGGTTTGTACAGCGTAGATAGTAAGGTAGGTGCTAAATAGAGGTCGGTACGTTAACCGCTCTATCCACAGAACCAGTTTGTTGATTTGCGTGTTCAATGAACCATGTGACTCCTTCAGTCTCATGCATCTGAAACTGAGCGTTTAGCATAGGTAAGTGCATCATGTACTCAAGTACATGTACGTATCTCTCTAATTTATGTAAGTACCATATTGTACTTAGGTACAATTTAGGCAGTGCTGAGTCCATGATACACTACTACCAACCGTATGATTACGTGTCTGATTCTCATGCTCATTGATATAGCAAAAATAAAGCTCTACCAATCTACCTAGTACGAAATTATATTTTCAACGCAATCCAATGAATACCTACTGTATTTAGGTATTTGAAGATGGGTTAACAACTTACAAAAGTCTGACACCACGTCATACCCTCAGAGAAGGTATACCTATAGGGCATCGTTGAGTGGAGTGGTGGGGAAAACGGAGGAGATGGAATGAGGCCTAGGAACTCTCAAGTAAGCAGAAATACGCAATTGCTCCAAATGCTCCAAAATGCCCCATCACCCCCGGATTTACCCCAGGTTTTGCACAGTTAGGTGCCCACTACAAGCCCCTAAAGCTAGCTGTAATCAGCAGTGAAGGAGTCTCCATAAGCCCAATAATAACATGAACCAAGCCTCATTAGGTAACAAACCATGCAAGATGGATGTGGTGAGCAGCTCTACTATGCAGCTTCTTGACGGAGTTCAGCGGGAAGGGAAATCGCAAATCACGCCAGCAACATAACAATTGACTGCGGTCACGCGATATGCTGTAATAAGTCATCCTTACTGCACATGTATCGTACCACAGCAATTTGTATCTCCCACCCGCAACTTTTGACACGACTAGTACCTCCCCATGTACATACGGTCTGCATACAAGCACTAATTCCCATCGTTAGCAATCTATTCTTTACGCAGCAATAGAAATACAATGGCCTCTAGTTCGCAGGTCAGGAGCAAGGTAACAGGAAGAGTAGGAGTAGGTAAGCAGTAGGTTCGATAGGTAGTTACACATATACATGGGGAGCTTGCTACTACATGACTCTACCAAGTATGTACATAGGTGGGCAATACCGATGTCAGTTACCTATTATGGCAGTATAGTGTGTAATACATATGAATGCTTCCTTTCAGAAGCAGGAACCGGTATCAGCTGGCCATTGATCGCTTCACCCTTTTTCGAGCTTCCCCTCGCTCGAGTCATCTGCTACATAACAGGAGGCACAGCTACATGTACTTATGTACGTCGGTAAGGTACCTTTAATACGTGCATGTACATGAGGTACATATGTATTCATGAGGACACACCCGAGATACCTCATTTAGGTAGTCTGTCAAGAAACCCCTCTTGTCGAAACGCCCTTTTTACTCCCCAACCTTCCCCTCCTTCTTTCTCTCTTCTCCTCCTTTGATTCTTGTACACGTCCCCTCCTCGATCTCAGATCTCGTCAACCAACATTGTGCCTACCTACCTACTTACCTCAATTGCTTGTCCCGTGGTCCGTTTCTGCATCCGCGGCAACAATTGATATCTTATCACTATTAGCCTGCCACTGCTAGTATTTCAGCTCTGTCAAGGTAAGAAGATGATTCACACTGACCGAGTCCGCTCCGGAAGACTGACAAAGACACGATCGTAGCTGGAATCGTAACTCTTGTCCCAACAGATTCTTCTGTATCCACAGTCAAACTTATAGCCAATTCACCATGACGGAACCTCTCGCCAAGGTCGACTCTGCCGTCCAGGGCCTTTCGTCCTCACCACCCAAGGAGAAGTCGCACAGGAAGAGCTCGAGTGTACCCGGCGTACCTAGTGTCAAGGAGATGTGTAAGGCATTATCCTTTTTCGCGATTCCTCGAAGCACCTCAAACTAACAGTTCGCAGACACGACCAAGACGCCGCTAAAAGTCGCGGTGGAAACGCAAAAAACGGGATGGTAGGGCTGCCAGAACTGCAGTTTCTGCTCCCGCCGCACCGCTCGCTGACAACAAATTTTATAGGAAAATCAATTCTTCCTCTGCCACCGTTGAGGACAAGGACATTCTTACTAAGCCGTTGGTCTCGCCTCCAGTCAGAGTGATTGACTTGCAATTCCCGCTCGGTATTGTAGTAACGGCACGGAACAAGACCGGTGTCACAATTAAAGACGCCATGGATGCAATCTACAAGACGCAAAAGAAGAAGGTAAGCCTTGCAACGCCATGGGGACTCGTCTCTGTGAACCTGTCTTGCAAACTAACCTTTCACCTGGGAAGGCCGATGACGAGCTTACCGAGCCATACTTAAAGGGCTTCGAGTGGCCGCCAGCACATCCAGGCTGGGAGGACGAGATGGCACGAGTCAAGGAGGAAGATAGGGCGCATACGCGGGAGAAGCAGTGGGGATCCCTCATAATTCATCTATCGTCTGTCCCCGAAACATCCAATGTCGGTGGTGGCAAGAAGAAGAAGAAGAACGCCGAGTAGACGCCCTACAGTTACCTCTGCATCCAGATCTGTTTTAGCGTCCTGGGGTTTTTGATATCGCTGTCTCCACCTCGAATCAGTCCAGCGGCGTACGGAACACCATAATAGATTGTTCGGATGGCGCTGATTTATAATGGGCATGGTCGATGAAAAGCAAAGCTTGAGGAGCATTGGCCTGTACTTCATATTCTCCCACCCCGATTCTCCCTTATAATAAAGAATTGGAATCCTCTATATGATGAGCCTGCTGTGCGATAATAACGCAACCTAGAGAGTGATGCACCATTACTTAAAGTGCGGTGCGGTGGTTGAATTCAATTATCACATAGTACTTCTTCACTACTTTTACTTTCTAACCGGGCGCGACCTTGGGGGAAATGTGCAGCTCAGCCTACGAATGAAGGTTCTCAATTCCACAGGAACTACCTATACACACTGGGCAGGTAATAATGAATTAAAGTACAATGATCAGGGTAACTGCCCTCGTAGCCACCGCCACGCTAAGATGTGGCTGTACAGGTGCTAATTAATAGAAATTACTACGGTTATTCTCTTCCATCATTTTCATTCTTTAACTAATGTCGAGAAAGGAAGAAAGAAAGAAAAAAAAGGGGGGGAAGACAAGAAAACCTAATGCCCAACTCCTAACTTAGTAGACAGCGATAAAGCCCTTTCTGTTATGGTGTTACCACTCATTGGGGCGGAGGTCTGATCGAATCGTGGCCCGGCGACTCTCTGACCGGATCTTCTGTTCGCGCCGGGGTTTGGGTCTCAATGTAATATTTTCAGGAGGCTCGTCAACGAGGAACGGCCTGTCTTCGGCGTTGTCTTCAAAAGCACTAGTAGCACCGATGATCATTTTCCAAACGCTACCGGTATGATGGGTCGTATCAACTATATCCCAGTGTCCCGTCTTGGCTTCGATATCGTCGTCCAACCAGCGCATCCTTCTTTCACCAGTTTTATCATTCCCGAAACGAATGAACTGGATTGAAAGAAACACGCGTGGGAGGTTGAGGGACTTGAGACATGCCACAGCGTTTTCAATAGAGTGTTCGACCTTGGCAGCTTCGTTACGAAGACCGGACTTGGCTGCTGGCTCCCAGACCCCATCTGTCAATACGTATACGTTGATGCCCTCAACTTTATGAGACCATAGTTTCCTCATATTTGACCTCTTCGCGGCCTTTTTGATGACCCGGGGAAGGATATCTGAAAGCCTTTTCTCCATGCGGCAGCGACCATGTTTGTTTTGCGGGCGGTGGGCCTCAAGAAAGCCACGCTCACCAAATAGCTTGTCGTCCTTCATCTGCTTCGTGTGTCCCGAGGTATTCGTCATATGGATTTCGAAACCATCTGGGTCAATATTCCTGGCAATGTACGAAAGTGCTCGCGTCGTCTTCTTCACGTCTTCCCAGTGGGGTTCCATTGACGCTGAATTATCAATTATGAAAACCTGTTAATTGTTAGCGACGCAGTAGTGTTGTACCTGGGCAAACACTTACTTGGTCTCGGTTGACGAGATCTTTCAAGGCGATGTCCATCTGGTCTAACTTCTCGTTGTGTCGCTTGCTCTTGGGTATCCATTCGATAACTTGGCCAACTGAACAAGGATTATAAGAGCTATAATGATGCCCAGCCTTGGATTTGGACTTGTTGGTAGACTGGCGTGATACCGGGACCTCCTCGTAACAAGTGGTTATTGATGAAAAAGATTGCCCCCATGGGTCCTTTATCCCTTCGCGAGAACAGGGACGAAGTTGATTGTGAGAATCTTCCGTCTGTTTTTCCAGCTCTCCAGGCTGTTGAGAATACGGAAAGATGGATATCGAATTTCTTCTCAATTCGGGCGGACTTACCCCATCGCCATGCAGAGGAGGATCAGTTGGGCTCTTCAGGCTCATGGTTCGAGCATTCAAATCTAAAGTAGTAGTAGTTGGATTGCGGCTAGGGGCCGTAGGTGGCTGAGCTCTTGGGGGATGAAGTACACGGCGGAAACGCTCATGTAACTGTTCAGCCCTTAGTCGCGTTCCGGTTCCGGGCAGGAGCATTTCATCCAAAACGAAATCCATGACATTTCTGGAAAGACAGGCAACTGGTGTACCAAGATTTGATATCTCTCTTGCCTTATCCGAGAGTAACCGCAAGGCTTCATTTCCGTCGTGGAATGCTCCGCGGTACTCAGCACTGATCAACGACTTCAGATTCGATGTGGCATCAATTCTGGCTTGACAGAATTCATCCCTTCCGCGGTCGAATGTAGCCATCCATACGGCGGCTTCAAAGAATACGCAGCCCAAAGACCATACATCGACCGCCGGGGTGATATGTCCCCTCAAGCCATGGAGATCCTCCTTTTGCCGACTGGTTTCAGGGGCAGAGTACATCTTGGAGCCGTGGTTATCTCCGCCAACAGCATCATCATCTTCAGACTGACGACTGACGCTAGACAGACCAAAGCCCCCAAGTTTGAATAAGATACGTCCAGGCTTGTCAGGGTCGCGAAAGGCATATATGTTGGATGGATTCAGGCCTTGGTGGATGGCTACATCAGTCCTCCCAGCTCTTTTCTCGTGCAGGATTCGAATCCCAGTGCATAGTTGGCCAAGATCGTCCCATAAATCAAGCGCCTCCTGGTCATGGCGTGGCAGATACCAACATTTACGGAAAAGATCCGTCAGAGTCCCTTCATCCGCGGATTCAACCAGGATGGCGTACTTATCGCCTTGCGCGAAGGAACCATAATAGCGCAAAAAATGTTTGTTAATACTGAGGCGATCGACTAGACTATTGTTGATAGACATATATGTCTGACGCTCTTGTTTGAACTCGAGTTCAGCCTCGGTTCTTGAGTATTGTTTCATAACAATCGGGGTCTGGGGCACGAGTCAACGTTAGCATCCGTCTCTTACAGAACGAAGAAGGGTGAATGAAGGCGTATACCTCGGGCAATCCGCTCGACTTATGCGGTACTATTTTAGATATTTCAACGGAGCCGTTGGGCTCCCTGAATTGTTCTAAGATGTCAACTGGTAGGATGTGGCTGGGATCGAGGGCGGCTTGATCGTGGCTCATCCCAATACGATGATGACTATCATCGACAAAACGGAGGGGAATAAACGTCCATTGGTGTTGGAAAAAGGCCGTATACGCAGCTTTCCCATCGGGGCTGTCCGGGAATGGTAAATAGCTGTGATCTGAGTGCGACAACTCGACATCCGGCGGCTTAGGCAAAGGTAGCTGAAACTGCCTCCTGCAGAAATACGATATATAATCAGACCATCTATTTCTGGGCCCGGATATGTACACTAAGATGGAGAATTCCTGGAGGAAGCAATTGCGCAGCTTGTCAATATCGACATCTTTGCCATATCTACCGACAATTGACGCGATTCTATCATGGTCCCAGTAGTCCTTGAGCTTGTCACACGGAACATAGCACGCCTGGTCGCCCCAGCCATCGACTCCGTTGCGCTGGTTCTTCTCTACCCATGCAGCAAATGATTGGACTTGGTGAACATACTGAGGGGTAACGGGATTCATTGCGAGCACTTGTTCGTACGAAAGTTGTCAGAACGCAGTATCAGATGGCAGTGTGCATTGTGAAATGAGAGCAGAGAGTAGGACGGCGAGGAAAAGGAGACATATATCCGGTCACCTAAGAAATAGCCGCATCCGAGGAGAAAGGCATACTAGAGGTGGTTATAATCACGTGTCTACATGCGGACTATCAAAAGGTTCAGCTTGCCTGTGACCCAAGGAGGGTGGTTCTCATACCTGATCGGGCAGCAATTCGAGAGCGCCCCAATACGAATGCAGTACCATAAGACACAAGATACCGGCTATCGTCGAAGTCACATTATTGACCTTCCTTCGTGCGCGCGAGCCATCATGCGCGAGCAAACTTGATGGATGAAGGTTGCATTGCATATCCTCATCAGGCACAGACCTATCTTGTTCAACAACAGAATGCTTTTCCAAGGGCTTTCGAGGCCGGGCCTCTCATCCTTCACCATTCGGCTTTTCCGAGCCTGGGACAGGTGACACGTTGCAAGCACAAACCTTAGTGCGTCAGGTCTTATCTCTCTCTGATTTGGAGTCATGCGAGTTGAGCCTCCTTCTCCCCGCACGGCGCCCCCACCAAATGGCTTTAATGCCTCTCCCACGATGTTTGCTCGCGAAGACTGGTTAAGAATCTGACGAGGAGGGTAAGTTACCGTCCACTCCACATTGATCTTTCGAACAGGTAAAACAACGCGGGCAGCCCGACAGGATAGCTCGCAGTGTGAGTTGCTTTCTCGCAGTCTAGCCGCTGAAGGTAACCCGCGCCGATTAACGTCTGTTTTCCATTTTATCAAACTTTCGCTAGTCAGCCTACGAATCACTGATACAGCATCCCTTATGCACTAAATGTTCCCCGATAGGAATGATATCGTCACACACGCTGTTGCCTGCATCGAAGCTGTCTCCTTCTCCGTCTTTTCCGCAGTTTTCTGCATCTGCAATGTGGTCATCTCCATTTGTATGGTTGAGTCATTCACATCCCCGCCTAGGATTTCCTTCGAGGGTATCCCTTTATCTTCATGGTTCTAAAGTTCATGGTTGCGTTGTAATGCAGCCTAGATGTTGACGTGGTAGTAGAGCTGAAGGGCCGCAGGAACATCAGGATTCATCAGTGCCGTGCTGTCTTGGAGAAGCATGATCGGCGAGGTAGTGTGTAATCTCTCTCTGTTTTCAGCTCTCGTATACACCGCTCGAAGACGATGAGATGGGGTTTCAATCTCGTTAGGCTTGGAGGGTCTGGGGATCCCCCGACTGGAAGCCTCGTGTAAGTCGTAGTTTCTTTGATACGTCGCCCTAGGATCGTCAGCCTTTACCTAAACCCGAATCACCCTGCCACTGCCAACGTCGAAAACGTATTACATGCTGGCCCGTTATGTACCCAAAGATATTTCTCGTGTTCAGCCTCCTCGGCGGACTAGGGATTGTAACAGTGCTCGATCTCTATCCGAGAGCACCCCAATTCTGGTATAATGTATCTTGAGCCTCTTCCCGGTCCATGAAGTGGTCATGACGAGAGATGCATCGATGACTAGCGGTCGGGATGGTTCCGCCAGGGAACGTACCAAAAGCCTAAAAGGCAAGGATATATTGCTAACTAGGTGCTTACAGGTCAATACTACTAACATTGCGTTGTTCTTGTTTACCTGTTTGCTACTATGGTTATCTTCTTCCAGCGATTGCACTCCTATTACAGTCAATGTTTTTGTAGTGAGTCAGATTTGAGTTGTGACATAGAATGCCCTAACCTAGGTCATTACCTGTCACATCTAAACAAGCCATGTTCAAGAGCAATCTGATTAGGGAGCGCTGGCTGTGTCTCATGCGAACAAAGAAAGCCGAGAAGAATGGGAATAGAAAGCTAAATGACAAACCGATTTGGTATATAATATCGAACACTGCTGAAAGGAATGTTGCAGTGCGCAAGTCATCCATTATAGTCCTTCTGGCACCAAATTATGACAGTATATGATCAAGACACTCACGGTAAGCCGCCATCACGACAACTCCGAAATAGAAAGTAAATGCTGATACATCTGAAGGGCTTCCATACCCACTGGAGTCAACAATACCAGAGGGACCGCAAGAACCGGACAGGCTTCAACCGGACGAAAAGGGATTATCGCTCCAACACATCGGCCGACTCGACGACCCGTACGCGGCCCTCAGAAGGTTCAACACGGTGCTCCTGACCGACGACTCGGACTCGATGCAGTCGAGTTGGGACGAGGTCGGCGACATCCTGCGGATCATCGCGCCTATAATCACCGAGTACGACCGCGACGGCATCACGATCGAGTTCGTGAACCACCGCGCCAACGGCTACCACCTGACAGGTCGCAGCGGATACAAGCACATCGGGCTCGTGAAGGGGCGTCTAGACATGTGCGATAGCGTGGCCGGGATATTCCACCACGTGAAGCCCAAGGGGAGGAAATGTCGCATAGACAAGCGTCTCGCGTCGATCCTGGATCCTTACGTCAACAACAAGAATTCCTTGCGCAACGAGTACGAGACCACGCTGCGCGAGAGCGGAGGCAGGAAGAGGCCTGTCCCGCTAAACATCATCGTTATCACGGACTGCGACTGGGAACCCGAGGATAATCTCTTCAACGACAACGGCGCCATTGCCCGGACTGCGCGAAAGCTGGACTTGCTTGGCGCGCCCCCGTATCAGGTCGGCGTGCAGATCTTCCGCGTCGGTGATTACGGCAGGGCGGCAATTGATGATGATGATGTGCGGTTTCTAGATGATGGTCTTTGGAAAAGGATGGGTGTTAGAGATATTGTGGACATGACGACGTGGACGGGAGAGCCGGGCGAGCTGTCGCCTGAAGGAACACTGAAGGTGGTTCTCGGGGCTGTGAGGCGCTCTGTCGACTTTATGGAGGTTTAGATAGAGGAGTCATAATACTCGTCGGGATTGAGGCTGTGTTGAAAAACTGCCTTATCTAACCCAGATACGGCATACTTATTCTACTGTTGCGCAAGCAAGCTTTTTCTCATTTTGAATGGTATATTATAATCTTAACCTAGATGAGTCTTCTATTCCGCCTCGCCACAGTATAGATCAGGTGTCCATTATTCCGTAAGAATATCTCCCTGAGCGTTTCTACCAGTTGACGGAGAATACTCAAAGTGCCTTCATTCTCGGCTAGGTCCAGCCCATCAACAATACACAGTAATCTTTTCCCGGGACGATGCAAGCGCGGGAAGGCTTCTAGGATCCTCAACCCCGCACCAATACCATTCGGTCCTCCTCGTGCTAGCTCTTCGAAATTCCGTTTACACAGGTCCTCCCCTCTCTCGAACTCGTCCGGAACAAGCGTAGCGAGGTTGTAGATGAGCGAGACCAGAAGTTGGAGTATCACATATTCGCCTATAGTTGCGACTGTGTCTGTGGCTGTGGCTGTGCTGCCGTTGCTGTCTTTATCTTTGGGATACACCCTCAGCACGATTCCATCGTCCGGGTTACGAACGCGCAGGAATGCCGCCCACTCGCGGCCGACCTGCGCGGCGTCGATGTTGTACTCGCTCCCCGTCAATACGTAAACGCTATGCTGATGCGATAACCACTGCGCGAGCATTATCTGCTGAAGACCCTTTTTATACACCTTGAGCGGGATTGTTCTACCGGCATCGTATCCTATTGTCTCCTCTAGTGCTTCGAAGTGGTCGATATATGGGATATTGTTATTATTATTATTATTATTATTATTCGTCAAGCTCACGAGGCCATCTGCGAGCTTAGATAGCTCGGCTTTCGTCATATTTTTCCTTTTTTGGAAGGGTTTCTTTAGTAGTAGTGGTATTGTAGAGGCCATCTTTGCTGTTGTTGTTGTTGAGGTTCCCGTGTTAATCGTGGAAAAATGCTTTCTCTCCTTACTTTTCAGCCGCTTTCGAACTTGTCGTAGTGCCTAAAGTATTTAAATCAGAAACGAATGACTCAGAGGGCGTAAGGTAGCAATGCCTCAGAATGACAGATATTAAGGATCTGTACTGCAATGCCTAAAATAGCAAGCATCCTTTGTTTGCATCAATCTATATTACAAAAGGAAATTGTTGTAATATAAGATATATAAAGACATTAGCATATTTCGCTGCATATCACTCCCGGTAAATTATTATATTACCCGACTTATGATGCCTTATTGGCTAGATGATGGTGAAAACAATACACTGGTCCTCTCTAGGTGTGTACTCACCATCCATAACCCCCCAGACGTACGCCTCGCCCACCAGTTCGTAATACTCTAGCGCCCCTATACCCGACGGCGACGACAACGACGACGACACCCTTCTGAGGATATACGGCGCATTGCAATTCTGCAACAGAACTAACAGGTCACCTTGACGCGCGTCACCGGGCACAAGTCCGACATAACCCTGGGAGCTCAGCATCGGTCTCTTCTTCACCCACCGCAGGATCGTCTCCACGTATGCTCTGCCCTCTTCCGGAATCTCCTCCTCCTCCTCCTCCTCCTCCTCGTCGTCGTTCGTCTTAGTCTTTACATTCTTCTTCATGTACCTCTCCGCGTGATTCAGCGCCGACATGTACGCGCTGTGTATACTGCCGGGACCGGTGCCGCCGCGGCCACGGGCGAACTTGGAATTCACGACCAGCTGGCCCGCGCAGGGCACGTAAGGGCCACCTTCTAGGAGACGCGTTAAGTTGTCATCGCGGATGCCCTGGGGCGGGGAAGGATGCCGACGGACGGACTTTTTCGCAAACGCCGCTGCTTCCGATAGGAATGTGTAGATCGCTTCGTAAGTCGCTGAGCGCGATTGCATGGCACCGCTTGATGACGATGATGATGGTGATGATGAACTCTGCGTGCCAGCCCCCTGATGTTGTGCGTGCCCGTACTCGCGGGAGGCGGATCTAGGACACCATAGTGTCCCTACTGCGTCTATCGTGTCGATTACCACGCCCGGCCATCGCAGATAGCTCGATCCTTCTTGATCGCCTGCGCGAAGTAGTGTGTTGGGCCAGTTTGCGGAGGCTCGGAATTGGACAAGCCACTGTGTATACAAATATCTAAGGGTTAGTGTTGTCTTGTTTCTTTTAAAATCGAAGACCTGGGGAAGGGGCTTTATGTGGTATTTCTAAAAAAAGAAAAGAATATACGTATAATATTTAACTTCTTAGCAACAGAAGGAATCTTGTTCATGACAGCAAAAAAATGACTTACAGGCTTCGCCTGTCCATGACTACACATAGTCTCTAAGATGGTACTCGAGAAGTCCGGCACCCAGGTCGGCAGGGTCTTGATCTCCTTCTCGAGCGGCTGGGCCCAGGCCAGGAGGTCGGTCCAGCCGTTTCGCAGCAGGGCCCTCGTCGTGTCGCGGTAGACCTGCTCGACCGATTTTTTATAGTCGGCTTTGATGTAGCCGCGCTCCTGCGAGTTGGCGAAGCCGAGGAGGCCGAAGATCATGTCGCGCGGGTCGGTCGACCGCGAGCCCCGGGGAAGCTCCTTCATGCAGAAGTTGGTCATGGCTATGCGCAGGGAGTGCACCTCGGCTTGGTACACGGACGTGTAGATGATCAGACGGTGCATCTCTGGGTAGCAGGGCGCCGTGAAGGCGAATTCCTCTAGCTTCGGGCTCTTGAGTATATTACTTTTATCATTACCGGCGTTCAGACTTGTTAATGATAATGACAAGTCGTAGTTGTTGGCATTAGCATTGCTGTGTCTGCCGCTGTTGGTGACTATGTACTTCTGGTACGACTCCAGGAGTATCAACGCGCCGGCCAGCGTCCTCGACGCCATCGTCTTCGAACCGCAGCAGAAGATGAGCTCACGCGCCAGATACACCTCCTGCAGGACCCATATACGTTGCCAGTAGATGCGGTTGGAGAACTTGCTGTAGGCGATTGTGGGGAACCCGCCCTGTGCTGAGGGCTTCATTAGTCTCTCGTTCAAATCGGGTAGGAGGGCTTTCAAGATGGGATCCATGTCGAACGGCGTCTCGACTAGGCTTCTATTCGGACCTGCCTCTCGCCAGAACAGATCCCCGAGCTCTTTCAGGTGGGCCCAGAGCGCGTCGCTGGAGTCGCCACCCACCCCGTCCTCTTCCCCAGGATCTGCTGGCCCTAGCCATGCGTAGACTCTTTGGGCCGCGTAGAAGATCTCATCCATGTGCTGTACAACGTGCGACTTTTCTTCTTCGTTGAGCTGGTCGATGCAGATCGCATCGGTCCAGATATACATGTCTGGGCATAGAACCTGCAGTTGCCTTAATGCCGTAGTGAGGTTCTCTCGGATCGCGAATGGCTTTCCATTGAGAAGAATTGTTGGGCGCGGGTCGTCGTTGCCCCAGACATAAGATAGTGCAACAAGTGGAGGACAGCTTTTGATTGGAAAACTTTCCAAGGTCGCTCTTATTGGGTTCTGACCTTGGACGTCTGCCTGTGAGTCGCTCTGTTCTCGACCAAATACGTTACTCGGTGATATTTGCGCATAATTTCGTGGATTGGTGTCTTCCAGAGGTTCAAGTTTGATGAGCTTAATGTAGTCCAATTCCTTCTCTCCAACACCTCTGCGTATGAATCTATCTATTTCACGATGAGTCGGCTTCGGGGCCGAGAACACGTTAACAGTACCTCCAAATGTTAAAGGGCCAAATGTTAAAGGGTGGAAGATATTGGATATGGCTGGGAAGTGTACATGGTGAACACCTCCTCGAGTGCGGAATTGTTCTCCAGACGGCTGGATTATTTCAGTGGGTTGGTTTTTCTGATAGTGCGACGAGTCTTCAGCGAATTTTTTGTTTCCTTTGGAAGCTGAAGGGTTCGCATCGTGCTGAACTGGCTGGTCGCCGAAGCTGATAGATGGCATGTCTCGGGGCTGGCGGGTTGAAGAGCTGGGAGACGTGCTGGTGAATCTTTCCTGGGACTCGGTCTGGCCTGCCCTCGGATTACGACTGAAGTTCTGAGATGAAGCTGATCCAAAACCGCGCAGCTGACTTTCCCCCGCCCCATACGGGTGATTTGGCCCCCAATTGGCCCCGTAAGGCGAGCGGTTGTTCAGGGAATAGAATGCCTGGGCCTGTTGGGGGTATGGCGTGTCATAGAACGTACCCAGGGAGGGCTTCTTACTGGCATGAACAGGCGATGGAACGTGTTTCCGCTTCCGTTGTTGTTTTCGTATCTGCTCTTCCTGTAATCGCTTCGTCGCTTGTTGTTGCCGAAGCATCTCTCGCATATTCGCATCTTGGCGCTCAAAATCCGTAGGAGTCCCTCTACGCTTGCTGTCACTGATAGGCTCGTCTGGTTTCTTCCCGGGCACTAGGCGGCCTTGGCCGTCTAAAGGCGGTATTTCTATTCCCGGGGTTGGGCCACAGTGGGCGAATCCGACCTCCATAAAAGGGTAGCTCTCACGCCTCTCTGCCCTGTAGACGGGAACTTCTTCGGAACTATCATTGCACGAATCATCTCCCGGTGTTGTCTTGCGCTTCTCGGATACCGCTCTCCTATTCATCGCCAAACGACGTGGCGACGACTTGGTTGTGGATAATGACTCCATTCTAGGAAATAGTAGAGCATCTGCTTGTGAATGTGCCAGGACAGCCAAGATGATTTTGTGAGACGACTAGATACCTACTCGGATCCGGCATATACAACAACAAACAATTGTGGAGAATAGTGCAATAAATGATTCTATCAGGAGACATGATGTAGATAGCTTGAAACCATGCGATCGGCAAAGAGTCGTCGCTAATAAGACAGACTACAGAGCTGGTTCAGTTCAGCTTACTCATCGGGGAAATTAGCTAGGTCCAAGCCTATCATCGTTTAGAGTTTTTAGACTACGCCAGTGCTAGTTTCAGCTTCACTTCTCCTTAAGAGCTATATCTATAGTTTATGTGCTTTGCGCGAACGATAAATATTATATTATATAGTTACTACTAAATCTTATGAGATTGCGGCTCATCATAGTGACAGCTGATCACTAACTTGGTAATTAAATAGCCAGTGCCTTCTTCGTCCATTGATGCGACACTGTCCCGTTGCCTCGAATCTTCTCTCGGTACAGCAGCTGCGTCATCTCCTTGTACAGGTATGTAGAAGCACCGTGGTATCGAATCGAGTGGTCAGAGTCGGTGTAAGTGCGCCACTGCATCTTACTAGGAGGCACGCCCGCGCCCACGAGCAGGTCGATGAGCGCAGCAGTGTTCTGGTAGTGAACGTTGTCGTCGCCAAGCCCGTGCATGATGGCGAAGCCGCCCGCAATGTTCTTGAAGCCCTCGACCTTGCGCACCGCCGTCTTCTCGTAGCCTTCCGGGTTCATCTGCGACGTCTTCATGTATCGCTCCGTGTACATACTGTCGTAGAAGCGCCAGTCGCTCACGGGCGCGACGATGAGGGCCAGAGAGAACACGCCCGAGTTGGCCTCTACGACCTTCGACGATAGATACCCGCCGTAAGACCATCCGAAGATGCCGATCTTCTGCAGGTCGATGAAGCTGTGTTGCGACGCGAGTTCTTTCGCCGCCCAGATCTGGTCCTCAGCTTCAAACTCACCGAGATGAGACGCCACGAGAGATCTGAACTCTCGACCTTGATAGCCCGAGCCCCGGTTGTCCACGGTGTAGGTGATGTACTCAAGCTCGGGGTCTGAGGAGATGTACGCGTTCCAACCAGGCGTGGCGTATGTCTTGTCAACTTCTTGGGCGCCCGGGCCGCCGTATGGTGTGAAGAGGACAGGGTATTTCTTGGTTGAATCGAAGTTTGGCGGCAGGACCTGTTTGACATTCAAGGTATAGCCATCAGGACGCTCTAGCGTGAAATAGGTGGTATTCGGTAAGTTGTACTCCTGGAGTTTGTTCCACAGCTTCTCATTCGATGTTACCGTACGTAGAGGCGTTGCTGTGTCATTGACGCTATACAACTCCTGATAAGGAACATCAGGGCCCCGGTAGCTGAGAATATAATATCCTCCATCCGAGGAGAAAGAGGCGCTCCAAGATGCTGGCACTGTGTCATCTACAAGGGCCTTCTTCTTCCCGTTGGAGTAGGATACAGAATAGACATGTCTTTCCGTGCTGTCATGTTCCGTCGAGGTGAAGTAGATCAATTCGCGGATCGTGTCGACCTTGAGAATGCTTACAACTTCCCATTCACCACTGGTAAGCGCCTTCTTGCTTGATCCATCAGCTGCGTACAGATACATATGTAACCAGCCAGACTCATCCGATAAATCAACGTAGTACGCCGTACTAGATCCGTTGATGGGGCCAACGTATTGTATAGCGAGGTTGTTGTCGAGCCAACCATCCGTGCCGTCTCTCTCTCGTACAACTTTGGTCGTTATATAGCCCCCGACGTTAACAACCACGTGCTTTGACTGATCTTGCACACGGTTAAACGCGCTATATATTAGGCTGTCATGACCATCCGTGACCCATGCAACCTCACCAATAATTAGATCGTCCGCGTCAAAGGCATCCAAAGGGACTGTCACCTTTTCGTTGCTTCCGATCGTGAGCACAGTCAAGCTGACAGTCGGGTTCTTAGTGCCGACTTTAGGGTATCGCAACTCAAGATTCTTCGGATAGACAGGTGCTACTGCCATATTATCCATGAAGTACTGGACGGTAAACGTTTCGACACCGGTCTCATTAAACCCAATATATGCAAGCTTCTGGCCATCAGGCGAGAACCAGACAGCCGAGCGGGAACCAAAAATCTCTTCTTCGTACACCCAGTCAGGAACTCCGTTGAACATATCCGGAGAGCCATCATCTGTAATTTGAGTGATGGTGCCGTTCTGGCTGACAAAGAGATTGTTGCCCCGGACGAACGCGATTGCGTCGCCAACCGGCGCAAATTCTGCATATTGGATATCACCAACTTGATCCTCAACGAGTGGCATAAGCTCGCCAGACTCGAGATCCAGCACCGAATAGTCTGCGAAATACGAATGCCGGTACTGCTTGGTGTAGTTGGTAGCAAAGAGCACTTTCGACAGATCCGAATGGATCCAGTATTCCTGGAGTCCGGAGGGGATCGCGTCTGCGGACACAAACGTAGAAGATTCTCCGGTAATGAAGTTCTCGAGTATTAAGGCTCCATCATCGGCTTGATATATCTTTGAGCACAAAGGTCAGTTTTTGCTTCTCACCTCTCAGGTCGGGGAGAGGCCGGGGTCAAGCTAGGAGGTTGACCCTCACCCTCGCGCCGCGTGTGCCGTCACATTAGCTGGCAGAAGCATTAGAGCACATACATATTGGCCATCTTCGCCGCCGGAGAGCCAGCTGACAGAAATACTGCTTGCGCCGAATCCATTATTCACGAAAGTCTCATTCCACGTCAAAATTTGGTCGCCATTGCCTGTAGGTTGGTGAGGCTGTCGCTCAGGTTTAATAGCGAAAACAGCTGACTCGAGAAGTGCGAGGCCCCCAATTAGACGGGAGGCGTGAGTTGAAAACCTCATGATGAGCTACGTAACTCTACCGAACCTAGTTGACCCAGCTACTTACTTGAGTATCTAGTTGGCCTGATGGTTTGCAGGGCCTCTGAAAGAGAATTTGTCCCAATAAAGGGCGGAAAAGAATACCCAGGTGGTAGCGTAGGTGTCGGCTAAGGAGCATGAGACAGAACCTGGCCTACCTAGTGAGATTCCCCACGGTTATTTATGTACGAGAACCCAACCCAACACAGCTTGAGCTTGATAAACAAGCTGGTCGTGATCACACAATACCGTAGACATGGTATCAACAACGATCCTTGCGCCTTGGCTCGCAAAATTCATATAGCTTTGGCGGGGAAGAATTGGGGCTGTCGCCAATCGACGCATCTGTGATTCTTGGAGATCTCTTTCGCCTGCCTTGACGGGAAAGGCGAAAGTCAGTCTTTCCCCTGGTGGACTTGGCATCGGTCGAGATTGGAATGCTGATATTGCCCTTGGCGGGGAGTACGTATCAAGATCATTGTCTCTTGGATACGATGAAAACGGTCCCCGGCCCATATCTGTCTGACAACGTGCAATTTTACGTCAATAGCAACGATTATGGTACCCGATAGGTCCTTCGAAGGATTCGAGAAGAGTGATCGGAATTGGCTATCGGAATATTTGTGAATGACTAGGCGTACCGCAATTAATAGCACGCGTCTTTTCCGGCACTGTGTCCTCGGTAGATTGTAGTTGAATTGCCGAATGGAGTTCCGTACCGCGACATGTACTAGGTATCACTCCCTTTAGAGCTCCCGATGTATGTGTGAGCTGGTTCGCCATATACACTCGAGGTGGCATAGACAGCGAAGAAAGTAAAAATGACAGTATGTAGCTAGGATCCTAGAAGAATTTACATATATCTATCCTAAGTTGAAGGCTAAATTGAAGGATTGGGTTCTCTACTCACGAGCTGCCTAGTTAACCACGAGCTATAACGGTTATACGCTTGCATTGCTAGGGCGGCCTTGGGTTATACTAAGTATGTAGTAGGAGGCAAGCAAGTGCCTACGCATCTTGCATTCTGGTACCCAACTATGTGTTCCTATATTATAGGTATCTCTTGGATGTTTACCACCTACTCAAGTACATCTGTATCTGTGATTTCGAAACAGAGAAGAGACTGTCAAATACAGAGGTAAGCACTCACCTAACGCATTATGAAATGTCTACTTGCCGTGCTCAAAGCCCGGGTAGCGCTGGCTAGCGTCGGACAGCCCCGCCAACATTCCCCAATTTCCCCATGAGACTATACGCTAGAGGGTCCGGAAAGTCTTGAAGATGACGGAATTTGAGGTCTCTCCTCTTTCACAAAGCACTCCGCCCTGCGTGAACCTGCAGTAGCCGTCGATTGCCCGCATTGTTTCTTATAATCTCAATAGATGCTCCTTCATGCTGTACACCATGGCGATCACTGTACACCCCCTCAACTCGTTCCAGAGTACCTTTACTATAGACCGCTATAGTGAAGAAAGCACACGCGGACATTCTTAATACCCAACGAACAGCCCACTAGATATCGTCACGATGCCTGTAACGGCTTTCGAAGTTCCCGAGCGGTACAAATACCAGAACGGATTCGGTTCTTATTTCGAGTAAGTTTTTCTCTTCCTCAGAACAAGTGGCAATAAGCTTCAAGTTACTCACCAAATCAGAACCGAAGCTGTACCAGGTGCCCTTCCTATCGGTCAGAACTCGCCTCAGAAACCCCCACACGGACTATACGCCGAGAAGCTTTCTGGCACGGCCTTTACGGCTCCGCGGCACGAGAACAAGCAATCATGGCTGTACCGAATCCTACCGTCCTGCGCTCATCCCCCTTTTACCTCAGCAGCTGATGGGCCATTCAAGGCCGACAAGCCCACCGACCCTGCGAAACTAGAGTATATACCAAACCAGTTGCGCTGGGATCCCTTCGACCATGACGACCAGACTGACTTCGTGTCCGGAATGCACCTGGTAGCCGGTGCAGGTGATCCCACCTTGAAACAAGGCATCGGTATCTTTATATACGCCGCTGGCAAATCTATGGCTGATCATTCTGCTTTCTACTCGGCAGACGGGGACCTATTAATAGTACCACAGGAAGGACCTTTGGATATCAGGACAGAACTGGGGTGGCTCCTTGTTCGGCCCATGGAGATATGTGTTATCCCACGAGGAATTAAATATCAGGTCCATTTGCCTTCTGGGCAGGCCCGGGGCTACGCTCTAGAACTGTACCAGGGACATTTCACTCTTCCAGAGCTCGGTCCCCTTGGTTCAAACTGTCTTGCCAATGCTCGCGATTTCCAAGCTCCCGTGGCCTGTTTTAGCGAGGACTACGGCGCCACAGCTTCAGAGGGCCCAAATTCCTACACGATAACTGTCAAGTTTCATAACTCGCTATTCCAGACTAAACAGCCACATACGCCTTTTGATGTCGTCGCCTGGCACGGCAACTATTACCCATACAAGTATGATCTTGGCCGGTTCAACACCATAGGATCGATCTCATATGACCACCCCGATCCATCTATCTTCACGGTACTTTCCGCATTATCAGATCATCCGGGAACAGCAATTGCTGATTTTGTCATCTTCCCACCCCGCTGGTTGGTCGCCGAAAATACGTTCCGCCCGCCGTGGTACCACCGCAACACCATGTCCGAGTTCATGGGCCTCATCGCGGGCGAGTACGATGCAAAGAAAGGAGGACAAGGCGGATTCATGCCCGGAGGCGCTAGCTTACACAATGTGATGAGCGGTCACGGACCCGACGCGAAGAGCTTCGAGGGTGCGAGCAATGCTGAGCTCCAGCCGACTCTAGTGGGCAAGGGAAGCTGTGCCTTCATGTTCGAGAGCTGCTTGATGGTTGGCGTGACAGAATGGGGCTTGAAAATGTGCCGAAAAGTCCAAGAGGGCTACAGTGAAGAGAGCTGGGGTGGCGTCCAGGTTCACTGGAAGCGCCCTGAAGGCGCCAGCAACGACGGCCACTTGCTCGAGTACTGTAACTGAACGAAACACCTCGTTACTTGTTGACCTCAGAGCTTATGAAATGTAATGATTAATCCACGTACTTCATAGTGTTTACATCAGACCACTGTAGATTCAGAATGACCAATCAAACCAGATTTGGACATTATTAAGCTCTCCCACGGACTTTTGTTATCTCCAGCCTCCTTATTTCTATCAGCGACCCCGACCCCGACCCCGATCCCGACTCCGACTCTAGCCATCATTGGTTCCCATCATTGGTTCCCATCTGAGTTCACAGCTCGGTCGGGGCCGGAAATAGTCTAAGGTTACTTAGTATCCTCCTGTTTACATACGCACACATGACGCAATTGAATCTTGAACATGGGATCTATTAAAATACGGTGAGACGAAAAGAGAGTCCTGAGCGAGCAGTCTGAAATTGGCTGTTATGAAACATACAGCTACTTAACCTGGGTCGCCCGGATCACACGCACAGACAGCGTAATCAATAACAAACCACTTTTTATTTTGCCCCGAGTCCGCCTAATCTCGGACGCGGCTCTTAGCTAGATTATTCGTTCTAGTCAAATACGTACCTGCCCAGTATATAATGAGATCTCTATATAATGTCATCTCAGCTACCTACTCTACTTATGTGATAGATACTACTGCGTGTGGTGTGACTTACTTGCACATATGGTGAAGGTACACATTGTGGGAGGAGCAGAATAAACGAGTGACTATCTTAGCCAGTTATATTTTTATCCCCATTCTGGATCTTACACGTCCAAGCTGTACGAGGAAAAGCAACACACTCTCTCCATTAGTCCTACTTGGTTTACTTAATCATTTATCTATCGATTCCTGGACCGGTTTCGTGGATCGCCATCATCATTATCTATCAAGGCGCTATCTACGACATATTACATACCTACAAGCCAGGGAAAAAAGAAGAGGAGATTCTAGGTTACTCGGCTTGCTAGCTTGACACGTGAAGCGAAGGGAAACGAAGTAAAGAAAAATCAGACCAGATGCCGTTAAACGTCCTCGTCGTCGGAGCCGGCGTCTGCGGCCCGGCTTTTGCTGCGATGCTACGCCAGGCCGATCCCGCGCATCGGATCACGATCGTCGAGCGCGCTGAGAGGCTGCGCGAGTCCGGTCTCCAGGTTGATTTGCGATCACAAGGGATTCCTATCGTGGCGAAAATGGGCTGTGAGTGCTTTTTTCTCTTTAAGGTGATGGCGTTGTATTGGATTTGAGACCCCTGAACTACCGGTTTGGATTTTGGATTCCCTCAATACAGAAATAGGGGAACTGCTCCGCAACAAACTCACTCAGCTGCAGTTGTTTTCTTTAGTCTACACAGCCATGTTTTCTCTTACATGCCCAGGTAAACGGCCACCGAAAGGTAACATTTTAACTAACGGAAGATTGCAGTAATGGACGCCATACGCAAACGTGTCGTTCCCGAAAACGGCATGGCGTTCGTAGACGCGAAAGGGCACGCCTATGCGGCCTTCGGCAAGAACGACTCTGGGAAGGGTGCGCAGGCCATGACGAGCGAGTACGAGATCATGCGCGGGGACTTGGTGAATATCTTCTACCGAGCCAGTCTCGGCCTGGACCAAGACTACGGCGACGACAACAACGATGACAAGAAGCACGACCTCAAAAAAGAAAACGCAGTCACATCAGCAGACGGCCACGTACGTTACGAGTTCGGCGTTATGGTAACGTCTCTATCGCAACACGACGACAAGGGCGTCGACGTGACTTTTTCTGACGGCCGCAAGGTGCGCTACGATCTCGTTGTCGGCGCTGATGGCCAGTGGTCGCGCACGCGTCGCATGATCTTCGGATACGACAATACGAATAGAGATCAAGGTAGCGGCGCCATCACAGACCCTCTTTTCAAATCCCTCGGCCTCTTCATGGGCTTCTATCGCCTGCCCCGTACGGACTCCGACGACGGCTGGATGAAATGGCACATCATGCCGCGGAAAAGGGGGTTATTCACACGTTCCGCTGACCCCAGAGCGCCCTTGCAGGTCTATATGGCCTTATTATCTGGCACCAACAGCAGAAAGGGAGAGAAAGAAGATCGATATGGCTTGCGGTCGGCGTTGAAACAGTCGGTCAAAGTCCAAAAAGAGGCGTTCATACAAGCCTATGCCGATCATCACGGTTGGCGCGTTGATGAATTGGTACAAGGGCTGAGAGATAATGTGAGCGATGAGGAGTTTTACGCTACCGAGATAGGACAGGTACACTGTCCGGATGGGAAGCTTGCGGTCGGACGTGTTGTGTTGCTGGGTGATGCGGGATATTGCCCCAGTCCTGTCACGGGCATGGGCACGACGCTGGCTCTTACTGGTGCGTATATTTTGGCTGGCGAGTTGACTAGACGTCGTGGCAATGACAGCGGGGATGGGGATCACGCCCCCGAAGCCCTACAAGCGTATACACGCGTTGTCAAGCCTTTCGTGGTCGAGGGGCAAAAGCTCATGGCCGGTGTCCCAGGTATTTTGTACGCGGAGACTTCTTGGGGTCTGTGGATATTGACTATGTGCATATCCCTGCTCTCGAAGCTGAGGATCGTGGATATTGTCGTCCGGTTGATGCCTGAGAATAAGGGGGGTCTGGTGATACCGGAGTATCCTGATCTGAACCTGGATGCTTGAGGATATCTCTACCTATTACCTAAGGCTGTGGCTCCATTGAAGCAGGAACAATGAGTTAAGACAATAAGACTGCAGGTACCATAGGTGTATGTATATATGTACTTCTAATTACCACCCACCTCTAGATAGCTTTTCTTCCTTCGAACCTACCAAGTTACCCATATTGCGCCCTAGTTCTTCGTAGAAATCTACTGAGAGGCAGGTTGTATTGGGTGACACTAAAGCACAAGACAGGGTTACGAAAGTGTAATAGGTAATAAATAGGAGAAAAAGTAAAATAAAGTAAGAGCCCAGTCTTGGATTCGAATCAAGGTCTCTCAGAGGTGTACCTCACTGCCAATGCGTTCTAAGAGCCGCTCGCCTCGCTACACGTCGACTCATAGAGCTGTAGAGGCAGGGGGCGGGGTAGATTCTGAGTGTGCTTTCCACTACACCAACCGGGCCATTGTGGTCGCTTGTTGTTGAACGACCTGTCGGCGAATATCGGTCTATAAGTTATAGTAGGTTGTTTGCCTTGGTCACATTGTTTTCCCCTACCTAGCATGACGATAGGTGGGTGAATCAATAAACGAGTATGACTGGAAGGAAGTCATAGAAATGTGTGGCTCCGTGCTTCAACCTCAGGGCAATGTGATCCAGTATTGACTAAGTATGGCTGCTCCTAAAACACCAAGGGCACGTCTATGGACTCGTGTGCTATCTGAAACATAGATATACTCTGCTAGCTCAAGGCTCCCATCTTATTTTGAAGAGCACCTCTGCAAGAGTTTGGAAAATCGCTAGGCGACACTAGCCACGATATAGGAGACTCTCTTCATAATAAAGGTTTATGGGTATACGGCTCAGCCTCCTACCGCCTTGTCTGCACATCGATCTAAAGCTCTTTGTTCATCTGTGGACTCTTGCTAATTCTACGTGTGAGACTCCACTGAAGCTTGATCCCAACATAGATGTAGAACAGCCTGACTTGGGAAGAAAGTTACCAAAATACCATTTCCACTTGTCTGGGAATTGCATACCATCAATAGTCAGCGGGTTACGCTGCGTACGTCCTTCATGTGTTCCTTTCTAACACCAGTAGCCCACCAAAGAAATTGCTTGCCCAATAACACCATCCCATATCCCGCTCTACAATGCTGTCCCAAAAAAAGAGATATGTCTCTAGTACCGCAGGAAAACCGTGGATCATGCCCTTGTGACAGAGAAAGTCATTTTCCTCAGTGAGCTCTCTACACCACCGGCGCCCATTTCGACCTTCTCCATCGGCTCCATGGTCACTTTCCACTTCGTGCCTGTGAGTTCCCCGACTTCGTTCCACAGTGTCTGCCAGGTTTCCGCGTTGTGTAGATACACCTTATCGCTTCCGGCTTTGCCATTTCCTCTGGGTCTAGGCATCATTGTTCCCACGTGACGTCCGAAAATCATGATGTCCCGCCTTTCTGTGTCTAGAAGCCGGACCATGCGCGTCGCAGCGCGCGCCTGCTCGTCCCACGTGAAGAGATGGAAGAAGCTGTTCGCATGGATGAACGTCATCTTTCCGTTCAGTCGATCCAGCGCATCCGTCTCATCAGCGTCTTCTCTCTGCCTCAGGAAATCGCCAATGACAAAAGTGCCCTTGAATTTGTCTCGGTCCCGGAAGAGATCGTAGCCCAGATCCAGAAAGCGGGGCTCGATGTCGGTCCCGTAAAGCCGGGAGGGGTTGACACCGTCGAAGGCGAGCTTGCGGAGAACTTGGCCCACGCAACAACCCACGTCCAGCAACCTGATTTGGTCGGTCGAGTCTGCCTCGGCCTGCAGCAGTCGGAAAAGTGCCACTTGGTAGTAGGCATCTGAGGCAAATCCTAGAGACGCAAAACGAAAGCGGCTGACGCACGAATAGGGATATACGTCCCACAGTCTATCTCGCTATATGTTGTGGGAAGTGGTAAGCAAGGTGGCCTGCCAAGCATACCTTGTGTGGTGTTTTGCAAGTGGCCGGCGTCCACTGCCCGTCGTGACGAAGAAAACGGAAGGCAGAGGGTGTTGAGTCAGACTTACTATTTGGTAAACGTGTCGGACTACGTCTTCGGGACGAATTCCGCTGTATCCGGTCAGTAGCGCCCGGACAGGCTCCACGTCGGCGGGAAGAGCATCCATGTATCTTCCGCCGGACAATGCGGCGACGGTTGCCTCCGTAGCATCTGTCCTCGGTGTCGAAGCGCTATTACAGCTGCGGTCGTAACCGGCAAATCGCAAGGCCGAGAATAAAAGGCTGTTCTTCCTAGCAGCCCGGCCGATAGTTGCCCTCTCCGCAACCATGAGGATCAACGGATGGTCAGGGCGGTACGGTAGAGTTCGCACAGTTGAGAAGATGCTTACATGGATGTGATAGAGTGTAGATCAGGTTGTACTTGGTTCATTCTCGCACATAGCAAGGTGGTCGCACGAGTCACTGCGTAAAGACAAGGCAAGGAAAAGAGTGAGGAGTTGATAAGTAATATGAGGGAGCCTTTGAGTTGAGGTATACAGGGCTGAAAATAGTAACTTGTAAGGGTCCTTCGCTTACCTACCTTGCCAGCCGGGTCCTGTAAACTCCATTATCGATGGGGCCATTGGCTGTTAGGCTTGTTTGCAGGCGCTAGAACCTCCCTTTCAGCCTCCCGAGAGCTGCCGAAAGCTGCCGTAAGAAGTTTCGAGCTACGAGAGGGATCTACGCGGCAGTGAGTGCCCGGTTTTCTTCTGATGCGGCCAAGCTCCTGACCAAGCTCCTATAATTAGCTTCCAAGGTTGTTAGTAGAGCTGCCCCATCCAACTTACACATTAGTAGTAGTAATGGCGCCCGTTAGGTAGTAAGTGGGGTCAGTGAAGTACTGTTGTTGACCCTGTGCTGTGCCGTCTACAGTTAAGAACGCCGTTAGCTATCTCCACTACCACCCGAGTTCCGGCAGGCGTCCAGCAACTGCAAAGAGATTGCAAGGAACATGACTCGGCCAACTCGACTTACATACTCAGTAAAAAGCTTCCCTAAAACCCACATTAATAGCATAGCTGAACGACAACTCCATCATCGACACCATGTTCTTACAACCATCTAAAGTCAAGCCAAGGTACTCCGAGGACCTAGGTGCTCAGCAGCTTTGTCGTGAGGCGACTTGACTCGAGTGCAGAGAACCGCAATACTAATCGTTTGCTACGGCGATCTAGCAATTTCCGTTTGAAACACGCAGGAGACGACTTGAAGGAGAACTTTTATTACTCCATAATTACATATGTCTTGTGTTGAGACACATTAAGCTGGTCTCCTGTTACTATCGTAACCAAATCGATACCCTTGGTTATGCTAGTGATTTGCAACAGTTCACTAGCATTAGAGATGACCTCTTCACTTCAACTCCTCAAACATGAAAGAATAAGTTCATTGCAGTGGCGGATATGCCCAGCGTTTCGTTCACCACCACGAGGATGCAAACTACAATACTAACACCCGATGGCAAAGCGACACTCCAAGATTGCTCGTTGGCAGGGTAGACTAGTACCGCATATCGTCGACGAGCTAGCTCTCAAGAAGCGTCAGGGCATCTATGGTCTATGGCCTATGGCACCAGCTTTGTAGGAATCGAGGTTTCGCGAGATCACCTACACCCAGCTGGCCAATATCGTGAATGAGTTGACATATTGGCTTTTCAAGCAGCTCGGCCTAGGCAACGGCGAGCAGGTGCTAACCGATATTGGTCCTAACGATGTGCGATATTCTGGAGGCAACCTCGCTGTAGCCACGGGCAACAAGATCGCCACCAAGATCTCTCTGCGCTGCTGATGGAGTGCCTCTGAAGTTGGCATCCCTCGGAAGTTGGTCCGGCAGGGTCAGGACCTCTAGATTAGCGCCACTCCTGCTTTCATCCAAGCCCAGGCGCTGTATTTAACGAGGTCACGAAGGGGGCTTATGAACTGGTCATCCAACGTAACGATGCCCTCGCCAACACACAGGTTTGCTTTCACCAGCCGAGGCCAGGAATAGCTGAAGGAGTACCGAACAAAGGATCCCCTCACGCTACACCCGACAGTCCCTGACGCATGGGCCTAGCGTACCCGCGTCGACGACATCATCATCTTTCTCAACGGCGAAAAAACCAATCCCGTCTCTATGGAGCAGAACATCATAGGTGAAAACGACAAAGAACTAAGCATGAGTTACCATCTCAGATCTATTAGTGACAGACGCTCCAATCCTAGACCATTATAAGGCGCGCATATGCGATCAATGTGAGTGTGATTGACCTAGTCATATTCCTCTTGAGATATAAAAATCATCGCATTGCAGATAGGTCGTCGGCACTCCAACTCGAATTTCTAGCGTAGAAGTTATTAATGTCGGATCAATTCTTCCGATCTCAAGTCATCCCTTGTGGATGGAGCCTTCCGCAGCCATATGGCACTGGTATGCCTTGTGAAGCTCCCTGAAACGCATCGCGAGCAAACCGCGCCGAGTCACAGGTAGTACAACGCCACGGCCAAAGGGATCGCAAAATAATGATCCCAGCCAAAATATGAAGGATTCTGTCTCTACCCATGCAAAAATGTAGGGAGTTTATTCACGTCATTGGGATAGAGCAGATATGAGTTTTAAGTTATGCCTCCTGGCCTCTCAGACTTTGCGTGGGTTGGGTCTCGTTCATAACGACTTGAATCCAACAAACATTATGATGGACGGTAACGAACCTGTCATTTTGACTCTTGCAGGCAAAAAGGACAAGAGCTGGGTCCTAAAGGAGGCACTTTTGGATGGTGTACCAACGGGCTCAGCCACGCAGACTTCAAGAACGATTTCGATGGCATATCCAAAATTCGCGACTTTCTAATGAGGGGTCATACTTGAGAAGTGCTCAGAGAGTTTGGGATAAAAAGGAGTGTCAATATAGGTATAGTCAAGCCTCAATGCTGCAATATGAATGACTAACTATCCAACTACAGCCTGACATTCAAAGTGACCATCGATCCAACCTGGCATTGTTGGGCTTGCTCTGAGTGTCAGAGGGTGAGGAGCTAACCAGCGATACTGATTAGATGGGGGCAATTCCTTAGAGCAGAGAACTTGCCTAGGAAGTTCCAGTGAAATTCTCAGTGCACTTGCACGTAGTCTGACCGCAGTCCGATGCCTTATAAGTGTACTTCGATCCGTCAGAACGTGTTCCGTCAGGCTATGAGAGCCATCAACAAGTCTCTAATATGAGGTGGGGCAGACCCGTTAAGCCAGTCGCCCAGGCAGTAATCCTACTGTATGTGTGATTGTGCCTGGTAGCAGTGTGTGTTTGTAAGGCCTTGGTCTGTTATCAGCTCTGCCTGCACATTGGTGTTTCCCAATGTCAGGACCAAGCAAAGTTAGCCCAAAAATAACAGACCTTATATTACTACGTCTAGTTGCACTTACCTAGGACCTATAGACCTCGACGCTAGAGAAAAAATATTGCAAGCCAGCAACAAAGCGCCACAAGATATCATAGCGAGCCGTGTATATTATGCTGATGGAAGAGTGAGGTAGTGATAGTTGTGTCGGTGTCCTTTTTCCATATTGGAGAGGCTTGTTAGCCTTCCGCTGTCGTACAAAATACCGCGCTGCAAAATACTCCTGGTAGGCTAAGTGTATGAAGTGGTAGCTTCTTTGCATACCCCCTGACAGCGAGTCAGACGAACGAAGGAAAGAGAGATTAGGAATAGTCTTGTCGAATAGGAGAGAAAGGTCGCCGAAGGCAACTTCAAAATAATATGTCCCAAACTCGACCACTTCATTGTAGAGACCAGCAAAGGCAAGGCGCTCTAGGAACTCAATTTCGTTTTTAACAAGCCCGTCTAGCTTCGTGCGAGGAGCTGATTGGACTCGGCCCGGTCTGAGCAGCGCGCCATCGTCCTGTTTGCCTAACCGTAGGGTATTATTTGTCCATAATCCTTCTTCGATAGCCTGGCATATACCGGTCATGATCTCAACCTTTACGTCGGGTCCAGGGATTTTTTTCTCTTTATCCTAATCGAAACAGAGTGCATCTAGCTGGACCGGAACCCGTACAAGACCTTGCAAAAGTGGACGTTGTTAAAAAAACGTTTCTATCATGTCGACTCTCTTTCCGCCTACACACGCCTGAATATACTCCCCAACTTCGGTAGGGTTAACCCAATCGTTTCTAGTTCAAGATCAAGGTTACGAGGAGGGTTAGGGTATGGTCAGGTTGTAACGATTATGTTAGGCTGCTTTATTAACTCTTAGAGAAAATTAGGCATTGCACCTTCCACTTAAATCTTGGGATACCTTATCTAGGCCACTGAGAAGAAACAGAGTTCTTTGGTTCTAGAGCATCAAATACAGCTTCAGCGAGATTTTCCCTATCTTCCGAAAAGGAAAATTATTCGTCAAAGAACAGTCGCTGAAAGCCGTATCTTGGCTGCCAAAGTCGCTCCTCGAGCTCCAGCTCCCGTAGCGGTACTCATAGAACGCGGTCGAACAGCGCATGCCATTCGGGCCATGTGGCTCTGGCGAACCCGAAGATGATATTCTTGCATAAGGTAGTCTTCCCTACGCCGGCGCGTCCCCGGATCAAAATTCGCCCAGGGTGAATTATTTCGTTGTTACGCGTTTGCGCGGGTTAAAGAGGGTCGACAGCCCAACTGCCATGTCCTTCTCTGGTGTATCGATTTGAAGCTGGTTCTCAAGGGATCTATTCATCTACATTCCCCAGGTATACAAGTAGATAATATGGTACGTCTATTTATCTCGATAATGATATAAATCATAGGCGCAGACCCTCTCTAGCCTCGAGCTTGGCCCCTGGCTGGATAAAAACGCGTCATATAAATCCATAGCTGTGAGCCACCACTGTCTATCGTCAGGGTCTCTAAGGATTGATGCGACTTTAGCTCTACAGCAGACGAGTCGCGTGACCATGGCAGGAGAGTCGACCAGGAATTTAGCCTTTGAATCCTGATCTAACCCAGCACAACCGTAGCATTCGTTAGAGTTGACCACACGAGCGCGCAAACTTGAAAAGACGCTGCAGATAGTGTCGGGTGTTGTGCCAGGCTCAGGCAATAGCATAGGTCCGCCGAAAAATGACTCTAAGACCTCGAGGCCCTTTTCAGCCATGCGGTACATGACAAGGCTGTAGGCAATTTGATGAGCAAGCTCCGCTGTGAGCGGGGCGATGCCTAGGCAATACTTGTGGTGCTGGAAAGTTATGTTTTCCCTCAAGTGAACAGCGAGGGCCTGTTGGCTTGCAAGATCGAGCAAGATGGGCTGGGGTGAGGCGGCGAGTCGAGTGAGTAACTATGGGGTCAGGGCGATGTCAGGGAGACGCAAGTGAGATGGGAGGGCATTGGACAGGGACTTGTTACCTTAGGGATAAGGAAAATCGATTCGGCGCAGGCTATCTCGTCGGCCTTCCAGGATGGCGGCAGCTTATCAGAAGCCCAACAGGCTTTTTTATTAAAGGGTAAAAACAACTTTAGAGATCTAATATCTCTCCATTCCTCGTTCACGTGGCGCGAGAATTGTATATCGCTGGTGGAGACGGGAAATGAAATGTTGTGAGAGTGTAGAAGCTGTAGGGCACCGACGAGACTTTGCTGGAGTGCATCAAGATAGGGTAACTTGTTCGGGAGGGATTCTTTACAGCAGAGGGCGTAAAGAAGGTCGTCATAAAAGACTCGACCGCTGGCGCTAGGAAAGGAAGCAAAATCGAATTCGATGCTTCGTTGGGAGTCATCCTGGCGGACAGGATGGAGGGTGTTGTACGACTTGGTATGGAGGAGGATCAGGATCGTCAAGTGACAGGTGTAGGCTTCTTCTGTATGGCACTGCGAGTTGAGCATACTGTCAGCTTGGCCAGACGCCTCAGAACAGAGGAATACGCACAAATATCACGTTCTTCTTACGCGCGCCATCATGTTTCCGACGCGTCTTCTTCGTTTGGGAACGGGCGGTCCTGCGGTCGTCTTTGGTCCTTCTAGCGCTAGGGGAAGCAGTTCTCGAGCGAGAGGCACGAGCGGGAAGTTTCAATCTCTCTAATCGATCCATTGGTGGACGTTGCTCTGAAGCTTGGTGAGTCACGCATACATCAAGAGTCATGCTGTATTACATGCAAGGTTGAATGGATGGGAATATATGCCAGACATTTTAGGTACAACAGCGGCATTGGCGTATTATGGAATGGCATCCAATGGCCTCCTAGCCGGAAGGAATTGCGGGAGATGGAAAGAAAATGAGTCACCGTCGTGGCTCGAGGTACAGATGTTGGGGCCAAAATCACACATTCTGCTAAGACCTGAGGGACATACGATCCAAGTTGCCAAGGAAACTGTATTTCGAAGAGCACTCTAATAGTACGGTTAATATGCTTATAGTGTGCGTAGTAGCTTTTTTTTCACTTTGTAGTAGCACACTGAAAGCTGGGTTCTAGGGGCCGATTTACTTGGGGGGCACGCATTACCTGATGTGGCCGCTAAGACTTAGCAAGTTAAGAAGTGGATCTGATAGATTGCCTACTAAAATTACTTGCACTGTGCATCAACATTTTCTCTCTACTACTTACCTCCCTGACAGCCTACTTGAAGTTATACGTATACACACACTGTAGTAAAAAGCCTTTTTGGGTGGTTTTATGTTACTTAGGTAGTCTGCCTAACTACCCCTTTGCTGCCCTTTTTTACAAGGCCATGAGGGCTGCGCACCTTCTTAATTAGGACCGTTGCCCTTACGGCTACCTATTTGTTGTTGTTGGCGCAGTAGGGCCGTAACTGCATCTATAGTAGTGCCTGCGGCGGCGCCTTGTTGACCTCTGGGGTTGGCAGCTTCCAAATCGGGTAATGCATGCCCCCCAAATAAATTTATAGACTGTATATAAAGCCTTGGCAAGATATGTGATTTGACCTTAGCATCTGCAAGAAACGATATATAAAGGACCTGTAGGTTGCAATTCGCAACAAGTAGGGCACATCCAAGACCTGCAAAGAAGAAAGCGAAGCGCAGAAAACCAATAGCGCTGTTAGGAATCGAACCCAACTCCACACTTATACTAACTTCCCTAGCAGACTGTTACACCTGCAGTGCTATCTATTAGTTTATCTCTTATCTTATCTGATCTGGTTATAGTTATAAATCGCGACGGTTGACTACTTTGACGTCATGGCGCAACAGGGTTCTCCTGCGCCTTCGATCCGTGACTGGCTCAGTTCTGCGTTACCTAACGCCCGCTTTGTCTATTCGGAAAAGCCAAGAGTAACGAGTAAGAATCGGATTTACACTTCGCTTGTCGAATCGATCCAAGTACAAGAATGGCACGAAGCTGGAAACCTTCCAGCCCTTGCGCATCTTAGCACAGAGCTAGACCGCCCCCTGAGAGATGGCCTAGCAGCTACCAAACCTGTGATGCTAGATGCCTTCCGCGTGCTCGCCATCGAGGCAAACCTCCAACATTTCTTTGACCTGTCGCTCGTCTACTGCGTCAATCTGGCCTTAAACTGCATTTGTCAACCTCCTATCGTTATCCTTCCCCACATACCCTTTACCCAGTCCACACCCCGGGACAGTTCTATCTTCGGGTCGAAGAATTATACACCCGATTATACCGTATTTAAGGGCCACATTGGACAGGATCCCACACTCCTGACCAATCATAAAGCAAGTCTCATCGTTGGCGATGTTAAGTTGTACGGTAGTGCAGCGGTACAAGACCAAGTGACCTATACCGATGCATTGAGCTGGTCCGACTTGGGTCAGTTATTGTGGTATTGTGTATGCCGCAAAACACGCTTTGGCTTTTGTGTGTCCAACGCTGAGCTCGTCCTTATGGAGTTCGTTGTCGATCACAACGATCACGTCGTGGAACTCAGCAATGTAGTAGCGAGGGCTGAATCCGAACTGAGCAGCCCTGTGCAGGGAATCCCATTGAGAGGCAAGCCTGTACTTAGCAAGCGTAAATACACAAGCTCGACAACCGGCTCGAGTGTATCACCCAGTGATCGCCACCAGCACAAGCACAGCGCTGCCGATGCCGATGCCGAACCCGTAATTAGTTATGCACCAGCTGCTTCGTCATCTTCATCACCTTCATTACCCAGTAGCATCCCGGAGCGATCTAGTCCTCGAACCCCAGAACCTGAACCTAAGCACCCCTATTCGAGCGATGACTATGTTCCATCCACTCCTGGCGAGATTAGCGCCCAGACCCTACAAGACTTAACCTCTGCCGGGGGCGATGTCATAGTCCGCCTACTCTCATTCCCAATCGATAAACCAGAGCGTTGGGGTCCCGCTCTTTTTGCGTTTATTTCCTTCGCTCAGCTCGTAGATGCTAGGGGTACTAAAGGTATCTCTGCTACGCCTGTTAGCATCCGGGGCTACTCAATAAACTAGTCGGAAACATGGGCTGTTGGGGTAGGGAGGCCTGTCTCATACACAATCACCATCGTTATACAGGGCTTAAGTTAGTAAGAATGGGATTCCAGGAAGCAACCCTAAAAACTATCGAGGGTATTTGAAAAGTACCTCAGTTTGGCTCTATTTTACCTCTACTGTCACAACCGCCACAGTAGACCTCAGCACAAAGGTACATATATTATTCTAGGGATGCGGATGCAAATGCGAAATTGTGCTATAGCGCAGTAGCAGAGTTAGCTAGTGGGGGATACAGGGGAAGTAGAACGCTAAACCTGCCCTGTATTGGTTTAGCTATGGCTCGCGCCGCGCTCAAGAAGGCGTCCCGGAACCACATAGCCTCCTTATCCTCCCTCATACTTACCGCAATGGCGTGGCAGCAAGCATAACACAACACAGAAAGCTCTATCACAATCCCCAATTCCTTGCTAGCCCATTCCACGGCAGGAATCTAAAGAAATATGTTTAACCTAGGGCAATCAGTCGGTTTTCTAGAAGCATGTTCTAAACTTATATCTGTGGAATTTCCTCACTTCGGCGTTCCCCCCTTTGCTAACCCTTCGTCCCTTCGGATCTCCCTCGATCTTAGGCCGGACGAGCTCCTCGCTCTAGATCCAGCAGCGGCTCTTGCAGATCTGTATACCACCCCGCCACCGTCTAATTGGCCCAATACATAGTAGAAATGCCTCGGTTTCTGCCTCGCCTGTCTTGCCATTCAATTTCAGCCACATGTCACGCCTAGCTCAGCTACTATTTTCTACAGCCTACAAATCTCAAATACTTAACAACATATTGGGGAAGACACATACAATCATGAACGGAGTATCTCTGTAATCTGGTCGTCCATTCTATCATTTACTCGTAGAAAAAATATTCGTCGCAGCATGTGGTGTTAAGCCGTCATATACGTTTGGGCTTGGAAATTAGCATGCCACCTCTAGTTCATCTGCAATGCACTAAGAGTAATAGGTTGGTCGAACGCGATCGCGATGCTGGTTCTTGGCTATGGGACGAGGGCTACGATATTCCAGAGGAGTCTATCCGCCACTGGGACTGTAAAACGTGCGTCCATCTAAATTTGGCCTCTAATCTCGACCTTCAAAGCCGCAGGCCTACAAAATTCCCGAACCCACCTATAGTGAAGCCATCGTATCGGCGCGGCGGAAGGAGAGAAAAAAGTGTGGCGCACAGCCATAGATGAGGGCATTACCGCCGGCGGCCATAGGTCCGTAACTTCGATCTTCAAGCTCGATCCTCAGCAGCCACAGTAACAAGAACTTGCAACTAGCCTGATCCACAGCTTCGGTCGACGCCATTTGCAGCAGATACTAGGTTAGTCGAACTTATCGTCAGTAGCACAGATCTAGTAGGTACCTAGGTTAGCTAATCATGGAGACCGGGCAGTAGCGGGCCGCCGGTACGGGATATTAGCGCTAGCAGTATTTATAATGTCATCGTCACGACTTGTATCGAAGGCACCAGCTGAACTTACTACCGACCAGATAGTTTGTCTTCCTTCAAATTAATCAAGTTGCCCACATTACACCCTAGTTCTCGTAGAAATCCTACCGGCAAACAGGTTGTATAGGGCGACTGCAACACACAACCATAGAAGGCTTAACAGCTACCATTTGTACAACAGCAAAACGGCGAAGTGGGTGAGAAAGGGATGATGGACCGCTATTTTTCACATAGAGCAGATTAATCTGACAGATTCCAGTCTCAAGATCTCTCAATTTCAATTCCGTTGACGTTCTTCTCACAAGCTCCGCGGGGACGTTAGGAACGTGGCTTCCTGTCCTCTCCCAGACAAGCTGAATATCCGGCACATCTACTACTTGACCCGAAGCGCAGGCGAGAAGGTTGTGCCCGGTAGGCCTTTATCTCAAATGGCTCATATGCCTTAAGTACTACAACAGCTGCCTATAGCTGCCTGTACATAGATAACAAAGACACGATACATCTTTGTTAAGTATTATCTATAAGATCTGGGAGAGATCTTCTGTTTAGAGGTAGTTAGAGAATCAAGCTTTCTACCCATCTGATCGTTTCATGCAGGCGGCGGGCGTTCAGCGCAAAGGCAACGCTTCGCCGCGCTAGGACAGGAGGGTAGTTTCGACAACCACGTCACACTTCTACTAGCCAACGTATCAAAACCCCTTTCAGCCTTGACAAAGCGATATACGAGAGACTGCGCACGCGCATAGGTCTTATAACCCACCACACCTGCACATACAATGCAAGGAACATGAATACTTGAGATGTACGTAACATCAAGACAGATAATAGAGTAAAAATTGCTAACATAGGACTATCATGGATGTCACCCGTCTTCTCAGATGCTCGAACTAAACTCTTAACACAACCAATTCCCTTCGCGTGCGTAATTCTTTGTCCAGCAACATCATCATCACCTCGATCCTCATCCCGTCGGACCCCTCGTCTATTCCCCTTGTCTATAATTATTCGAAATTTTGCCCTCCCCCCCTTAACATTAACCCAATTATAACCTAATCTAGATCGGCTCACCCCTCGGCTCAATCAAGACCTCGTTAACAGCCACATGGTCAGGCTGTCTCAAGGCATACACAATCGCCTCGGCCACTTCATCGGGACTAAGTACTTTCGCGCCCGTGGGCTCGCCATATTTCTTAATGGCCTCCCGATCCGTCGACATGCCCAGGAGATCCGTGGCCGTGTTCCCGGGCTGTATGGACGTGACACGGAGCCCGGATTCGGCAGTCTCTAGACGTAGACTCTGTAGTGTCGCTTCTACAAAAAACTTACTCGCCGAATAGACACCCAGACCGGGGAAAACTTTCCGTCCCGCGTCTGACGAGATCGCGACGATGTGTCCGGATCTGCGCGCCAGCATGGAAGGCACCAGGGGCGCGAGACAGTGTAATAGCCCCTTGCAGTTCACGTCCACGGTGCGCTCCCACTCGTCCGTCTGCGCGTTCGCCATCATAGTGTAGTACATGACGCCCGCGCACGAGACGAGGATATCGATGGGGCCGAGCTGTTGTGTCGTCTCGCGCATCAGGGATTCAACTTCCGACTTATTCGTGACGTCGGTCCCGTGAACGATGATCTTGACTTTCTCGCGCAAAAGGTCCTTCTTGAGGGCCTCGAGAGCATCAGTTCGTCGCGCGGCCATGGCCACGTGCACGCCTTCTCTCGCTAATGCCCTGGCAACAGCGGCACCGATACCAGAAGAAGCGCCTGTTACAACGGCCACGCGGCCCGTTAAGGGTCCTCTCTTCTTGCTTTTCGAAACTGCGGACGTACTTTGGCCTTGACGACGGGGCGGGCGCGGTAACCACCCCCTCGCGCAGAAGTGACGTGTATAGATCTCGCAGAGCTTCTCATCGATCTTGGGCCTTTCGAGACCCGCCTTGACGAGCAACGGCGCAGTGGCAGGGTCCTTGAGCACCGTGACCCACTTCAGCGCCTCAATGGTCGGCATGCCGCGGCGCAGGATATCGACCGTGAAGATGTTGTCGCTAGCCGTGGACCCGCGCTTCTCGTTCCATAGAGCGACCCAGTCCCCCCAGCCGAGCGGCTTGGTGAGATAGCCTATTCCAGAGAGGATCTCGAATAATTTCCTGGTAGGAAGCGGGTTGGGATCGCCCAGGTGGAAGACCCGTTGATCCGTGTCGGCGATATCTGCTAGGGACAGAATTGCTTTGCTGACGAAATCAGCCGGCGTCATCTCCGCATACCATCCGTCAACGTCTGGCGCGTGTCCCAGTTGGAGAGACTCAACTACGAGCGCGTTGAGCAAATCGTATGTGTTTGACGAGCCGGATGTGCTGTGACCACTTATCGTGCCGGGACGGTAAATCCTAGCAGGGAGCCCGCGTTCCGCCGCAGCGAGAATCAACTGCTCCGCCACCCATTTCGTCTGTCCGTACCCGTCGAGTAGCTTCTCCGGGACGTCCTTGATTGCAACCATGGACTCTTCCGACCAGCCCTCGACGGAATTTGGCAGCACGCCGTTGGTGGATATGTGGTGGACAGTGGCTCCGGCCTGGCAGGCAAGTCGCACGATTTCTCGGGTGCCGATGACGTTGGCGCCACGCATGGCAGCATAGGGATACACGAGGTTCACGGTAGCGGCGGAGTGGATAATAACTTGCACACGCGAAGCCAATTTATCAAAAACATCTAGTGATAGGCCAAGCCGTGTCCTGGCCAGGTTGGCAGGGAGAACCTCAATGCGCTCGAGCATAGAGTCGTTCCATAAACCTAGATCCAGTAAGTTGCCTCGAATTCTTGCCATGCCGCCGAATTGGTTCTTGTCTTTGGATACTTCAGTGAAGCGAACAAGACATATGATTTGCGCATTCGTCGTCTCGATGAGAGTGCTAAGCAGGAAAGCACCAAGATAACCGGTAGTACCCGTCAATAATATGGTATCGGCTTCGCTCAGGCGCCGCATCTCAGTCGATTTTGGTATAAATCCGGCCGGGAGAATCGAGTCTTCTGCCAGGACGCGAGGCAAATCGGCTTGTACTGCCGCCGTATGGCCATCACGTGCATTTCGTACGACTTCTAGATGTCCCTCGAGCGTTGGATTTCCTGCCAGACGAGCCAGAGGGACAGGGAAGCCGTAGGTGCCTGTCAGTCTCGTGATGAGCTCCACAAGTGCCAGACTGTGCCCTCCGAGGTCAAAGAAACCGTGTTCCTGCTGCATCACGGTAGAATAGGGTACATTTAATACGGATGCCCATATCTTGGCGATGTCTTGCAGCGTAATCTTCTGGTCGTTTTCTTCCTTCTCCCCGTTTGTCTGCGCCTTTCCTGGGCTCCGAGCCCTGGCCGGTGATGGAAGGCGTTTCAGGTCAATCTTCCCAGACACCTCGTGAGTCGGCAGGATATCCATCTTTACCCAAACGGTCGGTATCATGTAGTGCGCCAGATGTTGCGAGAGAATCCTCCTCGCTGTAGGGCTGAAGCCAGCATCGTCGATGGCCACTGCCGGTCGATCTTCCTTTGCCTCAAGATCCGGAACCACATATGCCAGTAGCTGCCGCTCGAGGCCATCCCCATGCGAAACAACTACGCATTGACTGAAGGCCAGGTGCGTCACTATCACATGCTCAACGGCCCTAGGTTGAACGCTGTAGCCGCGAATCTTGATCATAGATCCAACACGACCCGTAATTTCCAAGAGGCCGGATGGCAGCAACCGGGCAGTATCACCTGTCTTATACATACGCGCTCCAGGTGTCCTATCGAATGGGTCGGGAACGAAGGTCTTTTCTGTTGTTTCCGGTAGGTTTAGGTATCCCCTAGCCAAGAGGCCGCCTCCAATTACTAGCTCACCACTGACGCCAACATCCACCTTGTTTCCGTCTTCATCGACAATATAAGTGTGCTCAGGGTCTAAGGGGGGTCCTACCGGAACAACCTGAGCCTCCTCGTTGAGCATCTCTCTAATATCACCGCAGGCTATCTCATGAGTCTCGCTTGCACTGTAGCAATTAAGAAGACGAGCATTCGGGAGTGCTCTAAGGCCTCTCCGCGCTAGATCCGTGGTCACAACCTCTCCATTGAGCCACACGGTACGTAGTTCTTTCAGACGATTTCCGAAGGCTTGGTGCCGTGCCAGAACAGTAGCAAGCAAGGTGGGCGTCATAAGCGTCTCGGTAATACGCTTCGACTTCAATAACTCCACAAGCGCCACAGGGTCATAGCTCGTCTCATCGGGTACCGTTACGACAGTAGCTCCTCTGAGCAGAGGCCGTAGTATCTCCCAGACAAAGAACACATTGCAGGCCACGCGGTCGCCAGGCTGGAGATCACTCAGACCGAACCGCAGGTTGTATGAACGCACAGCTGCACTGTGAGGGTTGGCGATTCCCTTTGGGCGCCCTGTAGTCCCTGAGGAATATGACACGAACGCAAGCCGCTCGAGGTCGTCATCGTGAGGCAAGGGAGGCAAGGCCTTCGCCGAGCCATTGGTAAGAGAGCTAACAGAGGTGTCTAGATCGATCTCGTTAAGAACGATGAGTGGAATATCAGCTTTGATTTGGCCAACGTGAGCTGTATGAGTGATGACGACGGTCGGTCTGGCATCTTCAAGCACATCGGCCAACAGCCCTGGCGGATAGGCAAGCTCTAGGACAAGAAAGGCGCCCCCGGCCCTAAGCGCTGCGAGACACGATATAACGTAGTCGGCGCTTCGGCCCATCAAGACGCCTACCAAGTTGTCACGGCCCACTCCATAATGGCGAAGACGGTTAGCGAGGGCGTCGACCCTGGCACTGAGTTGAGCGTAAGTCAAGCTGATTGGACCATCTTCTAAGGCCACGGCATCCGGCGTCGCTTTAACCTGACTCAAGAAGAGTGCGGAAAGATCTTTGTGGGTATCAATAATGGTCATGCTTTCCCGGCGTGTAAGTATCCGGACCCGAGCCTCTGGCGTAGTTGGCACAATGGTCTGTCTACTAGATCACAGGGTATTGAACAGGCTTTCCTTTGGAACGTTCCGGAGATGTGGTAACGACCGTCTCCCAACAAACTTTTGAAACTATTAGACTCGTGAGAGCGGCGGTATGCTAGACTAGTAGAGATAGCCAACCGGGGTAAAGCGGTCTAGATAGGCGGACCTGGAGCTATCATGTAGTTCCCGATGGAATCACCAAGATAATTGTGAAAATACAGTTCAGCCCCATGGGACGGCTCGAATTAAGTAGATACCAAAGAGCAAAATATCTGGGGGCTTTTATGTATTTATCTAGGTATCTACCTAACTACATTGTAGGTAGGATGAGTACCCAATAGGTCCTCTGGGTCCTCTTACCTTTCCACCCATGATGTGAGACGGCTTGGAAAGTGCGAACTTTTGTTGCTGATAAGGTGTATGCTGCCTACCCTACATAGCAAATGTGAAGTCCTTTTTTCGCCCCTTTATTAGTACCCTAATAGCTGGGAATGGACCAATGCGATAGGGGAAAGAGAAAGAAAATTCCTTCCCTCAATCCGCGTGCCAATTGACCAATCTGAATTGGTCTCGGACATGTCTAGCTGTTAGATACGTGGCCATGTGCCATCATTAGCGGTCAAGCATCTTTTTGCGCAACCAATCTAGATTGTGTTGCTGCGTCTGTGAGGCTTGGCGGTTCCGGTAACCCGCTTTAAGCACGGGGGTCATCCGGAGTCGGTAAGTCGCTTAACTAAAAGTTATACCTACAGATTAGTATACTTATTTAACGTGGGTAGGCAGTTTATCTACCCACGCGATCGACCGAAGATGAATCCCAAGTCAGAGAGGTCGCTATAGAAAAGGTGGTGTGAGACTAGACAACTGGGAAAATCTCATGGAACATCTCGAACATGATAGGGTCAATACTAAGGTGACTATGCTGTAGAGGGTCCGTCAGGCGAGTATGGTGTAGAGGATACTATTTTTACATGGCAATTCTAAGACTAATTATTATCCCTATAGTTCAGTCATACCATTCACTTCTAGTGAAGATATATTTTCTACAAACATTTATCTGCTTCCCGATACTAGTATCACATCCGGAATACCATTACCCGACCATAGCCGACTTATCAGGTCCTCTAAGTCGATAGACCTCGGACCTGCTATCGGAGGTAGCATCACGGAAATATACTTGTCGATTCCCAATGCCCCAATTGAGAAAACCTAACCTGCCAACCGACCAAGGATGATACCTTGCTGGGGCACCAACCAAAGTTTATCGAGATTAGGAAAGAGATCGCGCGACCAAGTCGATGACGACTGCCTATCTCTCTGTATGTTGCATGTTGTGATTGGAGGCACTTTCCACTTTTCATTGTTATGTAGGGTAGGATGGCCCGGTCAAGTAGGCTGCACTCTTTTTATTATAGTAGCAGCCTAAATAGTAGGTAGTTGATGTCTAGTAAAGCAACAGAAAGCCACACATATTCGTATGCTTCTACCCGAGCCAGGACGCTTGGTTTTCCCCGACTACAAAGCATCCAGCTATTCGCTTTCCGATGCTCAAGGGTGCAGTGTAACTCCATCTGGTTGGGCTATTCGGGACACAGCTCGGGTTGCTGCAGGCTGCGGGTGAGGGTTGTGCTGCAACGCCCGATATCAAAATTTAGATACTAAAAGCAGCCAGCCTGATTGTAACGCAACGATACTGACGCCAGTCACATCGATGTGATAGCAGTATATCACATCGCAGTAAAAACAATACACGTACATCATACAGTATATTTGCAGTTATCTGATCGGGGAATAATGCCAAACAACCAAGCAGTTTGCTGCCTTTTTGCCTTACGTCTTCGTTTTCCTTTTCTGTTTAGGGTAACTCGGGCTAAAGTACTCGATCATCCATGACCTCTCAATGTGATATTCCCCAGCAAACCCGACCGTAAACAAGAATCATATACGAGCAATAGACAAAGATGCTACAGGTTATCCCAATTCATCAAAATACCCCATGAAAATGAATAAATTATCCTTATTTGCACCACGTAACCAAAATCACCAGCTGCCTACATAGATTGCTTATGTATATCAAATTCTGTCATTATAAACGAATGAGCATACGCCTATACCCTCCCTGTATGTACCTAACCTAGGTATGTTTAAGCCGCAAAAAGAGTGGAGAGAGCTGCAAGGGTAGGCAAGTATTAGATCTGACTTAAAATGCTTTCCCAATGCTGTCCCAATGTGAACATATACAACACATACTGTATTTACGTACCTATCGGGAAGCCCATGGTGAGTATAAGTGCGTACCTGCATGCGTTTCTTTAAGCCGCACTCATAGTCACAGTGACGATCCCGCCAACAGAAACCGACGAAGTAGTAGCCATCGGCCGTTGAGGGTTCGAAGCAGCCCCAGCGACTGGGGTAATAATACTAGGAGGGTTTGCCCAAGCTGTTGCGCTGAAAGGAGTGGCAGTGACGGTCGACATGATGAATGTAGTCAGCGGCGTCGTCGTTGTTGTGGGGGTTGAGTTGTTGAAGATGGAGCCGCCGAAAGTAACCGCCGAACTAGCTGGTGGTCTGGGAAGCGTCCACGCCCCAGATAACCATCCTGTTGAACCCCCTGATGTTATCCACGTGGTATTCATCGGCGCGATGTTTATTTTCCAGGTAGGTTGATCAACTGTATATCTACCTTTCGTTGGGTAGTAAATATACGTATCTGATGAAGCTGGCTCTTGCTTATGCTGGGAACTTGGAATTTGCGGAAACCGTGCCTGAGCCTGATCAAACGGCTTAGAAGATATTGGTCATCTACTGCAAGAAAAGACAAGTCCCTGAGGATAGCTTCATTCCGGGGTTTATCTGAGTGAAAGCAGACTAAAGAGCCCCTGATATGGTTGGATGTGGCGGCTCGATAGGAAGTATTTGTACTCTTGGGCTTTCTGATATTTCTTCCAAAAATGCCATCATCGTCTACCTCATCTGTGCAATTCTGTGCCTCGGATTACACTAGGTAACTTGTTTACGCAAGCATTGGGGATCTCGACCATTCTGGGGCATCTTGTAGAACGTCTTGTGCCATCTTGGCTGCGGGAAGGACAGATCAGATATGATTTCTATTCGCCTTACTAGGACTCTTATAGAAGTCTTTACCAGCAGGACAACTTTCAATCCTCAACCTTAGCCCCTAGGCAGATATGTTAATTCGATCTGATGTCTTTCCAAAATCGAGGTAGCTACACAAGACGTGAAGTCATAGATTATAGAGTGTTGGCTTCTCGTTCATGACATTGATATTTTGTGATATTTTCTTGTCCCATATACTCAAAACAGCTACCTATAGCAGATACTCATTGAACTTATTCTGGAACGTGAGTTAACGGCCACGAACGGAAGCAAGATTCAATATGCTTCAACGAATTACATGAGTGCCTACCTACTTGGCAGCAGTCCTGTACTTACGTAACCTTATCGTGTGAAACAGCCTCATGTATGTGGCCCTAAAGCAAATATATAGGCTATCATATGGACAAAGGATAGAAGAGCAAGTTATACGCAACGCCCCATAATCGAGATATTACGATGAAACTATGCTTTTACAACATCCAGTCTCCAGAACAAGAAGCGCTGCTAGCAGTAAGTACCTAATCGCAAGAAGGAAAACAACACTTAACTTATATATAAGTAGTAGGCATAATGGCATCTCGGATAGGGTGAACATTGTACTCTGCCCTTACGGTAACACCTGTACGTACGTGTGTATGTATTACTCTTCACATCACTTGGAGAAGTTGGGCTTTTCCAGGTCAAGCAAAGGCCGATCTGAGGTAGGTAGATAGGTAGGTGCTATACACATTAATTCTCCACGTCCTAAATAATAACTCGTAAAAGTACACGGGATCTGGCTCATTCAGAATTCTTGCGATCTCTTGGAACCTTTACCTACAAAACTGATACGTATGCTGAGATAGGTAAACGATATATTGATTTCTCTCAACGATGGTGTATCTATATGTGGCTGCACATCTAGACTCTACTAGGGTCAGGGGCGCCAAGTTTGCATGCATGATGATATATAACACGTGCTCAGAGACTGATGCATGCGGGATATCCGTAAGCTCCCACTCACATTCGAGTTACGATTGATTTATAAACCAATATACATCAACGTGTGATCGCAGCATCCCGTTAAGCAATAAAGACGGCGCCAAATATTCCTTGATGTTACATGCAAAGCAGTTGGCACACGGCGGTCGATTAGCACTGCCTGTACGGTTTATTCTGAGTAGGAGTAGGCGAGGAGTGTGGGTGTCCTGTGTAGTATTGTAGGACTAAGTATGTCTGCTTCGCCCTCTATGTAGTACGGATGACGTTCAGTATAGTAATTAGTCGCCCTATATAACTCTTATAGTCTGTCTTATCGTGCTATGGCCGGTTTATCAAAAGGAGTGTTCTAGGCCTTCAACTGGACACAAGTTGGTTCAGTTGAGTATATGCTGCTCATAATAAGTTTTGATTGGCTGAATCAAGTATATGTTGTGGGGCAGTTGACTAAGAAGACCATTCTTTCACGAGAAAGGGCTTATCCATGGGAGGAAAGCCGGACAACGGGGTACAGTCTGGCACACTGTATACTTGGAAGTACTTCGATCGATTTTTATTGCTTCAAATTTTCATTCCCCACCGCATAGTTGCGTAGTGTGGCTAGCCTGCATTGATTGGAACGTACATACACTGCCTGTATTACTCCTGTTGCGGACGGCAACGCGCGACAGGCCTCAACAAACACACAAAGGGCGCGAAATACTTGGCAGATTCGATTGCATCCCAGGCAAACACATCTCACGAAGAAATATGATATTTCAAACTTACCTCGTAGACTCTACTTTCTATCATCAAGTGCGTCCGACAGTGAGGGGCAAACTGTCAACAAAATTAAGAGGGACATTATGGTACCAACTCGTAGTTGGTTGAGTCGGCATGGAATGGGATGGGAGAGCATGAAAATATGAGGCTGTGAATGAGTCATAGACCAAGCGCTGTGATGCTTGGACGCACAAATGGGTGGGAGCGGGAATGTTGGTCAGAAAATCAAGGGATATGTGCGAGGCTGGTGCGATGTGAGGGGGGGCGTGGCTCTAGCAATGAGTACAAATGGTTGAGAAACAGGGCGAGTGTGATTGTGACCAATCGTTTTGTGGCAAAGGGGCTGGGTCCCGCTCTATCTCCACTGCAGGTGCCGGCATTCAATGAAACCGAGGATACGAGCCCTATGTTAGTTCTGTCTCAATTTCATCAGTGCCCACAGGGGGCTATGGGCCCATGGGGCCCAATCAGAGTATTATATTGCTTAGCGACTAGGCAATAACTTGACACGCATGTAAGAAGTGAAGGGTAGAAAGTTAGGCGTGCCTGATATTCAGCACACTAGGTTCGAAGGTATAGAAAGGAAGAGAATGGGAAAGAATACCTAGGTATCGAGGTTATCGCCAGGCGACGATAAGCAGTCGTTGGGTTAAATGAGCGGCTGAAGAGTGAGTGAAATGACCCCCGCTTTCCGAAACCACCGAAATGAGACCTGCGACGGTCGACAAATGATCGTCGGGACTAGAGGAAAATTTGCCGTGGGAGGCCAAGTGAGCGTAGAGGCCTGCAGTGTCAGCTGCGACGTCGCACAGACATAATAATGACGATATAGTTTAAAGTGCTTGCTTGCTTCCAACTCCCATCATCCAAGCTTCGCTCCACTGAGCAATAAACAGAAGGACAAGAAGCTGTAAAAAGTGAAAATCCTAAGAAAAAGGCTTTAGATGCCTATGCGTGCGGAAAGGGAAAAGGGCGGTCGAAAATAGAGAGAAAGGCTGACGAGGTAAGAATAGAAGGAAAATGCTGAGAAAAGGGGCGAAGGAGGAAAGGGGGATGGGAAAGGGGGCGCGTCGTGATTGCGTGTTTGAAGGAGTGCAGAATCTGTTGGGTGTTATTAGGCCACGGTCAGGCTAGGCGTTCGGCTAGCAGGTATGTAGCAGGAGGCTCCTTGGTGGCAGGATTTGGGGTCGAATATCATGTTCGGCACACACCCCACCCAGTCTAGATTTTTGCCGGGGCATAGCCACTAGGCCAATCAAACACTGTAACCCCAATCGATTGGTTGGCTGACACCAGTGCGAACTCGCTGTGCTGGGGATGGGCACTGAATAGGTATGTAGGATTAGAACGCAGGAAGCTCGGTATCGCGACGGCTGCTGACCGCGTTGCATCAGTGGTTAACCGAGTCATATTGTCCACACGACTCTCTTAGAGGCCCTATTTCTCGTACGCGTCGTCTTCTTTATATGATTCATGAGGTTGTAGTATTCGTATTATGCTTGATAGGACGTTTTATTCATCCAAATCGTTCGGACGCGAGAGGTGTGTCGGCGGGACTGATCACGAAGGTGGTAGAGTTGCATGTATGTTCCATGGACATAGCATAGAGTTGGCTGCTTGCAGATGGAGAAAGATCGCAAAGAAGACAGGAGAGAGAAGTAGGAAGAAAAAGTGACTTGGAGGAACATCAGGGTTGTGGCGGGTCAGAGAAGAAAAGATTAAAGTAGGGAAATCCAGGGAGGATGACGATGTTTAATTGGCTTCGAAGGGACTAGCGCCCCACTGGTGCGGCAAGCAGGGAGTCAGTGAAAATTGATTTGTGGATGGGCGCCACACGGGGGGCGTGGCGGCCTAAGAAATCAGTGCAGGCCCACGCTAGTCCACGACGGAGGCGGGCTTCAGAAAATTATAAGAAGCGCGACATCCCCTCAATCTCAATTGTTTCGAAATTCTTGCGCCGAAGCCCGGACCGAAAGTCCCCCATACATTTACCTCCCACAAACCCCCCACTTTTCGCCTTACGTAATTCTTGTCAGCCAGCTCCCAGCCAGCTGTCAGTCTGCTCAAGTCGTCTGGCATTGTAATTCTTTTCTTCCTACCTCGTCATTGTACCCTCATCAGTGACCCACTTTCCTGTTCGGAGTCCCCACTCATTGCCGTCACCGTCACCGTCACCTTCCTTCCCCTCCATAACAGTCAACTTTTCTAGCTCTATTCTACCTTTCTCCGCCCGACTACACGCAACCCAACATCGGAGGCATCGCTGCTGCACGGTTGTTGAGTTGAAGATAGAGAAAGTGTGTTTTGGTTGCTCTGACAAAATAGCTAAAGCGGAAGTAACAAAGGACTTTTGAAGCCCTCGGCTACATTCCTTTGTTTCATTGTCAACCAACCTATTTAAGGATTCGAGCATCCGCCACTCTAGACGCACGATCCTTTCCCAGATAATCTATCTCGCAGACCACTGGTAGTACCTTGCGCCGCACAGGTCATAGTGCAGTGCCCAGAAGAATCATTCCGCAATATACAAGATTACCAAACAACCAAAGTCCCTGATCCCCCAACCTGGTTGTCCCGTTCCATCTTACGTTGTCGTCGTCGCAAAGGCTACCGAGTCATCCCCGTCGTTGTCGATTCTTTCCTATACCCGACCTCGACGATACTCAGTCCTCTGCGCTTCGTACCTCGTCAAGAATACAATCCGATCTGATCTCCCGAGAAGAAGAGGATTGTTTAGATAAACACCGTGCATTTGTGTGTGTGCCTTGGTAGACTTATCTACCGACCAACTTTGTATTAGCAGAACTTGAGGTTGGGGAGACATTTACTTGTTTATCTCCGTCCAATTTTCTGGTAAGATTATCCAAATTTTTTTCCCTGCCTGCCTCGCAACCTGACGCCCCTGAAGGTATATGCACGTGTATATATATCTGACATATATACATGTGCATGTACCTGGAACACGATGTGATCAGAATACAGTACGGGGTTATGGGTGGTTTGTGTGAATGGCTATTGTACCATGTTTTGCTGTGGTTTATTGGTACCTAAGTACTGTAAACAGCATAACAATACCCCGCCCCCGCGATCGTGCTGCATTGACCGAATTGTTTATTTATATTCCTCCCTCTGTCCATGCTACATCTCTCTACAAGAGTCTACCTGGACAACTTGTTTTTCGTTTTTCCTCATCCTTTTCCGGGTTACAACACACTTCTCTATTAGTCTTTTGTTGCGCCTCTATCATTGCGCACATTCCTTTATTCTGTCTGACCATTGTGTAACTTGCGGTCAATACAATTTTCTGACATATTCTTGGTACAGCACCTTTTTTGTCAACGGCTTCTACTATCAGCAGCAACATAAAGATCGTTGATCAGCAATATGGACTCTCTTCAGACCCATCCCTCAAACGCGCAGCAAGCCAAGGCATTTACCGCGCCTGGCTCGCTCTCGTTCCCGGGCAACGTCAATGAGCTCACGCCTCCCTTTGATAGCCAAAATGTTGCAAATGGCGGTGCGCATGGCAACCAAGCCGTGAACGGAACCGGGGTGACTCCCGCCACTCCTGCAGCAACGCCTGCTGCGACTCAGGCGGGAAGCGGCTTGACTCCTACTTTGCAGTACGTATAAATAACATTTGCAAATGTGCTGTGAACTTAGGCTTACCTCGCATGCTTAAGAAACATCGTCGCAACGGTCAACTTAGATTGCCGTCTGGATTTGAAGACGATCGCGTTGCATGCGAGAAACGCCGAGTACAACCCAAAGGTACGAAATTTGGCACATCGTGAACTGACTATTCATGAATGTCATTTTTGCTGACGTAAACAGCGTTTTGCTGCTGTCATCATGCGTATTCGTGAGCCCAAGACTACTGCACTCATCTTTGCCTCAGGCAAGATGGTCGTCACTGGTGCCAAGTCCGAGGATGACTCGAAGCTTGCGTCGCGCAAGTATGCTCGCATCATCCAGAAACTTGGATTCAACGCCAAGTTCACCGACTTCAAAATCCAGAACATCGTGGGAAGTTGCGATATCAAGTTCCCTATTCGCTTGGAGGGATTGGCCTCCCGCCACCACAATTTCAGTTCTTACGAACCTGAGTTGTTCCCTGGTTTGATCTATCGTATGATCAAGCCTAAGATCGTGCTCCTGATCTTCGTCAGTGGCAAGATTGTCTTGACTGGTGCCAAAGTCCGCGAGGAGATCTACCAAGCTTTCGAGATGATCTACCCCGTTCTTCAGGGTGCGTTTTCCTTCCTTTTGATTAGCTATACGATACGTAATGATACTAACTATGAATGTAGATTTCCGCAAGGTCTAAGCTATCATATCGACCCGAGCTGTATCAAGATGTTTGGAATACCAACCAAGACATCTGACACATGCCATCTCGACTTCCGCTTGACACGCAACCAACCTACCTTTGTACGAGTAGCATACTCTTTCACGAATTCACGAGTTTCGTCTTTGAGTTCTGACGTTGCCTAAGCCTTTTGCGGCTTCTCCATGGCTTCCGTCATCTGTAACATTGATTTCCCATCACACTGCATTGCACCGGCGTTTATACATTGGGCGTGGATTCTAAACAGGGAGGGACCAGGTTGAATAGTTTCTTCGCAGAAAACGCCTATAGACCTGGTCAGATGGACAACATAGATTGCATGGATGCATTCTTCGATGGCACACGCGCTGGTCGGGCGTTGTCATCTTAATAAGAGAGGCACAAACAACAAAAAAGGTGTTTGATGCGAAAGCATCATTATGCCCAGAGTGGGAGGGACTATACCAGCAAGGGTTTCATGCTGGGGCTATCGTCGGTATGAGGTTGTGATAGACCGTTGAGGCAGTATTATGGCTTCTAGACGCGCACAGTTTATTGATAACCGAAAGGTTCTCATCTTCTGATTTGTGCGGTGAATGGTTCTGCGGATGCTTTGGCAATCGTGTGCACTGGAAGAAAGCTTTTACTATACCGCTTTCACCGATCGCCGGTTTTGCCTTGCTCTTGAGCCGTTTTGGCACAAAAAAACCAACATAGTCCGTAGTGCATGAGCGCTCTCGCGTAAACAATACATGTCACGTTACGGAATGCGCTTTGCATATATACACAATGTGAGATCCATCGTGACTGAAGTAAATTCTTCATTTTGATAAGGTTTTACGTCTACGCAGTGGTCCGGCTACTTGGTATTTTCATCTTCTGTTATCTTTTTATGCTCAAGATCTCCCACTCTTACTTAATTCTGCTTCCAGAATCTGGCCAGGCTTACCGCCCCGGCTTCCATCCTCTGTTGCAATGCTATGTTCAACTGCTAGGTCCTTGCCATGGGCTTCTATTTGCTCCTTCGTGCCATCACCATCTTCTTTTGCTGCGGCACCATCGTTGATCTTGAGCCCGCCCTTCCACTTCCACTTCTCCCGGAGCCCTTGCGGGCACCTGCCTATGAGACAGTCGACGACCTTGTCGCCTAGTATAGGTAGGAACTTAAAGGCATGACCGCTGCCGCCCGTGGCTATGAAGAGATTCCTGCAGGATGGGTGGTAGTCTATGATCCAGTCGCCCGTCGGCGTGTCCGTGTACCAGCATAGCTTGGTCTGGAAAAAGGGTCGGTCCGCTAGCTCTGGCAAGGGCATCATGCGCCGTAGCGCTCTGCGGAGGTCGTCGGCCCCTTCGGCGGGGATGGAGAGGGAGGGATCAGTGAGGTGGGTTCGCGGCTGTGATATGACGGGTTTCTTGCCGTTTTCTATCCTGGGGCTTCCCTGTGTAGTAGTACTGGACGAACTGGTAGGGACCTCCTTGAGAGGCTCGTTGGACACGGTCTGTGGGTTCAGGTACCCGTAGGAATGTCGCGCGACTTTCAGAACGCAGTTTCTTGGGGGAATGATGAAACACCCATCTGACAGGTTTAGGCATACGGGTATCTTCGCCAGCCTGGCCTGCTCGTCCTCCGTCAGTCGTAGGTACGCTAAGCACTGGCCTGTTGCAATGGCTTGACCGGATAAATCTACGAGGGACGGCGTCCAGGCGCCAGCGGCGACGATGACGAGGTCTGCTGAAAGATTGCGGCCATCGGATAGACGGGCGCCTGTAACCTTTCTGTCCTGAGCTGCTATCGCCTGGCCCTCCTTCTGTGCATTCGCCTCTGTATTGAGAGCTTCCACACTCCCATTCATGAATGTCACTCGCCTCGTCTCTATGACCTTCTTGTACAACCAGTCCATGCTCTTCTCGGCATCAGCCCACCCAGCCGCCAGGTTGAGATAGCCCCAGTCAGCCCACTCGCCATCTGCCCCCGTTGCTGCACTAATGACGGAAGCACGAGGGAGCAGGCGCACGCTCGACAGCGGCCGGCCCTCAGCATGCGCAAGCACGAGAGAGTTCACCCAGCTGCGCTTCGCATATCCAAGGCCCGTGGGCTTGCCATCCGGACGTACGGTGGCCCCGTCATCCCCTTGCTCCGCCGCAAGTAGGAGCCCGGATTGGTTGTATCGACCACTGCCGCCGAGGGAGTCTGGGTCATCGGGATCTCGGCGCCAGTGCGCATGTGCCTCGGCTGCAAGACGCGTGTACGCTGGGTCGGCGTAGTCGGCGCGAATGATGCGTGACGAGTCGATAGAGGAGGCATCGCGTGCAGGGAACACACCTGGCTCCGGTGAGCGATCAACAACGGTGATGGGAGTGTCGGATGGGATCTCGGGACGTCGTGTCAGTGCCAGCGCTGTGCCCAGTCCGAAAACGCCTGACCCGATTATGAGAATGCTGTTAGGTTTGTTTCTCTATGTTAGCTTCATGCTCTTACGCTTTCCGGTGACAGTGTTATCGAGTGGGCTATGTAATGTTTCTGTAAGCTGGTTACCATTCCCGGCTGTGATCAACATGTAGCCTGGGAAGGGTTTGGGTTACAGTGGTAGTAAGAAAGCTACATCTGAAACCTACTATTTAGACAGATATCATTCCTTTTCACGGCATGCCTTTAATATATGATATCACGGTATAATTCCAAAAACGAAGTCTTTTCTATCTGGCCTTACCTTTTGGGAGGCATATATTCTTTTGGTTTTGCGTTCGGTGCCGTATTGTTGTCTTCCTCTTCGGACGCATGACGAACATCGGCGCTGGCGGGGTCTTTTCCGGCGCCGGGGGCTGCCGGTGTTGGACTAACAGTCTCTTCGGGCATTTTACTGTGTGACGTCGATATTTGCAAGCCGTGAAGATAAGGCAAGAATGATGGCTTCTATATTGGCTAAGATACTCAATGTATTTGTACCGCGAATAGCAAAAATGGACGTTCGAGGTAGGTAGTGAGGGGACAACCTGATGTGAGTAAGTCTGGAACTTCGCCGTTTATCGGCGAACGATGCATGCGCTGGACTACCTACATTAGCTCTGACGATCTGTATGAGTTGACAATGAATTGCCCAACCAGACTTGCTATCCAATACCACACTGATCGGCGTCTTCTTGTCAATGGGTTCTATATATACCACGCTGTATATCGGCAAGCTCGCACTCTATAACACGTATCTCTAGATGATTACACCGATGTCCTTCATGTACACCGTTGGTTCATCTCACTTGCTGTTTTAGGTTTCTAGTAGTTAGATCCTACCTTAGAGAGAGAGGTGTTATGCAATGACTCTAGTGGTGTAAGCTCATATGACGTTCTGTCCCTGCGTAGTTTTCGTACCTGGACAATGCCGACACTACATCTGTACGCGCTGCTAGAAGATAGGTGATGGTAGGATATCCCGAAGCCAAGCTTCTACCAGAAAGAACCATGTAAACTTGGGCCTTACTACTTGCCTAGGACTATAGGAGCAAGATTGGGGCGTCTGCCCAGTCTATTAAGGCTCGGGAAAGTGTAGAGATTGTTGAGCAATACTGAAAACACTACGAGATGACAAAACCTTTAAAAGTAATTTGGCCACACGGGGGCCCGTCGACTTTTTCTCAATGGTTTTGTCCAGGTAAAAGGCCCTGATTTTGCTGTTGGGGCAAACGGTAAATTGAGGGAACTTATCATATGTAGATGATTATATTTAATACCTGGCTTTGGTGATCACAGGGCTACTTGGCCGCTGTACACGTCAATACTGACTTAAGTTGATGTTTTAACATCAAGCACTCAAGTCATCAATTTTTAGGGCACTTTGTTGGAGTTTAGGTGGAAACGGTTGCAGGCCGTAGTACTTAATTGCATCACAATGATAATGATAGTATTATCGATAGCAGTCCCGCGCTCCAATCATTGATCAGTATTCCTAGCACAGCTGACAGACTACAGTACAGCTCTAGCAAGGCGATGATCACCTAAGAGGTCCGTAGGTACTGCTGGACAGCTATTAACATTTGTACAGATGTAACAGAACCGAGGTGGAGACAATGTGTGACTGATTTCGCGTTTCTGCATCAATCATTACCAAGATTTGTACCTACGCTCTATACGCCTCCGGACTAGATCCCTCTGATTCTGAATGTTTTATGATGCTACAGGTTTTACATACCGAGCGAACCTATCAGTTGTTGCCTTGGTCGTTCTTCCATCTCATTTGAACGACTCGACGGAAAACAGGGCCCTTGACAGGACGCGTAAACTTGTGATGCGATACTCGAGCAAGACCGATTCCCAATAACCCGATCCACCATGGCTGGCAATCAGAAACTTGACGACTTCCCAAATGTCGAGGCGAAGCTTCAGAAGCCCTCGAAGCAATCCGCTTTTGAGAAACAGAAGGCAGAAGCAGAAGCGAAGCGCAAGAGGGAAGCTGCCGAAACAGCTGCCGTATACGAGAGCTTTGTCAAAAGCTTCGATCACGACGATGACGACGATGTCGGTGCCTTCGACCGTAGGAGAGACAATCAAGTCTCTACCTTTAACCGCCCCAGTGGCAACATCTCCTCGCTTGGTGCTAGTGGTGGACTCGGGAAGAGACATTTCGGCACAGCAAGTTTAAAGAGTGGCCCGGGGTCTCTTGGCCCTGCACCTACATCTTTTGGCAGGAAGAAATACGAATCCCCCCAGCAGGTATTCACGAAGAAAGGCTATGAAGAAGGAAGAGGCAGGCTGGGGTTCCACGACGGACATCACGATGGTGACTCCACATCCAAATCGAGGAGCGTGTCAAGAGTGTTCGACACAAGCGACGACGAGGCTGATGCGCGTACCCGAGACCCAGCTGAAGAAAAAGCTGTCCCAAGGCCAACAATACGGCTGTCCAACTTACCGCCTGGGACATCACCCGCTGTCATCAAGGCTCTAATGCCCGCTAACTTGACTGTGGAAAACGTTAAGATCGTATCGTCAACGCCTGGTGCTAGTGAAAGAAAGTCGATGACAGCTATCGTCATTCTCGCCACAGAGACGCCAGCCGCTGATATCGATGCCGCTGTCAGTGCATTACAAAATAAATATCTCAGCTACGGTTTCTACCTGTCTCTACACAGGCATCTATCCTCTGCTGTCTCTTCTACGGCGACTTCAATTCTTACCTCCACATCAACATCACATGCATTCGGAGCCAAACCTGTCCCCCAAACTCATGATGCCGGTACTTATCAGCCTGGCGGTTTCCACCGGGGATTTGCTCCGCCTTCTTCTTATAGCACCGGCGGTGGTCCCCTTTCTAGGACGATTCTACATGTTCCAGTGCGGCCACCCAGCGACATCAAGCAGATACGACTGATTCATAAAGTAGTCGAGTCTGTCCTCGAACACGGTCCGGAGTTTGAGGCTCTACTTATGTCGCGACCAGATGTCCAGAGAGAGGAAAAGTGGGCGTGGATTTGGGATGCCAGAAGCGAAGGTGGTGTGTGGTATCGTTGGCGTTTATGGGAGGTTGTGACCGGAGGTATGAGAAACTCCGAGAGCCGAGGGAAATATCTACCGCTTTTCGAGGGCAGCCATGCATGGAAAATGCCGGAAAATCCGTTGGCTTTTGAGTATGCCACTGGCCTCGATGAGTTCGTGTCGGATCCAGAATACAATTCATCTGATGATGAAGACTTCGAAGAGGAAGGAAACAAGGGGCCGGAAAGTGGTGATAATAGTAAACCATATCTGAACCCCTTAGAGAAGGCGAAACTTACTCATCTGTTGGCCCGACTTCCCACAAACCTGGCACGGATACGAAAGGGGGACATTGCTCGCATTACATCGTTTGCAATTACACATTCAAGTCGAGGCGCTGAGGAGATAGCTGAAACGATTGTCTCTAACATCGTGAGACCGTTTGCGCTAACATCCGCGAATCCCGGGCATAAGAAAACCATCGGCAGCGATGAACCAGGCTATGGATCATTAGGCTCGACTCCTTTACCTGAGGATACCGCGGCAAAGCCTAGCGAAACACACGATACGAGTGCTGCTAGCTTGATAGGTCTTTATGTGGTGAGCGATATACTTTCGTCATCAGCCGCCAGCGGCGTTCGGCATGCCTGGCGATATCGTCAACTTTTTGAGACCGCATTGAAAGAAGGCAAAGTATTTGAAACGCTTGGTCTTCTTGCTGAGCACTTGAACTGGGGTCGCCTTCGAGCGGAGAAGTGGAAACGTAGCGTCGGCTTGGTGCTCAGCCTTTGGGAAGGCTGGTGCGCCTTTCCCAATGATGCGCAACAATTTTTCATGCAGACTTTCGAGTCTCCCCCTAGTACAAAGAAGGACGAGCCTACCGAAGAAGCTCCGAAAAAGGGTGGTAAATGGAAGACCGTTGAAGCAGGACCACATGTTCCCAACGACAACAATGGCTTTCTTCCCGCGTCAGCTGACTCTGCGTCGACGGCAAAAGTTGGCGATGGTGCAAGCAGAGATGATCTCGACGGTGAGGCAATGGATGAAGATATAGATATGGATGTAGAGCTCGACAGCGACATTGATGGAGTCCCTATGGACTCCGATGATGATAATACCCCAATGGATCAGGACCTCAAAGACGCGCCCGGCCCCGAGGATGTGGATGCTGCTAGGGCTTCCATCCCGTCAAACGATGAGACATCGGCGTCTAAGCAACCGCCACAACCAAGGAAACGTATGCGAGCAGTAGATATGTTTGCTGACTCTGATGCCTCTGAGGACGGCAAGTGATGATGGTCCTATGAATTATACACTATCCATTCTTCTCACTGGCGTGTTATTTACGTTGCGTGCCACGGGTTGTCTTTTCACTTGAGGCTGGTGCATCTGAAGCCCCAGAAATCCAAATCGAAATGGTCAGAACCTTGAGGGTTGAGCCTCACGATTACAGATTCTCTTGTGGCCCAACGAAGATGATCCCACCCCAACCCAATTAGCACTCAGACAAGCCATGTCTGGGGCTCTATATCCCACTCCGTTTATACATGTGACAGTCTGTCTATTAAGCACTGTCTACGAGCGTGGACCAGTAGTGTCTTTGATGAGTCACCTATGCGCTGACCCAGGGGGGTATCGAGAATATTCAAATATATCGGTATCCCCAGTGGCAGAGTAGCACCAAAGGGATAGTTATTCAAGTCGTCAAATGGTACCAAGTTGGACTGATAACGAACTTTCAGCCCGAACTCTATTCCCACCCTTACTGGAATACGAGCTGCGTTTGGAGACAGCGGTAGAGATTAAAGAGGCTGACGTGCCGAGTTTCTTGAAGATATAATAACCCGACCGTGGTCGTATCATCGTAGGTGGCTTGGAAGGGATTCAACGACCTAGACTTTGGAATACCCGGAGAAAAACTTCAATAATGCTGCTGTACTAGCCTTTACGTCTTGTATTCGTTTATCTGGGTGATGACGGTTGGAGAGTGATCCTGGCACGCCTTTAGCTATAAGGCCACAGCAGGTACCTACAGATTACTGTCAATTGCGGGTGCATGACCAATGTCTGGACTCGTTCCTGGACGTTAGTCAAAGGTTATAATGCCTTTCCCGTCAATAACCAGCCCTGCGTAAGACGGCCACGTGGATAATTCACATCTACATATTACCGTCGAAGTGTTCCCACTCCCTGCTACCCGACATGACCCAAAAAGAGAACGCCACTATGCCCCTTTCGCGTTTATCAGTAACAGCACTGCGCCAAACCTGCCGGATAGAACACCCAAGTTTATACGATAATTGGGACAACGTGGGAGCGAGACTCGGGTTAATAAGAGCTATTAGCTGCGAATATGCAATTCCAGTGCGGCTGACCTCTGGGATTGGAGTACATACGTACAATATAGAAGTCCTCGATACTGCGAGTCAACTAACCCAAGTGCGTCCTCCTACTACATTAGGCAGTAAATGAGACCTCGTACCAATAGCTTAAAGCGATAACGTAATAGCTGAGTGGTTCGCTTTCGTCGACTCCCTTGTCGAGACCTGCGAAGCAGATGCAGAGGGAATCTGCAGACAAGCGAACTAAGAGCCGCCCCCCACGTTTTTGTACCACCGGTAACACTTATGGCCGGTTGGGGGTAGCATTGCCTATTTAATCTACTACGTATGGTACTGTGATATTCTGGCGTGCTATGAAAGGAAGCGTAGATACGAAGGCAACCGAAGTTGTTGCCCACTCCTGGTAGCTTTGCGAACAATCGTGTTGTTGCATCACCCCTCATTTCGTCTTGGTGTTGACTTTGCATGGGTTTAACTTTCCGTATCTGGCATGTTGATAAGCATGATAGAGAACGCCACCATGCACGATGGCTTGCACAATGGCTGAACTTGTAAGAACTGTACTACCTAGTTGCGCAACTGCTACAGGCGGGGATGGACCCGAATAACTACCTACTGCATAGTACGCCCTACCACCACCAACGATGCGATTTACAAAGACCTAATTCGCTTAGGTGATGCCGGTATATAGCTTGCTCTCCGTAAATTCAAGTTGTTCCCTGTGTCTGTCTGTGAATGGGCTTTTCCTAATGTGGTAAGTGCATCTCGACGGGGGTACGTACTGCGAAGGGGGACCCTAAAGGCCGGGAGTGCCAGGGGCATCGACTTACGGAATGCCCCTTGTCCAATAAAAAGGCGTAACCTTACCTCAAGATGCAAAAAGTACACCAGCCTTCGCCGCATTCAACCAATTAAAACTTGCTCAACAGGCTGCTGACCTCCACCCATCGAACGACCACACACTCTATCTACTCAATCGAAGCCAGACAGCTCTGAGAGAGACACAGAAAGTGAGACCGGCCAGTATACAACCCATCACAAACCTCGACCTTGGGAAGGGAACACAGCACCCGTCCAGAACCACGAAATCCCATCATTTAGCGCTAAACTTCGCGCTAGACACCGCGCTGTAGCCTTTAACTGTTGGCCCGTGCTGGCATCCGCGTACAGCCGTTGGCTCATGCCTTTGCGCCTTGGGTCCAGCATTCCACAGGCGTAGAACCAAGATCCAGAGATCCGGCGACACCTGTGGTGCCTACAGCGTTATCTTACTTGGTGAAGGGAAAGAGCATTTGGATCTGGCCGAGGCGGCATTCCATCCGGCGCCGTCTCTCCATCGAGAAAGGGCCGAGCCGACAAAAAGCTTGATAATCTTGCAATTAGCACTAGAATAGCAGGTGTCCTTGACCTTGAATTCCTTTCCCTGAAAAGGACGAATACGACTGCACCCGTCCTGTCCTCTCTAGGTCTTCCGTCCTGTATATACGTGAACCCCGGTCGCTCCGGCTTGGACATACGGATTCCCTGATTCTTTTGGTCACCTATGTCGCCTATGCCACCTATACTCTCCACCCCTCGTTCAAAACCTAGCAGACCGCATGAGTCCCTGGGCAGCCAACAGTCCTAACCCGTCATCCTTCCTTCATAATCAGCCTTGTTCATCACCTCTTTGACCTCCAACCTGGCGTTCCTCTTCACTTTCTCCCGTCAACGCCGGGCGTGTCCACAGCAGTCAAGAGATCGGATACCGCATCACGCTAGACGGACAGTCGGATACGCAATCTTCTCCTCGACTCCCAGCTCCCATCCCTCCCTCATCCTAGCTATTAAGCATCTGGTATATACACCTCCGTGCTCCCAGGGCGAACCCCGCTTTTTGCAAACGGGAGATAAATATCTCGACAGCTTCCGAACGCTAATCGTGAGCTCCAGCGCGCGACCTAGAATATAAGATGCAGACCGACCCACAAGGAAACAAAGTAGCATGGTGAGTTGCTTTCCGTGTTCCTGTTTTGTGATCGCGCTCTCTATTTTATAGGGAGGCGGGTGGGAAGAATGAAAAGGGCGAGGATGGAGAGGAAATTGTCTCGGGAAGTCCTTCGGTCTTTTTCTGTCTCACGCCTCTATACCGCCTCCTGGGAGACCTGTGTAGCTGCTAATATGTCTTGCGCCGTACTTTAGTGGACCTTGCATTCGAGGACACCGGTCTTCACTATGTAAACATGATGATCGGCAGTTGCTACGAGTGAATAAGCCAGGTCGGCCACTCAGTACATGTCCTCACCCAAAGGGCAGTGGCTGCAACTGTAATACTAGAGTCACTATTGCCATACCGCGAAACCGAAAATGTGCGTGTGGCCCCGGTTCGGGAACAAACACGTCCGCGGCATCGACAACGACGACTGGCGATGCGATAGCCCAATTGCCTAAAAAGACTGGGACCTCGAGAGTGCAGAAGAACTCTATTTCAATACCGCCGAGCCGCAAACAATCCTTCGATGTTACCGTACTAGATCGCATGAATCCGGATGCTGTCAATCTGATCCAAAGCCATGCATCGCCAGTTGGGATTAACGGGAACGTGAGCCCAGCCGATCAAACCTCGTCTCCTAGGCTTGTTCCTGTCTATCAGCCGAACGGAACACAGCCTGGTGGAACACCCCTAATCAATACCTCGTGGATTCATCCCCAGACAGAGAGACACTTCACTCAGACGTCTAATGGTACCTTTGGTCCGTCACATGGCCTTGTCTCGAATTCATCTCCGAATGGATCACCCATGAATAGTGCATCCGGTCGATCAAGCCTGGATGTATTCCATACGCAAGATCATACCCCAGCTTCGAGTGTCGGCTCGTTCATAGACGAATTCCCTACGGACGGGGCGAGTTGTTGCGCGAAACGCCCTACAGGATTGCCACCGGCTCAAGAACAAACCAGGGAGCCGAGGCCAACACAGAGCAGCGTGAACCTAGTGGGATATGGTACATCTGTTCCAGCTCAAAATCCAAGCATGCCGGCGGCTTTCTTCCCGCAGGCGGGATTCAATACGTCGATGAATTATGCATCCACGACACAGCCGCAGCCTCTCCGCCAAAGCACGGTTTATACATACCCCTATCCATACGGATCCTATCAGGCACCGTTGCAGTATTATCAGTGGGAGCAAATGGTAGCTAACCCACAAGGAAATATCCCACCCCTTACCCCCTATACCAGGTCGCAGCCATCAAATACCCAGCTCACGGAAGCGCAAGAGGGCTCATGTACGACTCACCAATGCAATTGTGGACCGGGATGCCAGTGCGTGGGATGTACTGTGCATCCCTTCAACTCGGCGACCAAGGAGCTCGTTCGCTCCATGGTGGACCCGGTCCTAGGGGCACATAATTACTCCGATCGCTCGAGTAGTACGCCACAGGTGGTCAACGGGGCGGCGTTTGGTATTGTGCCATTGCAAATGGCCAATGGTTCCCCAAGTCCAGGAATCAACTACGAGAACACAATGCAGCTAGGAGGCCCCGATCCGAACCAGATGTCTTGGGATGACTACTTGATTGTGGAATATGGTAACTTCTTTGGGTGCAAAGGTGATTTAGGGACTTGTCCTTGTGGCGACGACTGCGTTTGCGCCGGATGCACATTCCACCGCCCAACACAGCTAATCAGTCCCACTTCCTAGGCGTCTGCAGCATGTCTCCTTCGCTTCCGGCCAACGACGCTGGAGATGGATTTCGGAGATGTTAGCGCAGTCAAGTGCAAAAACGATGCATAGTCATGATAGCTTCGATATGGGTCTTGTTTTCTGATTTCACTCGGCATGGGCATTCATGGATGTTGGTTAATGAAAGAAAAGGATGATACCCTTCGTGCATTTGGGAGTCGTGGCGTTTATAACATGTGCAATGCAAACAGGCGTTCTAGGCGTCATCTGTTGCTTATTTTGAAAGGAGGGTTATGTTGTGGAAGGATCTTGTAAAGTATTCTATTTGCGAGCCCTGTTAGGTGTGAGATCTCCGATAATTTCAAGGTCAATCATGAGCGAGCATAAGCGACCCCGAAAAATATGACTATAGACTGTTAACGCTCTCGTTGTCCCAAGTTTTATTCTCGGGACGGTGGCCAGATCTCGTGTACTACCGTAAGATCCAATTGCTGCCCTTCCCTCATCTGGTTTATGATGGTACGTCATGAACTTCTAACTGACGATGGCCCTCATCGCCCGGCTGTGATACCGAGAGGGCGGATAGGTCCCTGGCAATCTATTATGTATGTGCTTAGAAATAGGACCAACCTAGTCTAATTGCTGTGTAGGTAGGTCCAGTCCATGCTTCTAATAGGTAAGCAAATTTGCCGTGGTAGGCAGGTACAATACGTATTAGTTAGCCGTTCTATATCTAGGTTGCTAGCCGAGAAGAAATGGTTTATTTATACGGAAATCTCATAATGGGTCAAGACGATGCACTTCGAGGTAAAACGTCGTGTCACGGTGAGAATCACGGCTGCGGCCTCCAAGTCCTTATTGCTATTGTGCGCGGCGGTACGTCTGTATTCATGCAAGTCATATGGTATTGCAACTTCAGGGTAAGTGCTAAGGACGTGTAGGTACAGGTGGTAGGTATTAGGTTAGAAAATGTACAAAGGCTCCTCTAGTAAATTCTAGGGCGGTAGGTATTTAGGTTAGGTGACTAACGCAATGACTCGATTGCTTTCCTAACTGGTCTACCTCGTTCACATGCTGCTAAATTCAATTTCAGCGTCCATACATTTAGGAGCTTACGGCCGACTTTACTAATGCGCCGGGTACCAAATGAGCTACAAATAAGATGAATTGAATTGGAATAACATAAGACGTAGACAGAAGACGCCATGGACAACTGTAATCGGAGTCGTCCTCACAAGAGCCGGTCCCCTCACCCGGAACGAAAGCCAGCAGAAAGACATGACAACTCGGACAGAGGACACGCGAGGAGGCGCAGTAGTGATTATGGCCGCGAAGCGCGTACGACCTCCGTAAGGAGATCGTGCTCCCCAGGCCGGTCGAGACATGAAGACCATCGCGACTACAGACGAATTAGTGAAGAAGATGCAGGGCGGGCGCGGGATGACCAATACGAGATGAGGTACTCAGAACGCTCGAGGCCACCCAGTCATGACGAGAAGCATCGCTCTCGCCGGGAGCGAGACTCGCGATCGCCTAGTCACCATCGTCACTACGGACATCATCACCGCCGCCATCACCGACATCGCCGCGCCTCGAGTACCTCCCATCGGGAGCCGGCCCCTACCCTTCCGTTCAATGCGCGCCGGCTCTCCCGGTCCGCCGATTATGTCGCCTTTCGGCCCTTGTTTGCCCGATATCTCGACTTACAGAAGCAGATTGACATAACAGAGCTCGACGAGCGCGAGGTCCGCGGGCGCTGGAAGAGCTTTATCAACAAGTGGAACAGCGCGCAGTTGGCCGAAGGGTGGTATCAACCCGAGGTGTTTCAGAGCGCAATGCTCGATTATGACATGACGGAACTCGAAGACGATCGGACGACACGCGGCGAGCGACGATCTACCTCCGATGATCACTATGCACGCGAGGATTCAAACGATATACATGCTATTATACATCAAGATAGAGAAGGCACTAGTACATATCACGAAAGAGGAGAAGCCGCGGAAGAAGAAGATGACGACTACGGACCTACTCTACCCGCACAAGACAATTTAGATAATGCACATTCTGCAGCAAATCCCCAACCGCTGACAAAACACGGACCTGGCATCCCCTCGGTCTCCGACCTGACGCTCCGACGCGAGCGGGAGATCCTAGAGCGCGAAGATGCGTTCCAAATGCTCCGGCAAGAGCGCAAAGCGGACCGGACTCTGCAGAAGGAGCGTCTAGAAGAGCTGGCGCCTCCGCGCGCGGACCCGGGGACGGCGGCGCGTCGACTGGAGAAGAGGCACGAGGTCCGTGACGCTAACGCCCGCTTCGCGAACGCCAAATCCTCGAACGATATGCCTGATTTCGCGGACGCGGACCTCATAGGCGCCGAAGGCGGTGGAATTGAAGAGTACAAGAGGTTGAAGAAGGAGGCCGAACGCAAAAAGACGGAGAGAGAGGTCCGGAGAGAGGAGATCTTGCGCGCGAAGAAGGAAGAGAGGGAGGGTAGGATCAGGGAGTATAAGCAAAGAGAGGCACAGACGGTCGATATGCTTAGGGAGATTGCGAAGTCGAGGTTTGGATGAGATGAGTGACGGCCTTATGACTTGGTTTCCCCGATACATGGAGAAAAGAATTGATCGAGACGAAGGGGCGAATAGCATGGTTAAGGCGTTTTTTTATATTTCCACTCGGTTTGGATTACTTTAGCTAGTTAGGTTAGTAACGATACCCCCTTTTCTTTGGAACAAATGAAGCAAGCGATGTCATGGAGTCACTTCACCGCTCTTTTCCTTCATATCGTCCTGACCTGTGATATTTCCTTCCCAGCCTCTGATATGACTTCTGGTATTCACTGCAAGATATCCCTACATCATAGATTTCCGATATACCACGTATTGGAAGTCCAAATACGCAGGTGGCTGTGAAGTTTGTGTAGTACAGCTGGACTGAGATGCTGATATATCAACTTCGTCTCTACTAAAGCAGCTATATAAAGGTCCATAGGCAGCGCAGCTTATTAGTACGTTGTGGCCCATTTTTATATGAAGTACCTAGATAGGTTACCTATCCCCTCTTGTCCTTGTAGCCGAGGAGGCCAATGCCAATATAGGCCGGGTATGCGGTAGCTAAGGTACCTACTATGAACCTACCCATGGCAATCTACAGTAGGTCCTTGAATAAGGTAGGAGGTATATACGGAATGTTAAACGACACCTCCTTTAACAGACGTTCCCGCTTCCTGCCTCGGTGGCTCAGTGGTAAAGTAGTCGGTAGGAATAACCAACTATCAAAATGGGTTTTCCGGTCTGGGGATGTTGCGCATGTCTTTAGCCCTCGATTCTTTTTTGGGGAGATTTTGTGTTCAATCAGTGTGAAACCTTTTTCTTTGCTCTCCGCGGGTCTTCATCACATCCTTCCTACCTTAGGTTGTATATACCTGTGTATCTTTAGATGTCATACTGGCTGTCCACTAGGAAATATAAAGTAAACTCACTCGAACCAATGTAAGCTTAGAGATATCATGCTTTGCTGCATGAAACATTATGTATCTAACTACACTGTTCGTTCATACATACATGTACCTATGCACCAAATCGGCTCAAGCTTCTCTAGCTGGCATTAAGAATACAATCCTTCCCACAAAGCGCCCATCCACCGAGGTCATAACACGAGCGCTGGATCGCAGCCACCCAACCTCGCACTCTTAGCCTTGCCATCGAACACAATCTCACTAACCAGCTTGCCCGTGCCAGGCGCATTCTGTATTCCCCAGCACGTGTGTCCCGCCGCAACAACGAGACCCTTCGTATTGCCCACTTGTCCTATGTACGGCCCGCCCTGGGGGAGGTAACACGCCTGCCTCGCCAACACCTCGCCGTCTCTGCCCAACTCATCACTGATACCCCCAACCTGCGCAACGACGTCATCGCACCTCGCCTCGTCGACCTCGACCTCCGCCGTCGTGAGCGGTAAAGGGATAACCTCGTCCGTAGGCCCGCACGCGTACGCGGTCCCGTCCGGTCGTGCGTAGATCTCCGGATTCACGATCTGCGGCGCGCGCAGTGGTACATATGCACTATTCCCCTTATTATTATCACCACCACCACTACCAGTACTACTACGCGACGTCTTCGCGGTCTGCCCTGCGGGCGTGCGAAACCCCGCGGGAAGCTTGATCGCAGTAAAGAGCGCATAAGCGGATATGGCCCGCGACGGCTTGATCACCACGCTATGCGCGCGCGAGGCCGCGACGGGGATCTCGGGGAGGAGACGTCGCGTCCAGGGGCCCGCCGCCACCACGCAGTCTGTTGCCGTCTGTGTGATTTCCTCCCCGTCTTTCTCGTATGTGACGCTCTCGACTCGGGTGTTGTCTGAACCGCTCCTGCGGTTGATGCGCGTGGCTCGTGCGCCGGTCACAATGCGCACGCCCGCGTCCTCGGCTAGCTGCGCCATGGACCGCGTGAACAGCTCCGGATGCACCTGCGCCGTGTTCTCGGGCGTGCCGATGTTGTCGTATGCGTTTAGCGACCGCGCGGCGTCCACCCAGTCGAGGTCTTCGGGCGCGCCTAGCTTGCGCAACGTCGCAGGGTCCTTTTTGTGATCTTTGTGGAGACCTTCGTCTTTCTTCTTCTTCTTCTCTTGCCCTTGCTCACCACCACCATCATCACCATCTGCGGCACCGCTGTCTTTCTGAGTTTGTTGCTGCTGCTGGCTTGTCGGCAGCCGCGCTTTGCAATCCACTTCACTCGCCCAGCACCTCCGATATCCCCACCGCTTCTCGCCGCCGTGCTCGCGCGCTAACTCCTCGTGGAGCCTGAAGCTCAAGGGCACAATGTTCTGCGGGAAAGCCCACAGCGCGAGGAGACCTCCCGCCTTACCACTGGCGCCGCCCGCGATGCCGTCGTGCGCGGGGTTCTTCCTGGACGCGGTGGCGGGGTCGGCGAGCGTGGCGGGGTCTTGTATGCTGTCTGCGGTCCGCCCCCCTGTGCTCGTCGACGCGGCCTCGAGGAGCGTGATGCGGTGGATTTCTGGCGAGTAGGATGGGTGCCGCGTGAGATAGTATGCCGTGCTGCAGCCGATGATACCCCCGCCTATGATTATGATCTCTTTGGTTGTTGCTGCGCTGGTCATGGTGCGAAGTGCGGGGACTGTTCTTATGAGATAACGTGAAATGGGAGTGATTCTATTGTACATTCACTCGTGAACTTGCTAGCATAAGATGATATGACGATTGCGACTGTGACATATGATAGAGTAAAGCGATGAGAGTACTATATGTAGACGTATAAGAAGGGTAGAAGGAATTTAGGTAACAGCAAAGGACAGTATGGAGTCTAATGGTGGGGCTAATGGTGTTGGAGAAGAGGGACGTCATTAGACCCATCTTGCTTGGGGTTGTTGGGTGTTGCGGGAATGTATCTATTATTCAAGTATGCTATACAACGGACAGAAACTTTTAACAAACCAAACAATTATCACAGCTCATATTTGCTGCATGCAAGTAGTACTCACTTTTTGAGTACCTACTTAGAAGATATTTGTACCTAACTCAGTTTGGTTGTACTGTCCACCTATTTAAGGAGTCTGGCTACTCCATGTGCCAGGTGAAAAAAAGGGGTAAAGTCAGATCGAAGATAAATATACGACTCGATATGGTTTCCTAGTACACCTCTTTTTGAGTGTTTACGCTAGTAATTTAAAAGAGAGAGAAACGTAAGGCTAGCGAGCAATGTTATAGTTAGAATCAATGCTCAATATTGCACAATTTCAACCCCTATTTCCCCTCATTCTCCGAAATATCAGAACATGTCAAGTAAAACAAACTTGCGCATATTGTGACTTACAGAGCAGAATTACTCAGCCCGGAACAGTTCGATCACCAGCCGTCGAAACCAGAAATTTTTTAAAAATACCAAGCTCATGTTACCTAACCTATACCACTAATCTACAACCCATCAATCATCCTGTAAGCGAATATCCAACATCACCACTCTCGCGACCCAGATTTACTAGCCGAGCCCGCATACCCTCTGCCCTCTGCCTCGCCTTCTCGCCACCAGAGCCCTTCTCCAAGCAGCTGAAGTCGCACTGGTCAACCCACTTGCCGATACCGTGCTGCAGGACGTTGGTAGCGCGGAAGCGGCCGCCTCCCGCGTGGCCGACGGAGCCGTGGAGGCTCATGCGCTCCCTGTTAGCGTCGTAGACGCCGCGGTGCAGGATATTGTTATCGTAGAAGACGACGTCTCCTGGCTCTAGGTGGACGACGAGCTGATTAGGCATATTCGGCTCCAGGGGGTGGGCGGCGCGTTCTTCCTCCGTGCGAGCGCGGACGTGTGTTCCGGGGACCACGACGAGAGACTCGTCGGGGAACAAGGCCAGGTTCCACTGCGTATTCCAGTACCGCTTGGTCACTTTCCCGTCGGCGGTCGTGGCCTCCCTGAGGCCGAGCTTCGCCTCTTCTTCCTCGACGGTCGCGGTGCGCGGGACGTCGTCGCGGTGCCACTCGAGCTCGAAGCTCGACGCCGGCCGCACGAGCATGTTGTACAGCTCCAGCACCAGGTCGTCGTCCGAGCACTCGCCCTCCGCGCCCGCGGGCTCGTGCGTCAGCAGCGCCTTCGCCGCCTCCAGAACCTGCTCGTGGAAGTACGACGACGCGAAGATCTCGGCGTCGGGGCCCAGAGCCGGGTTTAGGAGTCCCTGAACCCCCCAGATGCCCTCCTCGGGAGGGACGCCGGGCGTGGGCTTCGGCCATGGCGGAAACTGCTTTCCTACCGTTCGCACGTCGGGCCAGTTGCCTGCCCGTGCGCGGTCCGTGGTCCGCTTCGCTGCGGCTCGGAGAGCTTCCAGCTCGGCGGGGCTCAGGATCTGGCGCTGGATTACGAAGCCATTCTTGGCTAGCTCGGCTCGGAGGTTTGCCATTGTGATGTGGTGTGATGTGGTGTGATGTGGTATGATGTGAAGGAATACGGACGTCGTTGAGGCCGTACAAGTAAATGGAACTTAAAACTTATTCGTATTGTTTATAAGACCTTAGAAGGGAGGGGTGGTTGTTATACCGGGTTCCTCAAATATGGAGGATTCTTCGATGGAGACGTCGAAGGTGAGGGGTCAGGATGGATGAGGGTTGTCTTATTATTAGGTAATTAGTGTGATATCTCAAGGGGAAAGTAACAACAAGGGGGTGTTACACATATAAATAATTAAACAAGAATGCTCATATACAGGGCGCTCTTGCATATAATGTTTATGCCTATGGCATTATGAATTTGAATAGGTACCTATATCGGTGCCCCGTACGAGGGGCGAAAAAGTCACGATGGAAACTCAAGTGCCACTTCAGTAAGTACCATAGTGGGGGGCTGAGGGGGGTGACTATCTTCTATACAATCTCCAGTTATTTGGTAGGCGTAGTACGTCTTCCCTACAGTAGTAGCTTCAAATTTGTATGTTGAATGTCTTCGCATCGGGCGATTGGTTAGGCGGGCGAATTATTTACTATCACGTTTTGTTATTGGTTAGATACAAGTGTGGTAGAAAAGAGTGGGCGAGATAACCTGATCTTGTGATCAAGAGTATAGCTCCCACTTCTCAAACGTTGGTATCGGGCACTTAAAAGTCATGGCATTCACTAGTAATCAGAAAGTCAGGTTGCCACGGTTCCTCGCGCGCCAGAGAAGGAGAGGCATGGTTTCATTAAAACGGCAATTGTCGATAGTCTACGTCACATGTGGGGTTCTGCATCCTTATAGTTAGTTGATACTACGTTGCTTCTCGAACAAATGGTATCTCTTCCATCGCACTCCACGTGGTGGATCGACAAGATAGGGGTGCTGTACCCGGTGCTCTGAGCCGAGGTGGAAACTATTATCTCCGTAGAATCATGGGGTAAGCGAACTTCAAGAATGATTTTGAATCTGGATCATTTTGATTTGGTATCGTCGCGACTAGAAAACACAGTCCTATATAAGTTGTGTTTCCGCTTGTTATGTTATATATGTACGCAAAGCGGGGGTTATAAATATGTACAAATTGAATCAATATAAGCATGAATGAAGATCATGTGTCCAGACTCTCCTCTCTCCGCAATCCAGGCGCGACAGGGACTTCTATTTTAACCGCTCCTGTAGAGCATAATGTTGGCTGGGAACACGTTGACGTTGTCCCTCCAGCTGGCCACGCTCTTGCCATCCCTCTCGAGCATACTCAAGGAGCCGATGGTGTTGAGGCCGTAGATGTTGATGTTGCTGACCTTTTCAAGCGAGACGATGCGTGACTGGCAGTTCTCACCGGCCGCTACAGTCGAGCAGGCTATATTCATGTCAGCTTTCGTCCTTTCATTCTTTCACTCTCCCTACGTATTGCATTCTTGGTATCGGGAAAACTTACTGGTATCGTAGTTGTTGAAGAACGAGTAGTGGCCCGCACCATAGATGAAGAAGTTGGACGAGTTGATGATGCGCAGACCCCAGGACTCGGCGCAGTTGCCCTGCACACCACTGCAAGACGCGGCGAAATCGGGGTCGTTGATGTTGCTGTTAATGGGGAAAGGCTTGGTGGCATCCGGCAGAGGCATGTAGTACGGGGTCTCAGTCTGGAACATGCTGACAAAGATGTTCTTGGTGTTGGCGAACTGGTAGTTGTACAAGTGGTTGTGCTCAACGGCGGTACCAACGAGCCAGATGTTGCCAACGGTGGACTCGATGTAGAGACCACGTCCGGAGAAGACGGTGATCTGGGTGTTCGTCTTGTCCTCGATGTCGTGATCGGCGACCCAGAGCCAGGTGTTTTCCATGTATAGACCAGTGGCCTTGGGGGTAACGTGCATCAGCATGTTTGCACCAATGCAGTTCTGATTGATGTCAGAGCTGCCAGGCTTCTTCAAGCACTGTGCAACCTGCATCTGGGAACCAGCGAAGCCACCGACTCTGGCATGGACATCCCACATGCCGCTAGGGTTTGAGGCATCGGAGGCGAGGTTCCATTCAATGAGCTTGGCGCCGGGGGCAGGGCCGCTGTTACCGACAACAAAGTCGACAAGCTCGACGTGTCCAGTATCGCCAGAGTTTGCACCGACTTGGAGCAGGGGCTTAGGGTTGTTGATATCACCAAAGAAGCTGCCGGATGCCATGAGGATAGGATAGCCTTCGCCAATGATCTTGGCGCCGTCAGAGACCTTCAAGGTTCCGGTAACCTTGTATAGACCGTAGTCGATGAAGAGAACCTTTCCTTTGGCGCTGTCGATGGCCTTCTGTAGAGCCGCGGTCTACGCTTCTGTTAGACGTAAATTATGACAACTCTGGAAGCAGGATCAACTTACGTCGTCGGTCTGGCCGTCACCCTTGGCGCCAGATGAACGGGCACTGACGATGTCGGACGCTGCGACGTTCTCGTACTGCGGCTTGGATCGGCCGTAGAAGCCATTTTGACCGGTTAACGACTGGGGGCGCTGGTTGGGTGTAATTTGGCCAGACAATTCTCGGTCTCCGTTGGCGACGTACTGGTGACCCTGGCCCCAGCCGGCAATGGTCGTCGAGCCACCTGCAAGAAGGCTGCCGCTTCCGCCCGCAACGGCAGTGGGGACGTTGTCGAGCTTGACGTTCTCTAGGATGAGACTACCAGCAGTGTCAGGAGTAGAACCAGCCTTGTAGCCGGTCTTGACAGCCACGTTGTTATTCTTGAAAGAGCTGTCCATGATGATGGCGGAACCAACATTCAGGCTGCCAGCTGTCGCGCCAGGCGCGCTGATGTCGATACCAGTACCGCAGTTGTTGAACTGCGAGTTGATGTAGGTCCAGCCCCAGTTCCAGAGCTGGATAATACCTAAAGAGAGTAGGGTTAGTAAGTTGAAATGGCCCATTGAGACGGTTTGCTCTTACCAGTTTGGCAGTCGTTGAAGACCAAGTTGCGCATGGTATACTGCTGGTTACCCAGAGAAGCACCAGTGGCACCGCCATTGAAGGTCAAGTCGCTCATGAAACCGCCGGAACCTTGTAAATAAAATCAGTATTTGCTTATCTCCATCGTATCGGATAGTAACTTACCACTCTCAACAAAGAGACCAACATGGACACAGTTTGCGCCCTTGGGCATGTTGAATTCGATGTTGATGAGCGACGTGGCCTGGGACGTAGGCCAATGAATACCGGTGGCAGCAGTACCAGGAGCAATATCGGTGGTATCAATGACAAAGTTACGCATTTGGCGGTAGAAGACATTTGTAGAAACCCAGTTCAAGTTCTCGGTGAAGTAAGGGTTACCGTCGATCAAGCCGAAGCCCGCGAAGTTAGAAGTCGCCTTCAGGACAGGACGGTTGGACGGGTCACCAATCAGTTGGGTGAAGTAAGGGGGCTGAAGAGCTTTCGAGATCTTGTACGTTCCAGAAGGGAAGTAAACAACGGCCGGCGTCGTGGTGCTTGAGGCCTGTAATACGATCAGTGGGAAGCCATTGGATTATCTTATACGGTGGAAGCTTACACAGCCTTGCAGACAGCGGTTGCCGCCATCGCTCAATGCCCTTGCGATGGCATCAGTGTCGTCGGTGCTCCCGTCACCCTTGGCTCCATAATCCTTAACGTTTCGAAAGACTTTATACCCGTTACCGGCGAAAGGCGCAACACCTTGGTGTTGTACATCCTGCAGCCAGTAGGCGTTGATGCCTACGGTCAGGCTAGCGACAGCCGTGAGAAAGGTTGAGAAACGCATCTTGGATCCTGAGGCTCGAAGACAGCTGGCTGGCTTAGAGAACAAACCGAGAAGGAATCGGCATTGGGAAGCGACTTTATTTTATAGAACGTTGCTTGACTGACACATCCCGTGCCGGTGCCGAGTGAACGTGGGCAAGTCAGGGGCCCGCTTGGACCCGTTCGGAGCGACTAGCACTGGAATAGGTAGTTCGGCCAGAGTCTCGATCCCAGGATAGAAGCTCAGAGACTATACAAAGCACGGATGGATGAGGGCATGGATAGGCGCGCGGCGGGAGCCAAATGGCGAGTGTCGATCCCAGCCCTTGGCTCTCGGCCGTTTTGGCGCGTTGCGTGTGCTTAGTATCGCCGAAGGACGAATGGCTACAAAGCGTGCGCTCATGGGGCCGTCGTTGGAGGCACGGGGACCGCAAACGTGGCATTGGCACCAACCCGATGCCAACACGACAGACGCTCTGTCGAGAGTCTCACGACTAGGAGAACACACCCAGGCCTGACTGTAATAGGATAGCATCGTCGCAGGTACCGTGGCACGAATGCAAGCTTGTCCAGGCCCGGCAGAGAACCCAGAGGCAGAGCCAGAGTTTACGGCCATTAAGCACAAATAAACTTTCGGGACCTGAAACTATCGAAGGCATGGGTCCCTGATGCCTGACAAGCATTTTGGTAGTCACTCTACCACGCCCGATGGCTTTCTCTGCCGATCCCAACAAGGACAGGTGACGGCCAAGGATGATTGGGGCGAATTAGCAAGGCTTCATTAGCCCTCCTGCTGGATCAGGAAACGCCTTCTCAGGTACCATGTGAAATAGATGGCGATCCCTCTGGAGAGATTGGCCGGTGGTCGTCAATAGCTCCAAAAAATGATCCAGTTGCTATTTTATGCATGTGATGTACTATACTTACGTGTGGCGCTTAACACTTACATCGCACAAAAGCCGAGATGAACGTTTCTGAATGAATCTTTTTGCTACAGCATAGGAACGAGAGCTCGTAAGTAGTTCATGCGCAAATGCGCATGTACAGCTTCTTTTGCATACTACGGCCTCGCTAGTACCTAGGTTAAGGAAGCTTGTCCCTGCTCTCCTATAGGAAGTCTGTGGCATAACACATAAGCAAAGCCCCTTGTCATGTAACTACTTACTTGCATAGCCAGGTTAGACGTTTCATGCATACAAAGTAGCGCTGCCTCACCCTAATGGATCGAGGCTAGGATAGTTTATGAGCAACGAGACTCTAGATGAACCAACCCAATCGGTTTCTTAATGGTATAGACAACGGCAAAGTAGCTTAAAGGGTAGTAGCGTGGAATGCGAGGCAGATATCTACGGCCCTTTTGTTAGCAATGCGGTCATTCTTTCGGTTTGTCGGCCGTTTGGCACTCGGGAACTAGACTACGTACGGCATACCTACCTGCCTGCTTACCTACCTCACGTTGTCGTGTGCATCTCTCCGCATTTGAGGTTTGGTTTCACTGCGTTTTTGTGCATCTTCATTATGGCCTGGTGATGACGCTCAGGAGATAAATCTACTATATCGACGGCCTGTCTGAACTCTCTCCGTTCTATCGTTCGGACGGCCCGATTGAGATTTAAGATTTGTGATGCATCTGCATTCTGTCTGGGGTTCTGCCTGGGTCCTGGCACCGAATCACCTTGGCATAACTTACTTATTATTAGGTATGGTATTTTAATTGCGAGGGGCAAACGGGACGTTTAGATCTGGCAGGTCTTCTTAGCTGACGATTTGTGGACGCAACCCCGGACGAAAGCCCCGGAGTTTACCATTTCTGTACTCGTGTCTCTCCAAATAAGACACCTTTCCCCATCAGGGGCTAATTGGACAATGTTTCAACCTGTTTCAGCGCTTGCAGCTTTCCACATCAGCGTCACCTTCACTGGCCACTGCTGTACTCTAAGCTCCAACTAAGCGACAGTCCGAAGATGAAATGCCGCCGCGACCACCGATAGATGGATAGAAACAAGCACATACTCCACCAGATAGCTATACGTTACGTAGGCTATAGCTATTTCCTACCGTCGTTCTATCGTTTTGCCAGGAATACCCATAAAAGCTCCGTTGGCAGCTGTTAGTCTTAGTCCTGTTTGGTTAAGAAGGTCGCAGAAAATAGATCATTCATCCGATGAACACTGCGCGGATCATAGCCTCTTCTAGCAGATCCCTATGCTTGGTGGTGATCATTCCCGACGTTATTCCGACTGCCACGGTGAGTGGAGAGTCTGAGAGCAAGACTGAGGCTCTTTTTATCCCTCATGCGATCCCTCTTCCACCACCCCTTAAGCTGCATTTTTCGAGAAGCATTTAATCTTATGAGCACGAGCAATCTTCTATGACTCAAGAAGAGCATCATAAAGCATGGCTGCGTTCCACCTGATCAATAAACGGCCCATGTAACCTCAAGCAACGTTCCACTCGTTGAAGAGACCTGCTGCGGCTTATGCTGTAGATGAGAGCACATGGCTGTTTTGTCTTAGCCGTCGCCTACTATCATGACACAAGCTTAGAAGTCACATGGCTAGGTAGATATCGAAATATCATTATGAGACCTTCCCAATTATTAAATTGTTATTGAAATCTTGTACAACTTCTTCTTCCTCTTCCCATTTTCCCATTTTCTCCAAACTCTACGCGACACTTGTAAGACAAAGCTATAATAAATCGATCGCTTAGCTATTTATTTCGTCGTCAATCTCGCTATAGGGGTTTGTCTTCGACAACCCCACGCAACAACCTGGACGCGGTGTATAGGGGCCACAGGATTGGAACACCTTAATAGTTTGACCCCGGGCATCGTGCCATTTGTGATCAGTTGTGGCTTGATGCCACGAGACGGGAGCTGAATCGCTCCTTTTACTAGTTATAGTATCCCGCAACACTTTGAAAGCATTCCCTTTTGTGTTTCTCCAATATCCTCACAAGCTTCGGATAGTTGGGGTAGAGTTTTGCTCTGCTATTTATCTCGAATAACTTGGCGCTAAAGACAGAATTCATCCGTCTCGGCTCTTCCTTCCGTGCCCCATTTCTATCTCCTGTTTTTAGATCTCTCGGTAACAATCTGCTTGTGCACCGCCCTTCACTGACTAGGTAGCTGACCTAACTGACGATCTCACTTACGTTGCGAGGATTAACCCATACCTATTTTCTGCCCTTTGTGAGTGGCGCCTCTGTCGCCGCCTACCGGTCAAGTTACATGTTGAACTAATGTTCGTCTAGCATGTAACCTGTAACCCAGCTGTCCCAGTAACGACTCTTCCTACGGTACCGACGTTACTCTGTTTTCTCTGCTTTGAACACAGTATGAAGGTCTTGCAGAAGGGTATATCCGTTGTAGAAAACGACCCAAGCTTTTGGCCGGCTCCGATTTAGAAATGTTCGGTTCTTTTTCTCGGGTGCCCGCAAAAGACAAGCAACCTGTCAGATATTACAACTGCATGCAGGCGCATATAATCTGCGGAACGTGACACTCCACAGAGGGGCCAAAAGCAGGAGTCGGGCAGGGAATAAACAACGTCCTCGGCTTCGACACCATGGCACAGACGGCTCAATATATGTATGAACTCAGAGCTCGGGCCTCACCGCACGCGGGAATCTTGCTTTCCAATACTACTCCGTCCTACCAGTACATGTACTCCGCACTCCAACTTTGCACGTACCCCCCCAATCAATCGTCGGGAACTTCTACACTCGGGACTTCCATGTACAGCCGTGTTGGTAGGTGGCTGGGCGGTTCAGCAGAGTGCTGAAATGCAAGCCAAGATCTTCGGGATGTGATATAGCGATTCTTTTTGCTGCGTGAATGCTCCAGTTCCTAAGAAGCATACCATTCCCTCTCTAAACGTTGCTGTTCTTAATTTCGAAGTCTGTGAGTACTTATGTGCATCCACCGGACCTTGCTATCAGCATCTACGATTATTGGGTGTGCTCCGAAATCCTAAAGGAAAAAAAAAAAAAATTAAGAAATAGACAAAAGAATCTCATCTATCTAACGATAATACGTCCCATATTAGGAAAGACCGGGAAGTAATACACCAGGGGCGAGAGCAGGAGGCCAGCCTCCATGTCCTGCCTCCATTTCCCTGCAGCATCGACCGCATAACGGGTGCGCAGGTGACTTCGTATCAAAGCACGAGTCTGGGTCGCCCTTTTTTGGGTCAGCAATACTTGTTCGCTGCGTTTGCCATCCCGCATATTATTGTCCAGCTATCGATGCTATGCCATGCTTATAGGAACGTCTATATGCATGGCCCCGCGCTATGATTCACTTGGCTGCTTGGAACTTGGTGCCCCCGCAGCCAGCTAACTGGCGCCCACTCGGCGGTCAAAAAGCGAACTGTGATGCCATTCTCGTCCCGGTGATTTTATTATTATTCTCCGGCAAACCTGACTGACTAATATACACTCTAATGAACTCGGCTAGGTATAGAGGCTTCAAGGTACGATAGGCTTGAGTGGCCGTTAGAAAAACTAAAAACTAGGCATTTTTGTCGCATTCGGGATTCTGCCTCCCAATGTCAACTTATTATATTCATGTAGTCTATTTTCTGAACACACTGCCGTCCACGTGTCTCTTTCGTATCCATGTAGCTGGAAAGGCACGTCTGTGTTTGTTGCTCGCGTTGCATACATAAAAGGTTTCAACAACTGAACTCTTAAGTTTTCGTATGTGACAGTGGAGCGGAGGAAAAAGAATTAACCTAGGTTACGTTAATCTTCCTTAGCTTCAGCTCCACATACATTAAGTCATCAGGTATTACAGGACGACGTTAATATGGTACATAGGCATCTATCTCATACCAGTTTACTTACAAGACTACCTGGCTAGGTAGGTTGCAAACCAAAACGGCCATTAAAGAGGTATACCTGTATGCAGTTAGGTTATCTAAGTGCTACAACCATCTCTTTATCTACCTACCCACCTCACCTCCAGGACTAATAAATGTTGGGTGCGAGGCAATTGGATCTCCCCGCCCCCACACTTTCCGGGAGCCCGTTTTTCTCCAATGCGGAGATGTGAGATGACTTTATGGGGTTCGAGCAAAACAACTGGCCAGTTGTCTTCCTGGCATGTGAGTGCAACTTTGCTGTCGTAATCATTACTCCCATTTGTACTTTTATTAGACGTACCAGCTTAGTACCTAGGTTAGGAATGGGAATTATGTGTGTTGTGTAATAAAAAGATCACCTACCAGCCCCTCCCCCTCTCCTGTGGCCTGTACCTTTTGTGTACCTTTTGTGTACCTAGCTATAATAATCATAGATACTACTAGCCTACAGCATACAGCATAGCTGAGTGTCGGTAAAGCTTTTGTGGTTTCCCCTCTCTCGTCCGTCAAAAGCCGTCCAAAGGACTTGCTTACTGAGAAATCTATCCCCAATGTTAGCAGGCCGCCCAGAACCAATTCAGTACAGTATACCTACAGGGTCCCTATGTGGTGTCGATAAATCCCACATGTGTTGCCGCTTTGGGTAAATGCATCAATCCTCGCACGCCTATTTATTAACTGTCGTATGTAGGTGCCTAGGTTAGGCATGCTGAAGAGGGTAACTTCAAATGTTTCTACCCATGTTTCCACTGTACCTACCTAGCCTAGGTACTAGTCGGGCTTGACAAGAGCTTGATTAGGTCTTAGAAGTAGGTACGGAGCGCGATGGGGGTGTGCTTCCCTGCTTCTGATTCGACACCAAGCTGCTGATTTACCCCGGGTGTTTGCTCTTACGCGCCCCCAGACTTCCTCGTTTGATCTTACCGCCCTTGTTGTTTCTTGTAGCCTTTCCCAATCTCCGCATTTCCTCTCCTCATCTCCTCACTTGAGCTCTTTCAACCCCGAAATTCATTCAAACCCCATCGTCCACCAACGTCCACCGTGAGATCTCTTGGTTTGCCTCGTCCTCGCAACTCTTTCGGCGCCGAGCAATCACCAGGACATCTTTTGGTTTATTGCAGCATATCATAGTCTTTATCGCTCATGTAAAACGCGGCAGTTCTGTTTGGGCTTGCTGCACCAATTGTCGGCGCGTGCAAAGTGGTCAACTTGGTCTGTGTCAGTCGAGGTTCGCGTCAACTCGGGGCAACACGTCGGAGAAGAGGCATATTGTTACAAACATCTGCAATCTCCACACACCGTTTGTTGCTCCTCTTTCTTCTATTTGCTCTGCGTTTATGCCCACCAATAATTCACCCATTCATAATTACACTTCCCATCGCCGGATAATCACCGCCCTCGACATTCTTGTACTACATCCAGAGCCTGCCGCCCTTTCCTAGCCATCCTAGCCTTGCGCAGAAAGGACGTCAGACCTTCCGCCTCACTATTGTTTGTCAGCAGCCGGGTTCGAATTGAGCCAAGTTCCCGGCAGGCGCACACTGGGTTTGGTGCATCAAGGCTGGGTCTCTTCTCATACACGCCCTTGGTCATCTGGGGGGGAGGGAGGTTGTGCCGGTGCTTAGATACGATAGACAACAGCACACGCTTTGTCAGTTGCCGAACGCGCCCAGAGTCCCAGAGCCGACTATTACTCCTCCTTTCTCCTCCACTGTCACCACACTCATGAATTCATCCATCAATAGTTCACCCCCGCAAGCCGTTTCTCTTTCCGGCTTAACCTCCTGGCTTTTCGTCGTTGACCCGACCCTTCTGGCCCCACTTCCTGGTGCTGCGTGACTTCTTTCTGCACTACAACCATAGTTGTGTACGGTACAGGGCCTTCAACCCTAGGGCCAATCTTGACTCCCCAGAGACTCTTCTCCAATGCAATCCCGGCCGTCCATAGAGGGCACGGCGGTCCCTGCTGACGAGAATACCGAGGGGAAGCAACAGAAGCCCAAGACACTACCATGCAAGTTTTGTGACAAACGCTTCAGGTAGGGTGACTGCCATCTTCATCTCCAACTCCCGCGATAATATAACTCACACGGGATACTCCCATTTAGGCGTGTGGAGCATGTCCAACGACATGAGAGAACTCATACTAAAGAAAAGCCCTTTGCCTGTGGTTGGGCTCGATGTGCGAAGACATTCGGTCGTAGGTTAGTTAGTCCAGCACCTTCCGCCCCGTGTTCTTTGGCCTCCATCTTCCTTCCTGCTATTTTCTACTCGGTTTGGCTGCGCACTTGCCCAGGTCTACACCGCGCCACAAAGAAACCCCCTTCCCCTCTCGTGCGCCGCAAAGCGCCTCCTCCCCCCTCCAGTGTTCTGCAAATGGAGATGGAGACTAACCCTCTCCCATCTTCGCAAATTGTGTCTTGAATACGTAATCCCTTATTGTTAAGGGTGATAATGCTTATATGGACATCAGAGACCTTTTAGTTCGTCACGAGAAGCTCGTCCACTTGAATGACCTTTACGGGAAAGATGGCAATCGGCCGAGGAAACCGTCTTCAGCCAGCGCTGCTACTCAACAGCCGCAACAGCCGCTGCCCAGTGAGAACCATGCTGATACGGAGATGATGGGCATGACGCGGACTCATCCGCAACATTACCATTCTGAGTCCATTCCGTCTGCAATACCCGTGCCTCCTCTGCAGCCCGATCCACGCTTATCCACTAGAGCTGGCGCGTGTAATTTGGACCTTTTGTCAGACGCGGCGACCCAAATCGCATCGGCTAATGAAGTGAACTCTATACAGCCCATGATGCCAGACCTGTCCCAGTCGTCAAATGCTATACCGCGCATGAAGTCCTACGAGGAAGGTATGCCGTACGGTGATCGTGGGCGCGAATCGGACGCCGGGCCCATGTCCATGGGTCTCCCTGGCCAGACCGCGCCCCCCTCCGCTTTTGATGACTATAATCTGTTTATGGATGAGTTTGCAACCTCGTCACATTTCCTCCCTCAAGCCTTCGAAGTAGATCAAGGGGTCGGCCTATGGCCGCGAGGCGCCTTGTCGAAACCGTCCTCGCAATTTCCTTCGAGATTCCCTTCGCTCGCGCCTGATCCCCGAGACCCAAGCGATGGCACCAACAGGATGCATGACGAGCTCAACAGGGCGGCTCCGATGAGGGTATCTGCCATGGATCATACGGTCATCAAAAACAGGTTGGACGAGTTCTCAACTGTTCTTCCAAACGACTTTGTGTTCCCTTCGCGCCATACCTTGACTAGGTTTCTTGAAGGCTATGTCAGCGGTTTTCACGATCACCTACCCATTCTACACCTTCCCACGATAAACCCTGCAGACATTGCTCCGGAATTATTGCTGGCCATCCTTGCGGTAGGAGCTCAATACAGGTTTGAGAACCACCGGTCGAATGCCCTTTGGTATGCTGCAAGGGCTGTGGCAGTTGAGCAGATTCGGCGTCGGCACAGCCACGAGGTTCACAACCTCTTGCCGACAGCCGCAGCTTATAGCCCACATTCTACTAGACCGTCTCCAAGCCACGGCTTCAGGCACTCGTTTAGCTCCGTGCAGCAGGAAAGACCAGTAACACAGGATACCCATCGAGAACCATAGTAAGTTACGGCTCGTATTCGTCCAAGTACCTCCCATGTTATAGGTGGGATGCTGATCATGCTTAAAGCTCACCAAATACTCCGCAATCCCGAATGGAGACAATTCAAGCACTTCTGCTTCTTTTTGCGGTCGGTCTGTGGGGTGCGAAGGCTATCCTCCACGAGGCCATATCTTTGCAAAGTCTCCTTGCTCTGTTAGTACGCGAAGAGGGATTTCTATCTGAATCGACGCAGACGGCCGACTGGGAGGCTTGGATTCGTATAGAGGGCGGCAACCGTACCAAGCTCATCACCTACTGTTTCTTTAATCTGTGCAGTATTGCCTACAATATGCCACCTCTGTTGCTTACTTCGGAACTTAACTTGTACCTACCCCATTCTTCGAAACTCTGGAGAGCTGAGACGTCGTGGCAATGGCAAGAAGCCCGCCATTCCTTCCCAAGTATGGACATCTCACTACAGGATGCATTCGCTCGTTTATTCAGCCGACCTCCTCAAGGGCCACCCGCTTATATGTCCTCTCTTGGGAATTATATTCTCATACACGCACTGCTTCAACACATATTCCTACTCAAGCAAACCTCGTTTACATCCGTGCCTTCTTTTGAAGCGCCGCGCGGGCTTCGGCCGGACGACGTCGAGGAGTGTCTTCAAGCGCTACGCATTTGGCAGATGAGCTTCGAGCAGCATCAAGCGCGGGTTGCGGAAGTGAATCCGCAAGGTGCGACGGACTCTTTCCCTGGAGGGCCGGTTGCTTACAATTCGACAGCGCTGTGGAGACTGGCCTCTATCCGTTTATTCACCGACTTGAGTCCTAGTAGGACTCTCGAGACTCGAGATGCTGGCCAGATAGCACAAGCATTCCATGATGCACCATTTCTGGTCCGTAGTGCGCGCTCTAACAGAGCTGTCCTTCAAGCAATTCATGCATTATCCATGCTGGTTAAATTAGGAGTTAATTACGTGGCAAGAAGGAAGTCGTCGGAATGGAGTATGCAACATTCACGTGAGTTTTAAAGCGATACCCTTTAAATTAAGAAGCCGAGTAGCTGACTGGTCTATAGTCTGTAACCTCGAATGTGCCATCCTTCTAGCGAAATGGCTCATGACTCTCGCATCGATCGGACCGACTGATGCCCCTCCGTCGCCTGATGAAAAGTACATACTGGAGACGCTACGCCAGATGCTGGACGAGACCGAATTTGCCGTGCCAATCGACCCTTCCCTTTCCGGAGGTGGACCTGGCCATGCGTCATCGAACATGGATATTGCAGCTAATGACAGCAGTAGGTTGCGTCGGTTAGCTGCTGCTGTAGTTCGACTGTGGGCGGAAACATTCAAAGGATCACATAGTTTCGATATTGTCAAGGCGATTGGTGCCGGCCTTGAGGGGTACGCTGATCTGATAGAGAAACCTCGGGACAGAACACCGCTGAGCCGGATGGTCGGAAACAATTCTCGGCTGAGCTGAGCATAGAGACACAGGTCCCGAGCTCCTCCAATATGGAGCTACCCGGGCCTCAGGCATTTAGCGAGGCGTTGTGGATGTTTCTAAATTGTGCCAAATTCTAGGCTGCCAACTTCTTAGTCACGGTTGGGTTGTCCGCACATATATTTCATACAACATGACATGACGTACAGCCATCCTAGTGGCTAGCCAATTCGCGCATTAGGGCCCGTACAGCCCATCCAAAGCCGAGCCATCCCTTGGCTCCTGATTGTGGCTCACCGCATTTCGTGTAGCAGAATTAGTCTATATAGATAAGATGACATGGCCAGCTAGCTTGTTCCTGTGCGCGGGTATTACATACTTGACTACCGTATAGTAAAACTAGTATTTCCTGTATTCACTTTCTCAGACCCGCAAGCCGCTTTTTCATGACACCTTCCAGGATTGAAGTGAAGGTTCCGATTGGATAGATATCGAAGTAGTGTACGAGGCCACCTTAAGAGGTAGTAAACAATATTCTGGCTTAGATGCCACGACTATGTGCTATATACTTGCGTAGCTTACCCATGTACTCGGTCACAATATTGATAATACCGCGGTACATATATCGAGATAAAGTTATATTTAGGCGATCTTTCTCATCGTGGCCTACAACCGTTTTGCGTGTAGCTCAAGTATCAGAGTAAACTAGGTATGGGATCTGCTTATTGACATTGGTACTACTACTTCGTTCTCGCCTGTTGATTTACTTATTCAAACTACCTTAGGTACTTAGGTGAAACAAGTTCGTGGCTGTTTAGTTACGGCGGCGACAAAGAGTTATTACGATATTTTTTGAGTTATGACTGATCGAGTCCTTCTGGTGTCTGTGGCATGTATGACTGACAGTTGATTGGAGAGAAAGTGATATGTTTGAAAGTTGCTTTGAGAAAATGGTAAGTACGTCTCTCAGGTCAAGTTATATTCAGGAAATTTTTGGATTTGTCTTGGGGACATGGATTTTTGAGTGTTCAAAAACGACGATGCATGATGGCTTTTGAAATACCTGGTGCGTGTTCGCACAGTATTGAATATTACTATGATACAATGTGCTCTATCTTGCAATATTACTGGGAGCATTCCGTAAATAAGAGTACTTTATACTTCAATGTTGGTTTGTCCCTGGTTTCGTGGACGATTTCGCTGGGGGAAGGAGCGACAATAGGACTTCAAGGCAGAGACATCGGCATTGTTAGGCATGATATCATCACCTAGGTCCGTGATAGATTCCATGGATTCGTCTGACCAAGAGTAAACCGTGTCCTGGGAAGTATTAGGGGTACTCTGATCCTCCCTTATCGAAGCACGTTGAGGTGCGATAGGGTGGCCTATCACAGGCGGTGGCATGCAGCTTGCGGCTGTTACATCTGCAGCGTCCAGATCGTGGCGTACAACTCCGTCCTTGGAAACGTATATCGCCTTCATCCAGGGCCTCAGGTCATGCACGGACGGCCGCTCGCCGTCCCCGAGCCACTCCTTCCCCTTGAAGTGCGTCCGCCGGAGGTGCGCGGCCGCGTTATAGTAGGCGCCGTACTGCTTCCCAGACCTGCAGGCCTTGCACTTGTTCAGCGGGACCTGCACCTCGGCGTCGACGTTGAAGGTGATAGCGAAGGCGAAGTCGAAGTCGAAGTTGAGGTCCGCGTCGGTGTTGGTGGCGATGCCCGGCTTCTTTAGGCCGCACGGGTCAACGCATATCCACCTCTTCACGACCTCCTGATGCATCTGGTCGCGGTGCCGGTGTAGGTCGGCCTCCCTGCGGAACCCCTCTTTCCACCGGTCGCACTGGTTGCAGTAAAATCGGGGCGGCCTCCGTCGTATGATATTAGGTTGTACGCCCGGGAACGTTGCCCCGCGCTTGGGTGGCCCGGCAAAAGCCTCTTCGTCATGCGACTGCGCCTGCGTCTGTGGAACAGCCTGGGCCTTGTTTAATGCGGCATTTTCGAGTTGCCCTGCGACAGCTACGGGGCCCGACGGCTCAAAGAGACTGCTATAGCCAGAGTCACTGTGGCATGCCAGGTCGGCGCTTAGTCTTCGCCGACGAACGCCGTTGGGGAACTCTGGATGCTCTTCATCGCGAAGCTTGCAATGCGTTTGTAACCCAGCTATTACTTCCTGTAAAGTGGGTCCCCTTTGTTCCGCTCTTTCCTCTGACAGCTGCTCGAATGATGGGTCGGGGGAAAGGTCATTCTGACAACTAGTAGTGGTAGGTGCAGGTGCTTGGTCAGAATTTATGTTCGATTTTGACAGCTGTGACACAGCACCCTGGCACTGGTAGGCGTGCACGAAGATCTGATCCGCTTGGAGATGTTCTTTAATCGCGGCAAGTGTGTGGTCTAGTGGCATCACATAGGCCTCGCCAAACATGTCGATAGATACAACATGCCCAAAGACCTCACCTGTCTCTTCACAAATAACCCAAGACCCGGAATCGCCCGGTATAAGACCTGTTGTATGTCAGTTGTATTGCTATGGTATCGGCGTGCCATATGCCGCCGTGCAAGATGAGAACACTTACAGCTTTTTTCGTCTGGTATGAAGTCGTAAGTCTCCACGAAGTCCCGACCTGGTGCAATCAGCAGACTTGAAGCCGCTGCTGCCAAAGATCCCTTCTGGACACCCCTGGAGGTGACGACACTAACATTGGGGACTAGTGTAGAAGGGAGAGGCTTGGCTACTTTCGGGATCCTCGTCTCGCTGGACAGCGTTCGAAGTTCGCAATCCCAGAAAGTCGAGACAAAGCGTTCCGAAAGACCAATCAGCGCCCAGTCGTAGTTTGAATTTTCATCAGCCGACTGGGAAGAGACAGCTGCGACACTGCCAATCTTTACGCTTGTTGCAGGATCCAGTCCTTCGATGTCCTGGCTGTTATGCATAGCCATCTGCGCAGCAACGCTATGACCTATCCCGTCATCCTCCGAATCAGTATACTCATCAGAGTCGTAATCAGACTCCGTTGAAGACGGGGCGGAGACTGGCTTCCGGTCCAGGCGAGCGAGTGCATGGCCCGCGGTCAGCCCATACAACGTCTGGCAATGATCTTTGGTGACGGTGATGACACCCCCAAGAGTAGCCATGCAAGAGCCTAGCTCGCCTTCTATCCGAATCCTCGTGCCGGCATCTGGTACTAGCAGGTTACAGAGACCGTGGACCTCGTACTCTTGAGCCCGCAGTTGTCTCAGCCCCGGGACGACGTAGATGAGAAAGTCGCCGCCGATCAATTCCTTGATGTGGCTCTGGTCGAAGAACTTCTTGACCTTCTTGACGGCACGCTTGTCGCATTGTATCACGATACAGGGGAAGTTGTTCGGGTTGGCGCACTTGAGCTTCATCGATACGTCCCCCGTCGGCGCGCGCTTCGACAGCACAGCATCGAGCAAAGGTTGTCGCAGCAGAAGCCTCAAATCCAGATACCGGGTCTCCACGTCGGCCGGAACCGGACCCTTGGAGAAACTCACGCCAACATGGTAGTCCAAACAGCCTGCCTGGTCTGTAGATACCGAGCCATACCCGGAGTCGAGAAAGCTCTGACTCCTCGAGGGGACGACACTGGTACCTGTGCTCTCAGGGAGTTCTGTGGGGCAGATGAGAACCTCCTCGGAAGTTGATGAGAAGCCGGTTGCACTTCTTAGTCTGAGAATCCTATTCTTCAACTGTGAGAAGGCTGGCTCGGCTGTGGTGGAAAGCGCCAGCGGGTTGGTAGGCAGATTCTTAAGGCTTGACTTGTTATTACCTGCCATCGCGCCTGGGAAAGGTAGTAGTGAGTTTTTCGACGTTCTCCAAGGTTCTCCAAGGCTTGTACTAGAACTCAATTACACTTTCACAGATCGATAGGTAAATTAGAATGTAAGAAGCACGAGCTGGGCGAACCTCCCAAGATGTGGGCACACCGAGCAGACACCATGGTATTTAGTTGATGGGCTGAGCCGAAGAGAGGTCACACGGCAAGGTGAACAGGGGGTTGTCCCCTCATCTCCCTCATTCGCAGCCACGATCAGTGAGCTGGGAATCGACAGGGTAGTAGCTTATTTGCAGAGTTAGCGCCACTATCGCTATTTTCATTGGACGCCGGTAGATATCATAGTACCCATTACTTACAGTTGAACGCGCAACGCCCCCCAAACGCATTCACTCCGAGGATGCTTCCACAGCCACCGCCATAACGGGGCGTAGCATTAGTTGGGCAACATTTCAATACCTACGCTGATCTCATGGCCGTGCTTCATAAAAAATTTCGGTAACGCATCTCAAATCATGGCGACCGTTCCCATTAATGAGATCAACGACGAAGTTCTGTCCGCACTCGGAGAGGCACTTTGGTCTTGGGAATTCTGCAAAGGGTGTATCACGGGCCAAGCTTGCAGCGCTAGCTCCTTATGCTCTTCATCACGTATACCAACGGCAAAGCGTTACTTCCAGTTCTACGAAGCGCTTGTCCTTGATTATCTTCAGGGCAGTTCTGAGGGTAACAGGGTACTGAATACGCACGGCGACATCTTCAGGTCAATTGCTTGCCTTAAGGCGGACCCAGATATCACCTACTTTGGGTTCTCCGAGGTTATGTGCCCCGTAGGCCATCCAAACCACGGCCCGGAAGCCGTAGCCAATGGCGTCATCCTCGTCGTCAAGGTAGCTACTATGATAGACTGCTCGGCACTATACCAGTCGCCCGACCGGCTAGAGAAAGGCACGTCGAGGATATGCTGGAAGGGCGATGTGCCGCTTAGCAAGTACCTGCAAGATCTCTTTCCAACGCAGAACCACCACGTCTGGACGAGCCCCCATCAGGACAACGACGTCCTGCTCGCCATGAAGTCGGAGCTGAGGGCGCCGAAGCTCGTCAAGCATCTCAAATTGAAGTTCCGCCCCACCCATGATATCAGAAATCATCTGCGACTGGACTTGCGGCGTAACACGCTCGAGGTGTTCCATTACACCTCGTTTTTGAAGGAGCAGTTGAGAGCAACGAGGTGCGAGGCGTCGGAGACGGAGCCGAGGACTAGCCCGGGGTAAGCTCCTTTTTAGAAAAATCAAAAGTAGTTTATTCAGTCAGTTCAGCCGGGAGTGAGATAAAATTAGCCAAACTTATAAATCGATTCAGTCGATCGATCGATCGACTGACTGACTGACTGACTGACTGACCAGATAGATGGAGGTAACCAAGTACCTAGGTAGCTAACCAAAGGAAAACAGCGCCCTTCTCCCGCGGCAACTCCTTCTGGAAACGCTAGACTCAACGCAGCAAATCCTATTCCCCTTGCACGACGCAAAGGCGAAGCGACTCCTAAACTTGCTCGTCAAGGACGAGAGGTACAAGTTCGACGCGGAGACGGGGCGGTTTGAGTTCGGCGCGCTCCGGTCGGCAGGCGAAGAAAATATATCCTACGTGTACCTGGCCGACCGCCTCGAGGAGCTTTACCAGGAGTCGCAGAACCCAAGGCCCCGCTCCTGGCTCGACGAGCAGCTCCAGAGGCGCAGCGGCGCGAGGTACATGATGCTGGCCACGCTCGTCGGCGTTGTTTTTGCTGTCTTGCTAGGCATGGCTGCCCTTGCTTTGAGCGCGTTGCAGACTTGGATTGCGTATGAGGCTTGGAAACATCCTGTTGGGATACCAAGTTCTTAATGTGGTGTGTGCATGCATTAAGGGGAGCATGATACATGTCTGTTCATAACGACTTGGGTGGACAAAGTGACGATGCTTCGGTATTGGATCTGTACGTATGTATCTTTCGCTTTTATCCTTGACTTATACCAGCATATAGCATATACCATGGTCAACAAAATCTATGAGGATGTACAACCGAGTACAAGATCGGTCAGCTGGAGGCCGCCGAACACGGGTCGAGGGTCGGCTGGGAGTGAAATCAACACCTCCAAGGCGAAGAACACTCTGGCCGAGCTATGTAACGGTGAAGGAAGTCGCTGCTACCACGATACAACGACGAACAGATGGGCAGGCCCCCAGTTCAATGCGAATGATGAGACCTGGCACTAAACTTTTACTGGCAGGAACAGGCTGAAGGCGGACCAAGCACTATCTAGTTAGGAACTTAAGTTAGTCTTATAACGGCCCGAATGAAGTCGCAACCAACAGATCTTTTCTTTCTAGTGTAGAAGGCACTAGAGGGGGAGGTAGTCACTGTTGGGGAATACGAGTATACTGGATATGAACGTTCCAATTCGGAACCCAGATTCTGCCCATAACTTACCTATCCAGAGATTTTTAGGATACCCCTGTTTCCATTTTCGAGGTACATTTTATTTACCTTCCCGCGAGATACGGCGAAGCCGGACAAAAGAACGGACCTGAGGAATTTGATGAGTGAGGGCACCCTGAATAGATTTGGTGTTAAGAGCTCGCGGAAATTTAGCGGCTTGAAAATCTTGGCACAATATCATCTTTACATATCCCCAAATAGAGCGGGTTCATGAGCAGGGTTCTAATTCTTTCGTCGGGCGTCGCGGTATCTGTGAGATTGAACTAGGGGCCTGTAACGTAGATCGGGTTGGAACAGAATAAGGGTTCTTGGGAGTTGGGACACAATAGGCTAATAAGTTCGCTATTACCTAACCTACTAGAGAAAATTAGCTTATAATATACTTACTTAACTATATGCATATAATAGTAGGTTAAGTTCAAAAAGTGATAGGATAAGATGGCCCTATTATTTGCCAGTGATGACTATCGTAAGATACTATGCTGCTGTACAATATTGTATCTTATGTAATTTCTTAATCGATCAGTCAGATCACGTGATAGCGCGTAGCAATCCTGTCACTATCTGTCCCACTCTCGAGCTGAAAGCGCGTTAGCCTCAAGTCTTTATCACCTTCGCCGCCACCATCACAGCCTGTAACCACTAGGGGAAAAAAAAATTAGACTCGAAAAAAATGCCTCCAAAGAAACGTAGCAAAATTGAGGTGGAGATATCGGAGTCTTCGTCTCGTCGTAGGTCAACTCGCATCAGTTCCACCGGGAAGAAGAGCTCGTACTTTGAGGATGATGACGTAGATGACTCGACTGAGGATGAACAACAAAAACAACAGCAACATGCAGCGCGCAAGACGGCTAAAGCAGGGAAATCTGCCTCTTCTCGGTCTAGAAGGACGTCTAGGGCGGATGCTGATGACGATGACGATGATGATCAATATGAGGAGGACGAGGAAATAGATGAGGACGAAGCTGGAGATAGCGATGCTCTCGATGAGGAAGACGATGATTCTGAGACACTTCCACCAGCGAAAAAGTCTTCCGCTACATCAAAGGGGAAGGGGCGACGCGGCCGGCCACCTAAAACTTCTACTTCTTCCCAGTCTAAGTCTCAAGCACAGGCGCCTCGCAGTGGCGGTAAATCCAATAATCCCGGATCTGGCACAACAACGAAGAAGCGCGGTCGACCTGCGAAAACGGGGAATGATGCTTCATCTCCGAGTGCTAAGCGGAGGAGACATGCGGGTCGCGATGCCGATGACGGAGATGATGATGAGGATGACGAGGACGAGGATGAGGATGAGGATGAGGATGGACCGCAAGTCACGTTCATTCCGCTTCCGAAGCTCCGCGAGACAAATGGTGTCGAATACGAGGACACGAAAGTCCACCCAAATACACTTCATTTCTTGGGAGATTTGAAGAAGAATAATAAGCGAAGTTGGCTGAAGAGTAAGTTGAATAATAGATGCCTCCTCCCCTACCTTCATCCACACCCCTCAGGGTAGTGCTATTTGCTGCTTAACGCTAGTGTCAATTTACGTCACTCATGTCACCCCCTTCTGATCTTCAATCTGTGCACCTGTTTATTTGTTGAAAATCAAGCTAAAACAATAACACGTCACAGTGCACGATCCGGAATACAGGCGCTCCTTGAAAGACTGGGAGTCGTTCGTCGAGACGCTGACGGATAAGATCATCGAGGCTGATGAGACGGTACCCGAGCTGCCGCTCAAGGATGTCATATTCCGCATCTATCGCGATATTCGCTTCAGCAAGGACCCAACCCCGTACAAGGTGAGTACCGCATACATGCGCGCTCTATGTCTTAGTTCTATTGAAAATAATACATATCTATAACCCTTCGAATGACGGCTAATATGTGCTAATGCTCGAGAGTACAGCCTCATTATTCAGCAGCTTGGTATGATCCTCTACTATCTTTTGGCCCCTCTTAAACAAGGTTTATCCACAGCCTCAGCATCATATACAAAACCCCCCATATTATAACTTCACCTCTCTTTCTCTCTGTTCTTCGCTAACTCCCACCTCTTCATTTCCACACACAGGTCACGCACAGGCCGCAAGGGTCCCTACGCATGCTACTACGTGCACGTGGAGCCGGGCCACTGCTTCGTCGGCGGCGGGCTCTGGCACCCGGAAGCCGCGGCCCTGGCCAAGCTTCGCGCGAGCGTCGACGAGCGGCCCCATCGCATCCGCCGCGTGCTGACGGACCCGGAATTCGTCCGCGTCTTCTTGCCTGATGTGGCGGGGAAGAAGGAGGACAGGATCCTCAAGGCGTTCGCTGATAGAAATCAGGAGAATGCGCTTAAGACTAAGCCCAAGGTTTGTTCGGCTTCGTTTCGTTTCGTTTCGTTTCGCTTGCTGTTACCCCTTTTCGCGCTCACTTTATCTCTTGCCGTCTCTCTATGAGGTATTAATATCCTTTCCCGTTTCACCACCGCATTTTAGACATCCAGACTAACCCTCACACCAAAATCATAGGGCTTCAACCCAGAACATCGCGATATCCACCTCCTAAAACTCCGCAATTACACCATCGGCCGGCAGATTCCAGACGAGGATCTGTATAGCGACGACGCGCAGGATAAGATCTTGGAGGTTATCCGGGCCATGGTACCTTTCGTACGTACTTCTCTCTCTCCCCTCCTTCTCCCTGGCTCTAAGCGCTCGCCTAAGATCCCGTCCTCTGCGTTTCCCGCATTCTCCTTAACCCCGTCTTGCATATCTAGCTCAATATGCACTTTCAAGGATATATACAGTAAATAGTGTCTCGTAGTTCAATTCGCTAACAGGGGTATGCGTGTGTGTCTATGTAGGTCACGTTCTTGAATAATGTCGTCATGCCGGATCCCGGCGCAGACAGCGATTCCGACGATGAGGAGGAGGGAGATGGCGAATAAAGCGATAATACCTATAATATCGCCCATTTGCGGGATCCCTTGACCAATGAAAAATACGTCGGGGCTGCAGCCTAGTGTAATATTATTTACCGAAAGGAATAATCGGAGGAATGAGCTTCAAGTCCCTCGGATGGTGGCATGTATTTTGATAATGGGTACCTTTAGTGTGTAGTAACAAGCGATAGGTTCTTCCCTGTCAGTGTTACTGGTCTGATAAGCAAGGAAATGGTTTCCCGTCACATACAATGTGGCATATGCTGAATCATTATTAAGAGATTTGAAACCTAAACATACGTATGAACAGCCTACATAGATTCGCCCTCAAACTTGAGATAGCTCATATCCCCGTCGACAAACTAGGCGGAAGATCCTCCTTCCGCGTCCCCCAGTCGCCCTCTTTCGATCCAAGCACAAATTCAAGCACGCCCCCGTTCCTAAAGAAGCCGTGCGTGATCCAATTCTTCGTGTACGGCTTCCCATTCAGGGTTGCGCTCTGGATATAGTAACTCTTAAATTCAGGGTCGAAGTTCACGTTGCGTAGCGTGGCCCAGCCCTTACCGTCCGGCGTCCGGATGCTAACCTCGCGAAACATGGGCGGCGTGAGTAGGTATACGTCCTGGCCGGCGACGGGGAAGAATCCCATAAAGGCGAAAGCTGAGAAGGCACCCATAGCGCAATCGTCGTTGCCTGGAATTCCCGCGATAGAGCTGTTGAACAGCGAGGGGATGTATCGATGTACCCAGTACGCGCTGCGGCCCGGACGGCCTGCATAATGGAATTGGAAGGTCGGCAGAAAATTGGGCTCATTGCCCATGTAGTTGATTCCGGATGAGTGGAAGTAATCCAGCCGCTCAACAAAGTGTGCCGGACCTCCCATTGTGGTGATCAGCGACGCCATGTCCTGCGGCACGTAAAAGCTGTACAGCCAGGGGCTTCCCTCGTACGTCGAGTGCTGAGTGTCAAAGTAACAGACGTGCTGCTCATAAATCGGACTACAAAGGCGCGTGGTTTGCTCTGAGAACGAGCCGTTCCGGAGGCGGGGCTGGAGAAAGCCCCGGAACTGGGAGCCTTGGATCGCTCCCGTATCGCGGTCCCGGTACCGGTCGTCTTGTTCGGGCTGCCACAAGTTGCGCCAGTTGTTGCTACGCTCCAAGTACTTCGCCTCGTCTGCCTTATAGCCAAGCTCACGGGCCATCAGAGCTATCGTGAAATCGTCATATGCATACTCGACTGTACGTGAGATGGATCGACTAAGCGGCCCTGTGCCATTCTTGTCGTTATCGTCAACGGGAATGTAGCCCAGTGTGCGCCAGCTCTCGATGCCGCCGCGACCGGATGTAGACCAATCCTTTGGCTCTTCTTCCGCATCAGATACCACTGCCTCATATCCCAGCTTCCAGTCAATGCCCCGCGTCAGGTTCTTAATGAGTGCATCAGCCAATACTACATCGGCATTTGACCCGCCCTGAGTAAAGCCCTTGCTGAAACTCATTCGACAATCTGGCAGTTTCCCCTCGTGCTTATAAATATCAATGAGCGCGCGTACCATATCTGTCTGTATCTGGGGATCGATGATAGTGAGCAATGGATGTTGCGCTCGGAAAGAGTCCCAAATACAGTAGAAGCTGTCATAGTATGGCTCGTTTGACTGCCATAGCGGGTTCTCGCCCGTGTAGTCCTGCGGCGACAGCATTGTGCGGTAAACACCCGACCAGAAAGTGGTCACTAGATCCTCGCTAAGGCCGGTGTGGTCAGCTTGAATGACGGAGAGCTTTTGCCGCCAGGCTGACTCGGCCGCTGCCACCACTCGCGAGAAATCAAAGTCCCCGATCTCCCGCTCTGCATTACTACATGCCTGGTTGGCAGAAATAAACGATAATCCCACGCGCACGAGAATCTGGCTCTTGGGCGAACGTTCGAACTGGATCCATGTTCCAGCCGACCCGTGTGGCAATCTGACATTATTTTTTAAGCCTCCAAGCACCTTAATCTCATCCGTAACCTTCGTATGTGAAAAGGTGCCTGTTCGCCGGATCTCAGCGCCTCGGAAATCGGCACAAAAGTAGGCCGAGTAAGAACCCTGTCCGAATGATGGCCGGTACGTGCCACTTCCCATCATGCGGCCTGTTGTCTCGTTGACCTGAACCTCGCCCTGAGAACGGCTGTTACTGAGGTCCACAAGGTCTAGTAGAATCAAGGGGCTATTGGGCACCGTCTTCGGTACGCTAGCATCACCTGACGACGCGTATACATAGGGTACTTCCGGGTTGGTCGGGAAATTGAACCTGAAAAGATTTGTGTGAGCCGTTGCTGTCATCTCCGCATTCACTGAGTTATTCAGTCCTATAGCGAAGTACCCTGGCCGCGCCGTTGCAGAGTCATTGACACGAGCTGTAGCCCGTTCCGCTGGTATGTAGTTGCATTCTTTATAGTCGTCTCCAGGACATCCCGGATGAGCAAAGAGTGGGAAGTTGCCTAGGGAAGGGCTCTGTGATATTGTCAACAAGAAGATTTATGTGGCTGTATAGTTTTGCGCATCAGCACTTACTCCTCCAGTTCCTACCAAAAGCAGGTTAACGATGGGTAATCAGCATAGGAGTGAAAGGGGACAGGACTCACCAGAATCATGAAGTTGAGAGAAGCCTTGAATCAGCGAGTCGTCGGAAACGAACCCAGCAGCAATTTCACCCCAGTTATTCGAGTCAGCCACAGGCTTAGCCATGCCTGTTTCTGCGCATCAGAATCGTCTCTCTGGACGGTTAACAGTGTATTTTCAGGGTAGCTCACCGTACGGCAAACTGGCGCCGGGGAACACATGGCCTTTTCAGACAGTTCATCAGTCTCATTTGCTTAATTGTTTATTTTGCTTGATGGTAAGTCGGAGTACTCGGACAGGGTGTTTGAACAGCAAGCATAAGACTGACTTACCGCCATTAACGGTGCCGATAAGCGGATCGACATATTTCAAGACGTCATTACCAGACTGCACGGCCAGCCCCCTACTGATTCCGAGTAGCACTCTCCGAGGGGGGTTGAAGTTTTCGATGGGTAACAGCGCCCATACGAAAAGGACCAAAAGCGGTACTGCGAGGACACGCCGTCGTCGAGGAAAAGATGTCAAGAGAGGACCCGCCATTTTACGGTAGTTGCGACCCTCTACAACTACTAGTAGAAAATGTCCCTCGAAATTAGGGCAAACTTCACTTTACCGTTCTCAACAAACGGGCAAAGGATTTCAGGTAGAGCTCGTCAGCCATCTGGCTTGGCAATGACAACCAAACGCTCCGATCTGACCTCGAAGGGCCCAGCTCAATTGGTTTACTTGGAGAGAAAAGACAAAGTTCCAAGGGCGACAGCGCCTTTCAAGAAGAAGGATGTCGGCAGGTATACCCAGTATTCGCAGCTTCGAAAAAAAAAACCATAGTTTTAAAATTAGAGACACGAATGCGACCATCTTCCTGCTCCCGCGACCAGTCTCAGCCAGCTTCCCTATCCCTTCCTCCCAGTGGCCACTTCTTCCTCCGTGCGTAGTGCAGGCTGTCCCAACATGGAAATATCCATTCTTGGCGTCCTGTCGCGGCCGGATGAAGTCGACCGCCCAATAGGGCAGGCGCCTTTGGCAGTGGCTGGGCCGCTCTATCGTTGCTTGGCAAACACACTCTACCGTGTCCAAACTGTGTAAAGTGTTAGCAAAAAACGATTATGCCATAAGATCGGGAAGCTTGGACCTTCGGCTTCTTCAATATCTGAGCACCTTATATACAGAATGGTACGATAATGATGAGAAACTGTCACAGCCTAATGCTTAGCTTGGTTCTTGTATCTATCTAGGAGCCGAACGCGGCGTGGATCTTTACGAGGCACGTAGGTAGCGATGGTCCAACAAATTCATATATAAAACTCACCATAGCAAGAACGAAGGTTGGATGCCTCCACGCAGGTTAGCATTCAAATTGCAATACCTCTTAGAGTTGGTGCACATACCAATACCAAGAGGGGTTATCATGGAGAATGCCGACATTCATGCCCATGAGACCGGCGACGAAAGTTAGAGGTAAGAATATGATGCCGACCCAGGTGAGTCTCCAGCCACTCCTGTTGAGCTCAAAAGACCCATGCATCCCTGATGGCCACTCCTTTATACACCTGAATCTGTTGATATTAGTAAAAGCAGCTTAATGTCAATCGATAACAGCGCATGGAACACCTTGACTAGGCTACTTACCATGTCTAGCTTAGTTGACGCAGGGCCTACGAGGCCAGGCGACTGCGTTGTCCTAAGACGTTTCAACCTCATTTCAAGATCACGTAGTACCCGAATCTCCTCGTTGCACCCATAGCGGCATGAGCCAGGGTCAAACCGCCGTTTCCACGACTGTACATAGTCTCTGATAGTGTCATCGAGAAGGGTGATATGGGAAGAGATCGGTTGGTTCATCATCAGCCAGCACTTTGAGCACGACCGTAGACAGCCGTCCAGGTGGGCGTAGCCTGTTCACTTGTATATGTTCTTCTCCTAGACACTAGCATTAAACCGAGAGACTTAGTGTAAAATCCTATTACAAGGCTATTAACATAAGAAATTGCCGTCTCGATAGTCTCCTTCAGTGAAGTTCGAAGTAAGACATGAGCCTCAGAAGGCATTCATCCAGGTGTTCTTGTCCTAGCTGGTAGAGATCATTCTCCCCCAAGTAGAGCTCATCTTCAATCAACTCAGCGACACATAATAGATCTTGTGTCTTGGGGCTCTGTTAGATGATGACATGATGTTGGGGGTTGGAGTTGTTATTCATAGCGGCACCCCTTTTGGGATATCGGCCGATCAGGAACTCGACAGACATGTGAGCTTGAACTATGGAGGATTCGACTGAGGTTACCGGCCCCGGAATATCGGTTGATTCCAAGGTCCCAGAACGGCTTTTGAGTAGCTGTTCGACAGGGTCCAGAATTAGCACATCGAAATCGATCTTCGTTTCGGTTAAATCAAAGACGTCTATATGCTATGTCTGATGTGCGCAAGGACCGACCAGAATACAATGTTCCAATACCATTATCATATTTCTTCTTACTGTCATTAAATAGCGCATACTTCAAAGAGTCGACTGTATTGCTGAGCCATGGGCCATAGACAGCGTGTTTAGGAGCTGGCTATAAGTAAAGAAGTATTGCTCTATTTATCTTGGATGCTCACATATATCGGAGAGAAGTCTTATGAAGGCATGGCTAGAAATAGCGATGGCTCAGACGGTACTGCTATCATTTTATAGGATCACGGACAGACATAGATGAGATAATCCACTAATGTCTGCGGGTTCAGAAAGTAGAGTCCCCTGATTCTAACTGAGCGCCACGGTTTTTTCTCCTCTCTTATTTAAGGATGTTAGCGTCTAGTAGCATCTTTGGACAGGATCACCTGCAATTGTCTTCGGCGGTTGGCTTAGGATAGCGCTCATAGTATTCTATGACATTAACAATACCGTCCGTGTCGAGTGTACGCTCCGTGGGCTATCGTGTCTCTGTTATCCTCTTGTCCCTTATATTCGAGAGCTTCATGGGGGTCAGCACACCTGCATCTCATTATCAAGGCTAGTAGAGGGGATAAAAGCGTTACTTGTCGACATGCTTGTTCTTCTACTATATGATTTGCCTTCAATAATCCAGAGATAGAAAGAATTACACTGTTCCAAGTCTTTACAGGTTTGTCCATGCAGAAATGAAGGTAAGAATCCCCTGTAGAGTAAAACGAGCGCTACGTTCCGGTGAAGGTTATTAGTTAATCACAGGCTCAGGCAACTACATGACTACCTTTACAACTATCGTGTCACCTTTACCATCTCCTGGTGAACACTACATACGGACCCTAACGAGCTGCGCCAATTAAAGATAAATCCCAAGGTCATGAAGAAGGCGAATAACGATACCGTATGACAATATGAGTTGGTGAGCGGTAGCCTCCCGTCAACAAACATTTTTCCCATCCGAGTCTACTGGAGCGAAGCGAGCAGTGTGATGAAAACATAGCCTACAAGACACTCAGACTTTGTGGGCCTGACCGAGGTAGTGCCATTGTTACAGAAAACGTTGAAGAATTTTATAATATATATAAGTAACTTATATAGACAGTTACTTAAGGAACTCCAAATTTTGGATATCTTTTTCTTCACTTCAATACCAGAAGTTCAAGAATAATGGAAGCTAATACCAAGGCCAGTGAGCTCGAGGTCTTCTGAAGGTGTCAGTACAGTGCATAAAGTAAAGAATTGGCTTATACTGTGTATGTGCCTAAAACGGATATTATGGGGGTATCTTACATAAGAGTCCCCATGCATCTGCTTCAGCAAGGTCACGCACAGTAGCTGCAGGGCTTGGCAGGGCGGGCATTCCATTTGATGACGCAGGGTAGACGAGACAAGACAGTCATCACTTTAACCCGTGCGACTTCAGTTTGGCTTTGCCAGCCCAGCCACACCCTCAGTCTCATTATTCGGTCATCACGGAATCAACCACCACCATCTGACAAACACTTCTTTTGCTGGCATAAACAAACTGATTGATCGGCCGATACCTTGTTGACAGTTCGTATATCGATGCTGTCGCCGTCGCGACCTTCAAAGCAACACTAGGTTGCAATTATGACGCGAATATCGCACATCATTGGCGCTGCTGCTGCACTGCTAGCCACCAGCTCTGCTGCCGATGAATTCTTCACCCCTAAACATGAAGCAGGTCGTTGCGCCTTGCGCGGGCACTGTGGAAAGAAAGGCTTCTTTGGGAAAGCATTGCCCTGTGTCGATAACGGCCTCGCTGAAACCCCCGATGACGAGCTTGCCAAGGAGATAGAGGAACTATGCGGTCCTAAGTGGAAGGACAGCAAAGTCTGTTGTAATTCGGAGCAGGTGTGTTGCTTTATCTGCATTTATCTTCCGCTAATGATGTTTCCTTACATGAAACTAACATCAGTCAATAGCTCAACGCCCTCAAGAAAGAACTCTCCACTCCCAACCAGATCGTCGGCGGCTGCCCGGCTTGCAAAGACAACTTCTACAACCTCTTCTGTACCTTTACCTGCTCGCCCGACCAGTCGCTCTTCGTCAATGTCACTCGAACACAGGAGCTTCGTGGTGGTACTGCCGTTGCTGAGATCGACCAACTCGTTACGAAAGAATATGGCGAGGGTTTTTACGATAGCTGCAAGGAGGTCAAATTCGGCCCGTCCAATTCGAGAGCTATGAATTTCATTGGCGGTGGCGCTACAAATTATACCGAGTTTCTCAAGTTTCTTGGAAAGGAACAGGCACTTGGTTCGCCATTTCAGATCAACTTTCCCACGAAATATTCTGAGCCGGACATGGCTGGACAGGATATGAAGCCTAAGAAATGTAATGACGAAGATCCCAACTTTCGATGCTCGTGTGTCGATTGCCCTGCCGTATGCCCCGAACTCCCCGCGGTCGAGGAAGCGGGATCGTGTCGTGTCGGTGTTCTTCCCTGCTTAACTTTCGCCTCCATCCTTGTTTACGGAATTCTTTTCTTCTCGCTCGTCATTGCCGTCACGGGACATGTTGCTTGGAAGAAGTATGAGCAGCGGCGTAGTGAACGCCGTCACCTTTTGCAAGGAGCGGAACCAAGCGACGATGAAGACGAGGGAGATCTGCTGCGGAACAGGGCGACTTACACGCGTTCCCAAAAAACTTATAAGATTAATACGTGGTGTGATACTGCTTTCAGCAAGCTAGGACACTTTTGCGCGAGATTTCCAGCTATTACAATTTGTTCCAGTCTGGTAGTTGTTGTTGCGTTAAGTATTGGCTGGATCAAATTTGATGTCGAAAGAGAACCCGTGCGGTTGTGGGTCAGCCCAGATTCCGCCGCTGCTCAGGAGAAAGCCTTCTTCGACAATAATTTTGGTGCCTTCTACCGTGCTGAGAAGGTTTTCTTGGTGAACGACACATCATCCTCGGGAACAGGCCCAGTCCTGAGCTACGACACATTTACCTGGTGGGCAGGTGTAGAGAATGAGATCCAACAACTGAAAGGTTCCGACTATGGCACTTCTTTCCAGGATGTGTGCTTCAAACCTACCGGCCCCGCGTGCGTAGTTCAATCCCCTACAGTGTGGTTTGATGGCACCGAGAACTGGAAGTCTTCGTTCCGGCAGTGCGCTGATTCTCCCGTTATGTGCCGGCCTGATTTCGGCCAACCGATAGAGCCAAACATGATCCTCGGCGGTATCGAAGGCCTAGACGACCTTACAGAGACGCCCGCAATCACCGTGACCTGGGTGGTCAACAATTTCCCCGAAGGCAGCTCAGAGCTTGCACGTGCCCAGGATTGGGAGAGGGCGCTAAAAGATCGCCTCTTGCTTGCCCAAGATGAAGCAGCCAGCCGTGGCCTAAGACTCTCCTTTTCGACAGAGATTAGTTTGGAACAGGAGCTGAATAAATCGACCAACACTGACGCCACTATTGTTGCAGTTAGCTATCTGGTCATGTTCTTGTATGCCTCACTTGCATTAGGTTCAAGCGGCATGACCATCCGCGAGCTGATGAGAAGCCCTGCTGTAGCGCTAGTACAAAGCAAGTTCACGCTTGGCCTCGTCGGTATTCTGATCGTACTGATGTCTATAACATCGTCGATTGGCCTCTTTTCGTGGGCTGGTATCAAGGCAACACTGATCATCGCAGAAGTCATCCCCTTCATTGTTCTGGCGGTCGGAGTGGATAACATATTTTTGATCGTCCACGAATTTGATCGTGTAAACCAAAGCTATCCGGATGCTATGGTTGAGGAAAGAATTGCGAAAGCCCTTGGCCGAATGGGACCATCAATCTTATTTTCGGCTATCACCGAAACTGTCTCGTTCGCGCTAGGTGCTTTCGTTGGGATGCCAGCAGTTCGAAACTTCGCAATCTATGCCGCCGGTGCTGTCTTCATTAATGCCTTGCTGCAAATGACGCTCTTCATCTCCATCTTAGCGTACAACCAGATACGAATTGAAGACCACAGAGCTGACTGCTTCCCTTGTATCCAAGTCACGTCTGCTCGTGTACACCTGAGCAGCAACGGGAACACTGGTCCTCGTCCATATGACGTGCCGGAGGAAAGCCTACTTCAACAACTCATCCGCAAGCATTATGCACCCACTCTCCTGGGCAAGAAAGTCAAAGTGGCTGTGGTCACCATCTTCTTCGGACTATTCGCCGCCGGCGTTGCGCTTCTACCTTACGTTCAACTCGGTCTGGATCAGCGCGTAGCTCTCCCCGATGATTCTTACCTCATCGAGTATTTCAACGACATGTATAAGTATCTTGATGTCGGCCCTCCAGTTTACTTTGTCACCAAGGGTCTGGACGCTACGCAGCGCAAACACCAGCAGGATATATGCTCCCGCTTTAGTACTTGCGAACCACTATCTCTGGCCACGGTGCTTGAACAGGAACGCAAGCGATCGGATGTATCCTATATCTCTTCGCCGGCGGCAAGCTGGATCGACGACTTTTTCTTGTGGCTTAAGCCCGAAAATGATGCGTGCTGTAAGGAAGGTGGTAAGGTCTGTTTCGACGGTCGAGATCCACCATGGAATATCACCCTCCATGGCATGCCGGAGGGCGAAGAGTTTGTTCACTACCTAGAGAAATTTTTGGAAGCGCCGACGACAGATGAGTGCCCGTTAGGTGGCAGAGCTGCTTATGGCCAAGCCGTAGTTGTCGATTCGGAGAATGTCGATGTACCGGCAAGCCATTTTCGGACCGCGCACAAGCCACTACGCAGTCAGGATGACTTCATTAGTGCCTACGCCGCCGCACGTCGCATTGCCAATGAAGTCAGTTTAAGCACTGGTGTTGAGGTCTTCCCCTACAGCGTCTTCTACATCTTTTTCGACCAATACGCTAGCATTATCAAGTTAACTGGAACATTGCTTGGGTCGGCTGTCGCCATAATCTTTGCTGTCTCTACAGTTCTGCTAGGTTCGTCTGTGACGGCGCTTGTCGTGACCGCGACAGTAGTAATGACGGTTGTCGACATCATTGGCGCAATGGCCGTCTTCAACGTGTCGCTTAATGCTGTCTCCCTAGTCAACTTGATTATCTGTGTCGGTATTGCCGTCGAGTTCTGTGCCCATATTGCCCGTGCCTTCATGTTCCCCTCTGGCCCGGTTATGGAGCGAGCCAAGAACCGATTCCGGGGGCGTGACGCCCGTGCCTGGACAGCGCTGGTGAATGTCGGCGGATCCGTCTTCAGTGGTATTACAGTCACGAAGCTCCTCGGTGTATGTGTGCTCGCCTTCACCCGCTCTAAAATCTTCGAAATCTACTATTTCCGCGTGTGGCTGGCACTGGTGGTCTTTGCCGCTACGCACGCACTCATCTTCCTACCTGTCGCGTTGTCCCTGGTCGGCGGCCAGGGCTATATGGACTCCGAAAGCAAAGATGGGCTTGCAGAGAACCTAGCCAATCGCCAGTTTAGGTCACTGATGGCACATGATGTCAGCGATTCTGAGGATGAATACGAGGATTGATCCGATACCATGAACGAGAATGTCTAGTACATGTTGGAACAAGAATGGTCTCAGCATTGACCTTTGCCATTAGCAAGAAATTAGCAAGAATATGAGCAGATCAGCGTTTAGCAAAGGCTTGGAGTACTAAGTCATTGAGTCATTAATTTAGAAGATGCAGTGTCAAGCATACATATTTGGACACTGGAACACGTTATTACTATTACAAGAACATAAGGATTTATAATTACAACTTTTGAAAACAGTATCTTAAAGCAAGCTATACTCTGTTATTTTAGCTGTGGACTTCAGAAAGATCTTGAGGGTTTGAGTGTTGAATATATAGGATACTCCCTCGCATGTTAAGGATGGCTGGTGCTCGGATTGACTAGATAGGCTCGAGTAAGTTGGCCAGTCCACCGATTCCGTCTCCAAATACTATTTTGCCATAATGACAGTACGCTGCAGCAGTATGATACAGCATTATTGGGAAATAACTACATCCTATTTTAGACTGTAGGATAGTTGCTGGGTAGGTACGCATATACATATTCAAATTGGTGTTACTGACGATACCTTGCCTGTGAGTTGGCAAGTGGATAGCTCTACCTAGCACTTATGTCAGGGTTTCTTTGTTGGGTGGGTGAGTCATGTGTCTTACGAGTTGCCGGGAATAGAATGCCGAATTGCAGTATGTACCTAAGGTGTGCACGTGTAGAGTAGATACCTACCCGTAACTAGGTAGTTATTGCCCGCATGTGTGAACTGCTGTTACCGGGCATGCCGTTGTTTTGAGTTGATGCGGAATACTCGGGATAGAAACGATTAGAGTCTTTTTCTCTAGGTGTTTTGGTAGCTATTGTCAATCGAAGATGTTTTGTAACAAATAATACCTAGTTCTACTAATTTGTATAGTTAACTAGTTATTCAAAGTTATTTTTTAGTAATGGTCTATTTTTAAGTCTATATTTGTTAGTAGAGTAAGTAGACTGTGGTCTTTGAGAAATCTCTGCTGTTGCTTCATATTTGTAAGCACTACCTAGACGAGACAGGAACAATCTTAATTACTTCAGTGCTTACGACTACTCCCCCAATAGCTTCTGTTTAGCATACCAAAACCAGATGATCTACTAACTTGGTGGTGTTGTATGGACTTTTGACAGACACAATTGATAGTTGATTATTAGTACCAATCGGATCATTTTACGCCTCCTCACAATAGGGTGTTTGGAGATGAGTTGAAAGTGTCTACCTGCCGAAATGTGGTTGGATGGCAGTTCTGTGCTTGCTTACGAGGTGTAGGGGACGATCTCCCCTTCTTGCCGACTGTTGTTAATTGCCTGCTTCTACCTTTACACAAAATGTACTTTATTGTATGTAATTGACGTTTCGTGTTACTCCTCTCCGATTGTATCTCCTATATTAGCAATTAAAAGTATTATGAATATAATAATGAGTAGTACTAGGTAGCCTAACCAGAAGAGGATCGGAAGGCTTGGGAAGGCTGGTAGCCTGTGGCCAAACCTGCAATTCTGCAACACTCTTGGAAGTGCTGCAGAAGGTGGGGTGTCACATGTGGGGTATCGAATGCCGACGACGGCCGAGACCTCATAAGTCCTGCTCACATTTGCAGCCAAACTGCACTAAGAAAAAGTGCCTAGGCAATTTGGAAGCTTAGGGGGCTCGTACAGGCTGGAGTAACAGCGGTACGCGGAGGTCAGGGTTGCATGGTTTAAAGAGGCAGCAACTACCATAATTGCTCTCAAAGGAGCTGCCACCGGTAATGCTCCAGGCTCTTTCCCCTTCCAAGCCTACCGCTGTACTTACCTCAACACTATAATACCTTAGGTATCTGGGTAAGAGTAATGAGTTCAACTTGAAGTCTTCTTTGAACCCCATTCACGTTGACATCTTATCACCCACATCCCAGCCTTTTCTTCTTCCATGACGAATAACTGGGAAATAACGTGGGAAAAGTAATTCGCTTTGGTCTACCAATTACATATCAACTGTTTGTTCTTTTCTTACTATCCGGTTGCCCACATCCGCACCGGTTTCCCGCTCCGACCGACGATGACGTCCCATTCGACAACCAACGTGCCTCCGGCGCCACCAAACGCAGCTTCCAATATGACGCTCGAAAATTACAGATTCCCATCCCACCGGCTTCTGCGACAGCAGCGGGACCCAACTCGCATCCCGTTGGTCCTCGTCGCTTGCGGTAGTTTTTCTCCCATCACATTCCTCCATCTGCGCATGTTCGAGATGGCCAACGATTACGCACGGATGAACACCAACTTCGAGGTTGTGGGTGGTTACCTTAGTCCCGTGTCCGACGCCTACAAGAAAGCTGGTCTGGCGCCCTCTGTTCACAGAGTGCGCATGTGCGACATAGCCGCCGAGGAGACGTCCAACTGGCTCATGGTTGACCCATGGGAGGCGCTGCAACCGCAATACAGTCCCACAGCTACCGTGTTGGACCACTTCGAACACGAGATAAACGGTGTGCTGGGTGGTATTCTGAGCGCCGATGGCGAGAGTCGGAGGCCTGTCAAGATCATGCTGCTCGCGGGGGCCGATCTCATTAGTACCATGTCCACTCCCGGCGTCTGGGCCGAGAAGGATCTTGATCATATCCTTGGCAGCTTCGGCGCTATGATCGTCGAGCGAAGCGGGACAGATATGGAAGATGCCCTCGCCAACCTTAAGCCGTGGGAAGAGAACATCTATGTCATACAGCAAATGATCCAGAACGATGGTGTGTACAATCAACCTGTGCAACTTGCACGCTTTGCATCCCGTTTAACGAAACATTCCGTGCAAGTGAATGCTAACAATCAAGATAGTGAGTAGCACAAAAATCAGGCTACTACTCAAGCGAGACCTGAGCATCACGTATCTCATTCCTTCGCCCGTCATACAGTACATAAACGAGCACCGACTGTACATGGATGAGGACTCCAAGGTTAAGGACAAGCAGCCTGCACCTGCACCTGCATCTAAGTGATGAACTGTTGTTTTCTTGTCAATTGACACAAGCATTTCCGGTCACGTTGTACTATTATTTCCCGCCAGGTGGTTCAAAGCCGAGAGGCAGATGAAGCGGAAACACGGGTGTTTCCGAGGACTGCCTTCGGGGACTGGGCGCCCACCGGCGACATGGGCGGCGATTCTAAAAACTAGTGAAGAACGGACGGGGGTTGTGAAGGGGCGAACAGTCGGCCCTCCTATTCTCACCTCTCATCTCTCACAGAACCCCCCGCCCTCAGCCCCTGTTCACACACAGTACTACAGTGAGGGGGACGCCCCCACATGAAGATTCCCATCCCACATTGGCGTGCTACATTGCTTCGATAGCATCATTCTGTTGAATCCGTACGGTGCGCAGTACAGTATGTAAGAAGGCGTTATGTACAAGTCGCTCTTGGTCAGCGATTCTCAGTTGTTTTTATTTTATTTCCCGGGCGCTATCTATCTATGATATCCATCGATGACTGCAAATGATTGTAGGTTTTCATCGTCTCCAACAGAAATAGGAAGCGAAAGAAGAGAAAGCATCGGCGAAAAGAAGATTTTTGTTTTGGGCTAAATCGAAGACAACAGAGGGTTCGACACCCGATACCCTCCCTCCCTATTTACCTACCTATTTACCTACCCAACCCTTTCCCTAGACAGGATACATCTACGAATAGACGAATAATGATATGGTACACCAGCGGCGCAATATCGCTCAGCCATATCTGCAGCTTTACATAGCATGACGTTTGTCATTTCAGAATTTCTTTGTTTACCATAATACCCTGCAGTATGGGTCACTAGCTCATTGGGAGCAATTACGTAGGCAGATCAGCATGGTGAATAAGTGGCTGACTGATTGAACCAACCCAAAACAAGAGGGCTCTTGTGATTTATCGGAAACTCTATATGCGTCTTACTGCGATATGCATTGCAGGATCAGAGACTAAGGAAGTTATTAAATACCTCCCTTGTAATAGTGTCGAAGAGATACGCGGCACTTCTACTGCTGTACAACTACTATATGATATATATAGTACTCTCAACTGGGCCAGAGGAGGATTGTGCGAAGGGAAGGGGGGGGGGGGGGAAATGAATAGAACTGATCGCGGGACCCCGCAGGTAGGGAATGCCCACATCTTTGTCTGATAATGTGTCCGTGTCCGTGCCCGTGTCCGTGTGTGTGTGTATGTATGTATGTATGTATGTATATGCCGTCTACGTGTAGAAGTATACGGTAAATGCAGAATGCAGAATACCCATGTTGAAATCGTATCTTCGGCATGCAGGTCAGGTCAGGTGCTTCAAGAAACTCATGCAACGGACTGACTAGGATACAAAGTCAAGCCCATAAAGAGATATATACCACGACATCAATAATATCAAATCCTTGCATTTACATGTTTTCATATTCTCTTAATGGTATAGGTTTAAACGTTTATTGCCTCTACTAGCTTGAAAAGCAAGCTCCTTGTTGTCTATATCATATCCGACACAAATGGACGAGTAGTGGTATATTCATCCGGTGTGTACAAAATAGAACGTCTATCTCCTCATCTACCTTTACTTGCTGCTCTTCTTTCTATCTAATGTGCGGAAACAAGGTCTTCTAACAAGTAAACCGACCGGGACTATTTCATCTTAATGTAATCATTACCATAGTGGAAAGAACCCCTCTATCGTTTCAGTCGTCCTCAGCCGTTTTTGTGTGATTCTCATCAATCGTTATGAATGCTAGATACCGCATAGAATAGGTATCTAGCACATAGCCTCGTTCGGGGAGAGGGGTGAGAGAAAAAGCCTTCCCCCCTTTGTCCCCCAGGATGCCACTTTCGATCCAGGACAGACATCTCTAGTGTAAAAATTCGGAACACCAAGAGTCCAAGGATGACGGGTGGTAAGACGGCGGAATATGAAAGACGAAGAAAGACGAATAAAGGGGGCAAACGTATACCCAGCGTTACGACCTCCGGCCCTTGAGAAGAAACGCACCCGTCAACACCTCGACCATCCAGCCATCTGCAACGAGCGCCTTGAAGACGTGAGTACGCAGCGGGGATCTGCCGTCCGGATTATGGCGGCCGATGCCCGTGACGATCCTAAGCTCGGCCCTATTATTGCCGCCTGCTCCGCCGCCACGTAGGCGCAGCTTCTCCTCGCCGAGGCCGTTCCACCACCGCCAGGCGCGGCTGAGCGCGATCTCGACGCCGTCCTGCACCGTCACGCCATGTAGATCGATCGTGTCGCTCGTGCTCTGGCGGTCGACGAGAAACTCCGCCTCAACGCTCATGGCTTGCCGATAATTCGCCGTCTCGGCGCGCGCGCGGTCTGCGAAATACGCGGCCGCGCCCCGCATCAGAGGATCGCCTTTGCCTTTCTTAAAAGCCGAGGAGGCGGACGCGTACGAGTGCTTCGCTGATGCTGCCATGGCTGCCTTGGCGGTGCTCGCTGCTTCTAGGCTTGTTGGGGTCCCGCGTAATTGTCGGATCGTGTGTGCTGTGTTAGTAGAAGCGGACGTCTTCCATGGAGACTTAGTAGCTACGGCGGAACCGGAAGCTAGAGATGCATCGGAGAGTAACTCGATATCCGAGGAGGCGGCAACGTTATATGATATATTGTATTTTAAGTACGCCGGCTTCGGGAAGTGACCGGCCAATACGTCTATAATAGCTACAGCTGACTGCGTGCTTGAACTGGTGTCAAAGATGGGGTTGAAGTACTCTGCGGGAATCCACGGGACTCGCTTCGCTTGTTCTTCCTCCAGGGAAGTTTGATACGGGCCACCGGATGACGGCAGGCCTAGAGCAACGTAATTATCAAGCATCTCGAGAATGGCTGCGCCCAGTGAGAACTTATTGCGCTTATATATAAGCGTTGCTTCGGACTCGGGCAGACTGAACCAATTACAGATGAAAGTGACGTTTTCTATAATATTCATATCAGCCGACGTAGGGTTCTTCCTCTTGTCAAATCAACGTCATTTTACTTAGAGCTGCTCACCATTATCGATTGCCCCCTCACGGTTCGACATCTCCGAAGGGCTGGCTGGCCTGGTATTTTGCGAAGCTGCTGCTTTCGAAACCTTCTTAGCCCTCTTGCGGCTCTGCTTTTTCTTTCTCAAGATCTCCTCATCAGAGACGTAGAAACCGTCCACACCCTTGGGCCTCTGGCCGGTTGATTCAAGCCACTGTTGGTTGAGCAACTCGTCCATAGCGAGGTTTGCGTCTCCCTTGGCCTTCTGTAAGACCAGCTTGATATTTATCTCTTTCAGAGAGACGAACATAGCAGAAAGCTGGCGGACTTTTTCCTCGTCGCCCAGATGGTCCAAAATGTCGACATGGATAGGGCCTGGGCTATCCTGCGTCGACGTCTTGGAAGAGCCAGACATGAGGCTCTGGGTGTGTGAACTATCAGTGGTTGTAGTGAACCCATCATTGCTTTTGAGATCCCCCTCTACTGGGGGTTGCGCCCCGGAGGCTCCCTCGTTCAGAGACGAGATACCGGCTAAATCGTCACCGCTGAAGCCACTAGGGTTGAAGCCAGTTGCTTCTTCTGCCTCCACATCTTTAGAGATGGCTAGTAGAACCTCGCGGGCAGCTGTGAATTCATCCGGCTTCTCCAGATCATAATCACTAGAGATAGACAGGATAGTCGCTTCATCTAGAAGTGAGCAAAGCTCATCCTGCTACGGGTCAGCGACGTGTTGAAAAGGCTATGGTTGTTGGATGTCGGTGACTACTATATCCTCATGTATAGAGTGTGTTGGGCGGGTATATCAAGACACTTAGGTAGGGGCATTTCGCGAAAATGAAGTGGTGCACACTTCACAACTCATGAATGTAGCGTCTGGAAAATTGAGGCGAACATACAACTAGTTTCTTAGTAGGGTCGCTCATAATAATGCGAAAGATTCAAGCAGCGTCAGCTCGGAGAATGAGGGCGTTGTCGCTCACGAGACCAAGGCTAGCAGAGTATCGAAGACTGTGACTGAGCGCAATGGCCGACGCATTATTAAGACTTTTCGACGAGAACCAAAGGTCCGGTAATTGAGGGGCAAGACGACTGGATGATTGCGAGGTTCCAGGTCGGCGTATACAAGTTAAAACAACGACGAAAGTTGAAAGCGCACGAAATGAGGGACCAGAAGAAGTATTATAACAAACGGAAAACAAGTCGCGGGTTGCAAGGCGGGCGACGATAGTTGTGGATCATTAACAGGATGAATAGGTTAGTCATTGAGGCGTCAGGTTGTGCCCAAGTGAATGTGGACGACTGTGGTTCGGCAGCCGGCAGTTAGTGCTGCCAGCTGTGTGGATATGTGACCTGTTCCTGTTACATTCCTTACAGGTCGCAGACATCAGCACACTTAAAGCGGGTAGTAGAGTATGTATGGCCTGTAATTGAAAGGCGTATATCATATATATTCAGGACATATCATATGTATAAACTGGAATTAAGCGTGTCGCATATTGCTTTTATGAGATATAACTTCCTACCACGACAAAAACGCCTCGTCGCTTGCTAGTAACTGGCTGAGTGAAAACATACGCCGAAGAAACTTCCACCAGCCAACCCTTTTATTAGTAATACAGGGAACATCTCAAAAGCGCTTGGAAAACATTACTTGGGTTGAGCCCTCAAAAAGTGCGGCTCTCTCCGACATCGCACACGTCAAACACACCCGTCTCTGGTAAGCCCTTGCGCTTTAGTGCCTCCTTGAGCAACTTGGGGGGCTCTAAAGGATGCTCATGCGTGAGAATCCACGTGCCCCAATGGATACCCATGGCCTTCTTACATTTAGTGTCAAGGAAGATCTCTAGGGCATCGTATGGGTTGACGTGCATATGCGAGAAGATATGGCGCGGACGGTAAGCCCCGATGGGAATGAGTCCAAGGTCAACAGAGCCGAGATGCTCTCCGATCTGGCGAAATTGGGGGCATATGGGCAACTTCTGGAACTCCGGGCCCCAGTCGTCCACACCCTCAGCCACCTTGGGCACTGTGCGGTAGCCCGTATCTCCCCCAAACCAGACGGTCTTCTCTGGGGTTCCTGACCTGACACCCCACGAGGCCCATAAAGTGTGGTCTTTGTCGAAACCACTCCTACCAGAGGAGTGTTGACTGGGGAGACAAGATATCCTAGCTTTGATGGGCTCGGGCGCTTTAGCGTCTTCTTTAGCAGCCTTGGGTGTGAACGTAACATCAGCCTCGTCCCACCAGTCCATCTCCGTCACATTCTCAATGCCGCTTGACTTGAACCATTTTTCCAGGCCGAGCCCGACGAAAAAGTGCGCGTTAGGATGGTGCTTCTGTATCTCCTGAACGGAGGGGTAAGAAAGATGGTCGTAATGAGAGTGGCTGATGACAACGGCGTCCACGAAGGGGATGTCGGCGATGGCACAAGGCGGCTTCGAGTACCTCTTCAGACTTGGAAGGCTCACAGGCGCACAACAGTCTTCGAAGACGGGGTCAAAGAGCACGCGCAAGCCTGACGGATACTCAACATAATAGCAGGCGTGGCCGAGCCATGTGGCGCGCAGCTCGTCAGAGACTGTGCGCTCCGGCAAGAACTGTGGCTTGACGACAGGCACGAGGTTGTCTGCTATCGTAGCCTTCGGTCTGTCTGAGGAGAACATGCCCCTTCTGTAAAGCGAACATCTCGTAAGCAAAAGCTCTTCTCCTCTGGATGGGCACATGATCGTGCATTTTGCTTTATTACGTACATGATAGCAGGCGCAAATACGGTAATTGATGGCCATACGTGTGATGGATATGGGTTTTGGAATTTGATAGTCTCGCCCCGGCTGTTTTTGACGTGGTGATCTTTGGCATTCTTGTCTAGCTGCTTATCGGAGACCGCCCCCGGCCGGGGCGTGACAGTGCAGACGTATGCTGCCATGGCCGCTATTCCAGACGTCTTTGCTCCTGCTGTAGCGAGTTTGTTGTATCTGGCTATCGACGGTGGAGATCGGAATCTCGATCGGAAGAGTTGGCGTAGAAAGTGCATCAATTCAAGCTCCACTCTAGAAATGGAAATTGGAGAAACAAGGGCGAGGAGGGAGGAAAAACACCACCTAGGGATATAACCTTCTTGTCATAGGTGCCTGACACGTGTTTTTGTACTCAGGTATCGTTACCTGCATAGAATTCTTTTCAACCTGGACCAGCCAGGGAAGATGTCTAAGCCACGGCCGTTACGGGGTAGATAGGTACCTAGGGCCTATAAACGGTTAGCGGTGGCTAGCTCCAGGTCTGCAAGGTGAGACGGGCGGCCGCTGATTGTTTACCTGCCCGGGTTAGTGAGGAGGCGGCGAGCTGCTATTTTAGTGAGCAAAGCGTCCTAACTCCGACGGTTGACGTGTAGAAACGGGGCTAATGTAAACCCCGAACCCGTCCACTCCACATCCATGATGTCTCCGTACCTAGCCCCCTGCGGCGGAAACCCGCGGGCAAGAACTTGTAATACCCTGGATATTCAAGCGCCCACTCCGATCCTCAGTCTCATGGCAGCCTGAAGAATGATTGCGTATGAAAACAGCCATCCCTTTATATGCTGTAGGTTAGCTATCTTGTCAGGCAGTGCTTCTGTAACCTGCCCTGCCATAGTCGTCACCATGGTCATCTCAACTTTTAGGTAATTATTGCTTTCCATAGAGCGAGAATAAGCTCAAGGTTATCGAATACCAGGGTGACATGTGTTTTCCCCTTAATTAGGTAGATAAGCCAACGGGATAAGAGCATCCATTACATAAGACTATGCTTTGAATGTAACATCGTTCCTTTCTAAACCAATAGGTGTATATGTACCTCGAATTACCACACACCTCTAGATAGCTTGTCTTCCTTTTAATCTATCAAGCTACCTACATTGCATCCTAGTTTTTTGGAGATATCTACTGATGAACAGGTTGTATTGGGTAACATCGATGCACACTCACAGGAACGACGTACTCGATGGATATTTTAACAAACTCCGCCTTTTTCCGCGACCGGCGGGCGGCGGGCGGAGGACGGCGGCGTTGCTAACCCCTTCCCAGTTCAGGGCCCTGAATGAGAAAAGCAGAAAAGAGAATGAAAAAGATCCTTTTCGATCGGCCACGTCCTGTCAAAATCGAATCACTTGGCCTCTTCATCAAGTATGGTACGCACATGACCACAGTAGAGATCTAGGCACAGATGATACGTCAGAAGCTGCTAGGATGAGGATACGTCCCTGAAGTGTTTGGGTGGGCCCAGGACCAGGGCCAGACATTCTTATATGTGTCTCTAGTCTCCGGAGACCCTTTACATGAGAGATGGCCTACCATGACAAGGGACGAAAGATATTAACTCTGCACCGAGCTACGACGGGCGGCAAATGCTTGTCGGGGCTTGAAGCAGAGCGAAAATGACTGCTGCATTGGTAAGTGGCACGATGAGGAGAGGGTCTGATATCCTTTTCTACGCTTTGCCTTGTCGAAGATCTGATCAGACTAATCTGCCTAAGTATTTAAGTGCTCAGCGGCTCGCACACACTTGTAAAAAACCCCGTGACACTTAGATAGTTGTTAGGTGCTGTGATGGATGATGGCGTATCTCCCTTGTGTACGATTCGAGTTATATCCCTAGGATATCACGGCGGAAATATGCTCTAGCCTTGAAGGTACAACTAACACTGCTCATACCTATCTTCCATGTTGTGATGAAGGCATAGCTGAGAATCTTGATAAGTTCTGAGACATAAGCAGGGAAAGGACTTCGCTTGCAGGAAAATTTACTTGTCTGCTGGACGTGGCGCTGCTTCGTGACACCCGTAATTACGTGAAAGTCATGATTGATACATATATCAAGTGGGTTATAACTCTTCTACTGACCGGAGATCTACATATCAAGACCTATTATCACCATGATCCAAAGAGATAAAGCCCAATCATATCGTCATCATACAAGTTACCGATACGTTCAACGTCGTGGCCTTGGCTTGGCTGTGGAATGCCAAGGGCGATTTATGGTATTGACTCTATCAGTCGACCTAATCCATTCCATCGTCGCCCTCGTCATCGGGCGGTACCCAAACGAGAACACCATCTTTATCGCTTTTCATCCCTTCGGTTGGAATGATTTTGAGAACTTTCTGGAAATACTTGTCCCGAACCACGAGCGTGGGCCGGATCCAGGTACCCTTAACTAACGGCAGCAGACGGTAGGTTGTGGATCGTCTCGCGACGGGCAGCACGTTTATCGTCGTCGTCTTGGCACCGGAAAACGCAAACTCCTCGCTTGGCTCCATTGTGAGGCCAAATGTTAAGAAGTGAGAAGAAGGATTTTCGATGGTGACATCCAGGAAGAGAAGTTGCGAAGTGGGTGAGGTCGAGGAAGCAGAAGATGCGGGGAAGGAGGAATATGACACCGTCGCGAGGACCCTTGGTTCACACACTGTCACGAAGAACCTGGGCAGAGGTAAGGTTGTCACGTTAACCACGGTCGTGGGGGCGCTGGCCCGTCTCCATTTGACGATGAAAGCGAGGTCAGCCGTCGCCGGGGATCGATCATCAAGACTGAATTTCTGAGAGACGAGGTCGAAACGCCCTTCCTCAATCGTCTTTGGACTGAGAATTTGACCCTCAGTTGACAGAGTTTCAACCTTGGAAGCTGTACATACTACGTTGCCTTCAGTGGAAAGTACTTCGACCTCAAGACCCGAGACTAAGACTTCTTCATGGGCAAAGGAGGCATAACGAGTGATGAGAGCCCATCTCTGAGCGAGCCCCTTAGGCCGGAGAGCGATCGCATCATCATTACTATCGTCAGGCAGGTTTTGAATATTTTCTGTGTTGAAGAGACTGGGCCATTCAGAGTATATCCTGGGCAACAAGTCGTAGCTTGCTTCGAACGGAGAGACGACATTGAGGTGGTACGACGTTTCCTGGACAATTGGCGTTGATGGGTCGGATACCAAGAAATACAATACTTTGACATCTAGGTCGAGTTTTGTAGGTCCATTAATAGGCTCCAGAGTCACGAGGACGGCGGTCGACTTGGATGCACTAATTGTTCCCAGCTGGATACTACGAGAACTTGCGCCGTCGCTATCTGCAGGTTGACTGCTCTCTCCAAGAACCTCGATCTGATACGAAGGTGTACCGGCCCCGCGTAAGTTAAAATCTACTTTCGCGGTGGCGTCGTTCTCTTCTTCATTAATTATATCCAGTTGAAACTGGATGGATTCATTTGTATAGTATTGCTCAACCATTTTCGATGATATCACTTGCATCTTGGGTGGCCTAGGGAGGATTTTTATGCTTCGGGGATCTGATCTCATGAGTCTTCTCGACGTCGATGCATGGTACCATTGACTTATGGGCTCCGTTCTGTGTGGCTTCATACTATATGTGAGTGAAAAGGTAGCTGAGTCTAAACAGACTTGTACTGAGGTCACCCTCGCATCTCCAGGCTCCCGCAAGGGAATGTCAAGCTCGAAAACGCGCGTCTGGCCCGGGAACAGGGTTAAATCCTGAGTTCCTTCAAGAAGAATGGAAGAGCCATGTGGAAGTCCAACATCGGAATCATCGTCTAAGCTGGTATTTCCACTGCTCTCAACTTCTTTGAGTGGCACCTTGACAATTTCCAGAGGAACGGAGGTTTGGTTTGCGCCGCGGGTCTTGTCGTGTTTGAGGTAGATTTCGCGCAGGCCACCTTCTACGTGGACACGGAGAGATCCACACACTATGGGGGCTGCGTCAGAAAACGCATTAGAGACGAGTGAGAGCTGTGTAGGACATGTTTGGCCTGCCTTTCCCTCCCCGGACTTGAAAACAAAGTCAGCAGAGATGAACGATGTCAAATGTTCATCGTCAAGGTTGATAATAGGCGGTTGCGTCACACCTAGTCCTTCTAACGACCTTGAGATATCGTAATGCCAGTTCGGTCGCTTAGAAAAGCCTGGAAGGTGTCAGTAACCAAGCTGCTCCTATATCAAGTGATCACTTACCTCTGTTCATTAGCTCCCAATCAATGGCAAGTATGAGCTCCTTCTGGCTGGTTTGAGTAGCTGCCTTCCTCAATGTCCAGCTCACTGCTTCTGTAATATCCCACCAACCTTCAGACCTGAATGACATATCTCGCCACAGGGGGGTAAGCAACTCTACTAGCTGTTGCCATTTTCCCATCCTCTCCAGCTCCTTACACGAATCAAGAGCCAATTCAACTGATAGGCGCTTTTGCCGCCGTTTCTGAAACTCCGCTCTGGCAAGCGTCAGATGATCGAAGATTAGTTGAGCATGGTTTACACCAGATCCTTCCAGGGGATATTCTTCATGAGGCTCAGGACACATATAGGTGTCATAGGTGTACGCTTTTCTCGACACTCCAGCTTGAACTGGTCCATCTGGCGGTTTTCGGTCATCATCCGGGATGGAATATGCCAATTTCCGCCTATCCAATAGATGGAGCGCTGCTGCCCGGTACCAATATCCGGCATGATGGAGCAGCTCCCAAGGCTGCAGACGCTCGGCCGAAAGAGTCTTCTCAGGTGGGCGAAAGAGTGATAGTGTCGCCGGTTTTAATTCAGGAAAGTCTACCTTCTCAATCAAATTCGCCATAACAGTACACCATCTTGCTTGCCATGCTTTCCAGCCATAGTTCTGTGTTCCGCGGCCTTTCCGATCTACAATGTCACTAACCCTATCGCTATGCGCTTGCCATCGTCGTACAGCAGCGGTACTCTGCCCGCTCAGAAATAAACATTTGAGCGTTCGTACTGTCACGATATCGGCTAGGAGACGGGCATCATTAAATCTGGGGTTCCACGCGGGGATAGTTTCGAGCACATCGGCTCCAAGTAGAGTCTCGTAGGCCTGTTCGTAAGACCGCAACGCGACGTCAAATTCCTGGCGGAACTCGGCAAACACGGCACTCTTAAAGTCATAACGGACATTCCATCCTTGAAGAGAGAGCGTGTGAGACGTCCCGCTAGTTGGAGGTATTGTGGGTTGTGGCACGATGCCGCGACTTTTCTTCTTGCGGGCATGGCGTCCAAGGTCCCGGTAATAGTCAATAGCCTGGTCGAATATTGCAGACAGGACATTTTCAACGGCCGTCTCCAGTTCGTATACTGTACGCCGGGTGGGCAAAACAAAGAGTGAGGCTTTTGGGTCAAGCCCTGTGCTCCTCCTTATATTTTCGAGCCGCTCCTGGAACTGGGTCATGGTAGTTGGCGATTGGTCGCTGAGGATAACCACAGCCAAGCGGGACTTGTAGCCAGACTGGGCGATCGCATTTTTCACAACATTTATGTCCGTCTTCAACTGATTATCGTGCAGCGTAGCGAGGGTAGGATCGGAGGTTAAGCTATAAAAGCAGAGACACACGCTTGGTATCAAATCCTGGTGTTTATGAAGCCACCGGGAGTCTACCAAGCCATCGGGATACAATGTTGAGCCAGGACTAAGCGGAGAGAACGGGGAGTGTAAGACAAAAGCAGACGAGGGGGCGTCTAAGTTGTCGGGGAGCTGGGCACGGCGAGGTGGTAGCAAGAACTCCTGGTAGTCATTCTTAGAACTTATTTTAGCTGGGTAGTATATTGCCTTTGGACTAGTTACATACCCTCCCAATTGTTCTAATCCTGAACCTATACTTTTTGGAACTCTCTCGCGGCGGCCAGGGCAGGCTGGAGGCGTCCGCATCTTGGATGAAGCGCAAAATAGCTCTAGCTTCCCGGGTATCGATGGGGGGAAGCTCGGAGCGAACTAGAATTCCCTGCTCCCGCAGCTCGGGGTCGGTAAGGAGAGGTTTGCTTGAGTTAGGACTAAGCCCAGACACAACAAGAAAAGGGACATTGTGGTCCAAACTCCCTGGGGGGTATTCATCCATTGCATCAACTTTGGTCAAGGTTTATAGGCATTGGAGACGTGCCAGTCGAGGAATCCACAGGTGGTTATATCATGCCATGAGCTTCTGCATCTGAATAGATATTTTTTTGACGTCTTAAAATATGGTAAGATCCATCCCTCGAAGTGCGTGTTGGTTTCTAAACCTGTGTTGTAGGGCTTAACTTCTACTCCCAGACAATCAGTCGCATATGGTCGAGTTTGAGCTTCATGGCAGGTGGTCGCGTTAGCTCTGTAGCTCTGACAGGGCTGTTTGGTGACTGTGCCTAAGTCAACCTAGGTGGGCAGGTACCTAGGGTAAGTACATACTTGGGTAGGTTGTTAGCGGGCGCATAGCCTTCCTAGGTTACTACCTAGGCAGGTACCTACTTATGTAGGCAGCTCGTAGTGATGCAGTCCAGTGAGCTATCAGTCCCGGCGCATAGATCCAGCAAGTCCTATGTTTAGGCACATATGTAGTTGGTAGATAAGGTCCGATAACCTTGTTAGAAGCCAGGGGTGGGCGGATTGTCTAAGCTGCGGACAGCATCGTCTCCGAATGATCTTCTCGTAAATCCCCAATTCATTCTCATTTCTGCTTTGTGCCTAGATACTAGCATACCCCAGCCCACATATTCCTGCCTTCGCCAGAAAAATACTCGGTAACAGCGACAGCAGTTTTTACTCGACGTAGATCTGCCCACCTCCGAACTAGTATTGTCGAACACTTTTGCGAGTACCTCCAACGCCAACAATTATTTCCCCCTCCAAGGCCCAAAGCTGTCGCTACTTTACTGAGACATCTTCACCCGAGCCGAGCCAAAACCCAACCGTTCCTCTTGCGCACCCGGTTAGGTTCGCCCGTTTATTCCGACTACGAAGCTTCCCTGTTGATAGACCGGCGCGCAAGGACTTAAATTCACAAGGCATCGCCGTCTTTTGACGGTTGCTGGCGGCCTGTCATGGCTTCTCAACATGTCGTGTTCGCCGAGACCATTATGGCTATGAAGAAGGCTCGGAAGCGGAGAGCATACGGTATGATGCCCGTTTAAATTCGTTGAATATAGGTCTAACAACACGCGCCAGAGTCCGACTCAGATTCCGAGATCGATTATCGTGGGAACCGTGGTCAAAAGTTGAAGAAGAAAGCCAGATTCGCGCATGAGGGACAACTAGCGCCTCCATCAGGCCCTGAGGTCTACAGAGAGGTAAGTAGGTCAGTCGCCATACTTTTTTTGCTCTGACGCTAATCAGTCGAAAACATCAGATTGCGAATCATGCCGGTTACCAACGGGCGATCATCAGCCGGAATCCCCCCCTTCTCGACGACGAAGGTTATGAAATTGACAGCGGCGACGATGAACAGCAAATTGTCGATGCTATGAACATAGCTGCTGAATTCAATCCTTACGCCAATATTCGACTAGAAAGTCCGTACCGCTAGCTTCCTCCCTTGACGATGCTTCTTACTAACCTAGGACATCATGCAGATATCCTAGCTCCTTTAACAGCTGTCACGGACTTACCAACACACCCAACACTATCGAGACCATATACGTCGAAAACCCTCACCGAACTTACAAAGCAAGGCTGTGGCATTATGCATAAAGAGAATGCCGCGCTATGGAAGGTTAAGCATCTCCAGACAAAACTAATCGGCGATCATAACTGGGTGCCTTGTGAAATGATGGTCGGGCCGCATGATATCGAATTCTACGACGATGACTATAGCGCTCACCTGCAAGACTCCGCTAAGTCTGAAGGTAGCGTCATGCTCGAACATACACGAGATGAAGATGGGGTGAATGGGCACTCTGTAGCAAATGGGCTGCGCAGGTCTCCGAACGATCCAAACACTGGCGAGAATGTGGATACATCCATGGCAGATAGCGGCACTCATGCGTACGACGTCGGGGAGGCGCAAGGCTCGGGTCCCAATGGGAAGCACACCAGTGACCAAGCTGGGCAGGCGGCGACCGCATCGGATACCAAACTGCAGGCTAATGGACTGGCTATGAGTGTCGATGCCCCTCAAAATAATACAAACGGTTCTTTCGTGGCAAACGGCGCGATCACAAACGGCTCAGCAAGGCCTAATGGACTTGACAGCACGAATGCACAAGTCGCGAACATCCATAACGACGCAGTGAGAATCGCCAACGAAAACAGTCGGCCAATGTCCTTGGTCTCGGATTCGTCTAACGAACTTCCGATACACCCTATGTTCATAGCCCCGCGTTCTGCCCGGCCAGATCGAGATCTAAGCATCCCAGAAAGCGAGGCAGAAGATATGAGACGTCTCCTACAGCTTTATGTACAAAAGCAGGAAGAGGTTTGCCGCGGTGTTAAACGGTTGTACGAGGGGCTCCTCAGAGCAGATAGGATGCGCAAGACGGTATTCCAATGGTCTAAACACGAGGCGCATGTCGGACCGAACCGAGATATGTCAGATGGTGAAGACTGGTACGACAGGGAGGAATGGGGGCTCGAAGAGGACTTGAAGAAGGGCCAAGACGAAGAGGAAGATGAAGTACCGCAAACTACTAAGAAGACAAGGACCCGTCGTTAGACGGAGATGAAGTTACGACTCTACGGGTTTTAATCTCCAGCGGGATACCTAACAGTGGCCAGACACACTTTAAAAAGGCCCTAGTTGCTTCCGAATTCTACATACGCAGCAGCACCCGTTTTGGAGCCCAACTACTACATCTAAGTAGTGGGCAACAATGGTTCACATCATCAGAGCCTTCTATTCGTGATATATAATGATGAAAAGGCATAAAAGCTGCTTGTCTAAACGTCTCACTTATACTCCACATTACCTGAACGTTGGAACGTAAACCTACATGTCAAAATGTGCTGAGATACCCAGTAGGCAAACACTTGAAAGTTCCACGAAAACGAAATGACGACATAGCTGTTAACAAGGGGGCTTGTGAACTGCAGCATATGCTGTACAGATGTAGGTGGCCGGTATTGCAGTCAGTTGCTCCAGGTCGCCAAGAGACCGCCATCAGCCGAGAACAGTCCATAACTCCGGGTCTAACCGTGAACAATACCTCTAACCTTACACAGTTTACTCTTCAAGACATCAGAGACCCTGAACACTTGTCCTGTCGAAAGATCAAGATAACCTTTGACAAAGTCATACAAAGTGACAAGTTTTAAGCAACAATGGCGCCCTTTCAGGCTACAGCTAGCCAACTAGTCGACTTCAACCAAAATAGCCTCTTCAGTGAGTGGCCGTAAAGTTGTCTCCATATATTTGTTACGTACGTGATGCTAACAGCTGCCTCTGGATGCCAGTCTCGGCTCTTGCTATTGCATTCAACCCCCTTTTCTGGAAGTATGTTAGCTCTCAATATACGCCTTTTGGCCAGGTGCAACGATAGGCAAATCACTAACAGTCATATTCAGCATTGTAGCAAGACAAGGTTGGCTCCCCTCCGACACTATCCCCTCCTTCCGAGCCCCGCTAGAGACGTAGTGGATGGTCCCTGACCCATTCATACCCAATACACAAAGAACCCAGTTCTAACACAACGCACGTATCATAGAGTATCACAATAAGGTCTTGACGAAGCTCTTCGGAGGCCACTCCCAAGCAGCATGTTATGCGCTCGCAGCAACCATCTTCTCCATAGGCATCCTACGCGATGGACTCTATGAACGGGCCCTGCGTCACCAGCCGTCGCACCCGCTGCTGGAGACGACAGAGGCAAAGTACCTCGCGTACGCATTAATCGCGTCGGGCAACATCCTAGTGCTATCGTCGACGTGGGCGCTAGGCATCACGGGCACGTTCCTGGGCGACTACTTCGGCATCCTGATGGACGACATCGTCACGGGCTTCCCCTTCAACATCACCGACGCCCCTATGTACAACGGCTCGACCTGCAGCTTCCTCGGCACTGCCATCCTATACGGTAAGCCCGCTGGCATCCTCCTGACCGCCTGGGTCTGGATCGTCTACAAGATCGCCCTCAGCTACGAGAACCCCTTCACCGCCGGCATCTACGCCAAGCGAGATCGAGAGCGCGCTGCCGCCAAGGGCGTCGACAAGAAGACGCGATAATCAGTTGTTGCGGCAGGTGGACGGCCCTATTCAACTAGGTCGGCACAATTCACTTAAGGTTTAGAGGGTAACTACATAATCAACATCGTATACCACTGACCACGTGGGGAGAAGCAAGTGGTGAGGCAGGCTACGGTTTAATTGGGGAGCATGGAGTTTGTTGGCGTTGCGAATTCGAGGAGAGTGATGAATGGGTAACTTGAAGGTATCACATAGACGCAAAACATACACATTAGATTGGCGAAAAAGCGACCAAAAACCCGGGTTATGATAAGGGCACTAGTAGACAAAAGCAGCGTGATATACTATATAATAGTGCGAATTGGTTGTTCTAGACTTCTTATCTACACATAAAACGCGACTCGTGTCGAAATATACCAAGTATGCCAATATGGGCCCGGGTTAGCTCTTGGACAAACAAGAAGTCCACGTGTATATGCTGTGAACCTCGTTTTGATATTGCTAGCGTGGCTCACAGCCAAGATTTGTTACCATGATACCTACCTACATAGTGCCCTACCTACGTAGTCTTGAGTTCGGCCGAGAATCAGATGTCGAAAAAGAGCCGTCAACCTCATCGTGTAAACACAAGCCAACAGAGAGGCAACTCGAATATAACCCCTAAGGTATTGAATACCTAGTGGATGAATACTAGACAAGAATGTCCATTTATTTTGATCAGGATGAGTATAGCATGTGTCATAGGAAAGCTGGAAGAGATGCAGGATCGATGCCGTCATGCGGAAAAACTCGCGGGTAACCACTAACAGCTTTTTCACAAGATCGAAAAACCTTTCATGTGCACATATGTACTGTGCACTTTGAACATCTCCAGCGAACAAAAGATCAGCCCTGAATCGATTTTCGTGTGGATTGGATTGGATGGCACTTTGAGAGCCACTTTGCCAAGCCATAGAATCTGGCACGTTTTGTCTCGTAAAGGCTAAAGCGCCGGGATACGGGATGGCTTAGCGGGCATGGCCGGGAGGTGGACTTTGGGGAAAGAAAATCCAACCAATTCCCACACCTTGCACGGAAAGCCAGTCATAGAATAGTACTCTATACCAACTGTTATAATGACGGTCAAACGGCTAAGTTTAGTAAGTGCTTAAGTACACAGATTGGTTGACAGGTTGGGACGTATATCGAGTCTTCTGATAAAATGTCGGTGCAAACATATGAATTTTTATCTACAATACCCGGGAGAATAAAATATTGTGATTCGTGCGTATATTCTCCCTTATGGAAGGTATGATCACGTCTTGGAGTCGTCGGTAAATGGGAATAAGAAGGAAAGAGTGAACAAGTTGGAGTTTGCTTGCTGCTTGGAGGCTTTTGGCGCACCGATATGCTGTACTTGCTGCTGTAACTTGAGCCTATAGCGCCATCGAGTTTCAGTTACATTGTACCGTCATTTTAGCAATCTGACCGTCGGCAAAAACTCGAACATTCGGTATGATGATAGGAACATTCCGTGTCTACATCGTACATGCCTCTTTACTTTACAAACTCAACCACCTACCTCTATATAGTAGGTATATATCAATCATTATCAAACACTTCTGTCGGCTTCTCTACACACGCATACGCACACACATATATATATGCATAAGTATATATATTCCCACGTCAGTTTCACTAGTCTGCTCGGCTTACACCGCTTTGAGCGAACTCGCTGACTTTGGCTCCTGGCTGGCTGGGCAGGCTGGGCAACTGCATCAGTACCGTTTTGTATTTACCTCCCAAGCAAGAGTTCTGCAATTCCTGAATTTATTTAAAATCTTATCAGAGAGCAAGAACAATTCAATTATCAGACCTATATCACCATTTTCGTATTCGCCAGAAAATTCCATTCCGTGTTGACTGCTTAAGTAGCCAGCCGTTGAGCGAGGAAGTCCATCTGTGACGTGTTTGTTTATATTTGGTTGTCACCATGAATAAGACATCGAGGACGAACGAGCCCTACGTGGGTGACGGGCTCAACCAGAGTCCCGATGCTATGTCCAACGATCTTGTCACCAACCAGGACTTGAATGGGATCGCCAACGTGAGGGAGCATCTGCGTCGTGATCCGAGGAGCCTGGATGACTCCGGTCAGCCTATAGTTACACAGGACGCCCGGGCCTCTACGGACGGCGACGGCGGTGACATGACTCGCCCCAAGAAAGGACTGGCCGGCAGTGGGGACGACCAGTCGCCTGAGAAGAAGACAAGGGCATTATCACCATCATCTCAGGTAATCGATGACGCAGCAGCAGGACATAATGGCAACAACAACAAGAACGACAAAAACACCAATGTGGCTGTTGCTCGCGTCGAGACCCCTACCCTTCCTAGCAAGGGACCAACGACGACGAGTAGTCTCCTCCGGAAACTCGTCTACCACATCACCACCTTCGGAAAATTCATCGGACCCGGCTTCCTCGTGGCCGTTGCCTACATCGATCCCGGCAACTACTCCACCGACGTCAGCGCCGGAGCGGCCTACCGGTTCCGCCTGCTCTTCATCGTCCTGACAAGCAACCTGTTCGCTGTCGTCCTCCAGTGTCTCGCCGTCAAGTTGGGCACCGTCACGGGGCTCAACCTCGCCGAGGCGTGCCGCGTCTTTCTGCCGAGATGGCTCAATTACTTCCTGTACTTCCTCGGCGAAGCAGCCATCATTGCTACTGACATAGCAGAAGTCATCGGCACAGCCATCGGTCTGAATCTGTTGATCCCTTCTATTCCTCTGGTTGCCGGGTGCGCTTTATCGATCCTGGATGTTTTCGTCATCCTCATCTTCTACCGGCCCAACGGATCTATGAATGGTCTTCGCATCTTCGAGGTGTTCGTCATGGTACTCGTCTTGATCGTGGTCGTCTGCTTCGGCATCCAACTATCGCTGATCAGAGACACCACACCTGGGGAGGTGTTCCGCGGGTATCTACCGAGCGACGTCATCACGAAGTCGGATGGGCTGTACCAAGCTTGTGGCATTCTAGGCGCTACTGTAAGTTTCGGGTGACATGATACGATATGGCTTGTATAGGGGCGGAAGGTTCCCTGATCCAAAAACGCTAACAGATTATGGAACAGGTAATGCCACACTCCTTGTATCTCGGCTCGGGTGTGGTCCAAAGCCGACTGAGAGACTTTGACAAGAAGCGGGGTCTCCTACCGGCTGACTCGACGGGTCATACCATCGAGGACCCGAAGACGGGGGAGAAGAAGTTCTACATCCCCAGCTGCGCGGCGATCAAGCACTCGCTGAACTACTCGTACACGGAGGTGACGCTGACGCTTGTGACGTTCGCGCTCTTCGTCAACAGCGCCATCCTGATCGTGGCCGGCGCGAGCCTCTACGGCAACGAGGAGGCGAAAGAAGCCGACATCTTTAGCATCCACGCCCTCCTATCGCGATCCATCAGCCCCTTCGCGGGTGTCATCTTCGCCCTCGCTTTACTGTTCTCAGGCATCTCGGCGGGCATAGTGTGTACGATATCCGGGCAGATGTTGTGCGAGGGCGCGATCCGCTGGACCATGCGTCCCTGGCTCAGACGTCTGGTGACGCGCTCCATAGCCGTCACGCCCAGCATCATCATCGCGGGGGCCTCGGGCCGCAACTACCTCAACGACGCACTCAACGGCACACAGGTCGTCCTCAGCATCGTTCTCCCTTTCGTCTCCGCCCCGCTCATCTGGTTCACCTGTTTTAACAAGTACATGGTCACGCAGCCGGGACTAGCTAGGATCCGCGTCGAGGGCAAAGGGAACGGCAGCAGTGATACTGTCGGCTCTTCGGGCTTGAGTACAATCTCGGGTATTACGAGAGGCGGTGCAGCACAGGATGAGGAGCTGGGTCCAGATAACGACGAAAATACCTCGGGTATAGTTAAGATGGCTAATTCATGGTATGTCGCTACCGCGGCCGTCATCATCTGGTTGCTTATCGTTGTCTTGAATGTCGCCAACCTGGTCCTTCTGGGACGAGGTGGTTAAGTCAAGAGTCAACTCGAGGATAGCCTAGGTTAGGTAGTTGTTCTAAGCTTGGCCGGGCATTTGCTTACCTACCTACCTGCCTACCTATACATCTGTTTACCTCGGAACATCGAGATATCACATTTATATTTACGGGAGCGTTCTCTCTCCTTTAGGACCTACATGCACCCAGCCAGCCACTTACTTACTCAGTCATTCCTATATATATATATACTCTTCTTAAATTAGCTTATGTTAGATCCTAGTTTATACAACTACCTAGCTTAGCTTTCTCAGCGTCAAATCAAACCACCGCCTTGCTTCTTATTTACTGCATCTGAAACCTTTGTGTTGTTACCTGAGCTTCCGCAATCCCATGGTTTGGTTATGCAGGACTACTCGATGCGAATATCAATAGATAGATGGGACATACTCGTGCTCTGTATAGAACCCCGAGGTTCAAACATATAGTAAAAAGTAAAGTAGTGACGGATATACTATCACCCAAAGGTGTATGCCGTTGAATGCATGACTCTATCCTCGGTAGGCTATGTAGACAGTTCCCCAAGACTCATGCCATGCAACCTAAGACGTATGCACACAGTCACAAAGGAACAAAACGAGATCAACAACTTAGTTCTTTAGTTTCAACAATGCCTAATTTCAGAAATATTACTACTGGTGCTTTCGAGAGAGCTCATCATAAGCAACTCATAATAATGATACAGGGGTGTTCTGTGCCCTTTAAGCTGGAAAACCCCCAAGTTATGCCTCTGTTAAGACACAACTTAACTCTGTTAACCAGAATATAGATATCGGTATACCATAATCTCGAAAATTACGTAAATGCAAATGCAAATACAGCCGGGATATTGCTCTTCATTCATTGTGGCTGCTCGCTGCTGAATCGCAACATATGCAAATGCTAAACAATGCCATCCCACTTCATAATTAGTATGCTGTGTGGCAGCTTCGCGTATAAAAACTTCCTAGCCCAAAACCACTAAGGTGTACCGGGTAGAGTGAAAGAATCGTACTCGTCTTTAGCGCTTCTGATCCAGCCCCGACTCATCTCGACAGCACGTTGCCATCTGTCGTACATGAGCTGCACCTTCTTAGGGTTGCCAACAGGATCGAAGTTCTTCCGACCGGGCTTGTTATGTGTGATTTCGAACAGTTCTTGTAGACTCGTCCAGCAACCCTCAGTAGAGAGACCGGCAGCAATGGCCGCACCCAGCGCAGTGGTTTCACGCATCTCGGGTCGTTCGACACGCATCTTGCTGATATCGGCCTGGGTCTGCATGGTGATATCGGAGCTTGACATGCCTCCGTCGACAGCAAGACCCTCTAGCTTGTGGCCCGAATCTTTCTCCATAGCCTCTAGAATCGCGCGGGTCTGAAAGCAGGTCGCTTCGAACGTTGCGCGGGCAATGTGCCCTCTTTGGGTGTGTTGTGTGATACCAACTGTAAATTAGTTAGATAAACTGTTCTTGGAAGGCACATCAAGGCGATAGGCAGGTGAAATCAAGGGGGCAATGACTTACACAGAGTTCCTTGTGCTGAGTCTATCCAGTACGGCGCGAAGAGACCACTGAAGGCGGTGACAAAGACTACACCACCGTTATCCTCCACAGACGTGGCCAATTCACCAAGTTTCGTTGTGTCACGTATAAAACCCAGGTTGTCCATCAGAAATTTAACACCGGAGCCTGCGACAGCGATACTGCCTTCCAGAGCATACGCCTTCTGCCCCTCGCCAAAGTCATATGCCACAGTGGCTAAAAGGCCGTATTTAGATATAACCGGTTCCGATCCGACATTGTATAATAAGAAACAACCGGTACCGTATGTGTTCTTGGCATGACCGGGCTTAAATCCACAATGGCCGACCAAGGCACTAGATTGATCGCCCAAGCAGCCCGCTATTGATGTTCCCTGCAGAGCTCCGAAAGCCAAGCTGCCGAAGGCTTTCGAATCGGACGAAGGGACGATCTTAGGGAGGCGGACTTTGGTGCGATCAATCTCAAAGAAACTGAGCAATTCATCGTCATACTGACAGGTCCGCAGGTTCATGAACATGGTTCTACTGGCATTAGTGGTGTCTGTGACGTGGATATCCCTTTCCTTGCCGCCATTGAGCTTGTAAATCAGCCAACTGTCAACGGTGCCAAATGCTAGGCGGTTCTCTTCGTAGGCCTGTTTTACTTCGGTGTGGTTACGAACGAGCCACATCAGCTTGACGCTCGAGGGATATGTACTCAGGGGCAGGCCAGAGAGATTCAGCAGGTTATCGGCGCCAGGGCGTGTTTTGAGGTCTCGAACCAGCTCCTTGGTTCGCGTATCTGGCCAGACGACGGCTTGACATAATGCCTCGCCTGTGTTTATGTCCCAGCAAACGGTCGTCTCACGTTGGTTGGTGATGCCAATGGCTTTGATCTGAGACGCTTTATAACCTTTGGAGATGAATTGCTCTGTCGCTTTTTCTATGCAGGTTGTGACTGAATTAACTAAGTCGTCTGGATCGTGGTCATGCCATCTGTATTATAGGAGCAATTGTTAGCTAAAATACATTCTGTACGAGTAAACAGAAACAGTCCGCTTGACCGCAAAGACGAGCGGAGACAGGGGGAAGTTACCCAGAATGAGGATAGTGGTTCGTGAATTCGATCTGATGGCTCGCTACGGGGTCACATTGTCTGTCGAAGATGATGAAACGGGAGGAGGTGGTTCCTTGGTCTATACTGCCAATGAACCACTCCTCTGGCGCATGGCCATTGACCAGGCCATCGGCCTCACCATTAACGGCGGCGTGTTCTCCGTCAACACGGGGGCGCTTGCTATCGCGAGTATCTCCCATTCTCCGGTGATTACTCCGGAGGCCCAAGGGCGCTGTGATATTCTCTTGCTGTACGGGAGACAAATCGCGTTGCTGGAGATTCCCACGAAGCAAGACGGCCGTATCCTAGCTACTGGAAGGAGGGCCAGAGGTTGTGCGATAGCAGCCGGCGACTGTGCTTATAGTAGTGATGGTGTTGGAAATATTAGACTTATGGTTTCTAGTCGTATATACTAGTATCTTGGCAGGTCTTCCTGTACAAGTAGCCGGTGATAGAGAAAGCGATTCAGGCTTGGGAAACGGATGGTGGTTTGTAAATAAAGGTCGATGCGGGACACGAGAGTGTACTGAGCGAAGGATTGGGAAAAGGGAAGAGAAAAGAAGGGAGGAGGAGGAGCACAACCTCGTAGTCTGTCGCAAGTCATATAGGCGGAGTGGAATTATGGATTGTGCCATTGTTGCGCCTCCGATATGCCTGAGCCGGCTGATATATTTGGTTGCAGTGGATGGGATTTACTGTATGACATACGGCTTAGCAGACCGTGCATGATGCAAAGTCCTGAGGGCTATGAGCCTGTGCGAGTTTCTACCGGTATGCTATGCTAGCAGTACAGATGTACCGTGGCTGTCTATCTACATTAGGTTTAGGTCACTTGACTAGCTTCTGGGCCCCGCTGGGCTTTCTGTAGTAGAGTTCTGGTAGAGTGGCACTAAAAGCGCACAGAAAACCGCAAAGCCGGCGCCGGCGCCGCACAAGAGAACGTACAGAAAGCGGGTCGTTGAACTCATCGTAGGCCATTGGGACGGAACACACAGAACATTGGCTGCTAATGACGCTGGTGAATGCGGGCGTTGGAGGGGCTAACCTTAGAGCCTTGTGCGGGGTCTGATAAGGGCGGACGTACCTGGCCATGTACCTGTAGTAAGAGAGCCGTCCATTGGTGGACTGGCTAAAAGTGTCATTTGAGCTGTAGAAATTGTTTAAACCTTGCAAATCCTCTGTCGATCACTAGATTGGTGGATAATTCATGATGGCATTACGAGGTCCAGATCTCAGCGAGCGCGACGACGTCGGACGTGTCTGCATATTGTATATGCGCACACAGGCGTAGAAAAGGAAGACCAAAATATTTGTTAAAGTCCACTGTATAATTTACTTGCTAAACCCTATTCTATTCAGTTACTTATTTTCATTTCAGCGCAGAGGTATTCTTCTCCATATCTACTGTAGATCGACCACCACTTTGACTCTTGTGGTCTTGGCCACAGATTCTGATTTGTACAGTACGTACACGAGGTGGACCAAACACCAGACATCGTCGATATGTGGGCTTGGCTTGGTCGCACAGCCTCTCTCTTGCCTTCGAACGTTCCGCACCAGAGCTCATGCGACTCCTTTTCTTCTCACCTTCTTACTTCCTTATTCTTCCTTTCCCGCCCCTTTTCAATGGTTCGGGGCAGGTTCGGGATAAGTTATAATGCTGCAGGTTACCTATTCCCACCGAGGACGCTATATTCCGGTCACAAGACGTGAATTAAATTACACCGGTCGGTCGAAATACTCCCAAGCAGATAACAAATATGTCCAGCTAGACGAAAGGATCGCTGCTGTCTCTATAATTCCACTTATGAGGTAAGTTCTCATGAAGATCCTGAACTTGGCCATATATCCATTACAGGAGAAATAAAGATTGTGTACTATACTTGTAGATTATTCTTGCCTTGCCGTGCCAAGGTGGTCTGAAATATGGTTCTTTTAAGATTTTAGGGAAAATACTAGAGATAGTTAACTAGTTTTAAATGTAATTATTTTTAGCTCACATCCTTATTTTTTGGCATTACGTTTAGTTTCTCAATGCATGTGCATGTAGCTGTTCATTGACACAGGAAAGTGTACTAAGGCAGGCAGATAATAATCCCGTAAACTCCACGCTGTGTAAACATTTCGCTGCTCTTATACAAATTCAAATCCAAATCTAATATCAAGCTTTCTTGTTGCCCCTGATCTTCTTGAATGATGTATGAGGTTCAGGTCCCTGTGTATGGCTATTACATCAGTTCTCGCCCTCGTTCGCCACCGCACTCGCCAAACCAGCTGGGAATGCGGTGGCCATCTACTGTAGCGCTCCAGTTGTTGTCATCCCCGTTACGCTAGTATTGGTACGGTATCCCGGTGTGGGGAACCATCGGTCACCGTGACTTTGCGGATGCTTACTATGGATGTATACCACAGTACCGGGCCTGGGTTGTGGAGTTAGCGGGCATTAGCTTTTTTCGGGATTTTGCATTTGTCGATCGAGTCGATCAAAGTCTTGGAAAACACACGGGGAAAACCAACCTTTTGATCTTTGGAAGACTGACTTCTCACTGAAATTCTTTTATTCTCTCGGCCGTGCGACACGGCCGACGGCTTATTGAGCCGACGAGACGCCTTGCTCCGTCCGGTCAGACTCGTCGGCAGGTTTCTTTACCTTGCCGTCGGCGTGATCCATATACTCGACGAACTTTGCCGGTTTCTCTTCTTCATACTTGTCGAGGAAGTCATCCATCATCTGTCGTTTGCGGATAGCTCCGGTGACACGGTCCTTTGTGTAAGGCACCGGCTTAGCGTTTCTGGATTCCCTCACTAATATGTTCGTGCCGGCCGCAATGCGTCGGGACCAGGAGGTAGATTTCCGCAACTCATAAATCTGAGTTGCTTGGTGGGGTGTCGAGTCGGGGGATGGCGGGGTAAGAGACGACTTGGCCGGCCCAGGAGTCTTGTCGTGGGTCGCCGAGGCGCCCGAAAGGGAATGCGAAGAAGTGGGAGGCGACGAAGGGGGAGGCGAAGGCAAAGGGGAAGTCAAACTGGGAGTTGACTTTTCCTGTTTCTGGGTGCCGGCCATCTTTTTCTGATTGCGAGCCCCACGTCGCCGAGCCGCAATTACTTTAAGCTTCTCCGGTTCCTCTACCTGGTATCTGTCATACAGGTCATCCATCATTCTCCGCTTTCGCGGAATGCCGGTGAAATGATCCTTTTTGCCCACAAGGGGCTTTCTTGTCTCGGGGTTAATCGTCATGAAACTGGCACCTTTGGGAAGTTCCTCATACGGAACTTCCTCGGCGCAGGTGGAAGTGCCGCTACCACACGAGTTGTCCGTCCGTTGCCTTTTTGCCGGTGGGCTAGCGACATCCGATTCTTCAAGGGTGTCTCGGCGACGTTTTTTGCCCTCGTGGGTATTCGAAGGCGATACCAGCCCGGTGCGAGCAGGTATTGTGGGTTTGTTAGGCGACATGGTGAGAATGTCTGGGTTAGGTGACTGAAAGGATGAGCTTTTTAAAAAAGGAGCAAGGCCAGGGGTTGCGTTTCCTGTAGAAGAGAACCACACATTAGTAGAGCGATTCTACAATAAGAAGTATAGATGAAATAGTAACGGTCAGATGAGAGTTCGTGTCAATAAAAGCAACGCCATCGACCCTGAGGGAGTCTTCGAATCTAGGGGATGCTTGAGAAGGGGATGTGACCAACCTACGCAGTGAGTATTGTAGTGAGTTTTTATGTCGTCAGTGGCCCAAGGATGCTGTTCTTGCTCAGGTATCTCCTTTGCTAGGAATTTAGCGCGAGGGTTCTAATGACTTGCGCTACTGGAAGACAACTACGTGAGCAAGTTGAATGAGGAGGATTATCCAATGACTTTTGAGTACTTACAGTAGAGAATCAGATGCGTATATTTCTGAAATATCAAATAATTTCAGGTAGTCTGATGAAGTGAGATGTTGGTATGAATGTTGGCATTGGCGTTGATCGAAAGGTGATGTTGATGGCTGGGTGTGAGTGAGATGTCAGGATTGAGAAGAAGTGGCTTATATCTTGGATTCCCTGACGAAGTTTGTACCAACCGAGGCCAGTAAATACAATGGAATCGGTACAGTGGCTCACTGTAGTTAAGATTTGAGAGCTTCAGTACTTGCCTATGCGACAGCGGCGCAACTATGAATATGTTTGCAGTACATGTCAATGGGAAACTTGGGAAGCTTGAGAAACTACCGCAGCTCCCACTATTGTCAACGGTAAGCCCATTATCGAATCCCTATCATCATATTAGCCAATAGGAAATGAATAATTGGCTGCCTCATCGTAAGATAAATTTCATTATGTACCTTTCGATGTACAAGTGATGGCCAACCGGCTGAGCCCCCATTGATTCATCGCGCCTGTGAAGGCTGACGCGCAAGTGACAACACACGTGGTACCGACCGAGTTTACGTACATACCCAATAGATACAAAATCCCAATATCCTTAGGAGCTGGTTAATGCTGGTGTACTTGCTGCCTTTTGTTCTAACAAACCTGGATGACTCTATTTTCTCCAGAAGCCTCCTCAACGTTTCTCAATGTTATGCTTTCCAGGACACTCACTACTCTGATATTTCCCTGTTCCTCTAGCCTATTACATTTGGGATTAGCATCATGTACTCAACCTTATCTGGGCGTTGAGCTGAAACTCTCTGTACTAGGATACACTGTAACCCTACGCATATGGTCTCTTGCTCACTCTTGCTAGTTAAAAATAAATTTGAATACAGTCACTACTCCCTAAATCACCAGGAAGAAACCATCCGGTACTGCTACCGAGCGACTTTGGTTACTTGCCAATGCGTTGTAAACAAGAGGATCAGCAGTTATATTAACGAATGTGTCGAGCATCACTTCGAAGTTGAGCACTACTATCACTAGAAAGAAAACTAACAACACAGTAATAGTAAATGAAAAAGAACGCAAATATAAGTAAGGCTAAGCTGAAGTAAAGCGCATTATACTCTCTGTTGAGGATGACTTTAATTTGCAATGCCACCATGGCACTCTGATGAATGAACAATCAGGCCATGGGAAAAGTTTACCATACTCTCAAGCAGTAACCGCAATTTGGCAATGTTCAAGAGTTATACGTGATGATAATGATAAGTCCCGTAAATCATCTCAGGCACGTACTAGTTTCCATAGATAAAATTCAATCCTGAATTACTATCACTGCTAATTCTATAGCAGAAAAGCCTCGGTGCTGCTGTATGAATAGTCACTCATGCTCTAAGTATCATGACAAATAGGGGGATGCCTAGGAACCAAAACACCAACGAGTTCACAAATACATTCAGGGTCATGAGTCACTAGTACATCTCCCATCACCGAATTTCCCTCTTATTTAGCCACAACGCGAGCATCAAAAAACAAATTATGTTGTATATGTATCTGACCTGTGTATTCAAGCTATGGTTCAGAGTTCACATGTCTTAAATAAGCACATGATCCCCGGATTCTACGTTTTGTCACGCTCTTATATATGTGCTATAGGCGCTCCAATGGAACCAGGCATTGGATTCTAGACAGGGGCACAACATCTGTCAGCCAGTTGGGAGTACTGCAAGCCCCTGGCTCTTCGCCACAGATGGTCTATATAACTCCAAGAACATAGAAAAAACCACGACTACCTACCTTGGACAATGGCCCAATGAAACCCTATGGATGAACGACAAGGTAGTTCAAGTTGAAGCAGAACGGGAGCAGGATATCTCCACAACCTGACTGTAAAGTCTCTGCTTCTAAATTCAAACTCTGAAGCTTTGGATCGCAATCCGAATATATGACATAGTTAATTAATTACCCCCTAGCACCGGTTACATCCTCTCACGATCACCATGCATGAGTTGTTAGCTAGCTAGATTATATCGTCACACAAGATTCCCGGGAAGCTTAAGTAAACAACCACCATCTTAAATAGCATTGATTCTATTTCCCGTTTACTAGCAGATATATATTATAGGTCATTACATATTTTCTTTCAGAGTGCGTGATATATCTAGGAGGTAATTACTTAGTAAGTCAAAGATGAGGTGCGCACGTGACATAGTTAGTAATAGGTAGTACAGCACACAAGACATTACTTGCTCGCTCTTTCGGCCTCAAGTCGCGTAATAAAACCGTGCGCTCCCCGGTCCGTCTTATTGTCTTACTCTCTCTCTCTTTCTCTATTCACATAAAGTTCGGAGCCAGGCTCGGCGAAATACTGCATACTAAGCCCCAGAACCCCCAAAAAGCCCCAGAGACAGACCATGGGAACGATAAACAACGGCGCACATGGACATATGTAACAAACTAACTAACTAACTAACCAACTAACTAAATAACTACCTTGATGCCTAATTACCCTCGGCGAAAATAAGTCAGGAAAGAACAAGGATACAAAGGGAAACTTTCCTCTCTCTCTCTGTCTCTCTCTCCGTGTATATGTGTGTGTGTGTGTGTGTATGATTTTAATTATCCTACGTCGGAGGTAATCGCTATGAGGGAAGAATACGTAGCGGATTCCAAGTAGACTCTTATAGACTCTTACAACATGTATTTTAGGGACTGACTGCTTAAAGTAATTATTAATGTGTGTGACGATTCCCTAGTACATAGTCCCCGAGCCTGAGTCTTTGTTCCTTGAGCTAAAACAACAGTATATACACTATTACCCACCTTTTCGTAGATTTAGATCAGGTACTATGCATAGTTGTAGTTAGCGAGGAACGCGTGTCATGTCCGCCTCTCTTTTGCGGGAACTTGGGTCCAGGAAAAAGCCTTTGATCTATCTATATCTATATCGATGATCTAGGACCCTGTTCCTGAAAATCGTCGTCGGCCAAATACATAGGTTAAGTAAATGCTATATGTATGTAACCTGGTCACGTATGTACGTATGTAGGTGGTTCTTCGGTGAAAAGGTATGCACGTATGTATATGTGGTGTGATAGGACTTTTGCATTCGGGCATGTGATAGATAGATAAGGCGAGGCAAGGCAAGGATCGTAAGCATACAGTAGCAGACACACATATAGAGCAGGAAATATCATACCAGACATATATATGTATGTATGCTGTAAGACTACCTAGTAATAGAGACGAGAGGCAGACGTCTCCGTACATATGTGTGTTAAGTAGGTAACATCCCTATTTCAAATCAATTTGATCGATTAGCAAACTATAGTGTTCTGTCCTTCAGCCCTAAATCCGTTGATCTGGTAGTTATATGTGCTGTAAGTAGGTGAAAACAAGGTTATTGTACATGTATATAGAGTATCATCGACGCTACTGCGCAAACGTCCATATACATGCAGACCTACGCAGCAATTTAAGTTGTGGGCATTTCCATCGCGCGTACATCTGTAGAGAGACAATGTGGTTGGTTGGTAGTTATCCGCATAGGTTACAGCGACAGTTACAGTTACAGTCCATATCGAGCACACAAAAGACTCTGGGGTAACGCAGTCCCTTTTGTTCAACGGTTTTTTTATCCGTATTTTCTGTCTGTGGGGTTTTTTACTTCGCCCCGTGGGCTTTATTTCGTGCCGTGGGTTATCCCGTGGGGTTTTTAAAGCTTAAGGTCGTACGTTACATACATAGGTTAGTTATATGGAAACTCTCGACGATCGTCATCCGCAGATTTCGAGGATCCACGTGCAGCTGCATGACAAGGTATAGTACGTACGTCCGGGATTGTCGGCTTCAACTCGTAGCGAGTCGTGGAGACCCCGGGCCTAACAATAACAATTCGGAATATTACAGCATAAGCTTTTTTCCCTGAATCCTTACATACAGTATGTGCTTATCGATTACATAATAACCCCCATGTCCAGTTCTCTTACCCTCTTCTCTCCTGTAGGTTAGAAACTAGACGTGTTTATCCAACAATATTTACATATGTATTTATGTAGGTAATTAGCTGGTCAAAATATTCTGAAATAGTAATCATCGCATTGGGAGGACGACATGTGGGCTGGGACGTTGCCTGAAAAGTTGTAAGATCCGCCGCGATGGCTTAAGGTTAGGGCGGCTTGACGTCATTAGCGTCCTTACCGAATGCGCTCATCCTACAGAACCACAGAAAGAAACAGCCGCATCTGAACAGGGCTTGAGATCCCTCTCACGTCACTGACTCGACATTTTCTCCCATCCTCTCCTGTCAAGTTCTTACTGGACAGGAGGTAGCAAAAAAAAAATAAAGCGGTCTCGCGCGAGAACCAGATATCCCTGGCACGCTTTGTCATAGATACAGAGTACTGTTATCCATACCTTTCGGTCCTATTATCGTAAGACAATAATGACGGGCTATTTTGCGATGGGTAATGGGATCAGCAAAAACCTGGAGGTAAAGAGGTTTCTTACCTTACCCCCCTGCTCTAAGTAAGTTGGACCCAGGGGCTATGATGGAGGAGGAGGAGACCGGAGAAGTAAATGCTGGGGTTTATGTTCATATATTCTCATGACCATTTCAAGATTGCTCCTACTTAGACTGTTTATATATATGTACATAGACAAAGACCTTCCCGCCCCGTGATCCATCTCATCTTGCTGATCTTCCCACATGGAATCTAACACATAAAACCATAACAACTTCTCTTCTCTTCTCTTCTCCCGCCTCATCCTATCCCTATCCCTCCTTCCCCATTCCAACAACAGCCTCATACTGCTGTATGTATACACAGTAGTAACAGCAAGCCCAACCGATAATCCGTCAAAGACGCTAAATGGGTTCTTATTAGTGGACGACGCCCCACGATTCCTAGACGAAACGCCGGCGAGCGACATAACAATAAGGCCCAACACAGCTGACCTAAACTCCGTTCGTCAGTCAACATGTTCGGCTCGAGTAACCGCGTTACCTTCGACGATGTCGAGGTCGACGAGAAGAGAAAGAAGGCGAACCTCGACTACTCCCCTCTGCCGCGTCTAACGGGGCGGTCTTTTGGAATGGGACTTCTCGTGTCCATGGGTGGACTGGTCTTCGGGTACGTTACTGAAACCACCCCATGACGCCGTTCACTAACATGTGACTGACTTTTATGTACTTAATATAGCTACGACACAGGTCAGATCTCCGGTTTTCTCCAAATGCCTGACTTCCTGCGTCGCTTCGGCGAGTTGGGGAGCGACGGATCTTACTACTTCAGCCCCGTGCGTTCTGGCCTCATCGTCGGTCTCCTATCCATCGGCACGCTGATCGGGGCCTTGTTGGGCGCGCCGGTGGCGGATAAGATAGGCCGCCGGTTGTCTGTGAGCCTGTGGTGCATTGTCACATCCGTCGGCTTCGTCATCCAGATCGCTGCGGAAAACTCGTATGAGCAGATTGTCGTCGGACGACTGGTCTCGGGTTTCGGCGTCGGCGCCCTGAGTCTTATCGTCCCCATGTACCAGGCCGAGACGGCGCCGCCGTGGATCCGCGGCTCCCTTGTCTGCACTTACCAGCTCTTCATCACCCTTGGCATCTTCCTGGCCGCCGCGTTCAATCTCGGCACGTTCAGAGGTCTAGTGGATAGTTCTGCCTCTTGGCGCATCGTGCTGGGTCTGGGATGGATCTGGACAATCGGCCTGGGCGTCGGAATCCTCGTGTTCCCCGAGACGCCCCGCTTCGCCTACCGCCACGGCCGCGTAGATGAGGCGCGCAGGACGCTGATGAGGGTGTATGGCGCGCCGGCAAACCACTGGGCCATCCAGACGCAGATGGACGAGATCGATAGCAAGCTGCGCGCCGAGTCGCAGGTCCCGACGAGCGTGGTCGGCGGCTATTTCGAGATGTTCCGGGCCCCGCGCATGTCGTACCGCATCCTTCTGGGAGTCGGCCTGCAGATGTTCCAGCAGCTGACGGGCGCTAACTACTTCTTCTACTACGGCACCACCATCTTCAACGCGGTGCAGATCAGCAGCTTCACTACGCAGGTTATTCTCAACGTCATCAACTTCAGCGTCACCTTCATTGGTCTGTACCTGGTGGAGCACTACGGCCGCCGCCTGTCGCTCATCATCGGCTCCGCCTGGATGTTCGTCTGCTTTCTCATCTTCGCGTCCGTGGGCCATTTCCTGCTGGACATCGAGACGCCGACCAACACGCCCACCGCGGGCATCGTGCTGATCGTCTTCGCCTGCATTTTCGTTCTTGGGTACGCCACGACGTGGGGTCCGATGGTGTGGACGCTGATCGCGGAGATCTACCCGTCCAAGTACCGTGCCCGCGCCATGGCCCTCGCGACAGCCAGCAACTGGACCTGGAACTTCCTCATCGCGTTCTTCACACCCTTTATCACCAATGACATTGACTTCCGGTACGGCTATGTCTTCGCCGCCACTAACGTGGTGGGCGGTCTTATCGTCTACTTCTTCTGCATGGAAGGTCAAGGGCGAACACTAGAGGAGATCGATACTATGTACGTGCAGCACGTCAACCCGCGCAAGTCGGCTAAATGGGTCGCGCCCCCTCCCGACGAGATGGCCCGCGTTCGCCGGGAGGCCGGCACCGCCGATGACGCTGTGGTCAGCGGCGGCGGCTCCGAGACAATCTCCACCGATGACGACGACAAACACGGCACCGGCAGCAACAAACCCTCCAACCAGCATATGGAAACTGTATAAAAGCAGATAAAAAGCCCCTCACTAGGTGCCCTTAATTTTTTTCCCCCTGCTCTTGGATATACACAGGTACGATTAGCTGGATTTCTTTTTATTTTGCATAGCAGAGCCTTTGCAGAAAACTCGTTTTGGCGTGACATGGAATCGGTCATACAAAGACCTTAGGTATTTTTTTAGGAATGAAATCATATTTAAGTAAAGTATTGAAAAAAAAAAAAAAAAAAAAACCATATGAAGAATATACATGTGACCCTTTCTGACTTATGGTCTATGTTTACTTGAAATGCCAATGTGACATCTGCTTTTAACCTCGGTAGGAAATGATATCCTATAGAGTGCGCATCTTTCTTTTCAAACCCTTTTTTGGCCTGTCTGTTTATTATATACATAGTATACACCTATCATCCTCCAATGAAATCCAGTCAAAAAGGAAAGCTAAAACACCGGACACTGGGGTATAAGCATTAAATAACTACAGAAAAAGGGGAAAGGGGACAGGGGTGGGACAAAATCTTACATATACCGCCGTTAGTGCCGCCCCTTTTTCTGAGCTTAATCTCACTGCTGCCTTGTTTTCACGGCTCCCGTCTTGTTGTTCGGTGCGGTTTACCTGAGCCGGCCAGAATAATAGAGAAGAACAAATAACAAACGAAGAGAGAGAGCATCGTGATAGTATTATGACCCGCTTTCAGAAGCAATTCAACGAAACGAAATACAATACGCCAACATTAGACTTACAAATCGTGAGTCCACAACTTCATTTTCATTCTGGTCTGTACTCATCCCGCACAGGGCGGGACATTTATTATTACATTAGAGTTACCGACGTAGTAGTATATAGTAGACGTAGTCAGACGTGCCTTTCTACTATATACCGTTTCCACCACAGGTTGTGGCTTTCTTCCGGGATATCTATCTCTATCTCTAGAAATCTCGTGACCCATCCCACAGTAAATCTTGCCGAGTTTCGTAGAATTTTAGACAGTGAGAAGGCCAAACATATTGCATCTCTTGCAAAACTCCAGGATGCCCTTACTTCGGCTGAGAGTAGCGGGACAGGCGCAATTTGCTGGATGATCGGCTCGTGTTCTCCCCTTGCTGGCACAAAACGCGTATAACATTTCAATCTTCGCTCGTCCGATACCCCTTCCACTCGTATGCCGATTTTTTTTCTCTAGCAGCTTTTCCCGTATCCTTACCCCGCCAAGAACGCCCGCCGACTCGCCTACTCGAAACCACGCAGAGAACAGATGCTGAGAAGGGATTTGGCGCAAACTCCAAGTAGAACCCATCAAGATATTATCAAGTCGTACCCGGAAATCGCAAGCTGTGACAAATATACACAAGGAAAGGCGAAGGGAAGCAGACAGCTGTACAGAACATACAGCAGAAATCGGCTCATAGGGACCAATTACATAATGATAGCCGGAACGTCCACGTTGGCCTTGATGCTCTTGTGCGGGAGCACGCTGCCACCGTTGACATAGATCTCGTCGCCGATGGTCACGTCGTCACCGAGAACCGTCACGTTCTCGAGGCGAGCCCACTTGCCAACGGTGCTGTTCCAGCCGACAATGGTGCTCTTAATCCAAGCGTGGTCCTTAACCTTGGAGCCAGGTAGGAGGGTGCAACGCTGGAGACGAACACCATCACCAATAACACAGCCCTTTCCAATGACAACATTCGGTCCGATGCGGCAGTTCTTGCCGATCTTGGCTGTCTCATCGACCATGACATTTCCGCCATAGACGAAGCTCTCTGAGGTCGAGCAGAGAAGCTTAGAGTTCTTCTTAGAAAGCGACGACAGATAGAGGCAAGTACCAGTCAAAAAGTCCTTGGGCTGACCAACATCCATCCAGAAGCCTTCCAGGTCAAACGAGTGCAGCTGACCATCACGCACAATGGCTGGGAAAGTCTCTTGCTCGATGGAAGTGGGGCGGTTCTTCTCGATTCGGTTGAGAACAGAGGGATTCAGGATGTAGAGACCGGCATTGATACGGTTGCCGACAAACTCAACTGGCTTCTCGACAAAGCGATCGATGCGCGACTGGTGGCCGGGCTTGTGGACAACGACACCGTATTTGGAGGGCTCCTCGACCTTGGTCACAACAATGGTGCCCTCATCGCCGTGGGCTTTGTGAAACTTGAGCAGGTCCTTGAAGGGGAATTCGCAGGTAACATCGGAGTTGAGCACAAAAAAGGGCGAGTCATCCTTGGCAAGAATATGCTCGGCCAGCTTTAAGGGTCCAGCAGTGCCGAGAGGTTCGGGTTCGAGTGAGAAATGAATTTGAAGTCCGAGTTGATCCTCGTACTATACATGCAAAGAAAAGAAATCAGCATACAGAGCAAAGGGGGATGGATGCTCAGTTATGGATTTGTCTCAGGTGCCTACCTCTTTCAAAACACGCTCCATAATCTCAGGGCGGTAGTTGACAGCCAGAACGACATCCGTAACACCAACAGCGGCGAGCGCCTCAATCTGGTGCAGAATCATGGGCTTGTTGGCGAACTCGACCAGAGGCTTGGGCATAGTGAGAGTCTATGATAGGTAGGAGGCAAACGTTAGCAAATTTACGGTTCGGTGCGCTTCGAGCAGTAGTGGTCGGCGATGGTCGCAGCTTGTCAAATAGCGACAGTATAGGTTCGCGGGTAACGTACCAAAGGCCGGAGGCGGGTGCCAAAGCCGCCGACAAGAATGAGAGCTGTAAGGCGCAGGCATTGTTAGCAACGTGCCGAAAGTAGCGATACAGAGAAGACGAGTACTAACTTACCCTTCATATTGAAATTATTTGACTTGGATCGCTGAACGAATGGCAGGAGTACAACTGTGTGTACTCTGGTCAAGGTGGATAATGGTTCTGTCGTCGCAGTTGTGCTGAATGCAATCGAGATGCAATCAAAAGGAAAGAAATGGGAACCGGAGGATGTTTAAGGGATGGATGGACAAGGGACGGGTAGGTATGGAGAATAGGCGGTGTGGCCGAAATGCAGATGTGGGGAACAGGCAGATGTGTCCCCGTAGAAATTGTCGTTTCGAGTTCAACGCTTGAATTGCGAGAGGGGGAAATGAGGCTTATAGCTGTGACAGTTCTATCAATCAATGGAAAAGGGGAGGATCCGCAAGCGGTGGTGACTTTCGAGTCGGCACGCTATCTATGTGATTCATCCAAATTGTTAGTTGTAAAGTCAATTAGATAGTAGGTAGCAGAACTACATAGCAACCTCAAAGGCAAGATGTGGAGAAACAATGTATTTAATTACCTTGCAGATGTATCAGAGTGAACACCTTTGTGTTCTTTGAGCGTGCAGGGTTTGTCTGTAGACAGGTCGATTCAGGTGCTCAAATAGTAACAAAACAAGTGGAATAGAAGAGTTGAAAAACCAGAAACCTTTAAAGTTGTTATTAGGGAGTCTGTTGTACGAAGGCCAGGTCACAGGTCAGGTCACAGGTCAGGTGAGGCAACTGCCCCCTTTGATTCCCAGGTGGGTTTGCAGGGTACCGTGCTGTTTTACAGCGGTCGTGTCTAGGTACCGCCAGTACGCTGCGCCTCCTAAAGTTTCTGAAGGTCAGACCTTCAGGTTGTTAAGGTTAGTGGTCTCCCCTTGTACATCTGTACTAGACCCTTCTAACTTCTAAGTGCAGCCACGACAGGTCCAATTATGGACAAAAAAGGCAACTGGGCAGGGTATTATGGCCAATCAGATGTTGCTTACGATCAACAACTCAACATTCTTAGGATTCCCATGTGGGGTCCATCCCCTGTAGACCAATGTCCTTCTGGGCATTGGACACGAGGTTTGACTTTCCCATGTGAGCAGATCTGTCTCTTGCCTACGTATAAATGAGGTGCAATCTGTCAAATTGCTATTCAGGGGCACCGCCATAAATTCTCATCTCGTTTCGCTAGAATCGTGGCTCACGTCTTACTTTTCATTTCAATCCAATCCAATTTGATTCAATTCAATTCTTGACGGTCATGTGGTCATCCGTTTTGGGCTGTGCACGGCCAATGTTCTTCTTGAGACCGGTACAGATCCATGTTAGTACACACATATAATCTGTATCCCGTGAGTCTCGAATGTCCAGAGTATTGGGCCTTGTTTTCTGCCACCCCCACTCTCCCAAACTTATTAATCACACTATAATTCGTATTGGACATGCTTTAAAGCTTGATTTTAGCGCTGTCAAGCCCCCATCCTCCTCTTCACCCCCAACAGTGGCATCCCGCTTGTCCATCCCATTAAGTAACCGAGTGTGTCTGGCCATCATGATGAGCGCTTGGGGCATCTTTGTAGTACACACACATTTGTCAAACAGCATCGGGAGCTTTTTATGTCCCCTCATTTCTTGCAGTAGTACTTCTTGCTGGATACACAAGTGTTAACTGCATTCCCGAGTGCCTCCAAGATTGTATCATCTTAGAGTCGTACATTGGATTTTCTAAGGTGATACAGACAACATTGCCCTATAGATTTCTTCATCGAGAAAACTATCCATCTACATATTAATTCGACCTGCGTAGGTTTGCCAAGCAAACACATTGTTCAGGGAAGTCCCTTGGGCAGATTTACTTTGTCATTGGTGATTATTCTTTTGTTCGTTCCGTCCCGAGTATTAAAGTCTATACTTCCCAGGTGTCACCGACATAACTTCAACCCAAGCTTACCCTGTTCTGCTTCCACTGTTTCCAATAATTAGTCATGGGACCCCAGATTTGCAACAAGCTCATTAGGTAACCTAAGCGCTCCCATTTTCCTCAGCTCGATCTCTCCATCCCAACAAATAGATAGCCATATGACCGGTATCACAGGTATACGTGCGTGTGCCTTTGTTTGTTCATTGCTTGTTAGAAGGCTGGTACATATATGCTTCCTACAAGTGACGGATAGAATCAAAGGAAATATGTTCATGCACAGGACCTAGATATATCTATACCTACATAAAGGGCAGGGGTCAGCAAATCCGGGGAGCATGCAGAGCTACAAGGCGGCTGAAATATGCATAAGACGCCATCAGCCCTCTCCTTAGATAAAACGTCAACCCGGGATCAATCAACTAGGTGTGCCTCTCTGCTCGGGGAGTCGTCCGGCTAGATGTATCAGATTGGAATGGTGTGATGTGCGTTCGTTTATCGGGTCGACAGCGGTAATGGTGGTGTGGAGGGGTGGATGGTATGTATGTCTCGTCGGATAGGTATGGGTTATGTGTAATGCACATATATGCGGGCGCGCTTGTAAGTAGTAGTAGTAATGAGTGTGTAGGTACTTACAAGAGAAAGTACGAAAGGGGTGTGTGTGTGTGTGTGTGTGGATGGATGGATAGATGCAGGTGTGCGTCTCCGTCACACGCGCCGTCCAAAGAACCCGTCCGGTTGGCACCACCCACACCAAACCTAATCCCTCCTCCCGGCCTGCTTCCAGGCACACCACTCATCGTGCACATCTATCCCGAAGGCTACCTACTCTGAAGAACCGTTAGCCTCTAGCGGCTCCTCGACCATCACTCAACTCCACTACGATCTATAGCTTCTAGAAGACAGAATGCACAGCACCTAAATCACTCTGCCGGCAATCCATATGCAAGCAATACATCACCAGCAGATGCCGCGTCGTATCCGTGCCTCTGTATATAAGTACGTATATGCACACCTCATGGTAAATGTTTCACGTGTCGGCAGCAGACGAAGTTAGGGCAGTGATAAGAGACATATAATTCAGGTTCTTGTTTTAAGCAACATTGCTCCGTAGGTTTAAACTCTTCGTAAGGTTTGTAATCATAACATCGTCATCATGGTCGTAATTGTCGTCATCTGTCCTCGAGGACAGCTTTTATAAAATACCCTTGGAGGAAAAAGAAATGAAAGAGAGTATAGGAAACATGGCTCTTCGACCGTACACACCCGATCATCCTACTGCACGGCGCCCATACGCCCTCCGTTATGATTTCTTGCCAAAACGGTCACCTGACTTCCTAAGCGTCACTCACTGAGGGATACCCAGCCCAAGGATGGTAAACCATGGCTGACGTCTCAGGGAAAGACGGAAACTTTGGCCAATGAAATTGACAAAATGACCACAGATGGCGTAAAGGGAAGCACCGTCCCGTTTCTAACTTCAGCCGCTCCTACTATCCCGCGGTAAAGCAGACAAATATTCTATCCATGGAAGAGAAAAAGAAGAAAGACGAAGAAAAAAAATGGGAAAAAGGACCAAAGGCGGCATGCACTGCGCTCCCATTGCCACCAGAATTGCGGGTTCGCACTCTATTGAAGTTTTTCGGTGTCAAAGAGTTTCCAAAATAATTCCGTTTGGGAGCTTTGAAACGTAATTCTCCAAAGACAATCCATCCTCATGAACCGGCCTGGCTCTGGGCGCTTCCATGTGCCATTGGAGCTCTCATCGAATCTTGGCAGGAGAGAAAGGAAAATGCAGCTCAAAGCCAAAGGAGGTCCACTGTGGTGAGATCACAAAAAGAGACTCTTCAAAATTCCATCTTGGGGTCGGTCGTAACATCGTCGATTTTAGGTCGTAAAGTCGTTATTCATCGTTATTTTATGCAAGTTTTGTGTCCATTCCTCCTGTCGGGCTATGCTGGTTGGGGTATTTCGCGGAAGATGCCTGGGGGGATAAGCTGTGAAGCTTCACCACGTGTATATATCAATAATCTGACGCCTCGGGGTCCATGTCCTTGTGCTCTCTCTTCGTCTCGCCTGGTCGTCCCCTGTTTCTCTCTCCCTCGCTATTCTTTCTTCTCTTCAAATCCGCTGGCGTTTGACTAATATCCGATAGTTATGAGTGGCAGGGGGTACGGGGTCCGTGGGGGTACACATCTAATGCATTCACTCCTCCCTCACTCGAAGGACACGGTTGAGCTGCTGCTCGAATGCCCGGACCTGTGGCCGTGGCGGCTCTCTCGGTGACTGTGCCCATGGCTGGACGAAGCATGGCGCGACTTCTTGCGCTTTGAGGATTCATTGACTGGAAGACCCTGGACAATGCCGTTACGTGCAAGCATGCCTCCATTGACGGAAAAGTTCCGGCACACCATAAAGGCCCTCATGGCTGCATTCTCCTGGGCAAGGGAGTTCGATTCGTATGCAAGATCTGTCTGGTATTCGCGTCCGTTGACCAGAACCAGGCATGTGTAGCCACTCGGGTCTCTGTAAATCTCATACGAAGGGTCTTGCCACCCACGTCGTCGGCATAGACCTATCGGAACCCCAGTCAGCACTTAACCCTTGAAACCTCTTCATTCGATGACAAGCATTGCTTAGTGCATGTGAAATGCAGCCCTGCGGACGGGTAAGAGGATCGAGGGCAGTGTAACATGCATGACAGCCTGACAACGGATGCCACTGGCGCAAGAATAATCGCAAGCCCCGGTTCATGCCTTGCAGACAAACGTGGCCATGTGTGATTATTAATGAGGCAGCAAAAGGCAGGCAGAGCAGGCAGCGCACGCAGCCCCGTCCGTTGCAGCAGCGGCGGCGGAGGCGCCAGCGGGAAGAGATGGCAAGCTGCACGTGCTGGAGACGCAGGGGCTTTGCTTGCTTGCTCACGTGTGTAAGACGAGGAACTGCCGTCGTCCAGCCCCACCAGGACAGCATCACTTTGAAGGTTTGGGACAATCCTCTAAAAAGAATTGACCGGTGTAGGTTCAAACGAGATAACTTACTCTCAAGATATTGCATGTAATAGCCTGTCATGTTGCTGACCGGTGCTCGAAACGCTTTCCGTAACGACCCGAAGGATTATATTTCTCGAGATTGGTTAAAGAACCCCACACACCACAAGAAGCCGAGCAGATGCGAGTAATCTCAGGGGGGTGACAGTGCCTGCGGAACAGACGTGGTATAGAAGGAGGTGGTTTGGATAGTCGTGGAGTATGCAGTCGAGCCCAACGTGGGGAAGGGGGTAATGAGGAACGACAGCGTCTAGACAAGTAAGGCGAAGATGGAAGAGTCTGTACTACGAGGCGAAGGTGTGATGTGGTGGTGTTGAGGAAGGAGGTTATGCTACGTATTCAGGGCTGCGGTGCAGAAGACAACCATCGACGGCGAGACATGTGTGCTTTATTGCAGAAATGAGCTGTTAGTGCGGGGCAGGGATATGAAGAAACGGAACGGGAGCAACAGGACGAAATAGGAACGTGTTTGGAAAAGGATAGATTCGATACGTTCCATGGACGCAGCAGAGATGCGGCTCTCGAAGAAGTGTGACCCCATCTTGATGTGTGATGTGTTGGCGCGAATAGTGCCATTTGATCCAATGTACAGAGACTAGGCCTCATCCCCACTACTACAACATGGGGGTGTGATCCCTAAAGTCGATCAACATCTTCTTACATACCGCAGGTAGTATGTATGTATGTATACCACAAGGCACGGTGCAGACAGACTACCTACCTACTGGTGCTGCAGTAGTGGCATCACCAGAAAGCGGTTAAGTCTCCTAAGCAGCTGCTACTTACGATACCGCAGTAGTACCGCCATATCCATTTGAGGCCATGGTTCCTCACCCTGCCCGACGCGCCGGGGGGGTGGACGGCTGGGTAAAGGAGACGGTGGTTATCATGCAAAGGGCAATGAACGAACAGGCATTGGAAAGTGGCAAAATCGGAAACTGGAACCAGTTCTGCGGCCAAAAACACGTCCCTCGGCGGAACTATACAAACATGGGGAAGGAGGGGAGGGGGGGCGAGAGGGAAAAAATAAAATAAAGAATAACATAAAAACAAATAAATAAATGACAGTAATATTGATGTAGGTACTGCTTGCTGTATGGGACAAGAGGAACAAGAGGAAATCCTTGATACCCGTCTAGTTAGCTTGTATGTAAGTAGCATTCGTGTCCACTCAGCCGGCGGCCAGTCACGTCTTCCCGTTCAGGCATATACAATAAGAGGAACCGACAAGAGGGATGTGCCTGGTTCATGTCTTGGAGGTACATCAACAAGAAAGGAACGTTCTATCGTCTCCAGACGATTCCAATGGCAATGGCAAATGAGCTAATGCTGCAGCAAGCGACCCAGCAGGATAGCCATGCACCAGAGTGGAGGTGGGAACCGATCGCAACCGTCGAAATATGCAACGGCAACAGTAAGGAGCGAGCTGCTGTAAGGTAAGGATGCTACCTACTATGTAGGTTAGGTAGTAGGTTAGGATAGGTACATCCAAGGGTACTTCGGCAGGTACATGCAGATTCGTCTGCTGTACTAGCCACGATGGCTGTCCGTGGCCGAGGCCGCATGTACACCCAGGACCAGATCCACGTACCCACATCGAACCCATATTGTAGCCATTGTAGCCAATGTAGCCATTGTAGGGCTTCGATGGTCGAGCAATGGCCGACCAAGAGCTCGAATGCGGCAGATGGAGGAAGACGGTCTTGTGGATGGTTTCAATAGCGCAACGAGAGAGAGTGACGATGATGTTCCCAGTGTTCCTAATTACGAGCATATCAGACTATTTTAGCCAATCCGGTAGGACAGACCGCTTTGGCGCTCGCAGAAGAAGACCACAACAACGGGCAAGAGAGTGGGCCTGGGAGCAGTAAGCGCCTTAAGAACTTCTGATCCGAATCGAATAATTATTCGATGGTAAGCAGATTGAGGCGACCGGGACGAAATCAAGCCACTACCTAAATTAGTACCTGCCTAAGTGGAAAATACCTACCTGCCCTATCCCAAAGTTACAACTAAAATAACTAAGCTAAAATCCAAAGAGAGCAGGAACGACAAAAAAAGAGAGAAAAAAAAACTATGACCGCTCAAATAGAAACGGAAAATCATAACAATAGGGCCATTGTAGTGACTTTGCGAGCAGCAGACCCATGGGTCCCGTCGCAAGTATGCTGTAGGCGTGTAACAATCACAATCACGTCAACAACATACATGCCTACTACATACCTACCTACCTAGGTATGTATGTAGGTCGTAGATAAGGTAAGTTAACCACATACCTACATATACTACTATGCTACAGAGTTACGTTATATGTACATGTGCACCTACATACTGGTATGTAGTTCTCTCTAATCATTATCTATCTCAGCGCCGCGACTGTCCTATTTCGTCCGTCCAACAACAAAACCATGAGCTGACTTCCTTTATGGACCGTAGAATGCGAGCGGCAATGTACCCGGCCTGAGGAGGCAGGTAGTATGCATCTGCTATGATGTAGGTTATGCTATAGGCGTACGGTCGTTCAGGCATGTAGATATGTAGATAGATATAGGTAGTTGAGAAGGATGTATGTAAATAAGTAACATAGGCATGCTTGTGTACGGTTGTAGTATTAACTTGCTTGGTTCATTATCAACACCCCACTTCGAATTGCAAGTCTGCTTTATTTATTTTACTTTATTTTACTTTTACTTTTATTTTAGGTACTTTACGTCTATTTTCCTTGCCTCTTTTGCCAAGTTGGCAATTTGTGTTGTTACTGTTGACACAGCATAGATGTCAGTATCTTATGTTCTCATTATCTACTACCCGCGTTCTTTCACTAACCAAAGAGATCGCCTAGACAGAATGCATGGAATTGTTAAGAAGGAGGGGTCGTGGCCGTATAGGGGACGACTGGCAGGCCACCGGATGTCCCAACCATCTACCATTCGCCAGTTGCGCTGTTTGCTATCCATTCGCCATTTATTAAATCTTGGAAAGGGATAGCAAAGAGGGTTGTCAAACTGAAGTCGGTGAACAGAGATGAGGTGCATGAACGTATCCTCAATGTACTGGAGGGGGTTCAACTGGACGACCCTGGGCGACCCTGGGTGACCCCTGGGCCTAAATGCTAGACGACCCCGGTCTCTTTGTCCAAACCTGGTCGCTGGCCTAGACGTCTATTGGGAGAAGAACTGGAACCCTGGGCAGACTGGGAGACCCGACAGGAGCCACTAGGAGGTCTCTGGGCAATTGGCCAATAGAAACGGGCGGTGGTGCAGAATGGCGAGGCCGCTAGACAGAGACCAGACGCTTAACACCTCATGCAATGATGAGTTGGCATCGCCGCTGGATATTAAAAAACAAGATGGGCCGAGTTTCTGGACGGTGTACGAGTACCGGCCGTGAACACCGCGACCAGCCCGGCCCAGAGGTACTTGATACCGGCCCAGACTTTTACTCTGTTTTCTCTCTCTCTTTTTATTTTTATTTTTTATTTTTTACGCGAAAAAGACCTGCACCATCAAGTTGCATATGAAATCTGGTGGGGTGGGAAAATTGGCCGACTTCCATGACGACGAGGACTTTGACCGAAAAGGGACGACTACATCGTTGTATTCGCTACAAGCCCAACATCTAACGGGGCGATACGCCGAGAGGTGGCCGCGGGGTGCATCATCATCATCATCATGTTCATGTTCATGTTCATGTTCATGTCCATGCTCATGCCCCATGTCAGTGTTTACCTATATATGCCAATTCACGTAATTTTAGCTATGTGCCTATGCAGAAGCAAGCTACCTGAGCTACCTATGTAGGCAAAATATCCCAAAGCATCGCTGTAAGTCCTCGGGCCGCTTGCCCTTTTACTCATTAGTAAATATGTAGGTTAGGGAATTTAGGACTTTGCCGTTGGTATCCTCGGCTGCCTGTGATCTGTCAACCGATCCCACGCAGGGTAGGTAAGACGCGAAATAAAATGAAGTAATAAGATAGTAAGATGGTAAGATGATAGTGTAAGAGTTCGTTGGTTGGGACGTGAGGGATTACCTAGCTACCTATCGCGTAGACTAAAGACGCTTCGATGAGGGGCATTTGACTGGTGAGAAAAATATTTACGATTTGCTGGACATCAAAATGGGGTTTGGCCGGTAGGTTGACCGGCCGGCTGGCTGGCTGGCCGGCCGTAAGAGGCAATTCAGCCCAGCACGGAGCAGGAGGGAGGCATAATAAACAATTAAGGGGACCAACGAAAAGACGAAGATCTTCATAGGCCCTTTCCAGCACTGGTCAGAAACTGCGCGCAAGGAAGTACCTGTCGTACAGGATCTTAAGTAAATGATCTCAGCAAGCAAGTTGATATCGAGGTGGTAATCCATCACATCTGCGTACAAACAATCTACAAATATACACACGCAAACAGGTATATATATATTGTCAGTTACAGAGGCACGAACCAGTTCTTCGGCGATCGTGGACTTCCAATGTCCTTGCTTTCCGTTGCGGGATCCGGGGTTTCCCCCCTTTAGACAGACAGCCCTACCAGCCTTTTACGATCGTCGGAGAGCTTCAATGGGTGTTACTGGCAGGTGAGGGCCAATTCCGCACTGAAACAAAGTTTATCACGTTGTTGCTACCTCGAGGTCGTCAAGGATGCGCGTCAAAATTCAAATATCGAAAGAGACTCTCCTGCATAGTGACAATAAAGAAGACAATCGATCCATTACTGTGCCACGCAAGGGTCTGATCTACCGACCCTGCCGCTGTATGTCCGCCTACCTACCTTGCTCACCTTCGTCTCGTCGGCCGTGCGTGTATAAGTAAGCACTTGATGTCTACCTGTCTATCTATGCAGGCTTACGGGACTAAACAAAAAGGCGACCACGGCTTAGATGGAAGATGCCCGCAGCAGCAAGACCTTGTTTGTTGTGGTGCAGCCACTGCTGAGAGGCCGGCTTCTAAGGTGGCCAAGGGCTTGTATTATCATACCGACGGGCCGAGTCGGCCTCGTGGGCCTTTGTTTTGATTTTTGTTCTAGCCTAATGGATAACAAGGCGGTCGTTACTCGGCTTACTTGGCCTATGTTGTGGTCGGAATACCACATGTTAGGGTGTCAGTGTACCGTCTTGCCTGGTTTTGTAGACAGTCAGCGGCGCACATAAATCAGTACACACACACACACACACACACACACACACACACCACATACATGCATACATACATACATACATAACATGCACCCAAGGGCCATCACCAGCTTGTGGGATGCAACGTGCTCGTCTGTCATCGTCACCACTCGACCAGGTGCCCGAGCTACTGGAATTCCCGGCGAGATGAACCATGATATCATTGCAGCTCGTCTGCCCGGCTAACTACCTACCTACCCACACGTAACAAATAAACGAGGGGGCCAGGTCCCCTCCTTGGCCGCAACGTACACGGCAGCGAGGTGCCCGGTGGCCATTTCTCGGTACCACAGGTCTCCAAATGCACGGCTCGTCTCCACCAAGCAAGGCGATGTCGTGCATGGTGCCTCGCCAGCGCGGAACATATACACAAAGCATATATGTAATCCAATAGCTTCGGACATAACTTGGTGGCAATGATAAACAATACGAATCCTGAACACTTTGTGGCGATGATCGTCCCCTCAAGTGTCACCCGGTAGGTCCTGTAGCTACAATAATCTCCGAGTTCATGTTTCCACAGACAAGGACAGGCCAGCGGAGCTTCGTCTAAAGAGCTTTGCTGGCATGTAACAGAACCAGCGGCAGTCCACATAAGCAGGAGAATGAGACGAATGTAGTAATACTCTATTATCGAGATTTGAGTCACGTTATTTCCATCGCCCTTCTATTATTTTTTTGGGGCATGCTAGGTGGAATTCGAGATTAGAAGGGGAAAAAGCCTCGTGAATCTCTGTTCGTGGGCCTGTCGTACAACAGCTGGCTCAAATCGCGAGCGGAGATTTACATACGATCCACGAAAGTTGGTTGTTACTCATTAGCACAGGCCTTTCGCATCAATAGCTTAATTTTCATTCTGGACTGAGCTATGGCCGCAGACTATGCGGCCCTCGAGATGGGGTCTGCCACGTCAAAGGGATTGTTTGTTTGTGCCCCTATTTGAATAGATGTTGGTTCCGTCCGGCAAAAGAACAGCAGCGCGTAGCTAACACAAAACTATATTGGCGTGATTCACGCTCACCTGGCAACCCTCTGCTAAACAGGCAACTTGATCAAGCAAGGCAAGGAGACGTCTCAAACAGCCGGTCTTGACAGCTATTAGCTTATTGACGAGTTTCGGATGTCACTACGGCATAAAAAGCCTTCCCTGCTCGAGACAAGTTGCACTTTGCCGTCGACGTCAAAGATTCATAAGCATATCAGAGTCAAAGTGGCGCTAGCTCGCAGTCTGGACTGGCTGGGAACTGCCTAGATTAAGTTCAGCTTCTCGAATGACCTACTGCCCCGCAAGCCTGCAGTGATTCACAAGCAGCTGCTCATGGAGGTCTGGTGCTATGCCGTGCGACGACATAATATGTGGAGAAGGTCGATGAAGACGAGGGGACGATCGTTCTCTATGGGAGTTGCTATACTAGAGCCGGGCGAACGACCCTCGCCAGCCTGCTTCTGTCATACTTGAATCTATGAACGCGTCCACCTAAAACTGCATACGGAATCTCTAATACTTTGGTTAATAGGCAAGGAAAATACTCTGCGGATTCGGCAGACCAATACTCGTCGAGACTCCATGATGTGCTGTCCTCGCTGTATAACCGCAGAATTGTTTCGTCGGCAAAAGTATAGAGGTTCTACCGCTTTCTCTTCCTCATTACATCCGGTCAGCTCCTTCGGATGCTACGATCAAAAGATGACACGTTTTTCCTTAAAAGGGGTTTGTTATACGGCGTTGTCGGTAATTGGACCTAGTAGCACCTGTGGACAAATATGTGACGGCCATTTTCCTGCTGCTGTAGTTCTCCTTCAAAGCTAAGCCTAACGGGCGCTCGTGGGCAAGCACGGACCCTCGGTCTCGTTTACACTGGCTTGGCGCGTTGTCGGACATGGCCTGGTGATATGCGGCCACGAGCGGGTCAATCCCTTCAAAATCCAGCTCTGAAAAAGAAGTATGACATGATCGCCCTTCGTTTCTCCTGAGGCATGGCATAAACGGGATCAGTTGGATTAATCCGATCCTGTTCATCATACACTTGTGCTTCATCGAGATGAGGGAAGACCTCATAGGTCCAAGGTGTTAGGGGCCCATCTCCACCCGAAGACAGAGGACGGATAACGTGTTGTGCTGAGGAAAGGCCATTGAGTACATAACAAGTATGGTATGCATCAGAATACCTTGGTTAACGAGTTTAGCCTACTTCTTAGGCCATGAGGGGTGAGTCTACTTACTGCGGCGGCTTATCCCTCATGCCCCCTCGTTTTGTTTGGTCTTGTCCGCAGCAAAGGATGTACCGCACAAGTCCCTCCCGGGAGTACAAGTCGCCGGCATAAGCAGAGGGTGATCCATTGCTGGTTGCCCTTGCCGGGCCCTGGATAGCGGCTTCTATCAGAGGCCAACATCCCCCAACCCAGTGGCTATAGCAGCCGTCAACAAGCTTGTTTGTTCGCCCACTCAGACCACCCTCAGGGGCATATTGACGAGACGATAGCCAAGAGATAAGTCGTGGCATGTCGAGGTATCTACGTAGTGTTGGACGTTAGTGCAAAGCTACGTACAGTAAAACCCAGGTGTCTGAGCCAGTGGGAAAACAGGCAGGACAAACCTAGGGAAGATACGATGTGGAGCATCGAGGATGGCAAGGCAGCCTAGGCCACAGAACGCATATGCGCCATGTGCTTCGGCCCCAGGTCTAGCCGAAATGCCGCCCTCAAAGGTTTGGCCTGCACGATCAGTATGTACACTCAATCAGGAAGGGCCGCTACGGGAATAGCTTACAGCGGCGCACGTAGTCTGCTAGACCGGAGAATAGGTCTGGGCGCTCTGGTGTGTAGGCTGGAGAATCGGTTGGTAAGTCAAGGGGTAGCTGTAGTAGTGTAATTAGAACAGCGGCACAATAGGCACCCCTAAATTCACGGTCAGGAACATGTACTTGATCGAGAGGAACGAAGACTTGCCTGACGTCGATCTCGCCACCCAGTGTCAACTGAAAGCCTCCATCCGGCTGCTTCAGGGCGCATAGCCATTTCCACATTGTTCGCCGGTCAATGACCCGATATGCAGATTCCCCGCCTACAATAGCTAGTGCCAGTACCATGGCGTATGTAGTAGCCAGATGTGACTGTTGGCCAAAACCTCCACCAAAACCACCGCTCTCATTCTGTATGGAACGTGCCGTTTCCACAAGGCCATCGCGGTATTTGGAAACGTCGACTCCCAACAGGGATAAGGCGTTTAAGCACCAGTAAAAAAACCATGGCCTACTAGAGTCTAACCCTGTGAAGGAAGCGGGAAGATTTTCCAGATTCTTTTCAAGAAATCTGATATGCCGCTCACGGTCTAGGGAAGGAACTCCGTGGCGGTTGACGGATATGTCTGGTTGGTCACCGGCGAGATATGGTAGGCAGACATCCACCACTCGATCCTGCTCAACTGATGTATGAGTAGAAAGCCGGTCTTTAATTGGGGGTTTACTGATGAAAATATCCGGCACTAGAGGCGCGATATCATTTTCATGAGGCGGAGGATCATAGGCCATCCGGCTCTCCCACCTCGGTGGTGAGGTGTCGTCTGCCGGCATGATGCGCATCCTAGACGGTTTGACTCTTTGCCGGGCTCGGGCCAGACTTGTTTTCACTGGCATGAAATTCGCACGAGTTAAAAACTCAATGTCTCTGAACGCAGTTCCGAGGTCTATACCGGATGCATGCGGCTGGAATGCGGACTTAGCTAGGAAATGGCTTGAGCAATGCGCTTCTAACTAGTGGGACTTGCAGCTGTCGCAGACAACAGATAATAGAGTTACCTAAGATTCCGATTAATCCCAACTTCGACATCGACAATCAATAGGAAACCAAAATTAGAGGTACACTTGCCGTTGGAAATATTCAACCGCGTTGTTCGACTTCCTACGAATAGCAGGTACCCGGATCACTAACCGCGAACTAGGTACACGTGTGGAAGTGGCCGTCAGAGTTAGCCCATTCAGTGGCAGGTAGCTACCTACCAGTTAGTACCTAGCTTGTCACACTGCCTGTCACCTGACAAAACCCGGCAAAGCCCCGGCAAAACTCCGAGACTGAAGAGGCTCTCTCGTTCAATATGAAGCGTCTTGCTCTTTGTTCTCCCATTCTTTCCATTACAGGGTACGTGGTCTCTAGGGACTTAAAAGGCCACCCATATAATGGTCTCTCCATTGTGGTTCATTGGCTTTCTTGCCGAATTGTCTCATTTCACCTCATTATGTATCTTAATAATACCGTGGCTAAGTACTATACTTACCTAGTAGGCAGGGAGGCGAAAGGTTAGAGATGAGTTGTACTTCTTGTCTAGAGAAGAATCGACAGTTCATACATAATCTATACTTCTATCGCCGCAATAACTTATCAACGGGGCGTATATTGTTGAATCTTACTAAGTCATTCTTCCTGAGGTGGAATGCTGTCTTTATTGGCGATTTTATCGACAGTGTTCGGGTTTAGCCATTTGTTGCCAACTTATGCAACGCCAGTGGCCGACGGCGCTTGGAACACTTACAATACCACGGGCACGCATCCCCTTAAATTCACACGGGCGAACATGGCAACGGTAATAGGTATTAGTCAAGAATGCCTACGGTACTATTGTGGCATAATGCCGCACTAAATGTTTTGGTAAGGAGCCTTTAGACTTCTAATTGGCATCGAGCGTCTACAACGATATCCCCTCCGCCGTCTCATCTATTTGACCCCGTCACGGGGGAACATGGGCCAGTCGTGCTCTCATCAAATGACCGCTTTCCACTATGTGCGCCGTCGGCTCTATGAAGGGGCTAGACAGGAGCGCATCTACATGAGGTGTAGGCAGGCCTTGCAGAATGGCCTTGTGCGTCTGCTAGGTATCACACTGGCACTTTATTTGTCCTCGTTGCGGGTGAAAGTGAAGTCACTACGAAGGCTGTCCAACCGCCCATATCACCGTTCTACTTCGAGGGTCATGACGTAGCCTGATCTCATGACAGGTAGGTACGGTTGGCATTTGCGAATTCCACAGAGGCAATTTACTTAGGTACAATGCTATCTGATGAATGCCATGGCGCTAGTTCTCTACAGCATCACCTATTCTTGCTTATTCTACAACATCAACAACATACTTATTATACCGACGACTTCGAGTTTATCACACGGTAGCCCTCCACCATGTTCTGTATGTGTTTAAGCAACCACACTGAACTGGAGTTTCGATGTTGACCTTCGCTGTCCGTGTCCGTTGTTAGCCACGACTTCTTTCAATCTGAGAGCTTGCCGCTTTCACGATGGATGGCAAACAGATGTTCGCGATTAGATACCAAATTGCTGGGCTCCTCGACGCGCATGAGTCATGGCGCAACGACATCATCGTGGCAGAGTGGTACAACGTTCTCTGCTTGTCATCGGCTAGTTGGACCCGACGTTGGAAGAGGCCGGCTGCAACGGCCTATCTCGGACACTGCTCGGCATTCCCAATACGGCACCATTAAATCCAATAGATCAGCCACATCCAGGGCCGGAACTGTCGGAGTAAGGCCCGCACAAAATCGGAGATGCAATAAAACGCGAGGTCGCGCACAACTGTCTTCTTATGTTGCGCTGATGGTATGCAATCTCGCAGTGGTTGGTTTATAGGGTCCTCAGTAAGGGTTGACGAGAAAGCCCATAGCAAGTAAGTCTTGAGGCGGATTACAGGGCATATGTGAAGGTTTAAGCGGATCTCAGGGACATATCGAGCTGACAGCCCGCAGGACACGATAAGCTGGGTTCTTATCGGTCCCGTCGACGGCTACGGTTTGTACGGACCCGGAATCGTGCTATGTTGGCTGAGCTGAATTCAAACTAGTTAAGCTTCTCCAAATCGTGAGAACAGGACTTCCTAGTCTTCATTAAATAAATTTGCCACCAAATATGCTATTTCATGGAATGCTCTGCTTGGAACTGTAGAAAACATATGCTAAAAAGAATGCTATGACAGTGGGCATCTTGGTCATTTATGTGGAAGAAAAGATTAGTAGTAGTTGTGTTGCATTGGACGGGAACGAGGTGACATGACGTTGTGATGACCCCGAGTCAGATCCAATGATCGAGCTTGCCCACCCTCCTTCACACCATTTCGCCATAATCCTATGTTTTTGCTTCCTCCAAAGGAAGCTTGCCGTGCTGACGGCAGACGGAACTACCAGGAGTTGTACAGTAAGGATCCTTTGGGGCGCACTGACAAGGAATCCTCATCCCTGGGTTTCCCCAGCCTTCACCCTGCAACTCCTACCTACGTACCTATTCTAGGTACTATCGCCTTTGCTAAATACCTCTTCTTCGTGTGTATGTACAGATGTATGCTGTAAAGGGGTGTCAATCATCCCTTACTTACTTCGTCTACAGATCCCGTTTTTGAATGCCTTGCACGCAACGATATACGCTGTATTTGCGCATATCCATGCAGAACCCGTGCTAGTGAGTGGATCGAACAGAAACCGAGGTTGTCTATCCAACTGCATTACTCCTTTTACACACATGTGCCTAGAGTACACCGTATCACGGGTACCTAGATCCTACGGACCGGTAGTTTTTGTTGAGTTTTACGACGAAAAGGATCAAGCACATATGACGCTCCATGGGTGATCGAGCCCGGTCTTGGATATCCCTGGCAGTCGATGGACAAATTACATAGCTACAATTCGTGGTTGTGTGATCTGGTATGGTGTAGGCTATATGTCGCTGATAGACAGCTACTTGGCTGCCTATGAAACTCAAAATTTCTAACAGGTGTTCCCAAGGCATCTGTGTCTACTCATCCACGCCATCATGAGTAAGTAGAATGGGCTAGGGACCAGAATCCCTTCAGGAGAGGCAACTTTGAGCAGTACAAAGTATCCCGCTGTGTATCTACCGATGGACGTGTAACAGCTGCAACAAGACCCTGAACGAGGATTACTGCTCTTGGCGACCCGCCTAAGCAGCGAGTCTAGGTAGCTACCTTACATATCTTTGTCCATGTCAATCTTGTACGTGCCTATAATAGGTAATAGGGAGAGTAGATACAGTATGTAGAATACCTAATGGTTCGACGATTGTGTTTGTGTAATGCAAAAGAACGAAAACGTTGGCAAAGTCACCTGTTTTGAGGATGGGAACTAGTCTATAACATGCTAGAAAAGGGATAATCGCCAACAAGTCCCCACTCCTAGATACGCATATGCCGCAGAGGTGTCTGCCTGCCTGTACATCTGTATGTTTCAAACCATCCGCCGCTCTGTTATCATTCAGTTCTAGGTTTCCGACAAGATAAGACGAGACGATATGAGACGAGACGAAGCGAGATAAAAATTGGATACATACCGGCACTTCAAGTTTTAAGTTCCCTACCTGCCTAGTACAGATGTACTATACTTGGGTTATTGCTATTATCCTAGAGGCGCGCGCAAAAACGACGGAGAGAGAGATACTTACAGGACTTACCAGGGCTAAGGTTGTCTGGGTAAGTACATACTTAGTAGTTTAGTGTGTTGGCGGTTATGTAGATAGAACGCACCAAGTTTGGTCTAGTCCGATCCAGATTGCCGCCGGTGATTGGGGCTTCCCATCGCCAAAGTCTCCAAAATTGCTGCGAATGTTGTAGGACAGCATCCACTGTTCTGCCACTCAAAGGGGACCTAAGGGGTATTGTGTACAGTGCCCGGTGGCTGATCAGAGTTCTTGCTACGATGACCTGCCTACCTTACACAGTAACCTGCCTACCTACCTCTCCATAGGAGCGCGGCTACGGCTTCGTCCGTGTTCAGTCCGGGGGGAACACTTTTGGCAACACGTTGGCAGTTGGCAGTTGGCGGTTCACGGTTGACGGAAAAAGAGGTGCGTCTAATTGGCTAGAATTAAGGGTATTAGTCCGTCTGCGATCATGACGCCTGGAATGTCCACCAACCGTACCAACCACCCAGGGTCCACCCTACACCAAATGGGCATGGTAGCTAGACTACGGCTATGGGTTGGATCCCTGTTTGTATCCCCCCTCCCCTGCCTGTCTCGTCCAGCCCCACGATAGCAGCACGATACTGGTTAAGTGGGCTGGTGTAGGCTTCTGAGTGGACAGAGACTAGACATGGTGGGCTCACAAGACTGCCTTCCATTGGACGAACCGTGATGGATGGGGAAGCAGCATGCAGCTTGCAGGTGGGACGGCGACGCCAGCGAATGCGCTTCTCACCGCCAGTTTCCCGTCTGTACTCGCACAACCGACTGCCTCCTTCTGGTCAGTCCAGTGCCCGCAAGAGATGCCCTTCTCCCCCCAAGCCTCCCCATCCTACCCTCGATCTCACTCGACCAACGCCGCACAAATCTTACTTCCTCCACATCTCAACCTTCCTTCTCCCCCCCAAGGTCAAGAGGCATCGCCAACGAAAGAGCGGTGTCCCCTCTTGCAACTCATAATACTAGCGGCATTCTCCTCCAATCCTCCCACTGATTCTTTCTCCCTTTTCCTGCCTTCTGACTGACAACAATGACCCTCGATTTCAACGCCGCGGGGGGAGAAGCGTTGCTGGACCTGACTTCATTCGACCACCGGGAACGTTATCCGTACACCACCACTTCCCGGGCCACCAATCCCGCCATATCGACTGCTGCTATGCCTCCTACTCGTCAGCCCAATCCCTGGGCCATGGGAATTGATATGGCGGCTGCCAATGCTGCTGCCACTGTTGCTGCGAGCCAGAACACCACCTCCAGCAGTGTTTCCAATGTGTCCTCGCCAGGCGAGTCCCCTCACTCGCAGCACTCACATCTGCACTCGCACTCGCAGTCACAGTCACCTACACAAGTGCACTCGAGTCCCTTACAACACTCGCCTTATCAGGGGGCTGTGACGCAACCCGGCCCCTCCACAGCTCTTTTGACCGACTGGACTTTGCTCCAACACCAGCAGCAGCATCCTCCCATACAGGACCTCTCCCATTTCGTCCAAGAGAGTGCTTTGATGCCCTTCCCCTTCACCGCGGGCTACCAGACCAACACCATCGGGTATTTGCCGGCAACCACACAGGCCGCTCTAGAGTCAGGACTGGCGATGGATCAGAGCTTCAGCAATGTATCGCCGATAGAAGATTCTCGCGCTATGCAGCAACCGTGGGATGGGGGGGTGAGCATGGGCAACTGGCAAGATTTCGGGACTTCGTTGCAGTTCCCTGCCGACGGGTTGCCTCGGTTTCCCACTAGTATGGGTAGCCAGTCGCCGACAGGGACCTATTTGGAGGTCTTGTCCCTTCCAGGGTCTAGCGACAATGGGTGGACACAGGTCGAGATGTATCCAAACTTCGAATCGTACCAGCAAGTCCAGAATCAGGCCCAGACTTCGGTACAAAATCCCGCAGCTATATTCAATCCAAGCCAAACGCTGCATTTACGTACGAATTCCGATACATCCCATCCAGATAGTAATCGCCAACCGGTCGACCTAAGTAGTAGTTACGAGTCGTTCAATTTCTCGCCATATTCGCCCGAATCCGATACTTACTCAGATCCTTCAAATCATCGTAACTGTTTCCACGGCGAAACGGCACACTCTCATGAGATCATAAGCCCGGCTGCTGCTGTTGCTCCTATGCCGATTAAGACGGCAACCACCTCTACGCGGCCGACGCCCGCAAGTGGATCTGGAGTGGCATCCCCCCCTCACAACAATGCCGCACGCAGGAACTCAGGTCCGAAGAAGAGTCCCATAGCCAAGTCAACAAAGTCTGTCATTCGGAGAACATCGAACGGGAAGAAGGACGGTACGGTAGAAAAGAAGGTTGGACGTAGAAAGGGACCATTGCTTCCCGAGCAACGTAAGCAGGCCAGTGAGATCAGAAAACTAAGAGCTTGCCTTCGGTGCAAGTTCCTCAAGAAGACTTGCGATAAGGGTGAGCCGTGTGGCGGCTGCCAACCCTCTCATGCTCGTCTGTGGCAGGTACCGTGTACTCGTATCGACATCAAGGACATCGGCTACTTCATGAAGGATTGGAAGGCGGACTACGAGCGGCATCTCGGCCGCGGCGTGTCCGTCTATAACGTGAAGGGTTTTGCGCAGAAGGAGACCTTGATGTGGATTACTCACGGCTACGGATTTTGCTTGCCTGTCATGGTCCGCGAAGTATACGTCGCTGATGACAGCTGCTTCCAGGTGGACTGGGTCGAGTCATACCAGATTGATCAGGAGCCCATTGAATTCGAGCTCAAGACCGAGCGGCTCGATGTGGGCGAGGGAGGTATCAATACGGAGGCACTTGCCGAATACCTCGATAAGCATATCGAAAGTGGCTTTGAGAATTTCATTGACGATCATTTCGAGGGTACCCCATTCCTGACGGAGATCTTCAAGACTGCGTATCGATACTATACTAAGGAGAAGTCTCCGGTTATTCGGAAGGCCCTGAAGTTGGTATTGGCTTACAACTTGACCATGCACATTACGTTGGTCGAACAGCAGGGCTCGGAGCAGGCGATGGAGGGCCAGATCGACGACGAGGACTCCAAATACTACGGCAAATACGTCGCTCCCGTGATGATCAATTTCCAGATCAAGTGTGCAATGGCGGACATGTGGCGTGAGCTTCAGAAGGACATCCTGGAGGAACTCTCAAGTCTTTATTCAAGCGTCTATAGCGGCGATCGTCTGAAGAATTGGCCTACCATTTTCATGTTGGCGTGCATTCTCCTGGCCGTATGGGAGGAGATGCAATTCGACTGCCACTACCGAATTCCCGACCCTGTTGCGGTGGAGAAATTCTGCTCCGATATGGAGTCTACTCCGGTGGGCGTCATTACAGGTCTTTTCCACGCCATCTCCCAGAGGCTTCCAGCTTTGATCGATTGGGACACTACGCGACACGGCCACGTATTGAACAACAACCCCGCTGTTTGTGAGGCCATGACAGAAGTGCGACAGCATGTCTTGAAGCATGGTATGTTGCATCATAAGATTCGGAAGCGCGGCATAGTAGAACCGTCCACTAACCAAGCCACAGAATCCTATCTTCGATCAAGACACACGTCCAAGTTCGATAGATACGACTTCGACTCGTTATCGAACAAGTTCCTCTCAAAGTTAGTCATCAAGTCTAACTAAGTTTCCGGCATGTCGTTCGTCGGCATTGTTGTGTCGGCATTCTGGCGTCCGGACAACATCCCCTTTTCCTTTGTTTGTTTGCTTGCGTCGTTATCACTTTCCAGTATGTGCAAATTGCTCGATACATTTAGCGACGGCGTTACATGTGGACATGATTATCTCATGACGACTACCATACCACTTGTCGATTTAACGTACCTACCTATCCTTCATGAACTTTTACAACCCCATTCTCTTCGGCTGGTCACCGCCCGTACACCTCGCCTTTGACGCATGCCATGTTTTTATGCCCTGTCATTTACGAGCACAAGCGACGTCTAAAACGTCACGTTGTTCCGATTTTACGACCACATACGACAACGGTTATTCAACGACTGTATGAACTGGAATTTCTGACCCTGCTTTATTTTTACTACCACGATGCGCAAGCGCCAAAAAAAGCGTGTTTATTTTTTAACGATGGATTCATGGCTTTTTATGATTTTGAAGCTTTTCAAGTTTTGGCTATGGAAATGAAGAAAGAAGAATATATGCGAGCGCGCTTGTGTTTTAGGATGCATAAACTTTTTTTTACACGGAGAGCCTCCGGGGGCTCATGCGAAACGGGACGAGGCCCTGAAAGTGTGGCCGCGACGAGTCTGATGTGGTGCATGAATTGGCATGGTGGATATGGTGACAGTTGACGACCCCTGGTTATTATTTTGTGGTAGAGATGGTTCTCTAATTGATACCTCATTCTATTCAAAACCGTGTATGACAGACACACGAACTCTCAATGAGACACAGACACATAATCATGACACATATACAACAACACCTATAACGTCGCTGGATTGCCTCGTTTTTTCTGCTTCCGCCCTGTGCAACCTTTTGCTGTGCCTCTTGACCACATTATGCAGCGGTCTTTTTATTGTACGTATTGGTGGTTCACGCGTGAGACATTGTAACCCACCCATATGCACGGAAGTACCTAGAATTGGAGGTAGGCGAATAAAACCTTCATGGCTACATCGAAACAGCTGCATACGATAGGCACACGATCTGTCTAGTGAGGCGCCCCCTCCCCTCCCCTTACTACTTGCTGTGAGAGCTGGACCGACCCAGCCTGTTGGGCGTTTTCCAAATATTCTCTCCAATAAGCGCTACGATGTACAGATTAGGTAGGTATGCGAGAAAGGCAGGCAGGCAGGCAGGCAGGCACGCATCGCCGACACTGCATGTACCCGTGTTTTTCCATCTTGTCTTCAGGGGCAAACGAAGATTTTTTCACGTATCTCACGCATCACGTGCGAGTACTCACCTGTCTGGCTAGAGAGTTATAGGTGCTATAACTTACGAGCTGAGGGGTGTGTGTTCTTAGCTAAGATAGGTATCAGGCTGATACCGAACGTTTGAAGCAATCGGAATGCTCCGGACATTTAAAAGCCTATCCACTCCGGTCGTTTGTTTTTATTCCGAAGTGAAATCCGCCTGCCGTGTGCAAGTCAAGTCAGGTCAGGTAAATTATCTGGTAACACGACCCGAAATGCTCGTATGCGTAGGTAGGTAGACGACCAAGTATGTATGCATTTTGTTCTAGACTACCTACTCCATCGTCGCCGTCGCCGACGGAGCCTTTTCAAAAAAGGGTCGTACACATATGCCTTACGCTGTATGCGCCTCAAACGTCCTACGCTGAATCGGCTCGGCAGTAGATATAGGTAGATGGGCAAGTGATTGGCTCATGCGTACTATTCCTCCATCATCATGAAACTTTTTCCTTGCCTCTTTCGCTTGCCGAACTCTTAAGTAGGTCTAAATACAGCATACAGTAGCGGTAGTAGATCGGTAGATAGGGATTTGGCGACGCTCTCCTTCCCCCCAACAAACAATCCATAAATAAGTTAGGTTAGGTGCCTTGCCTTACCTAGAGTACATTCTGTTCGGTATACCCACAGCATGCTTTCATCTACCGGAAATGTCGGTGAGGAATGAATGAATGAGTGATCTGACGACAAAGGACACCTCACGCACGCTACAGTAGGCTAGGCTAGATAGGTAGGGAGGTTAGCCCTGCCCTGCCCTGCCCTGCCTTGCCCCGATTTGACTGATACGGTATACTTAGCCCCTTAGTTCCCATCTCACCGGTTGTTTCTGCTACGTGTAGTTTGCCTTTACCCGACATCCACCTACTTACCTACCTAATACATGACAGGATATACATACTGAATGTATGTAGGCAGGCAGGCAGGTATATCTCTTAGTGAACGGCTGGGTGATCTCTTCGCCGTTTGGAAGAGATACAGTAGTTTAGGTGCTTGGCGTTTTCTCTGCAAGCAGGTAATCGCGAGAAGAGCTTAGTAATACATACACGGGGCGCTATTACAAAGGGGAGGTCAGAAAAGGTGGTAGATAGGTGAATTAAGTGCCCAGTCGTGAGCTGGTTTGAGGGGTTGCTGTTGTCGCTGGTGTTATGCTTGGCTTCTAGTTTAGTAGAAATAGTAGTATATTGTGCAATTGGTAACATTTATTTCGTTAAATCGAGATCTTGAACATAGCAACGTGCTTCATTACGGCTGTTAACCATTACATATGCTTATTGTGTGTGTGCCGGGTGCGTGTGTACCGTAAGTTTATCGGCTTACTCTTCGACGTGCATTTGCCCCTGAGGGGATGCGTCCCTGCTGATGTCGTTCTATGTCGGCACCTCCTTTTTAGGCTACTTGGTGGAGTTTGTTGATAGGCGATTACCAACTGAACGTACCAGAGTCGATATCTCTTTAATCATAAGTACCAACCAGAATTGAGTTTATAATGTAAGCATAATTTAGGTATTTGCTTAAAATCTACCACGGCAGACCGTCGTGTATGCACTTACCTGCCCACATATCAACCATACGAAGGAAAACATATTAAGGGCTTCGCTATCTTGACATGACTAGAGGATATAACTGTGACAGTCTGCCAGAGAGGTTAGTATAAGTGTGGAGTTGGGTTCGATTCCTAACAGCGCTAATGGTTTTCTGCGCTTCGCTTTCTTATTTATAACGTGCAGCGTTTCAAGCTAACGTCCACGCTGAATCTGATAACAAGAGAGCTCGCACCTTCGGGGCAAATGAGGTACTTTGAAACTCGTCGTTCTGTTACGAGCGAAATAAAAAGCGTATCGAGAATCCGAAATTGGTCCCGACTACGAATACTGGATTGGAAACATGGCAATGTTGGAGAGCCAAATGCAAGCTCAGAAGCTCAAGCTTGACATGACGTAAGTTTCGGATTTCGGGGAGGGGAACAGGCTACTTACTGTAGCTTGATCTCGACTCCCCGTTACTGTAACGCATGAGGATACCGCGTGAAAAGGGTCCTTATTCTCTTCTGTCCAATCCTGTCTGTGGGTACTTATTGCGGGCCTGACCATTCGTCGGCTTGGTCGGGATCGCGGGGACTGTGGGACGATTAGTATAAGTAGGGGTATGTAGATGTAGGGTTGCCCCGATAGCGACCGATTAGCGGTAGGTGCTCTTCGATGACAAGTCACGGACAACGTTGTGTGTTTGACAGATGAAGAGGGAGGTCAGCCAGGTACAGGCATAGTTTGGTACATGAAATGGAACTCGGAGTGATCATCCCTTGTACGGGATGATAATGATTGGCGGCCGATGTTTGAGGCTCTAAGTAGAGGTGCCTCTTCAGCATCACGTTGTATATGATGTGGTCAGTTTAGCCTCGGAGGCCAGATGGGCGGATATTTCAACGCCTTATCGTCTTGGGGTCTCGTAACTACCTACTGTGGCCTATAAAATGTCATCACTTCCGATATGTCGTGCGAATAGTACATATCTGAAAGAGAACAAGTCCGTCTATAAGCTCGTGTAAGAGAAATACCGATGCAGTGCGCTATTCCGTACATATGTGAGATACTAAGTGCCAAGGCATACACACATATAGCACGATTAGGATGGTAATATCACTACCATAAGTTAAAACACACTCAAAACCTGAACCGGTATTTGTCTTAATGCTTTCGAAATAGGTATGGCAGTATATCTGTACTGCTGTACTAAATCCTAAATAACAAGAGAATTTATGTATAATACTGATCCTATCTGGCCTAACGGGCTTAGCAACTCGAATACAGCCAGATGCCAGATGGGGCCCAACCTTATCACTAAGACTCCACTCTCACGAACACATGACGTCTTTCACGATACCCTAGTAGTGTCATCCCTGACCTGCCATTTCGAATCATTGATCGCACCCTTCCTCAGTCACACCTCCAAGACAGTCCGTAATAGTATTCTAAGTAGTATAACTAGTAAAGCGTTAGACTTGAGAGAAATTTTCGAAGTTAGTTCATCGTAAATATGAGATAGAAACCTCATTATTCTAAAATCCGACGCCACTCCGAGGCTGCCCGTGTATGGCTATGACCTTTGAGTGGCTGTGACAGTACGCGGGCAAAAAGAGTGGGGCCATCTGCCTTGCTCTCAGAGAATGCGCTGGTCCATCGCCTAGCAGCCTCCAGCCTCTTCGCGCGCTTTCCCCCGCTATTGACAACCATTGACTGGCCATACTGGGTCCTTCCTCGCTAACAACCCTGCCCGTATCAGTTGGTTATTGATGAATCACTCCGGATTTGTCAACCGTGATTGGCCTGAGCTCATTGTTCTTACCCCGCCACCCCTGCTCTTTCCCATTCTCAACGCTTCCGCTGCCCGACCCGCAACAACAGCCAAACAGGCTGCGCCTCCTGCCTCCCTTTAGGTTGGTAATACAGTCACCTGCTGACAGCCTATATCTACCTCTTCTTTCACCTCTTCCCACCTCGCCTTTTCTCCCTTCTTTCCTCTACTTTACACTACAACATACCACACGCCACCCTTCTGCGACCATTTGCCGTCTGCTCTGTAACAACTCATCCTTCACAGCGTCTTTACCATCCTCATCTAGCGATCACGCAATCGTCAGCATGCAAATCTTCGTGAAGACACTCACTGGAAAGACCATCACTCTTGAGGTCGAATCATCCGACACTATAGATAATGTGAAGTCGAAGATTCAGGATAAGGAGGGCATTCCTCCTGACCAGCAGCGTCTTATCTTCGCTGGCAAGCAACTAGAAGACGGCCGCACCCTATCCGACTACAACATCCAGAAGGAGAGCACTCTCCATCTGGTTCTGCGTCTGCGAGGTGGCATGCAGATCTGTAGGTTGCACCCGATCAATACCTTATGAGGTGCAATATGTAACTAACATTTGCCTAGTCGTGAAGACGCTGACCGGAAAGACCATTACCCTCGAGGTCGAATCTTCTGACACCATCGACAACGTAAAGTCCAAGATTCAAGACAAGGAAGGCATCCCCCCTGATCAGCAGCGATTGATCTTCGCTGGCAAGCAACTGGAAGACGGTCGCACCCTTAGCGACTACAACATTCAGAAGGAATCTACCCTGCACCTTGTTCTGCGACTCCGTGGCGGTATGCAAATATTCGTCAAGACTCTGACCGGGAAGACCATCACCCTCGAGGTCGAGTCTTCAGACACGATCGACAACGTAAAGAGCAAGATCCAGGACAAGGAGGGTATCCCTCCCGACCAACAGCGACTTATCTTTGCGGGTAAGCAGCTGGAGGACGGCCGTACACTCAGCGACTACAACATCCAGAAAGAGTCAACACTGCACTTAGTGCTTCGTCTGCGTGGTGGTATGCAAATCTTTGTCAAGACTTTGACAGGAAAGACCATCACCCTGGAGGTTGAGTCGTCAGATACCATTGACAATGTCAAGAGCAAAATACAGGACAAGGAGGGTATCCCCCCGGATCAGCAGCGTCTTATCTTCGCTGGCAAGCAGTTGGAAGATGGTCGCACGCTAAGCGACTACAACATCCAGAAAGAATCCACCCTGCATCTCGTTCTCCGTCTTCGTGGCGGCCAGTAACTGAAGGCACTTTCATTACGTTTACGATATTTACACATGACATGGCGTTAATGGTTTGACCCTGGGAAAGGAGTCGTCTTGTATTACATTAGGACTTGCGAGGCTTTGCCTAGCTGCATGAGAGAACCACAGACGTGGCTCATCATGATTAATGACAATTATTGATATTTTGTCGCAAATCTGGAGAGTTTTAACCGTGACTTGTCGTAAACTATCATATACTTTTATGAAGTAGTACATAATTACAACTACAAGTAGAGAATCGTATCACAGATGCGACTTGTCACAATAGACTCGCAGTCGCATAGTACTTGGACTAGGGTATGGAGATAGGTACTTTATGTAGGGGCTTGGGACGCATATGCATGTATGCTGTATTGAGGCGGTCCCAAGGGTATATATTAGCCCCGCGCCCCGCCGTCTTTGTCGTGCCCACATGGCAATTCTGAGTTTAACGGATGCAGAGACTCACGTCCAAGCGATTCATCTATGGTATCTTTATATTCCGGGCTAATGAACATGCAGATACAGCGCCTTCCTAAAAGGCAGCATTACATTGAAGCCTCGTTGCCCCCTTAGCAATTATCATTCTGTTGATGGAACCTTTACGCGGTGGCTGTTATTATCGGATGGGTCGTTGAACAGATACTTAGGCTATGCCCTCGTACTTTTATCACCTGAAGTTTGAGCTCTACCCTACTCCGCCGTTGGGGTCTGGAATAAACACGGAGACCGCGATCCAAAAGGACGGACCTATTTGGACTCCGAAGATTCATTCGAGCATCTTCGACGAATTGCCGTCACACCCCCGAAGCCCGTCGACGTCACTAAGCAACAAGCCACAAAGACCACAATTCCAACCCCGGTTCAAACCACCAGTGTCGCTTCGTTCCGGCGCCGATAATAGCCTCATCGACTGCGGCTCCCCAAGGGCAGAGCATGATCGTGACGAGCGGAATATTGTGATTCTCAGCAAGACGCAGCTGCGACAGCGAGCCTTCAGCTTCCCGCCCCCACAACCGGGCACCGCTATAAACCCACAAACGGCAATTAAGGACTGGCGCTTCGGACGGATTAATGTCGAGAGCATCGACTTCGACGGTTATCGGAACGGCAAAAGGAGTGACGCGATGCAGCAGACGTCAACGTCCACAACCGCAGCCCCCACGGTCGGTCCATCTATGGGCACTGCTGGCAAAGCAACGAAAGCGAAGTACGTCCCATTGGTAACGGCAAAGAACACCGAGTTTGGCTGGGGCATCGTACATCTATACCGAGAGGGAAGCAAAACGCACCAGCTGAGCCTACCCCCTCAAGAAGAGCTGCAAGGAGAACAAGACGAAGGTCGTATCGATTGTACCACCGTATGCATCCCTGCAGTTCCTAGCTACCTATCGCCGAGTGATTTCCTCGGCTTTATAGGTGAAAGATGGAGGGACCAGATCAGCCACTATCGAATGGTCATGACCGGTCGGATGAATAGGTATCTTGTTCTCATGAAGTTTCGTGACAGTAACAAAGCGAGGCTCTTTGGCCGAGAGTTTGACGGCATGGTGTTCAACCCTATTGAAGTATGCATACCACTCATCTACACAGAAGAGCAGGGTAAGAATAAAGCTAACATTGAAGCAGCCCGAGACATGTAATATTGCATTTATCAGGTCTATCACATTTGAAGCCCCTACCGCTCCCGATGCTAGTTTCCCCTACTTTGATCACGACCCGTTTACGCCTTCTATAGTGCCTGAGTATGGGTCGTTAAAGCCATTCCCGCCGCCAACACCGGATCTGATCGAACTTCCCACCTGCCCAGTTTGTCTCGAGCGAATGGATGACACTACGGGCTTGCTCACGATCCACTGCCAGCATGTCTTCCATTGTTCATGTCTACAGAAATGGAAGGGTTCCGGGTGCCCGGTGTGTCGTCATACCAATACAGCGAATAATCTCACGGGTTCGTCTGCACAAACGGCGCCATACGACCCAGAGAACCCGTCTACACAGCCTTTTGGTTCTAACATTTCGAACCTCTGCGCTGTGTGCGACTGTGCCGAGGATCTATGGATTTGCCTCATATGTGGCAATGTAGGATGTGGCAGATACAAAGGGGGCCACGCTAAGGAACACTGGAAGAATACAGCACATACGTTCTCACTCGAGCTCTCCACCCAGCACGTATGGGACTACGCAGGTGACATGTGGGTTCACCGCTTGATTAGGGACAAGGGTGACGGTAAACTGGTTGAACTCCCAGGACACCATGAAAATGCGGATGGAAACGAGGGCGAGGATGTGGTGCCTAGGGCCAAATTGGAAAATATCGGAATGGAGTATACCCATCTTCTTACAAGCCAGTTAGAGAGTCAGCGCTTGTACTTCGAAGAGATGCTATCGAAGGCAGTAGACAAGGCAGCCAATGCATCGGCAGCGGCCGAGAAAGCCATGGCTCAGGCTTTGGAAGCCCAGAAGGAGCTACGAGAAGTCCAAGTGGAGCAACAAAAGTTGCGAACCGAGACTATCCCGTTCTTAGAGAAAGATCTAGAACGTGAGCGTGCACGTGCAACAAAGTCGACAGACTTGGCGCGAAATTTGAGCAAGAGTCTCCAGGAAGAAAAGAAAGTGTCGGAAGGGCTGATGAAGCGGATCGAGCACATTAACAAGGAGATCGACAACCTCAACAAACAACTAGAGGCCATGAAGCTAGAGAATATAGATCTCAAGGATCAGAACCATGATCTCACCATGTTCATTTCCGGCCAGGAGAAGCTCAAGGAACTCGAAGCTGAAGGCAAGGTGGAGGAAGGAGAAATCCAGGAAGGTAGCGTTTCAATACCCGAGGAGAAAAGGCGGCGGAAAGGAAAAGGCAAAGCGTCCAAATAAAAAGCAAGTCCGAATGGATAGTTGCTATAGGGCGAGCCTTGGACTGAGCTGGGCACTTCTGCGACATTATCTCGTGGCAGATGTGAATGAGATGATAGAATGAGAGTTGTTGTTATACGGGTTCCATTTCCGTTTAAGCCCATGATCACGTTCTTCTCGGGAAATCCGTATCATCCGGCGGCGGTACCGATAAACTAGCAGTGGATATTGTGGACCTCTTTCATAGATCAAGCCATATGAGTATCTACTATCACGGCCTCTCTTCGGCCGGGTGCTATTGTAGTAGCTGTCCGTCTCCGTTTCTCTCTTATCTTATTCATATTACTCGTTAATTCGCGATCTAGAGGATTATATTTTCTTATGTATGTAAATTAGCTGCCTAGACTACCTAGACTTCCAAGCAGTTATCACCACAACAGGTTACAGAGTCTGCAGACCAACCTTTTAGTGTAATGTAAATGACCGCATTGAGAGATATAAAGAACTCAAATTTTCTCCAGATACAGACCCTATCAATACGAGCCATAACATCATGTATTGCACAAGCTTTGAAGCTATTGCGATTTTATCCTAGACTAGATACAGCAGCATCTAAGACCCTATTCTAAGCTCCTAACCTAGGTTAGTAGGGTGTACTGTATCTACGTGTACCTACGTACATGCACAGCACCGAGATAAGGAGATAGAACAATTCCAATAAGAATTAAGTAAGCATCTCATCCAGTGCTGTGTGTAGTACGTGTACATACACAATTGTGCGCGGGCAAGTGAAGTACTACAACTTGCGGACCCCTTTATCTAAGTGCAGATAGGTACCTATGTAAATGGGCGCGCTGAGTGCCCCCAAGTCCCGAGTATATACTTTATGGAGAGGTAGCATGTACCTGCGATGCCGCGGGCTGCCACTCGAACTAAGGTACAGATTAGGGTCTTGCCTATACTTACCATACGGGCTATAGCACGGGCTATAACTCGGCTGCCTATGAATTTTGGCCAAATTTTCACTGGAGGGGGTGGCGTGATTGAACCGTTTCTTCCACCTTCTCCAATATTAATGACGCTTGTGATTGTCGCCCCGCGAAAGCTGTGCATAGCTGTCATTCCAGCTAGTCACCATTCATCTTTTTGTTGACAGCTCCAGACAAGTTACCAACCTTTTTTTACAGCACACAGCTATTAATAGTCCGTTAGTAGTCTATAGAAAGAAAAGACATCCCACTATCTCATCGAGTCTAATTCTTTTTATTTCTATCCATTATCGCACGGTATTTTCAAGCGCAAACCCCGCCACACGTCTGATACACCCCTAATTATACTCGCAATTCGATGGACTGATCCGTCCCGATCGTTTCAAGTTCCGGAATCACGGCGACCCTTCGACTATGGCCGACAACAGTAAAATCAGCAATGGGGCGCCGCCGTCGAGCGCTCCAAAAGGGAAATCTGAAAAGGAAATATATCCCATGACCCCGTGGAAATACGATGCCTTCCTACATACCTTCTCTGTCCTTGTCGACCTCTTTTTCCGCGAAGTACACCCTAGAGGTGCCTGGCGCGTTCCGCGGACCGGACCTATCCTCTTCGTCGCCGCCCCCCACGCCAATCAATTCGTCGATGGCCTCGTCCTTCAGCGGACACTGAAACAAGAAGCGAATCGACGTGTTGGCCTTCTCATTGCAGAGAAATCCGTACATGGCTTTATTGGCTGGGGCTCCCGCCAGACCGGCTCTGTTCCCGTCGGTCGGGCTCAGGATAAGGCAAAGCCGGCAAAAGGCTTGATCTACATGCCGGATCCGATTAACGATCCGACCTTGATACGAGGCATTGGCACCGATTTCGAGAACGAGGCCGAAGTGGGTGGCATGATATTCCTGCCCTCCGTAAAGGGACAGTCGGGGAGCTCCGTGGACATTGCTCGGATCTTGGGGCCTGAGGAAATCCGGACGAAACGACCTTTTAAGGGAAACGTATCGCTATACCAGCTGACAGGCCGCGACGACATCGACAGCCAAGGCAAGTTCGGGAATCTCGAGTTGACGGGCCCTAAAGATGGCTTTGAGGGGTCGAAATACAAACTAGCACCCCATATAGACCAGACTGAGGTGTATAAGGCTGTCTTCAGCCGTTTAAGGGCCGGGGGTTGTATTGGTATCTTCCCCGAAGGTGGCAGCCATGACAGAACAGAGCTGCTACCCCTGAAGGCTGGTGTAGCCATCATGGCCCTAGGCACTCTCGCCGAGGATCCGGACTGCGGTCTGCAGATTGTCCCTGTTGGCATGAACTACTTCCACGCTCACAAGTTCCGATCGCGGGCTGTTGTAGAGTTTGGCGCCCCTTTCAAAATCCCCGATGACTTGGTCGACAAATACAAGAACAACCAGAGACGGGATGCTATCGCTCAGACATTAGATATGGTACATCAAGCTCTCGGCGCCGTCACCGTTTCTGCGCCTGATTACGATACTTTGATGTGTATTCAGGCAGCGCGGCGCCTTTATAACACTGGCAGAAAGTTACCTCTGCCTATGGTTGTCGAACTGAACAGGAAGCTGGCCGTGGGCTTCTCTAAGTACAAAGATGATCCTCGAATCGTCGACTTGATGGACAATCTGAAAGATTACAACAAACAACTACATTACCTCAATATTAGCGATCATCAACTCGCATACGCTAAAATGACACTACCAAGGGTCATCCTCACTTTGATTTACCGACTTGTCAAACTCTCGATCCTCTCCATTGGTGTTATTCCCGGCCTTGTCCTCTTTGCCCCAGTTTTCGCAGCAACAAAGTATATCAGCCACCAAAAGGCAAAAGAAGCACTTGCAGGGTCTTCTGTCAAGGTCCAAGGTCGGGACGTAATGGCCACGTGGAAACTGCTCGTTGCCATGGCTTTTGCACCAGCGCTATACAATCTTTACTCTATTTCCCTGGCCATCAAGGTTTACCAAGACAACCTCTGGGGCTACTTACATGCTTCCGTACCCTTTTGGCTTGTTTACATGATCGCCTGGATTATCTTCCCAGCCATCACATTTGCTGCCTTCCGTATTGGTGAGGTTGGCATGGACATCCTCAAGTCACTGCGGCCCCTGATCCTATGCATCAGCCCGACTTCAAGCTACAGTGTCCAGCGGCTGCGCGAGCGACGAGTCGAGTTGTCGGAACAAGTGGTGAAGGTGATTAATGATCTCGGCCCCGATATGTACGATGATTTCGAAAAGACTCGGCTTATTTCCGACCCCTTCCAGAACGATGGCTTCCTTAGTTCTCGCGATGAGGCTGGTATTCCCGAAATACGTCGCGACGGTGAATCAGCCTTTTCATCCCCACCCGACTCACCACACCACATTCCGCGCAGAAACACGACACGATCGGGGCGTGCAATTCCACGGAACGAATCATTCAGCAATATTGGGGCGGTTGGTATGTTTGCTACGCGGCCACCATCTCGGTCGAGGAGCAGGAGCAGCAGCGCAGGCGGTGGCTTCGGGTCGGCGGGTTTCCCGGTGTCTGGTTTCACATCTCTAGATTCTCACGAGGGTTTTCAACAGGCCAATAACAAGATCAGAGCAGCGATGCAAGAGAGAGGATTACTGAGGAGGAGAAAGAGCGGGATATCGATTCATAGCACTGAGAACGAGAGCGATTCTTGATTCGTGTTTTTTTTTTTTTTTTTTTTTTTTTCTCGAGAATTCATACTTAACTTTTTGTGTTTCACTAGTGGGGCGCTTTTCTAATAGCACTTTTGGGAGCCAGATATCCACGTTTCGTTTCTTTCTCTCTTGTTGTAATGCTACAGTAGCTTCCGGACGGCGTTTGCGAAATAGGAGTTGACATGGGCATGAGAAATTGACTTGTCCATGACTTGAAGCTGTACTAGGTCCCGTCTGTGTTAGAAGGGTGTGGTTTCCGATATTTAATATAGTTGCATACATCTGTATTTACCTCGTAATAATTATATCGAAGGAGTAATGAAGCTAGATTATGACTCCTTGTCTAACCTAGGACAAATAAAACCGTCGGTAGCACCGGCCGAGGACGCGCGTAATTTGCGAGTCGTGTCCATGAGGGTAGTTATAGCCTTTTTCAATACCTAGGTGATGTAGGTACATGGAGATTATACAGTCTGTATGTTCTGTACTCAAGCGCAATGATGTTAGTCAGCTAGTGTGGAGCAAGTTTGCATTACAGTTAGAAAGTGGCCGACCAATAGCCATGTTAAGCTCGATCTGATAACCTTAATATTAGTGGACATAGAAGCCTCCAGCCAACGGGTGACAGTGAGGGGTTGCTTGCCTAGCTCAGGTACCGGTACCTAGGTTAGTTGCCGTTTCATATTTTTTTTTCCTTATTTCCATTTCTTCGCTTTGGTTATCACGTAATCAGGATCTGATAAGCCGAGAACTAAGTCGTACCGGTCATGTCTGTCGCGCCTGCCTGGCCTAATTGTAATAACAGTACGTAGGCACAGCTGGCATTGTGGACGAATCTCGGACTCCGAGCCTTTTCTCCGCAGGTTGACCATCGGCTTCTAGGCTTTATGACCGAGTTCGTCCGAGAGCCTGCATTATATCATTCCCGCTGCCATCAATTACGTATCCCCGGCACGGGAAGAGGGTTCAGTAAGATATTTAGACAGCCTTACTGTCTTCATGTTCAATATAAGGCCTGTCTCATCGTCGTACTGCTTGTAAACACAAAACTGGTACCTAGGCTACCAAAAAACTGTTTGGACTCCCAAATTCAAACACAGCTGACTTACCTCCTGGCTTGTTGGGCATCTCCTCAGGACGAAAGATCAACGCAGGGGGCTCTCCGCCACCCACACCGCCTGTCTATAATATGTCAGTAACCGTTTGTTTCATCTTGCAACTACTACCCATTGGATGCTTGTAAACATAACGACAGCGTTTGTAACAAAGCAGCGGGGCTTTGATTACCTCTCTACATACACAATACTATGGCCCGGAGCTCGGAACTACGAGCTAGGGGGGTACCAATGACGAATCCCATCACATACTTAACTATGCGGCCGTGTTAGTAAGATGGGGATGGCTGACTGGTGAGATCAGATAAGAGGTCGAAATCCAGAACAAAGGTGGTCCCAGTGCACTCATACATACGCTACAGCACCTACTGTTCGAAATTAGGGTGGTTCTAGTTGCCCACATTGTCTCTGATCCAGTCGCCTAAGATGGCCGTCGAGTCGACTTCTTCTTCGCAACCGTCAGCGCCTGTTCGTCAACCACCTTTAAAACAGAAGATGGCGCTGGGCCTGAAGTCATTATTCGGCGGCGCACGGCGGCTGGCTACGGGGGAGGAGCCCAGTGTCGTCGCCGACATGGCCAAATTGTTTCCGCCCACGGACCCCGCTGTCGACGGCGATGCTTGCACACACGACTGTGAAAGCTGCCATGTCAAGTACCCCCGTGGCTTCAAGATCGAGGAGAGCGATCTGCTCTATGGCCATGTCAAAGGCTGGAGCACTCATATCATTGTCGCAACCGGCAAGTCCGACTGGGTGCGCGACGTTGCGGACGAAAAGGGCAGTGTGATGGAAGCGTTCGGAAAGGCCACAAGCCCTAGCAACGGGGTACGTCATCATTCGCATTTTCAGCTACGCCCCAACCAGCGCAGCCAGTAGTGTGAATTGCCTCGAAAAGAGAGCATTTCACGGCTACAATTGAATAGTGCCAAACTCATCCTGTACCTGAAATGGGCAATAGCAGTTTGCTAACTGGGATCATCATGACAACAGCGTCTCATGCTCTCCGCCTCCAATATGCCCACACCATCGCATACTTCGGACTACTCCGAGCCTACCACGGCTTTATTGCTCCCCGCCTTCACAGTTATTGAAAACATTACTCCTGCTGCCGTCCCCTCGTTAATATCTGAGTATATTAACCATGCGCCCACTTCTACCTCGCCCCTCGGACCCGTCACATTACCCCGTTCTCTTCCACTGCCCGGCCTCTCGGATGCGCAGCAGCTGCTCGCCCAACCGTCCCCGCACCGAGCCCTTATCCTCCTCTGCTCGCATAAGACGCGCGACGCGCGGTGCGGCCAGAGCGCCCCTATCCTGCGCAAGGAGCTCGAGCGACATCTGCGGCCCTTAGGGTTGTTCCGCGATCTGGACGACCAGCGGCCCGGTGGCGTGGGAATCTACTTTATAAACCACGTCGGAGGGCACAAGTACTCGGCCAACATGATGGTATACCGCCGCCCGGACGCCTTCGGGATAGACAGCGTGGAAAGGGGTAAGCTGGCGCCCGGTGAAGAGGTGCAGGTCAAGAAGGCCGTACAGAAAAAGACGGAGACGCCGGTCGTCAATGAGACTGAAAGCGTCACGACGGCCGGCGCCGAGTCGAAAGGAGAGGACGTAGGCGAAGATGACGTCGGTGCGGCCCAGTGTATTTGGCTTGCCCGTGTGCGCCCGGAGGACTGCGAGAATATCGTGAGATATACCGTTCTCCAGGGCAAGGTTGTGAAGCCTGACAGCCAGTTGCGCGGTGGCTTTGATCGCGCCAAAGGCTTGTTGAGTTGGTAATTGGGAGAGGGGAGCCTCACCAATAAAATCCTAGGATCCAGGCACTATGCGCAGCTATACCAAGGCAGACCCGTCACATATTTGCACGTGTTCCCGCTTTCAAGCCCCAGTCTACCCGAGAAGATGCTACAAGCATTGCCTATCTTATCGCCGATTACTCACCTAGTCGTGGGGTCTTTATCCCCCATTCGCCTTTCCGGTCGGAGAAGGACCTACTACCAGTTTGACGGAAATAGTGCAGAGTTATCTTAAGGGCTTGCAGATCAGCTTTGCCGCCTTAGGCATGCAAGTTAATATAGAGAAAGACGAAAAGAAATACAGAGAGTTAGAGCTAGATGAGGCAGCAGTTAGAAAGTACATAACTATAGCTATGAGACTGAGGGTCATCAGTGAATCGCTACCGCGCACCTCCGGTTTGGTGCCTATACTGTGTAGTCGTCGAGTTATCAGTCAAGAAACCGCGTCTTTCCATACTAACACGTACAAGGAAACCTGATGTGGCTGGTAGTTTTCTTATCAATGCTATAACATAGCTCGTGCAGGTTGTTACCTTGAGAAACTCCTATCTAATCAAGGTACGACAAGTCCAGTGAGTATACAAGATCACGGTAATATCTCAGCAATATAAGAAGTAAAAAGGAATATTTGCCTACAAATATAACCAAATTTTTGAGATGGCGACAGCTGTGATTGCGGAATGGCAATGAAGGAGTCCCAGAAGAGTACTCACGTGACTGCAAGTTAAAAAGCAGTGGAGACATTAGAAGGAAGCCACGGGCCTCGGCCCAGAAGGCTCGGTCCAAAGCACCAATTAGTTTAGCCAAGTCTCCCCCATTCTGACCCTAGTCCAACACTCAGGCCCGGGTTCGTCATCAAATGAATCGCGACAATCTTCAAGACCCATCATCTCTTTGGGGTCTGCAATTTCATTCCACAACACAATAATATGATATGACAATTTGATAAATAAAATCAGAGCTGCAAATATGGCTATTCGCGAGGACATCGTGTCCTCCGCGGTCTCATGTAAGTCTTCCGTGTTTTTAGAGCGCAGACATCAGTCGACACAGGAACCGTGGCTAACTTGAGGGTACAGTCTTGCAGGACCCGAACGTCGTGTCATCCCCCTTAGAGAATAAACTCTCGTTCCTACGATCGAAAAACCTTACACAAGAAGAAATTGACGCGGCCTTCGCACGCGCCGGAGGCTCACCGCCACCACCTCCAACACAATCACAAGCAGTTTCAGCACCCGTACAACAACAGCCGTACTATCCCCCATACCAACAGTCGCCTTATGGGTGGACGCCACCGCCTCCAGAGCCCCCTAAGAGGGACTGGCGGGATTGGTTTATCATGGCGACGGTAGTGGGAGGTGTTGGATACGGCTTGTATTTTATCTCGAAGGTACGGACCAACTCAACCTTTGCGTCACAGTACCGGAAGATCCCAGCTAACGTGGATTTTAGCGGTACCTTTATCCTTTAGTAGCGCCGCCCACGCCAGAGAAGCTTGACCAAGACAAGGCAGCCGTAGATGAACAGTTCGACAAGGTGTTTGCGACGCTCGAGCAGCTAGCCAAAGACACAGAGGCATTAAAGGAGTCTGAGGCAGCGCGGACCGAGAGGCTTGACAAAGTCCTCGAGGACCTCGAGACATTTGTCCGAGAGTCAAAATCCGCCAGCCGGAGGCAAGAGGACGAGACGGAACGCCTGCGTAACGACGTGACGAATATCAAATCCACTATTCCGAAGTCCATGGCCGCGCATAAGGAGTTCACGGACGGCCGGCTCAAGGAGATCAGCAACGAGGTAAAGAGCCTGAAAGCTTTGATCTCGCAGCGGATGAACGCACCGGCACCCCCAACGCCATCCCTCTCCGCTAGCGCCGCGCCAACATACAACGGGGGCTCCAGCAACTACCTCCGACCTACCAGCGGCAGTGAGGCGGCCACCACCACACCCGGGGCTAGCCCTTCTGTGGAGGCGAAAGAGAACGGAACAGTAAATGGCGACAATAGTACCCAGGCCGGGAGCACATCCAGCGCTTCGACGCCAACACCTAGCAAGCAGGACTATCTCTCCTCGCTAGGTGGTCGGTCCAGCCCCTTCGGAAGCGGCATGCCGGCCGGCAGGGCGTCCATTCCCGCATGGCAGTTGGCTGCCAATAGCTCTAAGACCACGGAGCCAGCGGCCAGCAGCTCCTCGCAGGCGGGAGCCAGTTCCTAGGTGCTTTTGGTGTGGAGGCCTAAAGGGGACTTTAACGCAGAGTGCTGGGAAATTAAGCATTGGTTTAGAGAAACGATTTGGAATTTCCATGGCAATGACATCCCACATTTGTAAAAATATACTTACATGTGTAGTGTGAAATATGGGTTCATGCTGTCCCTTGGCGGGTAAAAGCGAAAAACAGGTTTCAGCACCACAGCTTTTGAGGAGAGTGAACTGAACGGGAGGAAGTGGGTAGACAGCCTCATCCCACAGCAACATAATATCCTAATAAGCGGGATGCTGAGGTTGTTTTCATAGCGAGATAGTATTTGTATCATTTTACTTATTGAATCCCTTGTAGTTTAAGATGCGTATAGATCCATGAAAAAATAGTATTATCTTACATAGTAGTATGGGCAGAAGACTTCTCCCCTTGGTACTTTTTAAGAGCCTGGCCTCAAATCGGAGAATGGCTATATTGAGCACACACATTTCCAAGTTTGATGCTTATTGTAGGTTTCCGTCAGATATGTCACTACGTTCTCGGTAAGTTTGTGAGCAAGTGATGATATACTACCAGGGTAATGATTAATAACTGCCTAGCTCTGCGCACAGGAAACCGTAACAGTGAGGCGAGGTTGAGAGGTGATGGAAGCTAGCTAGACACGTATGTAGCTTTGTCAATTATCACCATAAACTGGATATATGAGAAGATAGATTGTTCAATTCATGCATTTATTATTGACTTTTCTTGGGTCAGCGCACATAGGACTTAGCTATGCGAGCTGCCATGGATGTAGCGTCATGATACACTTTTGTATGGGCCAGGGTTATGAGATGCCGAGCCTCGGCTCGATTGTTCAATTTAGTGGCTAGTGCCTCTTGGGATGGTAAGATGGCACAGGAAACTAAGACGGAATAGACGGTCTGCTTATTACCTGATTAATTCCTCAGATACAGCATATGTAGACAACTTGAGAATATAGGCACATAGACAATATAGGGCTTCAAGAAAACGATTTCCCAGATAGCTTTTAACAAACCCCGTTACAAATCATCGTGAACCTCTTGAGCTTAATCAATTCATCTACTCAACTAATTCTCAGAGACGCTAAAATTTAGCTTTACCTGTCGTATGGACGCATGCTGTACCACTCACCCCACAATGAATATACTACAGAACGGGTAATACCTTTCCTTTTTGGGCAATTACTGGGCTAAACCAGGAAGTACCATGGGGGGCCATGGTTTGGTTAGGTGAACTAGGTAACCTAGGTGCAGATGTATAGCAGTATACCATACAATAGTCTCGATCTGGTTTTGGTGTACTTTATCCCGTGGCGTTGGTCTTGGTCTTGGCCTTGGAGCTGTCTGTTATGAGTGTTGAAGAATTGATGGTGTAGGACTTGCCTTTTACCACTTGCGATGAGAGAAGAATCCTTGCACTTTCCCCTCTCTCTCTCTTTCATATATCTAAGCTCAGCTTCTAATTAGTCAGTATACGAGCAGCTCATTGCTGTCCGCTCGCACTCTCTTTGATACCTACCCTCTGGAGCGAGTGGATTCCATCTCTTGTAGCTGCTTGGTCGTTTCGTCCCAGATAGGGAGACGCCAGAGAGGTTTGAGCCGATCGGACGGAAGAGGTAGAACAACGAGCTGAGGCTTTTCGAGTTGTATCCATACTGGAGATCCGGAACAACTCATCTCTGGGGAGGCTTTCTTTGGGTCGTGGTGAAGTGGTAGATCTGGGATGCTAGGACCAATTTCTTCCGACCGCTTTATTCCGAGGTGCAGAAGTTCAATCGAGCAAGAAGGGACTGGACAGCAATTTGCAAACATATCTCACTCTCGGAAGCTGTTAAGGCCGCTATAATCATCCCTCATCATTCGCAATGGCACGCAAGCAAGAAAAGGATGAAGCCCTCCAGGTGAAACAGGACCAGAGCAGCCTCATATGGGTGCTCCTGCCCAAAATACCGTTGATCACGCGCGTTGCCCTGCTTCACATCCTGCGGATACCAGAGACGTCGCGATATCTTAACCTGAGGACCGATTTATCCGTAACTATAATGAGGTCTATGATGAGCAGTTCGAAGCCGAGGCCCATTAGCAAGACACAGGCCATGACGCTCACGGATCCCGGCATCAAGGGCAGGATATGGATCAGTAAGGTGGCCTCGCAAGTGCCGCCGGAGACAGGGATCCAGGACGCATTGGCGGAGGTCATACGCGCGTTAAGCGATGACGAAGCTCGCGCCGCGGGCTTCAGAATTCCTGATATTGTCCCAGTTGAGGCCGAGTGGACTGGCTATCGCGCCGATGTCCCGGATGATGCTCCGCTTCCAGATGTTTCGGAAGAGCATAAGTACAAGGAGATGATGAAAGAGTGCAAGAATAAGACGACGGTGTTGTATTTCCACGGCGGCGCCTACTATCTCTGCGATCCGTCGACGCACCGTCCGCTGACCAAGAAACTGGCAAAGTTAACGAGCGGACGCGTTTACTCGGTTCGCTACCGGTTGGCGCCGCAGAACCCGTTCCCGGCGGCGCTGCTCGATGCACTTGTCTCCTACTTCACACTTCTCTACCCGCCCCCTGGGTCGATACACGAACCTGTGTCTCCTAGTGACATCGTTTTCGGCGGTGACAGGTGAGAAACAGTCTGGTCCCTAAGATATATTTAAACAGCATAACTGATGTAGACTTTTCCTTCTGAACCGGCAGTGCAGGAGGTAATCTCGCTTTGGCATTAACCCAAACCCTGATGCAGCTACGCCGCCAAAACACTAAAATCACGTGGTTCGGTGTTGAGCGAGAAGTACCGCTGCCAGCCGCCATCACGCTGAACTCACCATGGCTCGACCTGGCGCAGAGTCTCCCATCGTGGACGAAGAACCAGAAATGGGACTACCTACCGAGCCCCAAGCTCCTCGAGGAGGCGCAATTTCCCGCCGACGACATCTGGCCCGCGAATCCGCCGCGCAAGCACCTGTTCGTCGACGACGCGCTTATGCTGCACCCGCTCGTGAGCGGCCACCTGGCGCAGAGCTGGGCCGGGGCGCCGCCCGTGTGGGTCTGCTGCGGCTGGGAGTGTTTGGCAGACGAAGACAAGTACTTCGTGTCCAAGCTCCGTCGCGACGGGGTACGAGTCGTGTTCGAGGAGTACGAGGCCATGCCGCATGTCTTCGCTGCCGTCTTGCCGCGCGTCAAAGAGAGCGCAAGGTGCTTGGAAGGCTGGGCGAGGTTTATCACTACGGCCACTGAGAACCCGGAGGATATCAAGTCTAGCTATACATATATCAAGGCCAAGACGCTCGAGGAGAGCGAAGGGGATATAGAGAAGTTGACGCCGTATACGGAGAAGGATGTTTTTGACCTCGCGTATGGGAAACTGGGACGAGAGGCGCCTGTGCCTCTGTTTAGCTCCAAGCTCTAAGCTATGAGTCGGTTTATTGGACCGTTAGGGGCTGCATCGTGTGGATGGGGTTATGTGGATTGACGTGGTATTGCCTGTACAGATTTCTTTAGCCCGTGGTTTTCGATATGCTTGTGGTAAGTGAGTAATTCATGATGGGTGTAATGAGATGGTGCATGGATAGGACACCGGCCTACGGGCCTGTACATGCACATGCACATATATACCCAGGTATTAGGTGGCAAATTGTGTATAACCTATGTTGCTTTCACAATCGGGTGACAAAACTGCTAACCCGATGAGATTGGTAGTCTGAGTATTCTCATGATGTGCTACTGCACTACTAATTATCCTACCATATGTTCGTGGGCATGATGAGTTCAAGAAGTTGCTGGCTCCTTTCAAATTATATCATACACCCACACAGACGGCAGTGGTCAGGGCTGTGACATCTGCTTCTTTTCCCCTATAGGTCGCTCTACATATGCAGGCGTTCTTACCTTAGGAAAACAACATAAGAAAATTTGAAGATTGGTGAAGAGCAACAGCATCAATGTTGTGATGGAAGGTGCACGGGGTGAGTTAAGTTTTGTCAATGAGATTACATGGGCGGTATAGGCAGCCCAAGTCTGGATTACAGGCTACCACCAGCCCTATTTCCCCTGTAACTCATCTAAGCTGAAGAAGCCAGCCAATAAAAATCGCCAATTCTTAGATCTAGAGCATCTCAATTTTCACCTCGGTTGAATCTCACCCCTAATGCTTATATCGTTACATTGATCGCTAACGGCTGAGCCAACAAGAGAAAAAAACAGCGGCACGTTGTGTGCAACACACCAATAGGCGGACGAGGTTACATAGGAATGATTCACAGCTTTAGCTCGTTCATACCATAGGGCCAAAAGCCAAAGAAGAGACGGGTTCCAGCCAATCTTTCCAGCCACATTTAGGCGAAGGGAACCGAAAAAGCAAAGCGAGCGGCTTGAAGAACAGAAAATGGAACGCCACCGGCAAGCGGTGCGTCTCATCGCTGCAACGGTACGGGGTTACTTTGAGAAATCGGTGCCGTTCCGGATCACGCACGGAAGCACCAACTCGACGCGCCCGGCCCGTCTAAAGTCCAAGTCGCGACTGGTGGACATTAGCGCGCTGAAGAATGTTCTCGAGGTTGACACGACGCGGCGCGTGGCCCTGGTCGAACCGAACGTGCCCATGGACTGCCTGGTAGAGAGCACGCTGCGGCACGGCCTCCTGCCGCCCGTCGTCATGGAGTTCCCCGGCATCACGGCCGGCGGCGGGTTCGCCGGCACCGCGGGCGAGAGCAGCTCGTTCAAACACGGCTATTTTGACAGGTCCGTCAACGCCGTTGAGATGGTACTTCCCGACGGCGAGGTCGTGGTCGCGAAGCCTGGCAGGGGTCGGCCAGACGATGAAGACGATGGCGGCGTAGCGGGTCGCAAGGCAATTACTGATACTAAGCTTGGTGAAGGCGAGGACCCTGACAAGTACGCGGATCTCTTCCACGGCGCAGCCGGTGCTGTTGGCACTCTAGGCGTCACCACTCTGCTAGAACTCCAGCTGATAGAGGCGAAGCGCTTTGTGCGCACCACGTACCGCCGGACAAACAACACGGCAGAAGCGATCCGTGCAGTGCGCGAAGAATGCGCGAAGTCTAACAACGATTACGTTGATGGAATCCTGTTCTCTGAGGGCCATGGTGTCATCGTTAGTGGAGAGATGACGGACGAATTGCCTGCTGGCCAGAAGGTGCACACCTTCAGCAACCCATGGGACCCATGGTTCTACATGCACGTGCGCGAAGTTACGAAGGGGCTACCGTCATCCTCTGCTGCCTCTGGCTCTTCCTCTACGCCAACAAGCGGCGCTCTTCAGACTCAAGGTACCGTGACCGAATACATCCCTCTAGCTGAATACCTCTTCCGCTACGACCGCGGCGGGTTCTGGGTCGGACAGGCCGCTTTCGACTACTTCTGGCTCGTGCCGTTCACGCGCTTCTTCCGGTGGTTCCTCGACGACTTCCTGCACACGCGCATGCTCTACCGAGCCTTGCACGCCAGCGGCGAGAGCGGCCGTTTCTTCGTGCAGGACCTGGGAATCCCCTACGATACCGCCGAGGAGTTCATCAAGTACACGAACAAGTCGCTCAACATCTGGCCTCTGTGGCTTTGTCCTCTCAAGACTCCCCGAGGCCCCAGTTTCCACCCACATGTGCGTCGCCTTCCCTGCATAGGTAGCGGCAGCAGCGACAATCTCAGCACAAAGGCCGGCTCAGACTCAGACCCACAGTCACAAGCGCAGCAAGCGACAGTCACAGGCACGGACACGGAAATGCTCAACGTCGGCGTCTGGGGCTGGGGACCCAAGAACAAGGCCGACTTCGTGCGCGTCAACCGCGCCCTCGAGGACAAGGTCAACGAGCTCGGCGGCATGAAGTGGTTGTACGCGCACACGTACTACAGCGAAGCCGAGTTCTGGGACGCGTTCGGGGGATGCGTCGCCTACGAGGCCCTGCGCGCCAAATACCGCGCCACGAGCCTGCCCTCAGTGTATGATAAAGTGAAGGCCCGGGACGAGGACAAGACGGCCGAAAAGGGCTGGAAGCCGCTCGTCAAGAGCCTGTGGCCCGTTGGTGGCTTCTACGGTATCTATAAGAGTATCCAGAGTAAGGATTACATGCTCCATCGCCACGCTACCTGGAGATGGAGGCCGGGTAGCGAGAAGGAGAAGACGGGATAGATCGTTATTGTTAGACTACAGGAGAAAAGAAAGAACTAGAGATAGGAGCTAGGAGATGGGGCCTGCGTCACTGCGAAGTGAGATAGGCAAGCAAACATACACAAGATATCATATACACAGAGGACATATATACCTAGATTAGAGACACTGGCGCCGGCAGACGTGTCAGCGAGAGAGAGAGAGAGCCTGATGCGCTTGTTATGCTTTTGCTTTGGGATGGCACCTGTATTTTATCTTGTACATCATTCATATAGACACATATATACAATAGCGGTAGATATTATTGGAGGTTAGCGATATGAGAGTTTTATATACTATCTTTTACACGGAGCAATATTTACCTATTTAAAGGCATAGACTTTAGTAACTTATGACTTTACTTCAATAGGCGAGACAAATGCCCTACAATTTCATCTCATATCATCCATCCATCCATTCAACTTCCTCATGACATTCATGCTAGAAGCTACCCTCGTAGGTAGTTACGTGACCAAGGAGGTACATAAGTATGTTGGGCAGTCGGTAACAGAAATCAAGATAAGTTCCAAGCTAGTGCCGCTGCTCTCACATAGACAGACATCCATGTACCAGCACACAAAAAGAGCTCATCCGAACTAGATATGCCTGCCATCATAGACACAGATAAAGCGAGACTTGGTCGGTCCCAGCTTCATAGCGTAATAAAATATAAAGTCTCACTACATACGCGTCTATATACCTACCTGCACCTGTGCCTAGGTAAATAGATAGGTCGGTAGGTTGTCTATCAGGGTGGAATCCCAAGGATTTTTATGAGACCTAAATCAAAAGAAGATATAATTTTTTCATCAGATCATCATGAGATAAAAACCCACGCATCACACATCCTTCATCGCAAGTACATCATATTATTATTACTATACATACAAAGCTTAAAAGCGGGTCGGGACGAAAAAAAAAGGGACTTTTGAAGGTTTGCTCGCTCCGATCTCGGCTCGCGTTAGCTGGTTCAAAAGTCAACGTCGTCTATATACACAGAGGTAAGACTGAAAATTAAGTTCCTCCATCCTATATCGATGAACAATGCTTGAGACATCATCTTTAAGTACCTCACTACATAGATACAGTCGATACCCGTGGGTATTCATGGATCTAGGAACCTTCCAGCGAGAAGAAACTAGGTATATGTGTTAGACTGACGGTGAAGAAGACCGTGAATACGACGACTTGACGTGTATGTGATCATGTGATAAAAGCGAAAACACCAGGAACAAAGTCGTAAACTTGATGATAAATTTAAACAATTAGGTATTTGTAGATGCGTAAAATTAGTATTGCTACCCGCTGTCCTCTCTTCCACTCCAACGTCCCGCAGGCAAGGAGCACAATCCCAGGAGCTACCCCACGCAAATAGCCCTTGAGAGCAATCGAGACCCCCTTAACCGGATCGAAGCCCATGCCGACCTTCTTAGTTCCAGGTCTATCGTTTATGACGCTTTTCATGCAACCGTGACACGAACATCTCATGGTATATACAAGTTGGGAAATTGCATCCCACTTCCTAAAAACCCCTTAATGAGAACGCCCCCTCTATGTTCATAGCTTGCCTATTTGGCTCTTCTCCCTGCGATATGTATACGCCGGCCTCTAGGGTATCTCTGCATCGAAACATGCATCACTTGGGGAGCAAACGGAACAAGGACCTCTTCTAATTGTCGCCCCGTTAATATATTTTGAGTTGACTTTTTCTGTTGGGTCAGATGCCGAAACGAAGAACATGCCTCGCAAGTGGTAAATCTATTCCTTGATGGCGTATTCTCGCTTGAACATGTTGTCAACTTTTGTCAGATAATAGGTGCCAGGTGCTATTGTGGACACGTCGCCCTTGGGCTCAAAGTCCTTTTGCAGATGGGCCTTGTGACGGAGCTCGCAGAACTGTGGGGAAAGTTAGTTAGATAGAAACCAGGCGTGAATCAGTGGACAACTTACAGCTTCGTAGGTCTCAGGGGATACACCCCGCCGAGCGGCTAGCTTGTTGTGGAGATCCAGAGTCTTAGCGATCTTCTCAGTGCTTCCAGTCACGCGCAGTGACATGAAGCTGGCCGCGAGACCAGAACCATAGCTGAACAGAGCAATGCGCTTGCCCTGGACCACACTGGGATCAACATAAGAGATCAAGCTGGCCAAACCGCTCCAGACACTGCCGCAGTACATGTTACCGCAGTTGGCCGCGACCTGGATAGCAGGCGAAACACGCTCGGCGAAGCGCTTCTTGGTCAGAGCCATAAAGGTCTTCTCGACAACCTTGTCGGAGAGCGACTTCTGGTAGTCCATATCCCGAATATCACCAGGAACATCAACAAATGCGGGGCTATCGGGGTTGGCGAGGTAGTCGTGGTACAGCAGACGAGCGTACGACTTCTGGACGACCTTGCAAGTAGGAGAGTGGAATGCCATGTAGTCGAAGCGGTCCAGGGGGGTCTTCTTATCATCAGACTCGCCGCTGGCATGGCCGTTCACCTGCTTGGCCTCGCGCTTGCAGTAGTCGCGGTACGCAGCGTCCAGAGCCTCCATATAGCAGTTGACGGAGTAATGGCCGTCAACGTAGGGGTACTCGCTAGTTAGATCGGGCTTGTAGAAATCGTAGACGTGAGACATGTGTGTGCCTCGTAGACCAGGCTCGAAGGCGAGAGTGGCATTAGGGCCGATCAGCATAGCAACGCAGCCAGCACCACCAGTGGGACGGGCGTTGCCCTTGGCGTAGAGGGCAATGTCACCAGCAACGACGATAGCGTCCCGCCCGTCCCAGGCAGAGGATTCGATCCAGTTCAGAGAGTTGAAGACAGCGTTGGTACCACCGTAGCAGGCATTGATTGTGTCAACACCCTCGATGTTGGTATTGTTGCCAAAAAGTTGCATCAGGACCGACTTGACTGACTTAGACTTGTCGAGGATGGTCTCTGTACCAACTTCGAGGCGGCCAATGGATTCGGGGTCGATGTTGTAGTTCTTGAGGAGTTTGGATGTGGCGGTCAAAGCAATCGAGTAGGTGTCTATTGGAGTTCCACCATTAGCTTTCTGGTCCCTGCTCTCGTCCGTGAACAGCATGATACTCACCTTCCCGGTCGTCACAGAAAGTCATCTTGTTCTGGCCAAGACCGATGGTGTACTTGCCGGTGCTGACACCGTCAAATTTCTCAAGCTCCGATTGTTCAACATACTGAGAGCACAGCCGAGTCAGTCCAAGTCCTCATCACGCTCAAACCTGTCCCCGTCTTGTTGCACATCGTTCTGAGGCCCAGAACTTTACGTCCCCAAGCTCTGGAAGCTTTCAATTGCCGCATGTACGTACCTGGCTGGGGAAGTAGACTTCAATGGCCTTAATTCCAATGTTCTGAGGTCGTGCAGCCATGGTATTCCTAAAGCCCGTACGGCAGAGGCAGAGATGTTTTGTCGAAAAGTGATGTGGGAGAGAGGTGAAAGTTGTAGGCGGCTCTCCGAGAATATGAAGGACCTAGAATATAGGGATATGGGAGAAGTATGGGGAGTGTGGATTAAGGAGAGAGGACAAGACTAACGCTTCAAAGCAAAAGAGCGAGGAAGAAGGGCCTTTTGAAGTAGTTTCACCGCCGAAATGCAAATCGACGTCTTCCCGTTGTCAACAGGGATTGTGGATGTGGTACAATACACAGCGGCAGTGGGATGCGATGTACACAGTACTTTACTAGCCTACATACCTACTTACCTTAGGTAGGCGATTGTCTCTGCGGAAATGGTACATTCAGATACGTACTGCTGCACCTAGAATACAAACTGCGGCCAGCAAAGATGCCCGGAAGACCACCCAAGAGGGTAGTATGCAGAAGCTTGTGGAGATCAGTCTAATAGTTGTCAGAATCCCTTTGATTTTTCTACTTTCTCCCATGTATTTAGGGTACTCCTGTACTTGGTGGCACCGTCGATGGTGGTGTCAGGGTTCAGGTAATATGTGACCCTATAGTAATTTTTATTTTTCTAGGGTTTTTTTGTCTGTTGTTACTCCTTCGCGACTGGTAGTTTGATTGGCCGGAGCTCGGTAGTTCCCCCAAATGGCCGTTTACCATTACTGTATATTCGCATTACCCAGTATAGATGGTATAAGAAGATGAAACTATATACTGCATGGTACTGAGAGCAAATCTGAAGTAGTATACTGAAGGGCACGACATCGCCGTGCCTGTGAACCCTCCTCACTTGGCTGTACATTCAATAAACTTTCCCTAGGGGACTTTCCTCCAATACAGGGAGGTACGTACCTATCTAGTATAGGCACAAATATGGATACTATCCACTTACTCCATTTAGTATACTTTATAGGAGTTATTAATATGTAAGAGAAAGGTTCTTGAAGGAGAACATCAACCTAAAAGTAAGTATCACATTGCCCTAGACCTATTCTACCTGGTTACCTTCAATGTTCAGACCATTATTATGTAAGCTCTAGGTAGACAATGTATTAGTGTGATCATTTGAACGCTTTTCGAGCCATCTGATGTATCAGGTACGGTTGAACTGACCCCATGTAGGAAGCAAGCTTGTGCAACTCTTTCAAGTCAAGGCCCCTCAATGCAGATGCAACGCTATCGTGGCAGTTGTTACCCCTCCTCTATCGCACCAATTTTTTTTTTTTTTGGAAAAGGCATGCATTATCTTAGCGTACGATCCAGATAGCGCTAAGCTTAAAGGAGCATTCTTCCCTGCTACTGAGGTATCTTGGTACTGCACTGTAGATTCTTTCCCCCCCCCCTCCCGTCTTTTCCCTCTCTCAGTTTCCTTCCTCGCTCTGCCCGATGAGTGCTGAGCTTTCGTTGCGTGACGCAACCACTATCGCTGTTTATGTTGTAGCGTACGTGAGACTCTTACGATGTTTGTAGTAATAATGTCGGTTCAGATGCTGATCTGACGCGCCTAGGTATGTGTATGAACAAATCTGGGTAAGTATTCTATACAATCGACTACATACGGTAGGATCGAGGCTTGGCATCTATTCCTCTCCTTCCTTGCAAGCTACATCTGTAACCTATGTAGGTAGTATTCAGGGGTTTGTTACCATATCCATATGCTCTTATCTGGAGGAGTGCTAATATGCCAGGACAACAATTATCACCCTTTCAAACGAGAAGATCGAATCTCATTAACGAAATTAACTACATATAGCTACGACCCAACGGGTACATACAACAAACAAACATGCCTACAACTGTACATGTATGGAGGATGTAGGCAGGAACTTAAAATGTTCCTATCACGTGAAGTAATACCACTTCTAGTCGCCCTCAGTTCAGTTCTGAGTTTGGAAACGTTACAAAATCCTTAGACCCTTATCTACCCAGAGGTTCAGCTCATCATTGCTTTGCAGCGTCGTAGCAGGGAGCTCCCGTTCGCCAAAGGCGTAGCCCGAGCTTGGCTGTTCGTCAAAATCTTTCTTTCACCTCGTGGGAAGGCGAATACATACTTTTCTTTCACCTGAAATGCAGGAACAGGCCAATCAACTATTTTGCTGCATATGTACACCAAAAACAAAAAGGTGTGTTTCTTTCTGGGATTACACCCCCTAGACCTAGGTTTTAGACTGGTAGGTAGCCACTAAATCCTCAATTTTGGAGCTGAGGACCCTTGTCACTAAATCTAGCTACAGTACAGATGTACTTACCCCCTCCATCGGTACAACGAGGCTTTGGGGGAGATCCCGCCCGTTGGCGAATACGAATACTGGAAGAAAACTACAGCATAGGTACGAGGTACGTTTTTCCGCGCCTACTCCGATGATTCTACCTACAGCAGTACAGCGGTACTCACCCTCTTTTTTGACATTCCAACTGTTTGCACATCGGTATGATGATTCAAGCTACGTTACGTATTCGGGATTACCTGTCTCACCCCCTTTTCTTCTTCAGTGAAATAATTACTGATTGATTATTACTGTAAGTAGTACGTCCTACCTATACCATGCCTACAGGTATTAGGTAGCTCCTAGCTAAGGCTCTATTCGGCGTAACCGCCCATAGAAAGTAGCGTGTACAGTTGTATTCGGACGTCCCAACAGAGAAAATCCGCGCCGGCTCTTTGCCGTTTTCTTGCGCCGCCGGCATCAGGAGGAGCCGCCCTAATGGAATTCTTCTCGCCGAGTACCGAACAACACCGCGGATGCCTATGATGGTTTCTGGATCCCAATAGGCAATCTCAAGTTGGCTAGACTCCCTATCAACCTGGACTAGGTATGTACTCTAGGTGCTCAACAGTCTAGCTGAACGGGCGGTCCCCGGTAGTACATACCTAGAGTTTACTTCAATATGCATGCTACGCCATGTACCACTATACTTATTATGATACTATCTCTATAGACCGTTACATGGTCTGTCTAGACTCAATCATGATTTACCTAAATATGTATCGCACACCCCGACTAGGTAGGTATGTGGCGTTTTGGGCCAATCACATAGTCTAGGCCGTGTTGCACGAGCTATAGACTGACGAGCAGTAGGTATTTCGCACAGCGAAAAAGCAACTTCTCTATTCACCTACATGCTACAGATCTGTACTTATCCTCACCCTGCCAATGTTTAAACACTAGATAAACATTAGACTTCGAGCCACATTACCTACGTCGGCGTCATGTACGTACGGTTTCGGTTCTTGGGGAGCCCAAACTGTTCCACGTACTGCAGACATGTTCTCGTACATTTTCTACCGTCATTAGGTCGCAAGCAGGACACTCGGTTACCTATAGGCTATCTATCTACATTTGACTCATAGGACCAGAGGATCCAAATCCAGTAAGCTAGTGCGAAACTTCTTTCCCTCAGCGCCAAGAACATCATCGGAAGCTCTAATTCGATTAACACTTGCATACATATCTGACCTGCCTGCCTTCCCATATACCTACGTCGGATTATCTGCCTTAGGTATGCGGGTATGCAGGCACCTGGTTACATAATATAGCGCCTACAGGATATATTCTGTAGTGCTACACACATTCGCATACATGCCGCATATGATATGTACGTAATATGAGATCCGGGATCTCGGAATTACTCCTCTGGGAACCGGAATTTGGCTCTTTATGCCATCTCTTACCTTTGCACATACTACTATATATCATCATGCTGGTGTAGATACAGCATAGAGTAAGTAGACAGCGAAAAAGCGCTGATGTTTTGGAAACGTTCCGATCCGTCGTTTCTGTCTGAAAAAGGCAATTACCGGCCGGGGAATAGCGCATTGTCATCATCACGGTAGAGTGCGAACCTGACATTTATTACTTACTTACTAGGTTAGGTGGGCACGTCAGAAAAACGAAAACGAGGGGGTGGAAATGAGAATCTCGTAGATATGTATGTATAGGTATACCTATAATAGATGACAGATTAGAGAAAGACTTTCGGATATGTAGCCGCGATAACGAGGATGGATGGATGGATGGATGGATGGATTGATTGATTAATTAGAAAGGACGGAGTCTTCAATAAGGCTGCCTATCAGCGACCACGTCATATCTATCCATCTGCCTCGTCTCTCTTATTCGTTTTCGGAAATTAATCAACAAAAACAAGACGTCCCAAAAACAGCCGAACAAATACTTACTTACCTTATTGACCTACTTGCCTACCGCTAATTATTATGATTGACCCCCTGAGAGAACCTCACTTCATGATAGGTAGATATATACCTAAGGTTAGCAGGTAAGCAGAGGATATCCAAGGTAAGGTTTATTTCGGGTTGTTTGTTGACATGCAATTGGCGCTTTTGCTTTGACTGCATACCTATATATATATATATATATACATAGGTACTTAGGTAAGTACCTACTTATTATCGTTCTCATCAAAAAGCGTGATGTGACGGCCAAAGCAGGGAGCAAGTAAGTAGTGTCATTTCCTATTTATTTTGTTTCTCTCTCACCCCTTTTCTCCCGTACCCGATGAACGCCATGGGAATGCAGACATGGAAAGATAAAATATTCTGTAAGTACACGTTTATAGCGCTGTTTGTAGACTTAAGCAAGCGCCTAGGTTAGGAAGATAGGCAGTTGAGGTAGGTATCCAGTACATGGCCTAGTATAATAGCAAAAACATCCCTCGTCGCCGTCATCGTCATCGTTATAGTCACTGTTGGTGTCGCTGATGTAAAGTGCACGTTGCGTCCGGCATGTCTAAACCGGATAACGAGTCTTCGGCGGAGAGGATCCCTCACGGCTCCCCACTGGAAGGCGTGGCGTAGCCGGAATCTTGCCTCAGGTGTCCCTTATCGGCCATAGCCTTCTTCACTTCGGATTCGCCGACCGTCTCGATCGCCGGTACATCTGGCCGCGACTTCTCTTCAATGGGGCTAGTCTTCGTGGCCGGAGCCGAACCGTCAGTAGTAGAACTTGAAGTGTCCTTTTTCTCCGACTCGGAAGAACTCTTGCTGTTTTCATCACTCTCATCAGACTTATCAGCCTCAGTATCCTCGTCCTGCTTCTTCCGCTTATTCGCCAAGATCTTTGCCTCGACTTCCTTTCTGATCGCATCCCCAAACCTCTTCTGTATCTCCTCCTCAACCGTCTTCTTAATCTCGTCCTCGGCCTTTTTCTTAGCCTCCTCTTCCTTTTTAGTATTTTCCTCGTCAGCTTTCTTCTTAGCCTCTTCGGCCTTCTTCTTCTCAGCCTGTCTTTTTTCTTCTGCGGCTTTGAGCTCTTTTTCTTTATGATCTTTCCGAGTGTTCACGACGAACTCCTCGACATTGTCGACGGCCCTCTGGGGGCTGTGCTTGTGTTTCATGAGATGACCCTGCAGCTCCGCGGGGCTGAACTCGTGTTCCGGGATCTTGGCCGCGAAAGCTTTCGCTAACTCGTTGATCTCGGCGTCGTGGCGAGCTCGCTCTTTTGCTTTCGCTTCTGATGCGGACTTGCGCTCGTGGGCGTTGAGTGACAAGGACGCAGCCGCGTCGGCCGGACTCTCGTCGCCTTCTAGATGCGCGAATATGTTCCTGAAGATGCTCTCGGTCATATTCTTGTCGGCAAGGCCGAATTTCACTATCATGTCCACGCGACCAGGTCGGATCAACGCTTTGTCTAGTTTTTCGACGTGGTTCGTCGTCATGATCAGGACGCGGCCTTCCTGAGACGCGACACCGTCGAGGATGTTGAGTAAGCCCGACAAAGATAGGCGGGGCGTGGGAATGAGTGGATCAGCCCCGTGTGGTTTCTTCACAGCGCTGCTCTTCTTAGACTGCTTGTCGTCGTCCTCACTTGACTCGTCGGAGGAACCAGCAGTCTCCTCGCGAGTGTGAGTAAGTCCTGCAGTATCGATATCCTCGAGAAGCACGACACAGCGGCGGGGAAGTTTTGAGAATAGATCGGCGAGATTCTCCTCCGTGGCATCCACTGAGTTGAGGCTTACGATGTATATCCGCAATCTCCAATAGCCCGCCAGTGCCAAGCTCAGTGAGGACTTCCCCGTACCGGGCGGTCCGTGGAGTAGGTAACCACGTCGGTAGGGTATCCCTCGATTGGCGTACCAGCGTCGAGTGGCAGGGTTCAGGTAGTCCGAGACATCAGCGAGCAGCTCCTTCTTTGTCTCCTCGTTGAGGATGACAGTCGAGAAGGGGCGGGAGGCTCTGGACATGCATCGCTGCCAATGGCACTCACGCCCCGCGGTCTTACTAACACCGCGGTAGATCTGCGTCTTGTGCTCATCCCTCTCGAGATACTTCTCGCGCGCCTCCATGAGCAGCTCTTTCAGGATCCACGGGTTGCGGCCGAAGCACGAGAGGGTTATCTCCTCGCGCTCGCTGACCAGCATGAACGAGTTCTGCTCGCGGTCGACGCTGCGTCGGAATATCAACAGACGTCTGCGGTACCAGAAGTAATGCGTGCCCATGCTAGGCGTGTACGAGAGGGCCTTCTTCTTCTTCTCCGACGAGTAGTTGTTGCTTCTGTGCCGGGAGTCCTCGTCCTCGTCATCCTCGTCATCCTCGTCATCATCCCAGCGCCAGACGTACCAGCTCCGGGAGGAGAGCTTGGTGTTTACGACGAACTTGCGGGACCCCTGGGCGAATTTCTGGGACGCCACCCAGGCCATCATGATATTGTAGATCTCATCATCATTTCGGATGTCGACTACGGACATGAAGTGTTTCCGGACAAGGCTCGACAAGTAGTCGCTCACGTAGCTCCAGCACACGACGAGCACGCTGATGGATAGGAACAGATGGATATACAGATTCAGGTCGACGTTCGAATAGTTCTGAACCGCATCAGTGATCTCGGAGAACCCAGGGAGGAACCATTCCAGAATGGTTAGATAGGGTGGCGGGCTTGTAGCGGTCAAGTTGGCAGCAACGGGGGGCTCAGTTTCCGGCAATTGAAAGAACGACTGTAAAGGGCCCGCCATTGTGAGACGCCGGTACACAAAAGACCCTACGAGGGTGGGTATCATCGAGACTGAGAAGCACAGCGAGGCCTCGGTAGGAAAGCAGATGGCGATCAGGCCGAGACACGACGAAGCCCAAGGATGATTATACAGTACTAAAACCTTGATGTGTTTATCAAGTGCCCGCCTGTTCAACTACTTGCCAACTTTCGGAGTTTGCTTTGGTGCTTGAACGTTACAGGCAACGGTGACGACTAATTTGGAAAAAATGAAGCAGCAAACTGGGCTGCCCCTTCACCCGCATTCAATCAGCAATGCTGCTGACGTCAGGAACGAGGGAATATATAACTATTGGGTGCGGTGGATAGTGAGTAAGGTGTCCAAGACGACAGAAGGCTAGGACTTATTCCTAGGTGCTTTGGACAAACATGAGTAGGACAGAAACGGGAGGGGAAGAGGCAACCGGGCAAGTTTATATGGCAAATACACAAACAACGTAAGGCTGCGTAACTTATCATGTCTAACCTGCTACTGTCCAGCGTACATACGACGACTGTCTCTCTAACACCCACGCCGCCATCTTACTGGGAGTTGAGCGGCTAGAGGGAGAAGGCAACTAGGCATCAACTAGGCTTTCCAGGGTAGGCAAGCCGTTCTGCTAGACATGATTGGCCTGTGGGCAAGAACGCCTAGCCAACAACAACTCTACCGTTGCATGGAAAAACTCGTTATGAGCCTCCTTACACCGTTGCTCCCCATTTGTGATGCGGCTTACGTGGGTCTCCGTAGCAGCGGCATGACTTGTGAGTGCGGCGTGACAAACGGTAGATGGTCCCCAGGGCTGTCCTAGCCTTGTTGGAGATTAGTGTCTACCCCTAGCATCTTACGTTAGGCAGCTACCGACAGTCTCCAAGGGTTGGCGGGGCCTTGACATCTTGTCGGTATCTTGTGAGGACTAGGGGCTTTCCACAGATTTACCGCTAGCCCGGCTCTCCCTGTGTTAGAGCCAACCTAAGGTTAGGTACTTGACTAGTTAGACTCTCTAGGCCAATTGTCAAGTTAATTCACAAAGGACTTCAGAGCATTAAGCCCAGCATCTGAACTTTTAACCGACTTGTCGTAAGAAGTCAGCAAAAGATTACCACACATGTTTGGCATATTGGTAAGGATATGATCTACATATGCGAAGAATCATAGACCAATAGAGAAATAGAATTATAGCCGAGGCTCCTTTGTACTGCACGTCTTGGTTAAAAAGAAGTAGTGGAACAAGACGGGATGAAGCCACGGCGAAGCCACGAATGAAGCAGCACAGCCTTACGGGCTACGTACACGTAATAACTCTTCCGTGTTAGTTCTAGACCTCTCGCCTTCAACTAACCTACTTACACTACCTACAGATAACTTGTCTGGCCTATCGACCTCCTACATACTATGCTGTCATTGGTTTGCTTGGGGGCTGACTGTGCCGGAAGGTGTGATTAGAGAAAAAGCAGGTGAAAGCTAGAGAGAGACAGCCCTCCGACTGGTTAGCTGCTGACGCTTACAACAAGAGAAAAAGGTTCGGTTATCACAGCCACCATTGCGACGCGCAAAAAACACCCATGTAAGCACATGCAGCCGTATCGAGAGGAGAGGTCGCTGCTTTTGGCCTTCTCTTTCATCATATCATTGAATAAACCATGGTTATATGCTGTACTAAACACAAGACTCCAACGGAGCCGCCGATCGGGAATCGGCATTATGCAGGTTCCGGATCAATTGAGCTGAGACTTTCTTTTTGGTTTGTCCTGTATGTCGGTGTATAATAATTAATATCATCATCCCTCTCAATTCTTATCCAAACCTTTTGTCTTGTGTGTAATGACTATACTTGTCATGGGCCCTACATATGGATAGAAAGGTCAGTGAAAAAAAGGGTAGATACCTACATAGCAGGGGGAGGGGGGTGTTTGGTGACGGTCACCGGGACGATTTCCAAATTCCGGGATTATTTTTTTAGGGCAAAACGGTCTCAGAAATTTAGGACAGTCACAGTAACTATTTTCTAC